>ENA-OQJT01000380-OQJT01000380.1-human-gut-metagenome-genome-assembly--contig:-NODE-380-length-11156-cov-1.073715_pt1 | contig 11156 bp, 12 predicted proteins | sample MGYA00242612_ERZ504779 | MGnify/ENA primary metagenome ERZ504779 (study PRJEB26092, sample SAMD00036366) | human gut metagenome | host: Homo sapiens | study: EMG produced TPA metagenomics assembly of...
TGCTATACGGCGGATAGCGGTTTTTGACGGTGCCCGGCGATACTCCCATATGGCGTGCGATTTCGGCGTTGGTCCACCCACGACAGGCGAGCATGGCATGGTGAATTCCGTGGTCGTTAGATCGTCGGCCACGTCCTCGCCCCCGAATCGGGGGTTTTTGTGGATGCGCCGCCAGCCGTAGCTGAAGCGGTACGTGATCTCGATGACGCGCGCGAAGTCGTCAGGGTATTGCGTTTTTAGGCACGCCTCGATGAGCCCCTGTAAAAGGCCGTGGTGCTCGCCAATGAGCTCGATAAGGCCGTCGGGACGTGCAATGTTCCAAGCAACTCCGAAGTGTGCCTTTGCGGCGTCGATGTCCTTGAGGCTCATGCATGCCATGGAAGCTGCCAGATGCAGGAACAGTTCCGAGATGGGATAGCTTCCCTGTTTCATGATCAGGCATTTTCCGCCATGCCTAGGCTGCGGCCGTATTCGCCGCGCAGATACAAGGCGTGTGCCATCACGTAGCTGGCGAACAGGCGCAGGCCTTCGGGCAGATGCGCCGCAAGTGGATAAAACTCTTCGGCAGAATACGGGGAAGGCAGATGTAGCAGGACGCTTGCGGCCGAGGCGAACAGGATATGCGTGGCGTGGACGGCGAGCGATTCTTCGTCGGTGGGCACATCAAGGATGCCCGCAAGGCACCGGCGGGCATCGGCGATACGGTTGAGCGACAGACTGGCATATCCGCAGATAAAGCATGCGGAATAGCGCAGTGCGGGGTCGGTGGCGTCAAGATAGGGGCGTGCTGCCTCGGCGGCGAGAGTGGCCTGTCCGCGAAAGTACAGCGCTTCTGCCGTGGCGATGGTGCGTGAATCGGGGTCGGAAATGCCTGCAACCGCATCGTCAATCTGCCCCGGCACAAAGGCGGTGCACATCAACGGCATGGGAACGCGTGGGTAGCCATCGCAGTCCATCTTCCATCTCCCAACAGCTGGCAACAATGCAGCAATTGTACTCCTGTTGCTCGGGACCCCTTTCGTTTTACTGTTCGGCTAACGCTACAGATCATTTTGGAAGGCTTACGAGCATGGTGGTCCCGTCCTCGGAACTTGCTTCGACCTCTACGGCGCCACCGTGAAGCGCTGCAATCTCCCAAACGAGAGCTAGCCCGAGTCCTGCGCCGCCGTATGCCCTGCTGCGGGATTTGTCTAGACGAAAGAACGGCTGGAAGATGCTCTCTCGGTACTGCTTGGGTATTCCCGGGCCCTCATCTTTGACTCGCAGGAGCACATGGCTGTCGCTGTCGCTGATGGAGACGTTGACAGTCGAGCCGGAGCGGCTGTAACGGATGGCGTTTTCGACCAGATTAAACACCAGCCGATAGAGGAGCGTATCACTTCCGATTGTCAAAGCGTCTCCGGCGCAATCGAGGGTTACGTCCTTATTCTCGGCAAGTGGCGCAAGGTCGGTGAGGACCTCTTCGGACAGGGGACCGAGTTCAACAGCGTCCCCGCAAGGGACGCTGCGGAGCTCACTCATCTCAAGCAATACCTTGGTCATTCGAGACATGCGCTCGGTTTGTTCTTGTAGCAGGCCGAGCAGCTCGGCTGTTTCGGGTTGCAAACCGGAGTGCTCGGAGATGAATAGTTCAATCTGTGCTTGCATAAGGCGAGCGGGGTGCGCAGCTCGTGTGCGGCGTTGCCGGTAAACTGACGCTGTGCAGAGAACCCTTCGCCAAGACGGGCGATCATGTCGTTGAAAGAGGCGCTGCATCGTTGTAGCTCGGTGGGCACATCTTCACTGAGTCTGATTTCGCTTAGGTTGTCAGGCTGCACACGCTCAACCTGGGCTGCAAAAGCTCGTAGCGGTTTGAGTGCACGGCCGCTCACAAAGTATGCCAGCGCGCCGCCAAGGAGTGTGACTCCAGCCGTGATGTACCAGGCTGTCGTGCCAAAAGACTCTTGCGCGTCGTTTACGACGATCGTGACCTTGTCATCGAGGGCCGCTTTCGTTGGGTCGAACGCCCGGAGCGAATCTTCGCCGGTTGCGTTAAAGGCCGAGATGTTACTGCCGATGGCATCCATGTAGCGCATGCCCGTATAGCCGACCAGACAGTTCGTCAGCACGCACGCCGCACACGTCAGCAGTGCCGTCATGATCGTTATGCGCCATTGCAGCGAAAGCCCTTTCATTCGCCATCCTCCATAACGTAGCCCTCTCCAATCCGATTGCGAATTGGGTCGTATCCCAAAGCGCTGCGTAGCTTTTTGCGGAGCGACGAGATGTGAACGCGGGTTGCGTTGCTAAAACAGTTCACGGTGCTATCCCAAACGTGCTCGATAAGTTCCTCTTGGCTTACCGGTCGCCCTGATTAAGCATCAGGTATTCCAAGATTCCCGTTTCCTTGCGTGTAAGAGATAAGGCCTCGCTGCCCACGGAAGCGATGCGCGCCTTGGTGTCAAAGCTGAGTTTTCCGCAGGTTAATACTATGTCGCTTTGTGCGAAGCGCCTGAGGGTAAGGCTGCGGATCCTTGCTGCAAGTTCGTCCAGATGAAACGGCTTGGTGAGGTAATCGTTGGCGCCGGCATCGAGTCCGTCGACTTTATCGGATACTTCGCCACGCGCGGACAGAATCAGTACCTTGGTCTCGCAATCGGTTTTCCTAAGTTCCCTGAGCACGGTCATGCCGTCGATACGGGGAAGGTTGAGGTCGAGTACCACGAGGTCAAAGGCTTCGATGCCCAGCAGGTCGAGCGCCTCCTGTCCATCGTGACAGCAGTCGACGCTGTACGCCAAGTTTCGCAAACTGCGCGCGATTGCATCGCACAGTGCTCGCTCGTCTTCGACGATCAAAATACGCATAACAGTCTCCTTGCACATTCCAAATCGCGCTTAACACGGATTTTATAGTCGATATGGTCCAATGGTCGCGTAACGAAAGGAGTGGTCGAGTTGTTCAAAGCGGTAAAACCCATGGTACAGGTCGCTTTGTTGATCGTCGGAATTGCCATGGTGTGCTTTGGTGTTATGCGTGGCGAGGCGGATGCCGTGCTGGCCAAAGCGATTAAGCTGTGCTTGGAGTGTATCGGAATTGGATAAAAGAGAAAACACTGCGTCGCATGTTTTGGCCCGATTTCGCGGATTCATTCAGGCGGCGGCGACGCTGGTCACCAATATTCACCTGCCAAACTTTGCCAAAGGAAGCATCTATCAGGGCGCGGGAAAAACAGTCTGCGTACCTGGACTTAACTGCTATTCGTGCCCCGCGGCATCGGGTGCGTGCCCCATCGGGTCGTTCCAGTCGGTGGTAGGTTCATCCAAGTTCAACTTTTCTTACTATGTTACCGGTACGCTCATTTTGCTCGGCGTGCTGCTGGGACGCTTTGTATGCGGCTTTCTGTGCCCGTTTGGCTGGCTGCAGGAGCTGCTTCATAAGATTCCCGGAAAAAGTTCTCCACGAAAAAGCTTAAGCCGCTCACGTACATCAAGTACGTCGTGCTGCTGTTTGCCGTGGTGCTGCTGCCCGTCTTGATGGTTAACGACGTGGGCATGGGCGACCCATTCTTTTGCAAGTACATCTGTCCGCAGGGTGTGCTCGAGGGCGCCATTCCGCTGGCCATCGCCAATGCCGGCATTCGATCTGCGTTGGGACATCTCTTTACTTGGAAACTTGCCGTTCTCATTGCCGTGGTAGTGCTGAGCGTTTTGTTCTACCGCCCCTTCTGCAAATGGATTTGCCCGCTCGGCGCATTCTATGCGCTCATGAATAGGGTGTCCTTGTTGGGGATTCAGGTTGACGCGTGCAAATGTGTCTCGTGCGGCAAGTGCTCAAAGGTTTGTCAGATGGACGTTGATGTGGTCCGCGCGCCCAATCATGCCGAATGTATCCGGTGCGGAAAGTGCATCGGGGCCTGTCCTGTCGATGCCATCAGCTATCGCTATGGCCTGGATATGTCGGCGGAAAAGCTTCCCTTGACCGCCGATAAAAAGTAAACAAGCTTCGACAAAACGGAGGAATGACTATGAAGCTTTCTAAGATTGCGGCCCTGTTTATGGTGCCGGTATTGGCCTTGTGCCTTGTGGCATGTTCGGCGCCCGGTGGCAATGCGAGCGAATCTGCGAGCTCCGATCCTAAGATCGCAGAACTCACTGCGCAGAAGCCGGCCAATGCCGACGAGGCCGCCGAGTTGTATGCAAAACTCATGCAGAAGGAGAACGAGATCTTTTCGAGTGATAACGCGCTGTGGGAAAAGGTATTCAATGCGGCAAATAAAGACTCGACAATGATTGAGGACGGCAGCAATTACGGCGATTTCTTGCTCAAGACCATCGACGGCGCCAAGGATGAGTTTACGGCGGATGAGCTTAAGACGCTCAAGGCCGGTGCGCAGCAGATCAAGGAGATCGAGGACAAGCTCGAGAGCCTGGAGAAGGAGTTCCCCGGCTGTGGAAGCACGCCGAGTGCAGGCGAGAGCGTCGACGCTTCGGCCGCTGGCATGACGGCTGGTGCCAATGCTTCGAGCGAGGCGACGAAGTTCCCCAGCTTTACGGGCAAGGACCTGGATGGCAACGACGTGAACAGCGACGAGCTGTTCTCTAAGAACAAGGTCACCGTCATGAACTTCTGGTTCACCACTTGCAAACCGTGCGTGGGTGAGTTGAGCGACCTTGAGGACCTGAATCAGGAGCTTGCCAAGAAGGGCGGCCAGGTCGTGGGCGTCAATTCCTTTACGCTCGATGGCAACAAGGGCGAGATTGCAGATGCCAAGGACGTGCTGAGCAAGAAGGGCGTGACATATAAGAACATCTGGTTCAAGTCGGATAGCGAGGCCGGTAAGTTTACGTCAAATTTGTTCTCGTTCCCGACAACGTATGTCATCGATCAGAATGGCAACATCGTAGGGGATCCAATCGTGGGAGCCATCAGCTCCGCCGAGCAGCGCGCAGCACTCGACAAGCTTATCGACCAGGCGATTGCGAATAGCGAGCAGTAAAAACGCGTAAAGCATAGCGAGAATCGTGCGCCGCTGTGCGAAGTAGTCCGCTACCTTTCAAGATAAGCTCCACCATATAGAGGTCCCGCTCGGGACCTCTTCTTTTGGGCGCCATCCCGTTCGTTTTTTGGCGCGGTTCGTTACATTCCTCACTGGCTCCGGCAAAAAATGGGGATAGAGTAGGACAAACGCGTCGAATACGAACGGCGGGGGAGAGCGGGCAAGTGCGCCCGCGTGGGAGAGGTTGCCGTCCATGCTGGAGCTCAAAGGAATTTGCAAAAGGTATGTTACGCAGTCGTTTACGCAGGTGGCGCTCGACAGCGTAAGCCTGTCTTTTCGCGATAACGAGTTCGTGGCCATTCTGGGTCCCTCGGGCTCGGGTAAAACCACGATGCTCAACGTTATCGGTGGGCTCGATCATTTCGATTCCGGCGACCTACTGATCGACGGCATCTCGACCAAGGACTTTCACAATCGCGATTGGGATGCCTATCGCAACAACCGCATCGGCTTTGTGTTCCAGAGCTATAACCTCATTCCGCATCAGACCATTTTGGAAAACGTGGAGCTGGCGATCACGCTCACGGGCGTGGGACATGCCGAACGCCGCCAGCGTGCGCGCGAGGCGTTGGAGAAAGTCGGCCTGGGCGAGCATGTTAACAAGCGCCCGAGCCAGCTTTCGGGTGGACAGATGCAGCGCGTGGCGATTGCCCGTGCCCTGATCAACGACCCCGAGATCGTGCTGGCAGACGAGCCGACCGGCGCCTTGGATTCTACAACGTCCGTGCAGGTCATGGACTTGCTCAAGGATGTTGCACGCGACCGCCTGGTCATCATGGTCACGCACAATCCCGAGTTGGCATACCAATACGCCACGCGCATCGTTAACCTGGCGGATGGCAAGATCACCGACGATTCCGATCCTTTCGATGTCGCTGACGCCACGCGCCGCGAGGCCAAGCCTACGCGCAAAACCTCGATGAGCTTCGTGACGGCGCTGGGGCTTTCTGCCCGAAACCTTATGACCAAAAAAGGCCGTACGGCCATGACGGCCTTTGCGGGGTCGATTGGCATTATCGGTATCGCGGCGATCCTGGCGCTCTCCAATGGCGTAAACGGCTACATCAAAAAGGTCGAGGAGGATACGCTCTCGAGCTACCCGCTCACCATTTCCAAGCAGGATTACGACCTGTCGTCCATGATGGGCGGACAGGGGGCTGCGGATGATGACTCGCCTGAAAACGTGGATTCGTCCGACGACAGTGCCGGCGACAAGGCTCAGGGAAACGATAAGATTCCTGTGGTCACGGCCGTAAAGGATATGTTTGCGAGCGTTAAGTCCAACGACATGACGAGCTTTAAGGCATGGCTCGATGCCGGTGGCGACGGCATCGATAAAGAGGTCAACGCCATTCAGTACGGCTACGGTGTATCGCCGGTTGTCTATCGTGCCGGCAAGGGCGATGAGAAGCCTGTCCGGCTGGTGCCCAACGCCATGACCGAGGCCATGAGCGGAGGCGCGAGCTCGGCGGCAACGGTGAGCATGGAATCCATGGGACCTCGGTCTTTAACGAGATGATCGACGACCAGAGCCTGCTCGACAGTCAGTACGATGTCGTCGCCGGTCATTGGCCCACGTCCGCCAACGAAGCCGTAATGGTGCTCTCGAGTCGTGGCACGGTGGGTGACTACACGCTCTACAGCATCGGCGCGCTGGATATCAATGAGCTCAACGATCTGGTAAACAGCGCTATGACGGCTGACGGTGGGGTCGAAACGCCTGAGACCGGTACCGACTTTACCTACGACGATGCGCTGTCTACTACGTTTAAGGTGCTGTCGCCGGCCGATGCGTATCGCAAAAACGAAGAGACCGGCATGTGGACTGACATGTCTGGCGACGCCGACTTTATGGCCGCCAAGGTTGCCGATGGCATCGACGTGCACATTGTGGGCGTGGTGCGACCTAACGAGACGGCCAATGCGAGTGCGTTGTCTCCGGGCATTGCCTATACGCATGCGCTGACTCGCCAGCTTATGGAGCGCGCCGCAAATTCGCAGATTGTGCAGGAGCAACTCGACCACCCCGAGACGGATGTCTTTACGGGCAAAACCTTCGACGAACTGCAAGGCGAGGCCAAGCAAGGCGTGGATCTGGGCAGCATGTTCAGTGTGGACGAGGCGGCGCTCAAGAGCGCGTTCTCGTTCGATACGTCTGCGCTCTCGGGTGTCGCCAGCGGTATGGACCTTTCCGGCATCGATCTGTCGGGGCTGGACATTGACCTTTCGGGCGTTGGCAAGGACATCGACTTCAGCGACATCATGGCAAAAGCGCCAACCCCAGATTTCTCGGGTATCTTTGACGGTCTGGAACTCACGCCCGAGCAAATGCAGCAGGTGGGAACACTAGCCAACCAGCTGTTTGAGGGCTTTTTGCAGTCTGATCAGTTTAAGGCGCTGTCGCCCGAAGACCTTAAGGACGCGTCAAAGCTCGCCGCCGCATTCTCGACGTATCTTGAGAATGATGCCGCAGCCCAGCAAATCCTGGCCCAGCTCAAAGCGCTCGGCGGCGATGCCCCGGCCGAGCGTCTGCAGCAGGCGATGACCGACTATGTGCAAAAGCAGCTGGCTCCGTATCTGCAGCAGGCTCTGGATCAGGTGATGAAGTCGATCAGCGATCAGATTGCGGCGACGGTGTCAGCTCAGCTCAAGGCAGGCACAGCAGGGCTCATGGGCCAGATGACGACGCAGATGTCGTCGAGTTTTGCTAACCTGGCGAGCGCCATGCGCGTGGATGCGAGTGCCTTTGCTCATGCCATCCACTTCAACATGGACGCCGAGGACCTGAGTTCGCTCATGATGAGCTATGCCAAGGCTTCGAAGCTCACCTATGACAACAACCTGACCACACTGGGTTATGCGGACGAGGCGGACCCCATCTCGGTCAAGATTTTCCCGCGTGACTTTGAGGCCAAGGAGCGCGTACTCGACCATGTCGATGCGTACAACAAGCAGGTCAAAGCCGCCGGCCACGACGAGCAGGCAATCTCGTACACCGACTACATGGGCATCATCATGGGCTCGGTGACTGATATCGTGAATACCATCAGCTTGGTGCTCATCGCATTCGTGAGTATCAGCCTGGTGGTGAGCTCCATCATGATTGGCATCATCACCTACATCAGCGTGCTGGAGCGCAAAAAGGAGATTGGCATCCTGCGCGCGATTGGCGCGTCGAAGCGTAACGTGGCAAACGTGTTCAACGCCGAGACCTTTATCGAGGGCCTCATTGCCGGCGTCTTTGCCATTGTCGTCGTGGTGCTCGTGAGTTTCCCGGTCAATGCCTGGGCACTTGCGGTCAAACAGGTTCCCAACCTGATGAGCCTGCCCGTGCAGGATGCGCTGGTACTCATTGCAATTTCTGTGTTGCTGACGGTCGTTGCCGGCTTGCTGCCGGCCCGCAGCGCATCCAAAAAGGATCCCGTGGAAGCCCTGCGCTCCGAATAATGTGACAAAAGGGCGGTTCCTTTGTCACGTTCGTTGATATGAGAGAAGAGTAGATGATTCTTTCGCTTGCCCCCATGGAGGGGATTACCGGGCATGTGTTCCGTCGTGTGCATGCGGAGTGCTTCGGTGCGCTCGATTGCTATTACACGCCGTTTTTGCCGCCGCCGCGGGTGGGAAACCGCTTTGGCGGCAAGGCGTTTAAGGAAGTCGATCCGGCTAACAACCAAGGGCTCAACGTGGTGCCCCAGCTCATGTCCAAGAACGCGGACGAGTTTGTGTGGGCGGCACAGGTGCTCGCCGACATGGGCTACCGCGAGGTTAATCTCAACCTGGGTTGCCTTCGGGAACGGTTGTCGCTAAGGGCAAGGGCTCGGGTTTCTTGCGCAATCTCGACGAGCTCGAGGCGTTCTTAAGCGATGTGTGCGAGCGGTCGCCGTTGCCGGTGTCGGTAAAGACCAGGCTGGGGCTGGAGAATGACGACGAATACGAGCGCGTGCTCGATCTGTATTGCCGCATGCCGTTGGCAGAGCTCATTGTGCATCCGCGCGTGCAAAAGGACCGCTATACGGGTTCGCCGCGCAAAGAGTTTTATGGCGAGACGCTGGAGCGTGTGCCGTTCCCCGTGGCCTATAACGGTGACATTTTTGATCTTGAGGATATGGACGCGCTGGTGGAGGCCTATCCCGGCACGCGCCATGTGATGTTGGGGCGTGGCCTGCTCGCGAACCCCGCTCTGGCTCGCATGGTCAAGGGCGGCCCTGCTGCAACGGCTGCTGAGCTGCAGCGCTTCCACGACACGCTGTTTGCGGCATATGCGGAAGAGATTGGCGGCAATGCGGTTTTCCGCATGAAGGAGTGGTGGTTCTACGCCAAGTGCGCTTTCGCTGATCCCGCTACCGTCCACAAGATCGTACGCAAGACCAAAAAGGTCGACGAATACCGCGCTGCCGTCGAGCGCGTCTTTCGCGAGCAGCCACTCGCACCCATAGCCCGCTTCTACGGCTAGTTAGTCGTTGGGGACGTTCTTTAACGACTAGTCATTTATGAACGTCCCCGATGACTACCCGCAAAAACTGTACACCAGCATCAAAGATGTCGAAAAATGTCGACTTTGGATGCTGGTGTACATGTTTAGGCCGTATGGGGTGGGGCCTTGGACGGACGGGATGCGCGTACTAGAGCAGGTTCTCTTGCGCCCACGCGATGATGTCGCTCGACTCGTAGAGTGGTTTGCCGTCGATGAACAGGCAGGGAACCTGGCGTTTTCCGCCGACGGCGATGAGTGTCTGCTCGGCATCGGAGTCGGTTGAGATGTTGCGCTCGGGAATGGTCACGCCGTTATCGGCCAGAAAGCGCTTGACCTTTATGCAATACGGGCAGCCGGTCATAACGTAGAGCACGAGCTCGTGATCAGTAGTCATAGGTCTCCAATCGGTTGCGGTTTTGATTGAAATACCCAAAGCCGCCGCGGTCTATGCACGCGTCAACGACGACTCAATGGCCTGTACCAGAAACGCCGTGGCTCCGGTGCCGCAGGGCTTGTCGTAGTAGTCAACAAAGCGCTGGTCGGCAAGATAGCCGTGGGCGATGCCCAGGTATGCTTCGTCTTGGGGCTCGTGTCCCCAGTTGAGACCAATCCAACGACGATGCATCGCGACGAGCTTGCGAGCCTCGCTTCCATTCGCATCGCCATCGCCCATGGCAATCGAGAGCTGACCCAGAATAGCGCGTTCAAGTTCTTTCATGTCGCTCCATGTCTGAGGGTCCATGTCCAGCAGTGCTTCGTTTGCTGCGTCGATCGCCTCGTCGCCGTAGCGCTTCCGGGCTTCGGCGCCGTAGCGCTCCTCGTTTTCCTGCACGGTGCGCCAGCGCTCCAGTTGCGGCAGGACGGCGCCCATGAGCGAGACGGCTTCGTCGAGCGACATGCCGGTGTTTTGCGCCAGCCGTGGGGCACAGTCCTCGATCATCGCCTCCATCGTGGTCTCGTAGGTGTACTTGCCGTGGTCGTAGCACCACTTGCAGTAATGGTCGGTCGCGGTGCCCGCAGCATCGGTGCCGCAGTCGTCGGGCGTGAGTGTCATGCCGCAGCTCTGGCAATAGTGCTCGGGCATTTCGAGCAGGTGAGACAGGGGTTCTCCGGTTACGGCTGCAATGAGCTTCATCATGTCGATGCCCGGTGTGACCTCGCCACGCTCCCAACGGCTGACGGCTTGGCGTGTGACGAAGAGCTTGGCGGCGAGCTGCTCCTGGGTAAGGTGATGGGCGCGACGGACGGCGATGAGCTTTTCTGCAAAGGCCATAGCGGCTCCTTTCTGCTGGTTGATGGCTTAAGCATACGCGGCAGCAGGTGCCCTTCCAAGCAACCGTTGGTTGCACGACGGAGGACCGCGGCGAAGAATTGCGCGCAACGCCCCACGCCTCCATGCCGTACAATGACCGGCATGGAACCTATCGCACACATACATACCGACCTGCCGCAGAAGTTCGGCATTCCGCGCAACAGCTTTTTGGCGCCTCATCTGCAGGGACGCATCGTCTTTGAGCCGGAATTTGCCTCCAACGCAGCGGTTGAGGGCCTGGACTCCTTCTCTCACCTATGGCTGTTGTGGCGCTTCGAAAACGGAACGCCCGGCGGCACGGCTAAGGACATAGCTGCCGATGCCAAGACGCAGG
>ENA-OQJT01000384-OQJT01000384.1-human-gut-metagenome-genome-assembly--contig:-NODE-384-length-11044-cov-1.179445_pt1 | contig 11044 bp, 15 predicted proteins | sample MGYA00242612_ERZ504779 | MGnify/ENA primary metagenome ERZ504779 (study PRJEB26092, sample SAMD00036366) | human gut metagenome | host: Homo sapiens | study: EMG produced TPA metagenomics assembly of...
GATTGGTTGTAGATAACCGTAAAACAACGGATATGATACAGCGATGGATCTTTTGGAGAAAAACCAGAAGAAACTTCATGAGCTTGCAAAATACCTGTATGAGAAAGAAACAATTACAGGAGAAGAATTTATGCAGATTTTGACGAGAACGGAGACGTTGGAAGAAGCAGAAGGGAAGTAACAGATGGCAAGAAAGCAGAAACAAGAAAACAGAGATTGAAGAAGAAATAGAGAAGCGGATACCGACAACCCGTTATAATCCGGATTATAAAGATCGGATTGACAGCACAGCAGGTGCAGGAGCACAGACTTCATGGCTGGGTAAACAGGGCAGTCGATCCGCCGTCGAAGACAACGAAAGAGATTGTACATGAGAATGTATTTACTTACTTTAACTTAATCTTTCTTGTTCTGGCTATTTTGTTATGTCTGGTTGGATCCTTCCGGAATCTGACCTTTCTTCCGGTTATTATTGCAAATACGTTGATCGGTATTATACAGGAAGTGCGTGCCAAAAAAGTGCTGGATAATCTGACCATGCTAAATGCACCGAAAGCGACTGTAGTGCGAGATGGTAAAAGATCGTTGATTGATGCAGAAGAGTTGGTAGTTGATGATATTGTCATATTTAAAGCCGGTGCGCAGGTATGTGCGGATGCACAGGTTTGTGCAGGTGAAGTACAGGTGAATGAATCTCTGCTGACAGGCGAGTCTGATGAGATTACAAAACATGCCGGAGATCAGCTGATGTCAGGGAGTTTTATTATTTCCGGTCAATGTCATGCAAGACTTGATAAAGTCGGTGAAGATTCTTATATTTCAAAGCTTACACTGGAAGCAAAAGAAATGCAGAATGGTGAGCAGTCAGAGATGATCCGCTCGCTGGATAAATTGGTTAAATGCGTCGGTGTGGCAATCATTCCGATTGGAATCATACTCGTTGCACAGTCTCTGGTATTCCAGAATGCATCATTCCATTCAAGTATTACGTCAATGGTAGCGGCTGTGATCGGAATGATTCCGGAGGGACTTTACCTTCTGGCAAGCGTTGCACTTGCTGTCAGTTCAATCCGGCTTGCGCAGCAGAAAGTATTGCTTCATGATATGAAATGTATTGAGACACTTGCCCGTGTTGATGTACTTTGTGTAGATAAGACTGGTACGATCACAGAAAACACAATGAAGGTACAGGAACTTATACCAACGGAGCAGTACGATACAGAAAAGATGGGATCTCTTCGTCTTATGGTCGGAGATTTTGTTTCAGCTATGACAAACGATAATATCACAATGGCTGCAATGAAAGAATATTTTACACATTCTTCCGGTGCAAAAGCAATTTCCAAGACAGGATTCTCATCTGCGACAAAGTACAGCAGTGCTACATTTGAAGATAAGACATATGTTCTTGGAGCGCCGGAATTTGTACTTCTGGATGATTACGAGCAACATAAGGAAAAAATCACAGAGCTTGCATCTACAGGTGCCCGTGTTCTTGTATTTGGTACTTATGCAGCGGAGATTGATGGAAAAGCACTGACAGAGCCGGTAACACCGTTGGGCTATATCTTACTTGCGAATCCAATCCGTGAGGCGGCAAAAGAAACATTCCAGTACTTTGCAGAGCAGGGAGTTGAAGTGAAAGTTATTTCCGGAGATAATCCGGTTACAGTTTCCAAAGTTGCAAAAACAGCAGGTATTAAAAATGCTGAGAATTATGTGGATGCATCAAGTCTTGAGACAGAAGAAGATATTAAGAAAGCGATTCTTGAGAAGACAGTGTTTGGACGTGTAACTCCAAACCAGAAACGACAGTTTGTTCAGGCACTTAAAGAGGCTGGGAAAACAGTTGCTAGTAGACAGGAGATGGAGTAAATGATGTCCTTGCTTTGAAGGATGCAGACTGCAGTATTGCAATGGCATCAGGAAGCGAGGCAGCGGCACAGGCTTCTCAAATCGTACTTCTGGAGTCAGATTTCTCTTGTATGCCGCAGGTTGTATTAGAAGGAAGAAGAGTAGTCAATAATATCCAGCGTTCGGCGAGCCTGTTCCTGGTTAAGAATATATTCTCTTTCCTGCTGAGTCTTTTCTCGGTAGTATTTATGTTTACTTATCCACTGGAACCATCACAGGTATCACTGATCAGTATGTTTACGATCGGCATTCCGGCGTTCTTCCTTGCACTTGAGCCGAACAAGAATATCATTAAAGGACATTTCCTGACAAATGTATTCCTGAAAGCACTTCCGGCAGCACTTACAGATGCATTGGCGGTTGGATCACTGGTTGTCTTTGGAAAGACATTTGGAGTAGGAGAGCAGGATATCTCAACAGCAGCAACGATGCTTTTGGCAATTGTAGGATTTATGATCCTCTATAAGATCAGTGCACCGATGAATAAGCTTCGTGCAGGGATTCTTGGCGGATGTATTGCAGGCTTATTATTCTGTAGTATTTATTTGAATCAGCTGTTTGCGATTACCGGAATGACAACAAAGTGTATCATGCTTTTTGTTGTATTTGCGATCGCAACAGAGCCGGTACTTCGTTATCTTACGATTCTTCTTGGAAAAGGAAGATTCTATTACAGACGTTTGCGCGGAAAAACGTCGTTAGAGGAAGAAGCATAATGTGCAGTGAAAAATAAAAAACAAATGTAATTATTCAGAACGGAAATAAGATAAAAATCAAGCGGCAGCAGGGAATTATTAATCCCTACTGTCGCTTGATTCTGCTTTACTTTTAATCAAAGAAAGTTTCATGCAGTTTACGTACTGCAAGATCTGCATAGGCTTCATCGATCAGAGCAGTGATGCGAATCTCAGATGTAGTAACCATCTCTGTGTTGACATCAATACTTGCGAGTGCACCGAACATCTTTGCAGCAACACCTGAATGAGAACGAATACCGGCACCAATGACAGAAACTTTGGCAACATTTTCATCAGAATCCAGTTTCTTAATGCCAAGATAGTCTTTGTTTTCATTTAACAGATCCAAAGCACGGAGCATGTCCGATTTTGTAACAGTGAAGGATACAGATTTTGTACCGTCTTTACCAAGAGACTGGATCATGACGTCAATGTTCAGTTTATTCTTATCTAAAAGATTTAAAAGACGGAATGTGCTGTTAGGCTCGTTCCCGAGACCGGCAACACGGATTTTGGCTACATTTTTATCGGCTGCCACACCACTGATTAACATTTTTTCCATTTTCGTTTTCTCCCTTACAATTGTTCCTGAATTGTGGTTTAAGCTAGAACATACCAGAAGTTCTACACCGTATTTTTTCGCGATTTCTACACATCTGCTGTGAAGGACTTTCGCACCAAGAGAGGCCATCTCAAGCATCTCATCATAAGTGATCTCCGTCATTTTATGAGCGTTTGGAACAACGCGTGGATCGGCGGTATATACTCCGTCTACATCTGTGTAAATTTCACAGACATCGGCATGGAGTTCAGCAGCAAGAGCAACCGCTGTTGTGTCAGAGCCGCCGCGGCCAAGAGTTGTGATATCTCATACTTATTGATTCCCTGGAATCCGGTTACGATGACGATCTTGTTCGCATCAAGCTCTTTACGGATACGCTCGGAATCAATTCTCTTGAATCGTGCATTTTGATAATTTGAAGTTGTATGCATTGGAACCTGCCATGCATTCAGTGACACTGCACTGACGCCCATGGAAATCAGAGTCATTGCCATTAAGGATACAGAAACCTGTTCACCGGTTGTGAGAAGCATATCTAATTCCCTGCGGGAAGGCTGCTCTGTGATCTGTTTTGCTGTTGCGATCAGATTATCGGTAGTCTTTCCCATAGCAGACAGGACAACAACAACCTGGCTGCCTTCGCGCTGCTTTGCGATACAGCGGTTTGCTACGTTGCGGATGTGCTCCAAATCGGCCACGGAGCTTCCGCCAAATTTCATTACTGTCAGCATATTTTTATCTCCCTTATATTCTCTGACGAATCTGTGTTGCTGGTAATATATAGTGTGAGCAGTAACAGCAAAAGAGTCAGAGAATTTTTAGTTACTGTTCATAGTGGGTGTGAGCAGTAACTTTATACGTAGATAAGTATAGCAAAAAAAAGAAATAAAATACAGAAGAACATTTGTTCTATATATACTTGCAGTGGCATAAAGTGTGTGTTATACTGCAAATTAACAGAAAGCAGGTGAATAAAGATGACTCCAAAAGAAGTAATACCAAAAGTGCAGCAGGACCTTTTTGCAATGCAGGATCTAGAATATCGGGATTTTCACGCAAAACTGATGCCAACAGTAGAGAAAGAATCAGTGATAGGAGTGAGAGTTCCTGTACTTCGAACTTATGCAAAGAAATTCGGGAAGACAGAAGAGGCGAAGCAGTTTCTTAAGATTCTGCCACATCAATATTATGAAGAGAATAATCTGCATGGGCTTTTGATCGAGCAGATTAAAGACTATGAACTCTGTATAGAAGAACTGGAGCGCTTTCTGCCCCATATAGATAACTGGGCAACTTGTGATCTTCTGGCAGTCAGAACAGTGAAGAATCATCTGAATTCTTATATCAAAAAGATAGATCGATGGCTGGAATCAGAGCATATATATACGATCCGCTTTGGAATCAATATGCTGATGCGCTATTATCTGGAAGAAGAATTTAAGTTAGAATATCCGGGGAAGGTTGCCGCAATCCGTTCAGAAGAGTATTATGTAAATATGGTCAGGGCATGGTATTTCGCAACAGCACTTGCCAAAAAGTATGATCAGGTTCTTCCATTTCTAGAAGAACAGAAGATGGACGTATGGACACATAATAAGACAATCCAGAAGGCAATCGAAAGCTATCGGATCACGCCGGAACAAAAAGAGTATCTGAGAACTTTGAAGATAAGACAATAATGTTTGTAGGAGGAGAAACAATGGCAGAAAAATTAAGAGTACTTATGATTAATGGAAGTCCAAGAGCAAACGGAAATACTAGTGTAGGACTAAAAGAAATGGAAAAGATTTTCAGGAAAATGGAGTAGAAGTAGAGACGGTAGTTGTTGGAAATAAACCTGTCCGTGGATGTGTTGCCTGTGGAGGATGTGTTTCCAAGCAAAAATGTGTTTATGATGATGTAGTTAACGAACTGGCTTTGAAATTCGAGAAAGCAGACGGACTGGTTATCGCAAGTCCAGTCTATTATGCATCCGCAAATGCAACATTGATCGCCTGTCTTGACCGCCTGTTCTACAGCACACCATTTGATAAGACTATGAAAGTAGGAGCAAGTGTTGTCTGTGTAAGGCGCGGTGGATGTTCAGCAACATTTGATGAGTTAAACAAATACTTTACAATTTCTGGAATGCCAGTTGCTTCCAGTCAGTATTGGAATAGTATTCATGGAAGAATAGCAGGAGAAGCAGAGCAGGATGGAGAAGGAAAGCAGACTATGAGAGTCCTCGCCAGAAACATGACATTTCTTATGAAGAGTATTGCCTTGGGTAAAGAACAGTTTGGACTTCCGGAGAAAGAAGAACGAATTGCAACACATTTTATTAGGTAAAGAAGAGGAGAATTAAAATGAGTTATGTATCTTTTAATGATGTGATAGAATTAAATGGAATTCTTAAAGATAAAGGTCTGAATTTCCGAATTCATCTCAGGGACACTTGTGGAAGACAATCCTTCTGGATCGAACCACTTGGTAATTGTGCCTGCGAAGGACGATATGATGAGATGTATCAAGTAGTAGAAGAATATCTCAAAGCAAAAGGATTTTCCGTGCAGTACGACGATCAGAAGATGAATTTTGTGGTATAAATTTGTATTTGTCTGTCTGATTCTCCATATTGAAGCAAAGGATTTGGTGGTGAATAAGGCCGCAAGGATGATGCTATATTGCATCGGACACCGGCCCGCTCTACCTCATCCCCTTGAAAGTATGTAACGTAAGAGCCAGAACAGTTACCGTGAGTGGTGCCTGTCTGGCTCTTACTAACATACTGAACAAGGTGTATTCGGAACGCTCCTGCCTTACATGTGTCCTCAACAATATAGCACCATCCTCGCTTCTTTATTCCAAACAGAAGTGTTTGCTTAACGGGACGAATCTGAAAGACTTCATACAAGTTTTGATTTGTTGCACGTAAGTGATTGCTGTGGAACGAATTCAACACTTGAATACAGAATTCTGGACGGAAGTAAAAAAGGGAACGCTATCGACTATATGACACAACTTGTGCCAATTTGTAAATTTTAGTCATTAGCGTTCCCTTTTCATATCCCTTCTGATTTGCATTTCGATAAGAATAATCTGCATTCAAATCATTTCTGATCTGATGAACCTGAGTGTTTGGATGGACTCTTGCATAAGATATGCATTTGGCGTAAGAGTGTACGAAGACATTTTGCGCGGATTGTTAGAAGAAGCGAGATACAAACCACACACGGTGCATATCTCGCTTCTTTGTTACAATCCCTCAAAAGGCTGAGGGAACGGGCCCTGCATATCGTTGCAAGAGACCGTCCAAACACGCCCTTCTTCATTTATTTAAATTTTGAACCAGCCAATATTCTTATTGCTAAATACAAATTTATTTCGACTTTACTTCTCTCCACAACTCATTATACAGCGCCTCATTTTCATCTCCGAGGAAATTAAATGTCTCACAGTTTTTCAACTGATCAGTATCAGGGAATGCAATCGTGCTGTTTCTCATGTAGTCATCCTCGATCAATGCCTGCCCGGCAGAGTTCGGGATGGAGTAAGTGATGTATTCAAATTCATTTTTGCAATATCCGGTCTACAGAGGAAGTTGATGAATTCTTCTGCATGTTCCTTATTCTCTGCATTTTTTGGAATAACCCAGGAATCAATCCAAAGATTAGAACCTTCCTTAGGAATCACGTAATCGAGATTTGGATTCTCCTGCTGGCAGTACAGTGCTTCGCCGGAATAAATTACTCCGAGAGCTGCTTCATTTCCAATCATTTTATCACGTACCTGGTCGATAACATATGCCTGCACAAGAGGTTTCTGTTCCATCAGCAGATTCTTGGCAGCTTGAAGTTCATCTAAGTCTGTTGAATTTAATGAATAGCCCAGGTATTTTAAAGCGACACCAAAGGCATCTCTTACACTGTCCTGCATAAGGATGCTATCTTTATATTTTTCATCCCACAGAACACCCCAGCTGTCAATTGGTTCATCTACCATTTTCTTGTTATAAAGGATTCCGACAGTTCCCCAAAGATAAGGTACAGAATATTTATTATCAGGATCAAATCCTTTGGCAAGATCCATATATTTCTGATCGATATATTTCAAGTTTGGGATGTTGTCATAATTAATCTCTTCCAAAAGATTATTCTCAATCATTCTCTGAATCATATAATCAGATGGACATACAACATCGTATGCAATCGCTCCCGACTGAATTTTTGGATACATGATCTCGTTTGTCTCAAATTCTTCATATACTACATCAATACCAGTTTCTTCTTCAAACATATCAATAACATCAGGGTCAATATAATCACCCCAGTTATAAACAATTACCTGGCCTTGTGAGGAGATAACATCGTTCTTTCCGTAAATAAAACCACCGATGATAATAAGCACAGCCATAGCAACAGGTACCAAACGCTGGAAGAAAAATCTTCCGAATTTTTGTGCTTTTCCAAAATGCTTTACTTTTACTGCTTTTTTCTTTTCGACAGGTGACATATTGATCAGAATCAAAAGTAACAGCACTGTAACAAACATAATGGTTGAAAGTGCATACATTTCAGGCTTGATTCCTTTACGGACTTCACTGTAAATCTTGGTTGAGAGTGTATCAATACCAGGACCTTTTGTGAAATGCGTGATCACAAAGTCATCCAGAGACATTGTAAAGGAAAGCAGGAAACCGGAGAAAATTCCAGGCATAATATCTGGAAGTACTACTTTGAAAAATGCATAGGCCGGAGAAGCACCAAGGTCCAGTGCAGCTTCGTAAGTTCTACGGTTTGTCTGTTTTAATTTTGGCATTACACTTAAGATGACATAAGGTATGTTGAATGTAATATGTGCCAAAAGGATTGTTTTGAATCCAAGTGTGAAGCGGAATGCAATGAAGAGAAGCATCAGGGATACTCCTGTTACGATATCGGCATTCAGCATAGGGATGTTTGTAACTCCCATAAAAAGAGTACGCATTCTTGAATTCATTGCCTGCATGCCAAGTGCGGCACAAGTACCGATCAATGTTGCAATCAGTGCAGAGAGCAATGCAATGATCAGTGTTGTGTACAATGCATTCATAATCTCTTTGTTTTGGAAAAGAGAGACATACCATTTTCCGGTGAATCCGCCCCATTTGGAACGTGTTTTAGTATTGTTAAAGGAGAGGACCATCAAAGTCACGATCGGTGCATACAGAATAATGCAGATCAGTGCCAGATAGATCTTTTTTGCTATAGTTTTCATTAAAATGCTGTCCCCTCCCCGTTTTTATCATATTTGGCGATCACGGCCATACTTGCGATGATGAAGATCATCAGCACCAGGGATAAACCGGAACCGGTATGCCAGTTGCTTCCCTGTTTGAATTCCTGCTCGATCACGTTTCCAATCAGAAGAATCTTGCTTCCACCGAGAAGGTCGGAAATAACAAAGGTCGTCAGCGCAGGTACGAAGACCATAGTGATACCACTGATAATTCCAGGAATGCTCAAAGGAAAGATGATCTGTGTAAATGTCTGAAATTCATTGGCTCCAAGATCTCTTGCTGCGTAAATGACATCTTTATCAATCTTTGCCAATACATTATAAATGGGAAGCACCATAAAAGGCAGGAAGTTATATACCATACCTAATACAATAGCCCCCGGTGTATTGATGATAGACTGCTGTGGCAGATGGAAGAACGCAAGAATGCTGTTGATCACACCATTTTTTTCAAGCAGTGTCTGCCAGGCGAGTGTACGCAGAAGAAAGTTCATCCACATCGGAAGAATAAAAATCAGTACGATAAGACTTGTCTGGTTCATGTTTTTTTCAGATAAAATCATTGCAAGAGGATATGCAAGAACCAGGCAGATCAGTGTGCTGACCAGGGAAAGCAACAGTGCAAGTCCAAGTGCTTTCAGGTTTTCAGGCGAAGCATCATTGCAATGTTAGACCAGGTAAAAGTCCCTTCTTTATCTGTCAGACCATAATAAAAGATCATGAGCAATGGGATAATAATAAATGACACGGACCAGAAAAGATAAGGCCCGGCAAGTAATTTTCTATTCTTCAACAGCAGGTGCCTCCTCATCTTCAGATTCTGGTTTTTTCATAATCTGGATGTCAAAAGGATCCACTTTGATTCCGACTTCAGTTCCTACAGGGAACATATCTGTGCTATGTACGAGAAGTTCATAGTTGTTGGCAAGAACTTCCATCTCGTAGTGAACACCCTTAAAGATCAAGTTTGTTACAATTCCGTCAATAACACCTTCACCGGGTTTGACAAGATCAATATCTTCCGGACGGATTACAGCATCGACCGGACGGTTATGACCAAATCCTACGTCTACACATTTCCAGACAGCACCGAGCATACGGACAACTTTGTCTTCGAGCATGGTTGCAGCAATAATATTACTGTCTCCGATAAAATCAGCTACGAATGCATTTTGCGGTTCGTTATAAATATCTTCCGGGGTGCCGATCTGCTGGATGTATCCCTGATTCATAACAACAATCGTATCAGACATTGTAAGAGCTTCTTCCTGATCGTGCGTTACATAGACAAATGTAATTCCAAGTTCATTTTTTAATCGGATCAGTTCATATTGCATATCCTGGCGAAGTTTTAAATCCAATGCACCAAGTGTTCATCAAGAAGAAGAACCTTTGGTTCATTTACAATCGCACGTGCGATTGCGATTCGCTGCTGCTGACCACCACTTAATGAGTCAGGAGAACGATCCCCGTATCCTTCCAGATTGACAAGCTTTAAGGCATAATGAATCTTATCGCGGATATAACCTTTAGATTTACCTTTGATCTTCAATCCGAAAGCAATATTTTCTGCAATGGACATATGAGAGAAGAGGGCATATTTCTGAAATACGGTATTCAGCTGACGGCGGTTTGGCGGAAGACTGTTGATATTTCTCCCATCAAAAATAATATTACCGGAGTCCGGTGTCTCAAAGCCACCGAGAATACGCAACAGTGTTGTTTTTCCACATCCACTAGGACCAAGGAGTGTGAGAAATTCGTTCTCACGGATATAAAGATTTAATTTATCCAGAATTACATTTTCGTCATAGGATTTGGTAATATCTATGATATCGATCAGTTTATTAGACATTTTTATCCTCCGTATATAATTGTTTTATCTGATTCATCCGGCTGACTGCATTACGCAAGAGCAGATCAGCGAGAGTGAGTGCGGTCATTGCTTCCACAACAACAACTGCGCGCGGTACGATGATTGGATCATGACGTCCGTGAATAGACAGTTCGATTTCTTCGCCTGAATTAGTTACAGTGTGCTGCATCTGAGAAATCGAAGGTGTTGGCTTGATCGCAGCTCTTAAGATTAATTGAGAACCATCACTCATGCCACCCAAAGTTCCACCGGAATGATTCGAAGTTTTCATAACCTGACCTTGTTGCATGCAGAAAGGATCATTGTTTGTGCTTCCGGTAGAAGAGGCACTCTGAAAGCCATCGCCGATTTCGACACCTTTTACGGCTCCGATAGACATGATTGCCTGTGCAAGTAAAGCGTCCAGTTTATCGAAGACCGGTTCACCGAGACCGGCTGGAAGATGGTCAACACGGCATTCGATCAGACCGCCGCAGGAATCCATCTTCTCCATAAGAGTAGAAACGTATTCAGCAGCCTTTTCGGCAGCATCTTTATTCGGCAGATAAAAACTGTTATTTGTAATCTCAGTAAAATCATAATCAGCTTCAGCTACAGTGACAGGACCAATGGATTTTGCATAAGTTGTCAGCAAGATTCCTAATTCGCCAAGTAATTTTGAAGCAATTGCACCGGCAGCAACACGGCCGATCCGTCTCG
>ENA-OQJT01000385-OQJT01000385.1-human-gut-metagenome-genome-assembly--contig:-NODE-385-length-11033-cov-0.567944_pt1 | contig 11033 bp, 13 predicted proteins | sample MGYA00242612_ERZ504779 | MGnify/ENA primary metagenome ERZ504779 (study PRJEB26092, sample SAMD00036366) | human gut metagenome | host: Homo sapiens | study: EMG produced TPA metagenomics assembly of...
GTTGTCCGTGGGCAGCGTCTTGTCCCAGCTTCGTATGATGTCCGGAAGGGCAGCGCCTTCCGTCTTTGATTCGTATAGCTTTTCAGCGCACCGATGCTGTCCGTCACCTTGTCGAACTTGCCCACCTGCAAGCGCATCGCTTATCTCGATGTCCATCTGCCCGGGTTCGTTCACCTTGCGGCTGATCTTGGTGATACGGCTCTGACGGTAGCCTTTTTCCGGGAAATACTTCCGGCTCTCCAGCTTCACCCGTCTGCCCACAAACAGGTCTATGCCGTGCTCCTCGATGTATACCGGGTCTGTCGGGGCTTTGTAGGCGGCAATGTCCAGCCAGTGGTCCCGGTTGTACTCGTCCACCGCAACCGCAAACTCCTCTTCGGCCAGCCGGTAATACTCATCCGGCATCCGGATATTCCACAGGATATAGGTGTCGCCTGCTCGGGGCACCAGCTTGCCGCCCGGCAGCTGGGTGTCGTCATCGTAGGGCCAGATGGTGATCAGTTCGAATTCACGTGCCGCGCTGTCGTAGTTCACCTCAAAATAGTGGTCGTCACTCTCCCCGAGTCCGGCCAGGTCGCCTGTCTGGAACGACACACGTTTTGTCTCACCCGCCAGCTCGTACAGGTTGGGGTCAAAGTCCAGTTCCCCGTCCCGGAAATAATAGACGGTGAATTTGTTTCCTTCATCGTCTGCCACCTCCTCGCTGCGAACCGAGCTCACCGTACCGACCCGACGGGGGGAAGATGCCGCTGAAAGCATCCTGCTCGTAATGGTCATAGATGCCATATTCCTCCACGCCCTGCTCGATGTACTTCCTGCCGCCGGGAAGCATCAGACGCGGGCTGCCGTATTTCTCCGCATCGATGTTGCGGGTCGAGCCTACCGGGAACAGGCGCGTATAGAATTTGGCCGTGTTGCTCGTATCTCTTTCCAGGGGAGGTCAGCCCCTTGCCATAGCCAAGGGTGATTTCTTCCCCGTGTTCGCAGCGGCACACGTTCACAGTCTGCCCCTCAACCCACCATTCCACCTTGCCGCCTGCCTTTTCCGCGATGGCTTTCAGCGCTTCGTCGCAGTACATCCCCTCGTAGTCTATCGTGATCAGCTCCGTACCTTCCACCGTACCCGTCTTCCAGTCAGTAATGTGGCCCATGCCGTTATTGATAGCCTTCACCACCATCGCCACATGCTCGCGGGGCGTGGCCGTCAGGGTAAACAGGGGGTTGGTGTCCCCGTCCGTCGTCTCCAGCACCAGGAACCGCTTGATCAGGCTCTCGATACCGTACAGCTTCAGGTTATACTCCCATTCACCATCGCTCACCTGCTTCGGCGTGTAGCGTTCTGTCAGCCAGTACCGTTCGCCCAGATAGTCCGTGTAGTCGTTCACGTCCAGGGGCAGGAAGGCATAATAGCTGAACGACAGGGAAAGCACATTGTCTCCCTGCACTTCCTTGCTTTGCGTCGAGCTGTCGTTCACGGCCACATCCGCACGCTTGGTTCCGGCTTTATCATATATCGTTAGAAGCATATTCTAATAGCGTTTGAATGGTTATATAATCGGTTTCGGTTCCCGGAACTTTACCCGGAACTTTCCGGCATGCACACCTTCCGTCCACAGATAGGTCAGCGGGGTGAACTTCGTACAGTCGGCATACTTCACCCGCAGCTGCAGATCCAGCTGGGGGAAACGGATCTCCAGCCAGCCGTCCTTCCCTTGCTTCAGGAAATTCACAAAGGCAAAGTACTGCTTCATCCAGCCTGCCTGGGTCTTGTTGTAAAGCGCAAAATGCAGCGTCACGTCACGCGCTTCATTCCGTGGGGTCAGCACGGGGCTGTATTTTTCCCCGTGCTCTTCCCGTATGTCCACAGCCGTATCCTTCTTGGCCTTGCTCGGGGTCAGGATGGCCGTCAGGTTCTCCATGCCCCCGCGTCGGTCTTCCACCAGGAACACGCCGTATTCCGTCCAGATGTCCGTGCCGTTCACCAGCACCAGTCCGCTCAGTATATTGCCCATATCACTTCACTTTTAGTCCGTCACGTATCATTTTCTTTATCACTTCCTTCAGTTCGCCCAGGTGTCCGGCGCTCACACCGGTGTTCTCGGCTATCCGGGCAGATGCCCTTCAGCCGTGTCCATCTTCTCCACCATCGCTTTCCAGCCGGTCGTCCATGCTGCTCCAGTGCTGCAGCCCGCCGGTGAACATGCCCTCCAGCTTCGTGCCCTGGTCCTGCGTCATGGCATTGAAACCGCCCGTTTTCGCGCTCTGGGCTGTACCACCTTGCTGTGTCTTGTCATAACCGGTGGCTGCCGCCAGGTTGTCACGCAGGGCAAGGGCTTCATCCATATACTGCATGTACTCTTCCATCAGCGCGTTCCGTTCCGCCTCGGTCAGTTCGTTGTCCTCCATGGCCTTGCCGAACTTCTCCCACCAGCCTTTCAGTTTGTCGCTGTACATCTCACCGATCTTGTTGCTCAGCATCGCCCGCATGAAGTACTCGGATATATCCTCCGCCGCATCCTTGGCACCGTACTTCATGTTCATCAGGTTGTCGATGAAGCTGCTGTACATGCCATCGAACGAAATACCGGTCAGCCCTTCATACAGTTGGTCGGTCAGTTCCTCCAGCTTGCCGGCCTGGTCTATGTAGTCATCCAGTTTCTCGGTCAGTCGCCCGCCATAGCCTCCCTTACCGGTATTCTGGATTTGCGTCCACATATCCACGTTGCTGCGCAGTGCCTTCATTTCCTCCGGGCTCAGGCTCCACAGGTTCCCGTCCCACTGGCGGCCGATCTGTCCGCTCAGTTTGTCTATCTGTGCCTGGTTGAAACCGCCCCAGTAGTAGTTCCAGCTGTGGTGACTTCCGCTGTAGCGTGCCTGTTCCTTTGCTATCTGCAGATAGTTTGCATTCGTTTCTTTTTGGTATTTGTAAGCATCCCGGTAAGCTTCCACCGATTTTGTCCCCTTGCTTGCCTTAATGGTATCGGTCAGGTCTTCGATGGAAGTCTGCAGTTTCTCGTTCCGGTCCGTAAGACGGTCTATAGCCGCCTGCACTTCCCTGGCGTTCCCGCCGATGCCGAACAGTTTGTTGAAACCTCCGAAAGACACCGTGTTCAGCAGTCCTCCGATACCATTCACAAGGGAACCGCCTATCTGTTTGAACAGGTCTCCGCTGAGGATATTGTCGAGTATTCCGGTTATCGCATTGAAAATGGTATCTATCAATGATGAGATAATCGGGCCAATACCGTCTTTCAGCAAATCCAGTATGGAGAGAATGGCCGATATGATTTGTCCGATGACTCCGGCACTTGACAGGGTTTCGGACATCCGGCTGATGGCATCGCCGACCTTGCCTCCGATATTCAGTTTTGAAAGACCGGTAAGCATGTTCTGGATTCCTTCAAATGATCCCTGCAAGGTTCCGCTCGCAAAGCCGTGCAACCCGTCGGATACCATGTTCAACCCGTCAACCGTGTCCCGGGAGGCACTTTTCACCTCCCCGGCAAGCGCCTTCATTTCAGAGGTGGCGTTCAGGTATTCTTCGTCAGCTGAAATGCTGGACGATTGGGCCATTTGAAGAACGATTTTAGTACGTTCTATTTCTGCCTGGTTACCGCTTTCAAGAGCCTTGTTGTAATCGGTCTGCGCTGCTTTTAACCGAATGAATGCCGCTTCCTGCTGCAGTTCCGCATTTTGCACGCGTGTTACGGCATCCCCCAAAGCGTGCATCTGCGTTTGCAGCCGGGCAAAATCCAATGTCCCGTTGCCACCGGGGAGCATGCTTTGAATCCGTTCGATGGCATCGTAAACGACCTGCTGGTCTGCGGCTCCCGTTTTTTTGAACTCATCCGTCTTGACATACTGTTTAAGCTCGCCAAGCAGGTTCTTCATCTGGTCTGCAAGCAGGCCGGTCAAATCCCCCGAACGCTGCTCCCCCAGTCTATCTTCTGGGTAAGGGCTTCCATGTCCACTTTGTGCACAGCCGCATCACGCTGCTTCTCCAAAGTCAGCCTTTCTCCCTGGGACTGTGCCTTGCGGATTTTCTCGGCATATTCTTCAGCGATGGCCAGTTTCTGCTGCTGGAAGGTCCCGTATTCCTTCAGATAGTCACGCATGGCTTCCGCCTCTTCCCTGTACACGTCCGCCTCCGCTTTTTTCCTTGACTCGGTGTTTGAGGCACGGGCTTTTTCAAGTTCATCCTGTTGCTCCCGGGTAAGTCCGTTATCTCCGGTGGAAAGACCGGCTTCCTTGTTCTCACGCTTCCAGTCGGCTTCCTGCCGGTTTATTTCTTCTTTCCGGGCGTTATAGTCATATTCGATTTGTGCCAGTTTCTTTTCGGTACCGGCTTGCATACGGTCTATCTCTTCCTTCCGGTTCTCGGCCTGCAGGGCGGCAAGATCCTGCGCCAGCCTGCGCTCTGTGGCAAGCCGTTGCTTGGCTTCCGCTTCCGGATTCTTCCCGGACTGTTCGGGGTCGGTATGTCCGCCGATATTTCCTTTTTTTGGCTGCTTCTGCCGCTTTCTTTACCTCTTCCTCCGCTTTTTTTTCAGATAACCGTCGCGTTTGTTTTCGGCATTTTTCAACAGTATGTCATAAGCTTCCTGATCATGTTTCTTAATGGCAGCCTGTGCATCATAGAACTGCCCGGATTCTGCCATGCTTGACTGCATGATATATTGTCCCCATTTCCCGAAAAAACCCATGGCGCTTTCCGCCTCTTCCGGTTTCTGCGCCTTGATTTTATTCACCTCTTCATCGGCTTCTGCAGCTTTTTTTACAAGGTTCTGGACATTGGCCTGGTGCAGCAGGACCTGTACATAGTCCTCGCTCTTTTGGATAAGGGTATCATACCATTCGGAAAGTGTTTTATAATACCCGAAAGATTCCCCGTACTTGCGGTTCAGTTCCTCTACCTTCGCCTTTTCCTGTTCCTTGCTGCCGGTGAAGTTCTTTATTTCATCGATGACCGATTTCAGTTCGAAGCGGGTACGCACCATCTGGCACGGCCGTCCTTCTCTATCTCGGTCATTTCCTTGACTGATACGTTGAATTCATCCACGCCTTTTTTTGGCACTGAACAGGTTTTTCGTCCAATCCCAGATTTCATCACCGTACATTACCAGCAGCATGATGCCGGTGGTCATGGCCGTCTGCCAGGAAAAGAGCGAGGACAGGACCTGTTTCCATACCGGTGTGCCTTTCTTGCCTGACTTCTGCAGCTCATCATATTCCTTACGGGCACGGGCCAGTTCGTCCGTAAAAATCGGCAGGTTGTTGGATATGGCCAGAAAGAACATCTGCGGTCCCATGGCCAAAGAAGGCATTTCACGGGCCATCTGCTGGATGCTGTTGTGAAGCCCGTTGAACTGGCGCTGTGCATTGGGCATGTCTGCAGGGGTGACCTGCACGGATTCCGATTCCTCCTGCAGCAGTTTCAGTTTGCCGCGCAATTCCTCAAGCTGCTTCTCCAGTGCATGGATCTGCGCGATATTGGCACTCTGGTCCAGATTGGGGGCAGCCGTCTCCCCGGCAAGGCGCAGCCTTTCCAGTTCAGCCTCCAGCAGCCTGACGGTATTACGCAGTTCCAGCGCCTCACGTTCGGCCTTGTTCATGCCGGGCGTGAGTTTGTCCTTCATCAAAAATTCAACTTCTACAGGTTTGCTCATTCCAGTTTGCTTTGAAAAAATCCTACTATATCGTTCGCTTCATCCTCGGCGCTGTGTTCCGGTCTGGGAGCACCGTTTCCGCCGCCTTGCTTTTTCCGCACATACCGCGGCGCGTCGCTCAGCATCATGATCAGCGTCTGGTAATTCACCCCATCAAGGATGTAATCCACGCTCCAGCCGGTCGCCGATGCAATCTGCCACACGAAGCCGAAAGGGCTATGGGAACCTTCATACCGGGTTCTTAACTCCCCTTCCTTGCCTGGCTCAGTCTCGGAGTCATCGGGTTCGCCCGCGCTGTCGAGCTGATAATACGCATAAAATCCTTCGTGCCCATCAGACGCTCGAATGTTCGGAACATGGCCGTCAGATAACGCCACTCCACAAAGTTCCGCAGTACCCACGCTGTCACCCCGATGCCCACGTGCCGCGACACGTATCCCCGGCATACCGTATAGGCCAGCAGGCGGCTCACAGCCTTACCATGCTCCGCCACAAAGGCCAGTTCCTCGGTCTTGTCCTTCGGTTGCCAATCGGGTTTGACACCCGTCTTCAGGTATTCCCGCGCCAGCAGAATCTGACCCCGCAGCCTCGGACGCTTCATCGTCACACGCACCTCCACCGGGCGTTTCAGCCACGGAAGCTTCCACCTTTTAAGAGGTACGGACACGCCGCTGTCAAGCAGCGCGTCCGCACACTCCATCTCTATCAGTTGTTCCAAACGGTCAGCCATACGTTAGCCCTCCTCACTTTGGAGCGATGCTGCAGCCGCGGCTTCCGCCGGCGGCAGCTTGTACTGCCCCCACTCGTCCGGTATTGCTTCCGTATCGAACACGCCGTAAGGCTGCGAACCGTCCTCCGGCATCGCCACTTCGAGCGTAACCTCTATCTTGGAGGTTTCTGTAAGGGTCAGCTTGCCTGCAGGATTGGAAAGCAGCGTGGCGTTGGGAATCAGTACGCTCTGTCCGGACACGAGGGAGAGTTCCCATGGTCCCTGCATGACAAGCACCTCCGACGGGGCTGTCCAGCCGATCGGAGTTTTCTTTTCCGAGTCTTCTTTCTTATAATGCAGCTGCCGCCAAGCAGTTTGTGCAGGTTCGAATAGTTCATCTGGATCACATTGAACGTCGGGGCGATGCCGCCGTTACTCTGTGGGATGACCAGCACCGGGGCACCCTGCACCTGTTCGGCCTCGATCTTCGCGGCCTCGGGTTTCTTGCCGCCCAGGTCAAACGAGTTCTTTTCAATATACCCGATTGTGAAATCCTTATACTTTACGGCTCCTATGCCGTACATGAAATTCTTGTTCATCGTTTATAAAGTTTGATGGTTAATAACACACCGGCCAATAAGCCGGCCAATACACCTGTGATAAACGTCCGCATCCGGTTCGGAGGGCGTTTTCTACTGTTTGAACGTCATTTGAAATTTCGCTCTTGGTTTCGCTACGGATGCGCGCCAGCTCTTCTTCATACCATAGCACCAGCTGCTGCAGACTGTCACACGAGGCTTCGGCCACGATGTTCCCGCTGTCGTCGCTGCCTACGGTCAGATTCGCCTGTCCGCTCTTGCCACGGTACACGGCACCTTCAGGAAGTTTACGGAGGCTGTCCGCAGGTATAGACAGCTTCACCGAACTCGCCGGTATACCCGCCATCACCAGTCCCGCCCGTCGGCTTCCGCTCGCGCTGTCGGTGCTTGCCGATTCCGTCTGTATCTTCTCCACCGTCGTGCTCTCCTGCTGCTTGCGCAGCCCGCCAAGCACAGGACAGTCATCATGATGGCGGCAACTGTTGGCAGTGTCAATGGCCTTGCGCAGTCGCGCCATTTCGCGCTTGTTGGCCTGCAGGTCTTTTCTTGTTGCATTCAGTTCTTCTTTTAAGGGTACCACAATATTGCTCACCAAAACGCGGGTGGCATGTTCTGCGTTATCCACACGCACACCCTCTGCGTCGGCTTCGGCTTTCATCGCTTCCGCTTTCGCTTTCCTCACCGTAGCACGCAGGGAACCGATGGCTGCTGCAGTGCCCACAAGGCCGCCGCTAAGAATAATGTTCATGATCTCGCTAAAGTCCATACCACCCGTTTTTTAGTCAGTCAACCTTTTATTCTGCTTCCTCGCGTTTCTTTCGGAATAGTCCGATAACCCATTGCACCAGTCCCGTGTCGGCTACCCCATTGGCTACAAGTGAGGCACCAAAACATAGAGCAAGGCAATGTCCCAGCTCACATCACTCACAAATCCGGCATCAAGCCACCACAGTAGCATCGCGCACACCAAGCCCACACACCAGCTCACCAGCTGCGTCACCCAAGCCTTTCATGTTGGGGAACAAACCTTTCAACCCTTCAGTAAGCACCACCACACCGCCGACGAAACCGGCAAAGGTGCCAATCATTGCGTCATAGTCCGTTGCCGGAACATCGGCCCCTTGGGCCATCACAGCCGATACTGTTCCCAGCATCAGCATCATAAACAGCATAATTCGTTTCATTGATTGCTTCTTTTATTATTGGTTAATACCTATTTCTTTCAGCCATTTCTGTACATCGAAACTGGGGCAGGCTTTGGCCGCCAGCTCGTTGTGTCCCACAATGCGCACATCTGGGAATCTGCGATGGAAGTCCTTCACATACTTCTCCAGTGCCTTTTTCTGGCAGCCGGTGCGGGTGTCCTCGGGGTCGTTGCCGTCCTTGGCCACACCGCCGGCATACACAATGTGGCGGCTCACGCTGTTGTACCCCTTGGCTCCGTTGGTCACTTCCCAGGGATCCACCTGCGCATCCTCGTTGTTGTTCACCAAGCGTTCCACACCGCCCTGCAGGTGGAACAGGTCGGTGTAGCCCACCTGTTTCCAACCTCTGCCACCCTGGCTTACGGGCGAAGTGTGCCACTTCCGGATGTCCGCCGATGATACCTCACGCCCCTCCGGGGTTGCCGTACAGTGAATTACCAGATACTTCAATTTTGCCATACCATCTTATTCTTTCTGGTTTTGGGTAATGGTAATCTTGGCCGTCTTGCTGCGGTCGGCATTGAGCGTAAGGGTCAGTGTACCGGTTTTCTGACTGCCACTGTTTGCACCGGCCGAAATCTTCACGCCTTTATCCGTCGCTTCCACCTTGAAGCCGGCAGGGGCACTGCCTATCTCATATTCTCCGCTGGCGGTCACGGTCACTTCTTCACTGCCACCGGTTGCCTCAAGGGTCACACTGGCAGGGTCAACTGAAATCTTCTTCTCGCTCGCCTTGAACACGGGGTTGCTTCGCTTGTCCAGCACCACCACTTCTTCACCGAAGGCAATGTTCGTGTCAGCCTTCATCAGCATCTTGAAGAAGTACAGTTCGCTCGCGTTCGAGATCTTGTCAATCTGAATCACGTCTTCATCGTCCTGCAGGTTCACAGCCGCAAACAGGTTGCCGCCGGCATCGGGCGAACAGAGGGTGCACACAATCAGATCATCGGGCCAGGCCGCAAGCGTCTCAATGGTAATGCCCTTGTAGCGACGGGCATTCACATCGGTTTCGCTCGTGTTCTTGGACTCGCGCTGGGTCAGCTCGTCATCATACTTGTCAAAGTCGTTCACGCTCATCAGAATGCGGAGGTCCGGGTTGTTGCGGATGGCCACGGGAATCTTCGCACGCATGGCTTTCAGTCTGCCCAGCATGGTCGATTCTGCGCTGTCCACCACAATCACCTCAGTATCCTTGGCCATCTGGGTCAGGATGCCGTTAAACAAGTGGTCGTCATCATCCCCATATTCACCGTTCACATAGTGGTCACCCAGTTCAAACTGTACCCGCTTGGCCAACTCGGCAAGCAGGGCGTTCTGCGTCGTCGGGCGGACTTCCGGAGAATACCAGGTTGCCCTTCGGCTGCCATTTGCGCAGATGTTCTCGAACGTGCGGGGGTTAAACACCGTAAAGGCCATGAAGTCCATCGGGTCAAGACTCTTTTCGTCGTAGTTGAAGTTGCCCTTCGAATCCTCCACGCCGGGGTTCTCCTTGCGCTTCTGGAGCATCTTGCCGGTCTTCAGGCGCGGCAGGCTGATTTTTTCTTCTCCACACCGGGAATCACCATGATCAGCCCCTTTTCCACAATCTCATTGCTCGTAGCGGCAAGCGTCAGCAACTGTTCCAGTACCTCGCCGCTGTAATTCGTGTTTCTTACAATTATTGCCATAGTTCAATCACTTTTTACGTTTGTCCTTAATTTCTCGCATACGCCTGTTCCAGGGGCTTTCTTCACCATTCGGTTCCAGATGCAGGTCTTCCATCACACGGCGCTTTACCGGCAGTTGGGCCAGGGCCTTTTCGCCGTTCTCGCGGTCATTGGCCAAAAGGTTTTCGTAGATGGGGCGGGTAGTCGCATCAATGCGACCGTCCTGCTCGGCTGCGTCAAGCAGCTGCTTGCGGGCGGCAAGGTCTTCGGCTTCAGCCTTGTCTTCGTAGGTCTTCACCTTGGCCTTCAGGTCGTGTTCTCTTTCGTAAGGATAGGTACCTTGCCTGCCTCTCTTCCTCCAGTTGGTCCATCAGGCGGAACACATCCGCATCACTCGCGCAGTCCTTGAAGCGCGGGCGTTTCTTTACGTCTTCCAGATTCATGTCTTCTCTGTTTTTTTGTGGCTCAACGAGCCGGTTATTGAATAAAGTATATATCTGCGCCGGTGTACTGTCTGCCGGCACGGGGTCTGCATCATAGATGTCGTCTATGAAACCAAGGTCCAGGCTTCCTTGGCGGTCAGCCAATGGTCCTCGCCGTCAAAATAGGTCTGTTTCACTTCTTCCTTGCTCATGCCCAGCCGCTCGGCATAGATTTCACTCAAGCTGCCTTCCAGGCTTTCTATCTCTTCCATGCAACGCTGCAGGTCCTGCTTGTTGCCGTAACACCCGCCGCTCACACTGTGCAGCATCAGACGGGCATATTTGCTCATTTCTACGGGCTTGCCGCAAAGGGCTATCACACTGGCCATGCTGGCGGCTATGCCATCCACATAAATGCGGATGTCGGCCTGGCTATGGCGCAGGGCGTTGAATATCGCAATGCCGCTGTACACTTCCCCGCCGTTGCTGTTGATACGCACATGGATGCGTCGGCTCACGCGTTCGGCTTCCATCAGTTCCTGGCTATGCGCCCGCTTTGCACCTCCGTATAGTCTCCGATGTCCCCGTACAGGAATATCGTACTGGTGCCGTCGTCACTCGTTGTAATATTGAAAAATCTGCTCATCGTCATGTCTTTACCAGCGGTTTCCCCGCCTTTCGATGGTGCGAAAATAGAACATTCCCATGGCACCAAGAAACCGCGTCCGCATCATAACGTTTTCTGGCGTTATCATAACGCTGTAACCCGTCATCATGCGTACGCTG
>ENA-OQJT01000386-OQJT01000386.1-human-gut-metagenome-genome-assembly--contig:-NODE-386-length-11023-cov-0.888216_pt1 | contig 11023 bp, 13 predicted proteins | sample MGYA00242612_ERZ504779 | MGnify/ENA primary metagenome ERZ504779 (study PRJEB26092, sample SAMD00036366) | human gut metagenome | host: Homo sapiens | study: EMG produced TPA metagenomics assembly of...
CATAACGACAGTAGATTTGCTGATAAAATTCAAAAAACAGATAATTATTATGTAATTGTTACTAGGGAAGCTTACCAGCATTGCCATATAGCGTAGAAGAAATCTATGGAATTCGTACATCTGGAAGATATGGGACATTGAAACAAAGTTATCATGAATTCTATCGGATATATGGAACAGATACATATGAAGATAAAGTGAGTCCGGAAATTATTATTACGGAAGACAGCAATTCAGGATATCAATTTTTTGAACATGTATGTATAGAAAATGGTTTGAAATGTGAATCTATGAATGGAAAATCAAATGTCTTTCATTATCTGAACAAACATAAAGGTGAAAAAATACTTGTCATTGCAGATGGGGCGGCATTTGGTTCCGAGATTGACAGGGTGTTGCAGGTTATCCATGGCAGAAAAAAATGTGGCCTTATATTTGCCTGAATCATTTGAATGGATGATTATGGATGCCGATATTTTAAAGAATAATACAGTAAGAAGCATATTGAGTAATCCATCAGAGTATGTAGAGAGCAAGCTTTATTTCAGTTGGGAAAGGTTTTTACAGCTATTCTGATTGAACAAACAAAAGACACCTATTTGGCATATGCAAAACGTAAATTAAATCCGGCATATTTAAGTGGAGCAATTAAAGAGTCGATTTTAAGAAAAATGAACATAATTGATCTGAATAAGAAAGATGAATAAATATTAAGAAAAAATAGAGGAATGGTTAAATGAAGGTTGTAGTAGCAATTGATTCATTTAAAGGAAGCATGACAAGCATGCAGGCCGGGATGGCCTGTAAAGAAGGCATATTGGCGGCAATACCGAAAGCAGATGTGGTGGTCAGACCACTTGCAGATGGTGGCGAGGGAACTGTAACCGCTTTGGTAGAGGGCATGAATGGCACATATGAACATGTTGATGTAACAGGACCGATGGGACAAAAGGTGCACGCGACATATGGAGTACTTGAGGATGATACGGCTGTTATGGAAATGGCAGAAGCATCAGGAATCACACTTGTTGAAGGTAAACCTGATCCATGGAAAGCGACCTCATTGGGTGTGGGAGAGATGATATTGGATGCCGTGCACAAGGGCTGTCGGAATTTCATAATCGGAATAGGCGGAAGCGCAACCACTGAGGGCGGCATAGGAATGCTGATGGCGCTCGGCTATGAGTTTTATGATGAGGATGACAATATTCTTCCACCGGTATTTGGCTCGCTTGCAAGGGTAAGAAAGATCAAGGCTGATAAGGTCCCTTCAGAATTGAAGCAGTGTCATTTCAAAATAGCATGTGATGTTACTAATCCACTGTGCACAGAGCAGGGCTGCGTATCGCATTTTTGGAAAGCAAAAGGGCGTACAGGAGCATGAAAAGGCACAGATGGATAAAATGATGAGACAGTATGCAGACTGTGTTGAGGAGTATGCGGGAAAAAGATTTAGCGAGACACCGGGAGCAGGCGCTGCGGGAGGTCTTGGCTTTGCGTTTCTTTTTGGACTTGAGAACGTGGAGCTTAAATCCGGCATAGATATAGTGCTAAACGCAATACAGCTTGACAAGGAACTGAAAAATGCCGATATCGTAGTGACCGGAGAGGGCAGGCTTGATGGACAGAGCGCCATGGGAAAGGTGCCTGTCGGAGTGGCAAAAGCAGGCAGAAAAAAACGGCTGTAAAGTAATCGCACTAGCAGGGAGTGTCACTGACGATGCAGTGGCATGTAATAAAGAAGGCATAGATGCGTTTTTCCCTATTATAAGAGGGGCAACAACGCTTAATGAGGCTATGGATATCAAAAATGCTCAAAAAAATATGAAAAACACTGCAGAACAAGTTTTCAGGCTTATTGACATCAGCTCGCTTATGGAATAATATATGTTAGTAAAATTGTGCGTGGTGCAGGGGCCGGATGAGATATAAAAGCCCCGTATATCATAGAATATTTAAATAAAAAAGGAGAAAAGCAATGGCTAAGGAGAAAAAATTAGTAGAGGCCATCACTTCCATGGAGGAAGATTTCACACAATGGTATACAGACGTTGTGAAGAAAGCAGAGTTGATGGATTATTCATCTGTAAAGGGATGTATGATCTTTAAGCCCAATGGTTATGCCATCTGGGAGAATATACAGAAAAATCTCGATGCAATGTTTAAAGAGACAGGTGTAGAGAATGTATACATGCCAATGTTCATTCCGGAGAGCCTGCTCCAGAAAGAAAAGGATCATGTTGAGGGCTTTGCACCTGAGGTTGCATGGGTCACACAGGGCGGACTTGAGACACTTCAGGAGAGACTTGCAGTAAGACCTACATCAGAGACACTTTTCTGCGAGCTTTTCAGCAAAACAGTACAGTCACACAGAGACCTTCCAAAGGTATATAACCAGTGGTGCTCAGTAGTGCGTTGGGAGAAGACAACACGTCCATTCCTCCGCTCATCAGAGTTCTTATGGCAGGAGGGACATACTGTTCATGCAACAGCCGAGGAGGCAGAGGCACGTACAGTACAGATGTTAAACATCTATGCGGATTTCTGTGAGAAGTACCTTGCAATCCCTATGGTAAAGGGAAGAAAGACAGACAAGGAGAAGTTCGCCGGAGCAGAGGCTACATATACAATAGAGGCTCTCATGCATGACGGAAAGCACTCCAGTCAGGAACCTCACACAACTTTGGTGACGGCTTCCCTAAGGCCTTCGGCATCCAGTACACAGGACAAGGACAATAAATTACAGTACTGTCATGAGACATCATGGGGCGTTTCAACACGTCTTATCGGAGCTATTATCATGGTTCACGGAGATGACTCAGGACTCGTGCTTCCACCAAAGATTGCACCAACACAGGTTATGGTCATTCCAATCCAGCAGCAGAAGGACGGCGTCCTTGACAAGGCATACGACCTCAAGGACAAGCTCTCAAAGGATTTCCGCGTGAAAATCGATGCAACCGACAAGACACCTGGCTGGAAGTTCGCAGCACAGGAGGTTCAGGGAATCTCAACACGTATCGAGATTGGACCAAAGGATATCGAGAAAAACCAGTGCGTTATCGTCCGCCGAGACACAAGAGAGAAAATCGTTGTCTCACTCGATGAGGTCAATGAGAAGCTCGCAGAGGTACTTGAGACAATGCAGAATGACATGCTCGAGAAGGCAAAGGCATTCCTTGCAAGCCATATAAACGATGCACACGACTACAATGAGTTCAAGGCAATCGCAGAGACAAAGCCTGGCTTTATCCGTGCTATGTGGTGTGGAGACGAGGCCTGCGAGAACAAAATCAAAGAGGACACAACAGTTACAAGCCGTTGTATGCCATTTGGTGACCAGGAGCAGATTTCCGACGTATGCGTATGCTGTGGAAAGCCTGCGCATAAGCTCGTATACTGGGGTAAGGCATATTAAAAGGAGAAAATACAGATGCGCATAGATTTACCGCAGAATGTCAACTTCATAATAGACACGCTCTACGAGCATGGCTTTGAGGCATATGCGGTAGGTGGATGCGTGCGTGACAGTCTCCTTGGCAGGACACCGCAGGACTGGGATATCACCACATCTGCAAAGCCTGCGCAGGTCAAAGCGATATTTGACCATACGATAGACACAGGTATCCAGCATGGCACAGTCACGGTCATGCTGGAGCATGTGGGCTATGAGGTCACCACCTACAGGATAGACGGAGAGTACGAGGATGCACGCCATCCAAAGGAGGTTACCTTTACCTCTAATCTGAAGCTTGATCTGGAGAGGCGTGACTTCACAATCAATGCCATGGCATATAATCACAGGGCAGGGCTTGTCGATGAATTTGACGGCATAGGAGATTTAAAAGCACATGTGATCAGATGTGTGGGCTGTGCGCACGACAGGTTCAGTGAGGATGCACTCAGGATGTTTCGTGCGGTGCGATTTGCAGCCCAGCTTGGCTTTGATATAGAGGCACAGACTAAAGCAGCCATAAAAGAGCTTGCCCCTGCATTGTCAAAGGTCAGCGCAGAGCGAATCCAGGTGGAGCTTGTGAAGCTTCTGACATCAGACCATCCGCAGATGATGAGAGATTTGTATGAGCTTGGACTCACAGCGGTATTCATGCCGGAGTTTGATGTGATGATGCAGACACCTCAGCACAATAAGCACCATATGTACAGTGTCGGCGAGCATACGCTTCATACCTTGGAGCATGTGCGAGCGGACAAAATCCTAAGGCTTACCATGCTGCTTCATGATGTGGCAAAGCCTGTGTGCATTACGACAGATGAGGAAGGCCAGAATCATTTCAAGAAGCATCCTGTTGTGGGAGCTGATATGACAAGAAAGATACTCAGGCGCCTTAAGTTTGATAACAGGACTACAGACTGTTGCTGTAAGCTCGTAAAAGAGCATGATGACCGTCCGACCATCACGGAACGCAATGTAAGGCGTGCCATGAGCCGCATAGGAACAGAGCTTTTTCCGCTGTTGTTTGAGGTGAAAAGAGCCGATACACTCGGACAGAGCATGTATAAGCGCGCAGAAAAGATTGAATACATCGCAGAATATGAGCGTGTATACAGGAAAATCCTCGCAGACCACCAGTGTGTATCAAAAAAGGAAATGAAAATAAATGGCAGCGACCTGATTAAAATGGGAGTAGAGCCGGGACCGAAGCTTGGCGATATCCTGGACAGGCTTTATGAGCAGGTGCTTGATGACCCATCGCTCAATGAAGCACAAAAACTTAAAGAGCTTGCGAATAAAATAATAACCTCTCTCATATGATTAAAAAGCATCTGAATAGTTATGATGCATTAATTATATGAGGGGGGATTTTTTTTGTATAATCAGCCGGAAGTGGCTTTGGAAAAATATGAGCTTACAGTAAGCAGGATAATAAAGGGCAGAGGAGCATATATATGTGACACAGGCATCGGGCAGAAGCTGCTCGTGCCGTACAGAGGGCATGAGCAAAGGGCAGGCACCCTGCGGGATACGCTGGCATTTATCCAGAGAAACGGTATGGATGTGGAGCAGATATCACAGACAAAGGAGCAGTGTATCATATCGCGAGATAACTGTGAGGACGCATACATATTGAAGGATTACAGAGCAGGCAGAGAGTGCAGCACGGACAGCATAGATGATATGCGTGGCGGCAGCAGGGCATTAGCGCAGCTGCACAATATATTGGAAAAGTATCCTCTGCCTTCGGATATCGAGGTAGAAAGCCTGCACGAAAAAAGCTCAGCGAAAATGTGCGCAGATAGTAAAGCTTAAAAACTACATACTGCGTCGCAGCAAGACAAATGCTTTTGAGCATCTGTTTTATGAATGCTATGAGAGATTCTTAGAGCAGGGACAGAAATCGGCGGAAATATTGTGTGAGCTGGAAAATAGTAAAACGTCGGTTCCGATATACTGTCACGGAGCCTTCAACCAGCACAATGTCGTGTATACACAGTCCGGAAGATGGCTCCCTGTCAATTTCGAGACCATGCATCCGGGATATCCGGAAACTGATCTTGCGGAGTACATGCGCAAGATGCTCGAAAAAAATCACTGGGATACAGCGGTTGCAGATGCAATTCTTGACAGCTATTGCAGCGTAAGAAGTCTTGATGATACATCAATGAGACTGCTTCAAGCACTGCTTTTGTTTCCTGAAAAATTTTGTAAGCTCTGCAATCACTATAGCAACTCGCGCAAGTCATGGGTATGCGACCGCGATGTGGATAAGCTTGCACAGCTCATACAGCTAAGTGGGGAGCGCGAGGAGTATCTGCATGCCCTGCAAGCCATAGTGTAAGCAGTAATGCATATATATAGTGAATTTAATTGAAAAGTAAATGACTATACGATATATTATTATTGTAGAAAAACGTTTAAAGCCAGCTATTAAAGGAAATACAGATGAAAAAATTTAAAAGATTATTTTGCACGGTATGCATGCTTGTGCTGTCACTTGCAGCATGTGGAAAACAGGACACGGATGATGGTGTAAAAAAATTCTATAACAGCATGAATGATACGACGGAGGCCGTGGGAGAAAGCACGCAGTCCGGTTTGAAAGCTGCTGCGGAGGAAAACGGAAAGTCTGTTAAGAAAAGTTCAGATATTCTCATAGTATCTGACATAAACAGTGCCAACGAGACAATCAGGGTATACAATTACTCGACAGGAGTGCAGTATCAGTATTACTATGGGCTGACCACCGGCTTTTTCGACAAATATGGCAATCACATGTCAGTTTCAGACATACATCAGGGTGATGTGGTTGACATATCAGGGCAGATTCAGACGGCAAGGCAAAGCGGATACAAAAATCCGATAAGGTGTGGACAAACGACGCAGTGACCAATTTTTCTGTGGATAAGAATAAGAGCGTGCTTGAAATCGGAAATAGCAGCTACAGGCTGGGGGAGCGCACCATGATATTTTCAGGCTCGGATGTCATAGATACTGACAGCCTAACGGCGCAGGATAAGCTGGCTGTTGTCGGGATTGACAAGGATATAGTGTCAATTTCTGTCACAACAGGGCACGGCACACTGCAGCTTAGCAATACATCGCTGTTTGAGGGCAGCTTTTTGCAGCTCGGAGACAGGATATTTGCAGAAATCACTAAGGATATGTCGCTTGATGTGCCGGAGGGCAGCTATACGCTCGCTGTGGCCAACAACGGCTGGGGAGGCAGCACGGATATTGAGATAAAAAGAGGCGAGACTACAAAGGTAAATTTAAATGATTTAAAGGGTGAGGGTCCTAAAAAGAGCAGCATCCTTTTCGAGGTTGACGTGCAGGGAGCAAAAATATATGTCGATGGCAGTGAAATCGACTATACGAGCCCGGTTGAGATAACATACGGAAAACACACGCTTAAGGTAACAGCCGATGGCTATGACACCTGGACGAGGACGCTTTACGTGAACTCAAAGGAGGCCACCATACAGATTACGATAAATGACGATACGGACAGCTCTGCAAACGATTCATCAGGTACCAAAACTAACAGCACCGGCAGTTCACAAGCCACCGCACAGACACCTTCCGAGACAGCCTCAGAGAGGCTGATGAGAAGGACAATCAAAGTACATCTCAGGGCAGCACCACCGGCAGCTCGCAGAGTACAAATTCATCACGGGGAACCAACAATAAATCCTCTGACAGTTCCAAAAATAGTCTGACAAATAAGGACATATCCGATTATCTTTCAACATTAACCTCTTTATTAAGTTCAAAGTAAGGTTTTAAGAATGGTAAAAGTACATAAAAGCCTAGGAAATAGCGCATTTTCCTTGACAAACCCCATAAAAACAAGTATATATATTCTTGTAGGTAATTTGGGAATACAGCTCGAATTATATAAATTATGAAAATCCAGAGGAGGAATTTTATCATGAACAAAGCAGATTTAGTTGCAGCTATGGCAGAGAAGGCCGGAGTATCAAAGAAGGATGCAGAGGCATCTTTAAAAGGCATTCACAGATGTTGTTGCAGAGGAGTTAAAGAAAGGTGAGAAGATCCAGTTAGTTGGATTCGGTACTTTCGAGGTATCTGAGAGAGCAGCAAGAACAGGAAGAAATCCACAGACTGGCGCTGAGATGACAATTGCAGCATCTAAGGCTCCTAAGTTCAAGGCTGGAAAGGCTTTAAAAGATTCTCTTAACTAATAAGTTAGACTATCACGGAGTAGAAGAATGGGTGAAGCCTTTAAGGCTCCGCCCATTTTTGGCTATATCCACTAAAATCAGGGTAATGGTTATGAATTGATTTATTATAGGTAAGACACAGAGGTAACAATGAGATTAGACAAATTTTTGAAGGTATCGCGTCTGATAAAGAGACGTACAGTGGCAAATGAGGCATGTGACGCAGGCCGTGTCACAGTAAACGGCAGACCGGCAAAGGCATCTGTAAATGTCAAGGTCGGAGACATAATAGAGATAGCATTTGGACAAAAGACAGTCAAGGTTAAGGTGTTAAATCTCCTTGACACAACAAAGAAGGAAGAAGCAAAAGATCTTTTTGAGTATATATAGGTTATATTTTCATGAATCCCGGCATATATTTACATATGCGATTCCACAGATGGCATGTATATGTGCGGCTGTCTATGGAGCATATTAAAAATTATGTGAGGGACAGGAAATGGAAGAAATATCAGGCACAAAGAGTCATAAGCTTATCTTGAATAATCGCAGAACAGGCAGCTTTACAGGCATTTTGGATGTGCTCTCCTTTGATGTGGGAGAGATACTTTTGGAGACGGAGCTGGGCATGCTTGACCTAAAGGGCAAGGATCTTCACGTAAACAGGCTAAACCTTGAGAAGGGAGAAGCGATATAGAAGGTGAGATAGACATGATTACGTATTCGAAGGTACCGGAGGTGACCGGAAAGAAAGATAAAATGTTTGGCAGGATATTCAGATAAGCACCTAAGGAGGAATAATGAGTAAACGTCGTGCAAAGAGAAGGGGCGGAACTTTAAGTGTTTCCATCATAGTTATAGCATTTCTTGTGGTTATGGTAGTCCAGGTTGTGCAGCTAAAGCAGAAGGAATCTACATATGCCGCACAAAAAGCGGAGCTTGAAAAGCAGTACACTAAAGAATCGGAGCGTGCTGATGAGATAGAAAGCATGCAGCAGTATATGCAGAGTGACCAGTACATAGAGGATATAGCAAAGAGCAAGCTGGGGCTTGCGTATGACAATGAAATAATCTTCAAGGAAAAGGACAAATAATTTTTGAAGATATAGTTGCGCTTTTTCGTCAAAACCTTCATTTTTGACCACATATAATCGTTGAAAAAAGATGGAGGCAAAAAGATGAGGATTGCAAATTTAAAAAAGGCTGTGTGGGGGCTTATGGCATTTGCATCCACACTGGTGTGTGTGATGGATTGTTATCCGCTGATACCTGCAGTGTATGGAGTTTATTGTCTGAGTAGTGGACATACGATTATTTTTTACATAGGATTAATTATTGGAATGGGATACTTTATATCGATACCGTCGATATGTAAGTATCTCTTTATTATTGCGGTGATTTACTTTGGGGAAAGGCTATTTGTGAGAAAAAGCAGTAAAAACGGATGTCTGACAACAGCCGTTGTGGCAGCTTGTGCCACGGCGGTGATGAATCTGTCGGTAACATTTCTGGGAAGGCCGGATACGGATGAGATAGTGTTGTCGGTAGCAGAGAGCCTTGTTGTGTTTTCGATGGCCTTTGCGCTTTGCAGAGCATGCGAATATTTAAGGGCTCTTGAGCACAATGAAAACCCGGTCATAGCAGGACTCCTGCCCGACAGGGAGGAGGCATTTGCCACAGCAGTTTCAGGACTTTCAGGCATTATTTCGACTGCAAACGTCATGGCTGTAAAATGTACGGCAGATAAAATCCCTGATGAGAGTGAGAAAATACAGCTTGAGGTGACAGGGAGACTTTGTGCATGCTGTGAGGGTTGCAGTGTGTGCTGGACAAGCGGGACTTCGATTTCCGACAGTATAAAAATGCTTGCTGATGCAGTGCGCAAACGTATGAAAACAGAGGAAATTGTGCAAAACAGATATGTGGATGGCTGCCCGCACTATACGCGCATGGTGGAAGCCGCCACAGAGGCATTTGCCCGTATTGAGCTAAATGAAGCCTGGTACAGGCGTCTCACGGAAAACAGACGCGTCATAGCCACACAGCTTGACGCTATGGCAGAGCTCATGGAGGGCTGGTGCAGGGCTGAAAAATGTATTGATAAAAAAAGAAGGCTGCGTCTTTCAAGAGTTTATGTATATACAAAAGAGGCTGGTATACAGGTGGAAAATGCCCATATTTATGAGAACGCAAGGCAGCAGGTATGTATAAAGGCAGATGTCTGCACCAAGATAGATGGTGGGATTGAAATTTCAAAGTATGTGCAGGCGGTTTCACGTGCCATGGGAGTGAAGCTCAGGCAGGCACATGGGACAGTTTCAATAATATCCGATGAGAGGACATCTATTGTGCTTTACGAGGAGAATCAGTTCTATGCACTTTCGGGGGTGGCGACCAAAAAAGAAGACCGGCTCTCAGGCAAATGGCGACAGCTGCAGCATGTTTCAGCTGGATGATGGCATGTATCATGTATGTGTATCCGATGGCATGGGCTCGGGCAAGCAGGCGCAGGCCGAGAGCACGCTGGTGGTGGATTTGCTTGAAAAGCTTTTGGAGGCCGGCTTTAGCAGGGAAAGTGCCCTAAAGCTGATGAACTCTGCCATGGTCATATCGGCGGGTGAGGAGTCCTATTCCACGGTTGATTTTGCCACAATAGATATGTACACAGGTGAGCTTGAGCTTACCAAAACAGGCGCTGCACCGTCATTTATCAAATCGGGGAAACAAGTAAGTGTTATAGAAAATGAATCACTCCCGGCGGGGGTCGATGTCTGGCAGGAGAGCAAACATTCAAAAAATACACTTCAAAGTGGCGATTTCCTTGTCATGGTGACGGATGGTGTGCTAGAATATCTGCATGTAAAGGACAGACAGGGGAAGCTTATGGATATCATCGCAGGCGTCAAAAGTGACAATGCAGGCGTGATGGCGCAGGAAATTCTGGACAGGGTGCTGCTTGACACAGGCGGATACGCCATGGATGATATGACGGTAGTTGCAATAGGAATCTGGGAAAAATAATGATTAGACGGACAAAAGAATATATTCTGGAAAACAAAATGATAAAAAATCATAGCACGGTGCTTGTTGCGTTGTCGGGTGGTGCGGATTCGGTCTGCCTTCTGCTGCTGTTAAATGAGATAAAAAGACAGTGCGCAGATGAGCTTGATTTTGCGTTGGAGGCAGTGCATGTGGAGCATGGTATCAGAGGAGCCGAGAGCAGGGAGGATGCGAGGTTTGCGTCAGATCTCTGCGAGAGGCTTAACATACCGTGCCATGTACATTCCGTGGATGTACCGCAATATGCAGCAAGTCATGGACTCGGACTGGAGGAGGCCGCCAGGATATTGCGCTATGAAGCGTTTGAAGAGGAGGCAGGCAG
>ENA-OQJT01000389-OQJT01000389.1-human-gut-metagenome-genome-assembly--contig:-NODE-389-length-10878-cov-1.087806_pt1 | contig 10878 bp, 10 predicted proteins | sample MGYA00242612_ERZ504779 | MGnify/ENA primary metagenome ERZ504779 (study PRJEB26092, sample SAMD00036366) | human gut metagenome | host: Homo sapiens | study: EMG produced TPA metagenomics assembly of...
CGTCTGGTCACTACATCCTTCTGGTGGATGAGATAGTAATTGAGCAGATCGTATAGATTAATACTTTTGGCTCTCCGTTTACGAGTGCAAGGTTTATCACTCCAAACGTATCCTGGAGCTGTGTATGCTTGAAAAGCAGATTTAAAACTACACTCGGGTTCACATCTCGGCGGAGCTCTACCACGATTCTCATTCCCTCACGGCTTGTCTCGTCGCGGAGGTCTGTTATTCCATCTATCTTTTTGTCCTTATGAAGCTCGGCTATTTTCTCAATAAGACGAGCTTTGTTTACGTTGTATGGCAGCTCTGTCACTACAATTCTGTTTTTGCCGTTTTCCATCGGCTCGATATTGGTGACAGCACGGACTCTTATTTTGCCGCGGCCTGTTCTGTAAGCCTCTTTGATGCCACTTGTTCCGAGAATTATGCCGCCTGTAGGGAAATCCGGTCCCTTTACCACATCGATAAGCTCATCAATTGTGGTTTCTTTTTCCTCGATATCGTTGTCGATAAGGCGCACTACGGCATTTACCACTTCACGCAGATTGTGAGGTGGGATATTGGTTGCCATACCTACCGCGATTCCTGTGGTTCCGTTTACTAAAAGGTTCGGATATCTTGATGGGAGCACTGTAGGCTCTTTTTCTGTCTCATCAAAGTTTGGCTCAAAATCTACTGTATTTTTGCCGATATCCTTGATTAATTCAAGAGAAATCTTTGAGAGTCTTGCCTCTGTGTATCGCATGGCGGCGGCTCCGTCTCCATCGACTGAACCAAAGTTTCCATGACCGTCCACGAGTGTGTATCTCATAGACCAGTCCTGTGCCATATTTACGAGTGCTCCATAGATTGAGCTGTCTCCGTGTGGATGGTATTTACCCATTGTATCACCGACAATACGCGCACATTTTCTGTGTGGCTTGTCAGGTGTATTTCCGAGCTCGACCATAGAGTAGAGTACTCGCCTCTGAACAGGCTTTAATCCGTCCCTGACATCAGGGAGGGCACGGCTTGCAATAACGCTCATCGCGTAATCTATGTAGGAGCTCTCCATTGTTTTTTTCAAATCGACCTGCTGTATCTGGTCAAAAATTTTGTCGTCCACTTAAATTACTCCTCCCTGCTAGATGTCAAGATTTGTTACATACTTGGCATTAGCTTCAATAAATTCTTTTCTTGGCTCTACCTTATCACCCATCAGTGTGGTAAATGTCACATCAAGCTCAGATGAATTTTCTCCGTCTATCATGACCTGTTTCAAAATTCTGTGGTCAGGATCCATTGTTGTCTCCCAGAGCTGATCAGCATCCATCTCGCCAAGTCCCTTGTATCGCTGGATCTTGTTATTATTGTCACGGCCTATGTCATTTAAAATCTGCTTGAGCTCGTCATCATCGTAGGCATACCATACACCCTTGTTTTTCTCCACCTTGTAAAGTGGCGGTGTAGCCAGGTATACATGTCCCTCCTTGATCAGATCAGGCATGAATCTGTAGAGGAAGGTGAGCATGAGAGTAGCGATGTGAGCACCATCTACATCGGCATCTGTCATGATGATTATCTTGTCATAACGCAGCTTTGTTATATCAAAATCCTCATGGATTCCTGTTCCGAATGCTGTAATCATGGCTCTGATTTCTGCATTGTCATATATACGGTCAAGTCTTGCCTTTTCAACATTCAGTATCTTGCCTCGCAGAGGTAAAATTGCCTGTGTAGCACGGCTCCTTGCTGTCTTTGCAGAACCGCCGGCTGAATCTCCCTCGACTATGAAAATTTCACAGTTTTTAGGATCCTTGTCTGAGCAGTCAGCCAGCTTGCCCGGCAGAGTACCTCCATCGAGAGAGGTCTTTCTTCTGGTCAGGTCTCTTGCTTTTCTTGCGGCCTCTCTGGCTCTTTGTGCTAAAAGTGATTTCTCACAGATATTTTTGGCTACATCAGGATTCTGCTCGAGGAAATATGTGAGTTTTTCCGATACAACAGCATCTACGGCTCCTCTGGCCTCACTGTTTCCAAGCTTCTGCTTTGTCTGTCCCTCGAACTGAGGCTCCTCAATCTTGATACTGATGATTGCAGTAAGTCCCTCACGGATATCATCACCTGTCAGGGCCGGATCTGAATCCTTAAGTATCTTTTTCTCACGCGCATAGGCATTGAAGGTCTTTGTCAGGGCATTTCTAAAGCCTGCGAGATGAGTACCTCCCTCAGGTGTGATTACATTGTTTACAAAGCTGAAGGTTGAATCATTAAACGAATCATTGTGCTGCAATGCAACCTCTACATAAACACCGTTTTGTGTTCCCTCACAGTAGATTACCTCATCATATAGAGCCTCCTTGCCACGGTTAAGATACTCTACAAATTCCTTGATTCCGCCCTCATAGTGGAATACATGATTGTGATGGCTGTTCTCACGCACATCCTTTAAAGTAATCTTAAGTCCTTTTGTGAGAAAGGCTGTCTCTCTGAGACGCTGCTTTAAGGTATCGTAGTCATACACTGTCTCCTCAAAAATCTCCGGATCCGGCAGAAAATGCACCTTTGTGCCGTGAAGCGACTCGTCACACTGTCCAACAATCTTTACTGTATCGTCGGTTTTGCCACGCTTGTAGCTTTGTCTGTAAATATTTCCGTCCTTGTAGACTCAACTGTCAGCCATGTGGAAAGAGCATTTACTACAGATGCACCAACTCCGTGCAGACCGCCTGATACCTTATAGCCTCCACCGCCGAATTTACCACCTGCGTGAAGCACTGTAAAAACTACCTCAAGAGCTGATTTTTTTGCTTTATGATTGGTTCCGACCGGGATTCCTCGTCCATCATCCTGTACTGTTATGGAATTGTCTTCCTCGATTGTAACCTCAATATTTTTACAATAACCGGCTAAGGCCTCATCAACTGCATTGTCCACTATCTCATAAACCAGATGATGAAGTCCTCTCGAAGACGTACTGCCGATATACATACCCGGTCTTTTTCTGACCGCCTCAAGACCCTCAAGTATCTGAATCTGGTCAGCTCCGTATTCCTGATTGTTCTGCTGTATTTCTTTACTCATCAATAACCTCCACCTGGCCCTTCACGACATGAAAGACCTTGTCCACCTGAAATCTATTTTTTACAAATTCATCAAGTCCCGTACAAGTGATAATAGTCTGTGTATCACTTAAGCTGTTGAGCAGATAGTTCTGCCTGTTGCCATCCAGCTCTGAAAGCACATCATCCAGTAAAAGCACGGGAGTGCTGTTTATATTTTTCTTTACAAGACTAATCTCAGAAAGCTTGAGTGAGAGAGCAGATGTCCTCTGCTGACCCTGCGAGCCGTATTTTCTGATATCCACACCGTCCACTGAAAAAAGCATATCGTCCCTGTGCGGTCCAACGGTTGTCTGGCACAGCTTCACCGCAATTTCGACCTCGGTGTATCCCAGGCACAGCATCCGGAGATCTTTGATGCGTATCCGTCTGAGAGTGAGGGAATCCGTATGGTGAAAAAATCGGCATCCTACGTCTGCAAAATTCATAAGCCGTGGCTGCTCGTCACTTTATTCTTTCAAAGCGGATTCAAATATGTGGGCTACTTCCTCGGAAAACGATACAAAAGCCTTCCGGACAGTGTAATCCGCTGGTGTACCTCAAACAAAACATGGTGGGAATATCACGGAAAGATACGAAAAAAAACGAAATAGAAGATAAGTGAAAAGTAAAAAAACAAAAAATAAAAAAGATCTTGTAAGTAAATACGAAATGCTCCATAAGGTTGACAGAGAACGGAGCAGAGTGGTAAAAAAGTAAAGAACAAGAAATTAGAAGGCGGCATAACCTGAAAACAGAACAAGGGTGCCGCCTTTTACTGTTAGGAGGAAAAAATCTATGTGTGGAATTGTTGGATATATTGGAACCTGCCAGGCTGCCCCGGTGCTGCTGGACGGATTGTCAAAGCTGGAGTACCGCGGATACGATTCGGCCGGAATTGCTGTATACGATGGAAACAAAATTCAGATGCAGAAAGCAATGGGCCGTCTGAAGGTGCTTGAGGAAATGACACAAAATGGAGCGACACTTCCGGGTACCGTAGGAATCGGACATACGAGATGGGCAACGCATGGGGCACCTTCCGATCTGAATGCACATCCGCATTTCAATAAAGACCACTCGATTGTCGTTGTACACAATGGAATTATTGAGAATTATCTGAAATTAAAGAAAAAACTGATGTCCAAAGGATATGAGTTCCTTTCGGAGACAGATACCGAGGTAATTGCCCATATGCTGGATTACTATTATAACGGCGATCCGCTTGCAACGATCACAAAGGTTATGCACCGTATGGAGGGATCGTATGCACTGGGTATCCTGTTCCGCGACCATCCGGATGAGGTGTATGCGGTCCGTAAAGACAGCCCGCTGATCGTTGGTACAAGTAAGAGCGGAAACCTGATTGCATCCGACGTTCCGGCTGTACTGAAATATACAAGAGATGTCTATTTTCTGGAAAATGAGGAGATTGTCAAGCTGACCCGAGACGGCCTTCATTTTTACAATATCGATGAGGAGGAGCTGCAAAAGGAGCCTACGCACATCGAATGGGATATGAATGCCGCAGAGAAAGGCGGCTATGAGCATTTTATGCTGAAAGAGATGCATGAGCAGCCAAAAGCCGTAAAAGATACGCTGACCCCACGCATCAAGAATGGTGACGTAGTGATCGAGGAGCTTGGCATGACGGACGAAGAGATCCGTGCAATCAGCAAGATCTTTATTGTTGCCTGTGGTTCTGCATATCACACCGGTGTAACCGCAAAATACATCTTCGAAAAGCTGGCAAGAATCCCGGTTGAGGTAGATCTGGCAAGCGAATTCCGCTACCGTGATCCGATTCTGCCGGAAAATACGCTCGTGGTCATCGTCAGCCAGTCGGGTGAGACGGCCGATACCCTCGCGGCTCTCCGCCTTGCAAAAGAAAAGGGCGTGCGTACCCTTGGCATCGTAAATGTAGTTGGAAGTTCGATTGCAAGAGAGGCAGACAATGTCATGTACACCTGGGCCGGTCCGGAGATCGCTGTTGCGACAACGAAAGCGTACAGCACACAGCTTATCGCGCAGTATCTTCTGGCGATGAAGTTTGCCAAAGTACGCGGAACCGTTTCACAGAATGACTTCGATGCAATGATCCAGAGCCTTGAGCGCCTGCCGGAGCAGATTTCCCTGCTGCTGTCCCACAAGGAGAACGTACAGCGTTTTGCCAACCGTTATCTTGCGGCAGAACACGTCTTTTTCATCGGACGCGGCATCGACTATGCAATCTCGATGGAGGGCTCCCTGAAGCTGAAAGAGATTTCCTACATCCATTCCGAGGCGTATGCAGCCGGTGAGCTGAAACACGGAACCATTTCCCTGATTGAGGACGGACGCCTTGTCGTAGCCGTGCTGACCCAGCCGGAGCTCTACAAGAAAACGATCAGCAATATTCAGGAAGTGAAGACACGAGGCGCGTTTGTCATGGCGGTAACGACCGTTGGCAATACAGAAGTGGAAAAAGTAGCCGACTACGTAGTTTACCTGCCGGAGACAAATCCGATTTTTGCAAACTCCCTGGCGATCATTCCACTGCAGCTCTTTGGCTACTACGTATCGATCGGCAGAGGCCTCGATGTGGATAAACCGAGAAACTTGGCGAAATCCGTTACGGTAGAATAAAAACCGCAGCATAAAATTCCTCTTTTTTCAAAATTATCACAGTTTCAACACAATTCTAACGTACAATAGGCAGTAGAAAATGAAGAAAGAAATAAGAGCACTGTGTATTGGTGCCTGAGATAGAAAAGAGAAAGAGGGATCAGCCATGAGTGAAGAATTCAAAAAAGAAGAAATAAATGGTGAGGCAGCAGAGGAAACCAAAGCTGCAGAGCATACAGAAGAAGTAAAAGCAGAAACGACAGCAGAGCAGAGTGCGGCAGAGACGGAAAAACCGCAGGAAACCGCAGAAGCGCCGAAGGCGGAAGAAAAGAAAACGACAACCTACAGCTGGGTGAATCCGAAAATCAGCGGAAAGACCGACGAGGAGAATAACAGTGCTTCCTACACCGGAAAACCGGACCCGTCGGAGGCAAAGGCAGAGCAGACATCTTCTGCAAAGACAGAACATTATCAGTACCAGTCACAGACACAGAGTGCTCCGAAGCAGGAAAAACCACAGTTTTCTGCCGTTCCGCAGCCGCAGGATCACAAAAAGAAAGCGAAAAAACCAATGTCAGCCGCAAAAAAATGGGGCATGACACTTGCCATGGCAGCGTGCTTCGGACTCGTGGCAGGCGGTGTTTTCATTGGGACTGCAGCAGTCGGTACGAAAGTGATCGGTACAGCAACAGAGCAGAAGCAGGAAGTTACAATTCCGACGACCACCACAACAACGGCAGCAGACAGCAGTGATACCTCCGATACCGTAAAAGCAACCGGCGAGATGTCCGTGAAAGATGTTGCATCGAGTGCGATGCCGTCTCTGGTAGCAATTTCTACGACAACGGTGGAAGAAGTTGAGACATTCTTCGGAACCACAAGCCAGGAAGTTCCTGCAAGCGGAACCGGAGTTATTGTCGGACAGAACGACGATGAGCTCCTGATTGCGACAAACAACCACGTTGTCAGCGGTGCAACGTCTCTTTCCGTCAGCTTTATCGACGATGAGACGGTAGAAGGCCAGATCAAAGGTACCGATGCGGACAATGACCTTGCTGTTGTTGCAGTAAAACTTTCCGACATCAAGGACGAGACAAAGAGCCAGATCAAAATTGCCGTGATGGGAAATTCCGATGACCTTGAGGTCGGTGATCAGGTTGTGGCAATCGGAAATGCACTGGGAACCGGCCAGTCCCTGACGAGCGGATATATCAGTGCAAAAGACCGTACGATCTCCAGTCAGGATGAGAGTACCGGCGAGACGATTACTTCTGAGGGACTGATCCAGACCGATGCAGCCATCAACCCTGGAAACAGCGGCGGCGCCCTTCTGAACATGAACGGTGAGCTGATCGGCATTAACGAAGCAAAATACAGCTCCACACAGGTCGAGGGCATGGGCTTTGCGATCCCGATTTCGAAAGCGGAGCCGATTCTGCAGAACCTGATGAACCTGACAACAAGATACAAAGTCAGCGATGATGAGGCTGCTTATATCGGAATCAACATGGCGGATGTCAGCGCAGATGTTTCCCAGAACTACGGTATTCCGACCGGTGTCTGCATCATGAGCGTTGTGGACGGCAGCCCGGCAGCCGATGCGGGCTTCAAGAAAGGCGATGTTATCACCACGTTTGATGGAAGAAGCATCTCGAACGCCAAAGGCTTAAAAGAGACACTGACCTATTATGCGGCAGGCGAGACTGTAGATGTCACCGTACAGCGCGCGGATAACGGTGAGTACAAAGAAGTAACACTGACGCTGACCCTTGGCTCTGCAGCAGATATGCCGCAGACGAGCGGAAGCAGCAACGGAACCACAAACGATGGAACCGGAAGCTCCGATCAGAATGACCAGGGTATTCAGAATCCGTTTGGCAACAGATAAAAACTCGAAATAACTATTTCCTAAGAGAAAAAAGACGGACAGCACAGGAATATGAACGCCTGGCTGTCCGCCTTTTTCTGCATTTTTTGATATAATTTTTTGAATTCGTAAAATTCTTAAAAAAGTTGGTAATTTTTAAGAAAGTTTTTACTTGTGACCCTATGGCTTTTGGGCTATAATCAAGCTAGACCAAGCGATCTATTACAGAAAGGAATTTGAAAAATCATGTCAGAAGAGAAAGACAGAGTGGACGGTACCGCGGACGAAACGAAGGCGGAAACAAAAAGCTCTGACCATCATACAGAAGATACTTATGAAAAAGTCTGCTTCATGTGCCGCAGACCGGAGAGCAAAGCCGGAAAGATGATTACCCTTCCGGGAAACATCAATATCTGCCCGGACTGCATGCAGAAGAGCTTTGATACCATGAACCAGAACCCGGGCCAGATCAATGAGATGATGAATAATATGAACAACATGCCGAATATCGGCATGTTCGATCTCTCCGGGCTTTCCAACCAGATCCCGAACCGGCAGCGGGTAAAGAAAAAAGAAGAAAAGAAGAAAACAAAAGAATTTTCCATCAAGGACATTCCGCCGCCGCACCGGATCAAGGCGATGCTTGACGAATACGTCATCGGCCAGGAACGTGCAAAGAAAGTCATGTCGGTTGCCGTTTACAACCATTACAAACGTGTCTTTGCACCGCAGGACGGAAATATCGAGATCGAAAAATCCAACATGCTGATGATCGGACCGACCGGTTCCGGAAAAACGTATCTGGTGCAGACACTGGCACGCCTCTTAGATGTGCCGCTTGCCATCACGGACGCCACATCCCTTACCGAAGCGGGTTATATCGGCGATGATATTGAAAGCGTGGTATCTAAGCTTTTAGCGGCCGCAGACAACGATGTGGAGCGCGCGGAGCACGGTATTATCTTCATCGACGAGATCGACAAGATTGCGAAAAAGAAAAATACAAACCAGAGAGACGTCAGCGGAGAAGCCGTACAGCAGGGAATGCTGAGCTCCTCGAGGGCAGCGACATCGAAGTTCCGGTGGGAGCCAACAGCAAAAATGCGATGGTTCCGCTCGAGACCGTCAATACCAGAAACATTCTCTTTATCTGCGGCGGTGCCTTCCCGGATCTGACGGACATCATCAAGGAGCGTCTGAACAAGACAGCTTCCATTGGCTTCCAGGCGGATCTGAAGGACAAGTATGATGGGGATAAGAACCTGCTGTCACAGGTGACCTTAGAAGACCTTCGGACTTTCGGTATGGTGCCGGAGTTCCTTGGCCGTCTGCCGATCGTATTTACGCTGGAGAGTCTCAATGAGGATATGCTGGTCGAGATCTTAAAAGAACCGAAAAATGCGATCCTGAAGCAGTATAAGAGACTGCTCGAACTCGACGAGGTGAAACTGGAATTTGATGATGATGCACTTCGCTCTATTGCAAGAAAAGCGCTGGAAAAAGATACCGGTGCGAGAGCACTCCGTTCGATCATCGAGGATTTCATGCTGGATATCATGTATGAGATTCCAAAGGACAGCAGCATCGGAGAGGTTATCATCACAAAAGACTATATTGAAAAGACCGGCGGGCCGACGATTCTCCTGCGCGGCCAGGAAGTTCCAAAGTTAGAGCAGAAATAAGGTAACTGGAAAACACAGCGGAGCAGACGTGAAACTGGCGTTTTCTTGAAATAAGAGATAAGAAAGAGAGGGTTTTAACTATGGCAGAGGATTTTTTTTGGAAATTTAAGTAAAACACTGAAAAAAACAGTGGATACTGTGGGAAAGAAAACAGATGAATTCGTAGAAATTCAGAAGATCCGCACCCGTCAGCATGCGCTCGAGGATCAGATTGAGAAGAATTACCAGGATATCGGACAGATCATCTACAACCGCTATTTGAACGGCGAAGCATTCGACGAGAATCTTGCCGGCTTCTGCAAAGATATCACCGATCTGGAAAAAGAGATTGCAGACTGCAGGGAAGATGTGGCAAACAAGAGAGGCCGCATCGTATGCCCGGCCTGCGGCGCAAGTGTTCCGAAAGATGCAGCTTTCTGCATGCGCTGCGGTGCTGCTATGCCGGAGAAGGAAGATGAGCCGGAGGATGCCGAGTTTGTACACGTAGAACCGGAAGAAAAAGCAGAAGAAACCGAAGCAGCAGCGCCGGAAGAAGAGCCTGAAAAAGAAGCAGAGGTACCGGAAGAGGAATGATCTGGACCCTGCTGCCGGGAGCGGTTTTCCTTGCAGACGGATGCCTGAAAAAGAAGGCAGAAGAGGAGTTAAAGGAAAATGAGCAGATCCCGGTCTGCAAAGGACATATTGTCCTGCGGAAATGTCATAACCGCGGCGTAGCGGGCGGCGGCTTCGCGGACAGCACGAAGAAGGTGGAAATTCTCACCTTCTTTTTGCTGTCCGGACTGTGGGCGCGTCTCGGAGCGCTGGCGGGCAGACGTAAGTGTAAGGCGAAGAAGCTTGGGCTTGCGCTTACGATTGGCGGCGGCATGTCGAACTGGTATGACCGGCATAAGAGAGGTTACGTGACCGACTATGTCAGCTTCCGGTTTGGACCGGAGAAGTTCCGCAGACTTGTGTTCAATGTTTCTGATTTCTGTATTTTCTTCGGACTTGCGCTGCTGACGGCAATTTCCTGCCGGGAGTCCAGGTGATGCAGGATCTCACGAAAAGCCCTGCGGATGGCGGCTTTTCGGGGCAAAAAAGAAAATTTGAAATTTTTTGAAAAAATTTGAAAAAAGCTGTTGACAGATTCGGAATCATCTGGTAATATATGTTTTGTTGAGCGGCACATGAGAGCTGCAAGACAAGAAATGCAGGAGTGGCGGAATTGGCAGACGCGCAGGCTTCAGGTGCCTGTGGTCGCAAGATCGTGTGGGTTCAAGTCCCATCTCCTGCATTATTTTCGCTTTGCGTATCAAGAATTGGTCCGGTGGACCAATTCGGATTACCCTGCCTGGAATGATGCAGAAACTTCCCGGCAGGGTCTTTTTATTTCTGTGCGGAGAAGATGTGCAGACGGGGAAAGAAAACAGACGAATCTCAGACAGTGTAAAGTTGTTTAAAATTATCGCTATTATCCATATTTTTCATAAAATCAAAAAAATTAAAATTTTTTCAAAAAAGGTGTTGACTTTTCTTTGGAAAGCTGTTATTATCTATCTTGTCAAGCGGACAACCGCTAAGACAACTAAGAAATGCAGGAGTGGCGGAATTGGCAGACGCGCAGGCTTCAGGTGCCTGTGGTCGCAAGATCGTGTGGGTTCAAGTCCCA
>ENA-OQJT01000390-OQJT01000390.1-human-gut-metagenome-genome-assembly--contig:-NODE-390-length-10834-cov-0.918651_pt1 | contig 10834 bp, 10 predicted proteins | sample MGYA00242612_ERZ504779 | MGnify/ENA primary metagenome ERZ504779 (study PRJEB26092, sample SAMD00036366) | human gut metagenome | host: Homo sapiens | study: EMG produced TPA metagenomics assembly of...
ATCCAAAGAACCATTGTGTTCTTAAAATACTGCCAGATATCACCGGATGTGAACAATTTTTCATAGTTTTCAAATCCAACAAAGTTTGGGCCTACCTGTGTAAGACCCGACATATAATTTTCAAAAAAACTGTTGTAAATGGTAGTGATTAACGGTACCAGCTGAAATACTACGTATACAACGATAAACGGAATCAGAAAGATATAGCCCCATTTGTTATATCTGACCGCTTTACCTCCACTCTTTCTCATAATACCTACCTCCCAACTGGTATTGTAGTCAATGGTTATGTAATGCTGTTAACTGATTTTATTGATTTTAAAAATATTACCCCGCCTGCCTGCTTACGCAAGGCAGACAGGGTATTTATTATTTTATATTGTTAGCCCTATAGTCAATTCAAAAACTATCTTATTCTGAGATGTCAGGATATTTCTCAATAACTGCCTTCTTGAAGGTCTCAATAGCCGTATCCTTATCGCAGTTTCCTTCGAAGTAATCCTTCATAGCCTTCTGGAACTCCTCGTTGCAGCCCTGGTCATAAGCTGAAAGGTTGCTTAAATCGAGAGTCTTAACACCGGCTATATACATTGGTAATGGATTCTGTCCACCAAGTATTGTACTTGTGTAAGGCTTGTCGTCCTTGCCCATGATTGTTCCGTCTGCAAGACCATCCATAACTGTGCTGTTGTTTACGAAATCGTCATCCTTTACAACGATATCCTTCATGATATCATCGTCTGTTGTCATCTTGAGCATGATGTCCTTTACAAGGTCAGCATTGTCTGTTCCCGCTGCTGCACAGATCCATGTGCCGCCCCAGAAGAAGCCCTGTGGTCCCTGAGCTGCACCCCAGCCGCCCTGGTTTCCGATAGAGCCGGACTCATCTGCTGCCATTGAGAAGTTTACTAACCATGCAGGTCCAAAGTATGAGAATACTTTTCCTTCAGGATAGAAGCCCTTCTTCCAGTCATCTGACCATAGATCTGCTGTTCCCGTCTCGCCTGCGTCTACAAGTTTCTTAGAATCATCAACCCACTTCATAATGTTGTCATCAATCTGGATTTTCTTGTCATCGCTGACCCATTTCTTAGAAACATTGTTAGAGTATACACGGTATGTATCGTTTGCTGTAGATGTCATCTTGTAGCCTGCTGCTTTCATCTTCTCAGCTGTAGCATTGAAGGCATCCCAGTCCGATACTGACTTCTGAACCTCATCCGGATCATCTGTTCCAAGTACCTCTTTTGCTGCTGCTCTGTTGTAGAAGAGAACACCCGGGCATCCCTGCCATGAAAGACCCTTTAAGTTTCCCTCAGAATCAGTAACGACATCCTGTGTGTACTTATACTGCTTAGAGATATCGCTGTCTGTGATTCCCAGATCCTTGATTGGCATTGTGTAATCAGAGTCTACATACTTAGGTGCGTAATCAGCCTCTACCAGGAAGAGGTCAATCTTGTCATCTGCCGATGCATCAGCCTGCTTCAAAAGTGTCTCATCAAGGTTGTTCTGGTACGCATTGTTCTCACTAGGTGTGATATTCCAGACTACATCAACATCTCCGATTTTGCCATGTGTTGCATCCACCTTCTTGTAATCAGGATAGTGGTCTGTGATACGGCTCTGGAATTCCTCATTCCAGCAATAGATATTGAGAATCTTGCCATCGTTTGTCACTTCAGTTTTTGCATCGCCTTTCTTGTCAGCGCTTCCTGTGTCAGATGCATTTCCGCTGCCACAGCCTGCCAGTAATGATGTTGCCATTGTTGCGCAAAGTAATGCGCTTACGAGTTTCTTTTTCATAGAAAAATCCTCCTTCTCGCTTCAGGTTTAAACCTGTTAGTAAATGTTAGTAAAAAAGTAGTAAAATATATTAAATTCTGCCTACGGATTCCCCCTCCAGCAAAATTCCTTCAACAACAGCTCTCTCCACAAGTGCTGTTTTAGGCTTTTTAATGGTGCTTATCAGCCTGTCTGCTGCTTCCCTGCCTATCTTGTCAGTGTCCTGTCTGATAGTGGTGAGCTTCGGGCTTAGCATCTGTGAAACTCTTGTGCCATCGTATCCGGCTATTGATATATCCTCCGGAATCCTAAGCCCTCTGCTTCTTATAACATTGATGCCTCCGATTGCCGCCGTGTCATCCGGATAGATGATACATGTAGGTTTGTCAGGTAAATCAAGTAAATATTCTGTCTGCTTTGCAACATCCTCTGTTTCCAGATACCTTGCTTCCCTGACATACTCCTCAGGAATATCTATTCCATGCTTCTCAAGTGCCCTGTAATATGCTGCCAGCCTGTCGCGTGTAACACTCGAAAAATCCTGTCCATGTATGTAAGCGATTTTCTTATGTCCCATGCTTATTATGTAATCAAGCAGCTCGCCCATACACTTTACATTGTTGGAACATACTGCCGAACAGCTATAGTGTACGTAGTCAATTGTGACCACCGGTATGTCGCTGCTCATCAGTTCCTGCACCTCATTGTCCTGAAACCTTGCACATACGATTACGACACCATCGAAATTTCTGTACTTACAGTGCTCCAGGTATGATAATTTTTTTCCGACCGGACTTGTATTGATAAATGTAATATCATATCCAAGCATCTCAGCCTGTGCCTTGATTCCGTTTAGCACTCCGGCAAAATACTCATGCGTAAGTCCCATCGCCGCCTCATCGAAATACAGTACTCCGATGTTGTTCGACTCTTTTGTCTTAAGAACTCTGGCCGCAGCATTAGGAAGATATCCCATTTCCTTAGCTATCTTCTTTATTCTGTTTTTGGTCTCAGCGCCAATATCCTTCTGATCATGTAATGCCTTGCTGACCGTCGCTGTCGAAACACCACATCTTTGTGCTATGTCTTTTAGTGATACCATATCGTTTCCTCATTTCGAATTGACTTCTTAATCGTTTTCGTATCTTTACTATACCACAATTTGTTATTATTGCAATCCCTAATTTACATTTTCAACATTTTTCACACTTTTTATTATCTTTTATTGTACATTTTGTATAGTGTCATGTTATGTATTTAAAACGATTACTCTTTTGGTCTTAATTATTATACAATTATAATTACTTAAGTGATATTATCTCATCAGCATTTTTAACTATAACATGCAGTTTTCTTTGTATATATGTCATAAAAGCATTATTTTTTATTGTTTTATGCTTGATTTTTTAGATATCCGCATTATATACTTCTATATATAAGTAGCTTAAACGTTTGCGTACATTTAATAAAAAAGGAGATTTTATATATGAAATTTGGACACTTCGATGATCAAAACAAAGAATACGTCATCACCTCTCCAAGGACTCCGTTACCATGGATCAACTACCTCGGATGTGAGAATTTCTTTTCTCTGGTATCAAATACCTGCGGTGGCTACAGCTTCTATAAGGATGCAAAGCTTCTGCGTCTCACCAGATACCGCTACAACAACGTGCCATACGACAGCAACGGACACTACTACTATATAAAGGATGGCGACACAATCTGGAATCCGGGCTGGATGCCTTCTAAGACCGAGCTTGACTCATACGAATGCCGTCATGGCATGGGCTATTCTGTTTTCACAGGAGTAAAAAACGGCTTAATGGCTCAGCTTACCGACTTTGTTCCTATGGGCTCTACCTGCGAGATCAATAAGCTCACATTAAAAAACACATCTGATAAGAAAAAAGACTTTTCGGTTTTCTCATATGTAGAGTTCTGTCTGTGGAATGCCATGGATGACATGACCAACTTCCAGCGTAACTTCTCTACCGGAGAGGTTGAGATTCACGCCGGTGGCTCCCAGCTCTTCCACAAGACAGAATACAGAGAACGCCGCAATCACTATGCTGTATATGCTGTAAATGCCTCTGTTGACGGATTTGACACAGACAGGGATTCATTCTTAGGTGCCTACGGCGAAAACAGCGCGCCTTCCGTTGTAGTAAATGATCAGTCTAAGAACTCTGTTGCAAGCGGCTGGGCTCCTGTCGGCTCTCATCACCTGAAGGTAGCTCTTGAGCCGGGCGAAGAAAAAACATATATATTTGTACTTGGATATGTAGAAAACCCTGTGAACGAAAAATGGGTTGGACGCGCTGAAGACGGAATCATAAACCGAGCTCCTGCCGATGCACTCCTTGCAAGATTTGACACCACCGAAAAAGCCGACGCTGCTTTAGCAGAGCTTAAGGCTTACTGGGATAAGCTGCTTGGTCACTTTAGTATCTCTTCATCGGATGAAAAGCTTGACCGCATGGTAAATGTATGGCATCAGTATCAGTGCATGGTTACCTTTAACATGAGCCGCTCTGCTTCTTATTTTGAATCAGGCATCGGACGAGGCATGGGCTTTAGGGATTCATGCCAGGATCTGCTGGGCTTCGTGCATCTGATTCCGGACAGAGCCAGGGAGAGAATACTCGACATTGCAGCCACACAGTTTGAGGATGGCTCTGCTTATCATCAGTACCAGCCTCTCACCAAAAAAGGGCAATGCTGACATAGGCTCAGGCTTCAACGATGACCCTCTGTGGCTTATCGCTGCTGCCGCTGCTTACATCAAGGAGACAGGCGACTACTCTATTCTTGACGAGTCAACACCATATGACAGCGATCCTTCAAAGGCAACTGACTTTATGGAGCATCTGCGCCGCTCCTTCAACTATACAATCAATCATCTCGGACCTCATGGTCTGCCACAGATTGGACGTGCTGACTGGAACGATTGTCTGAACTTAAACTGCTTCTCCGAGGAGCCTGGCGAGTCCTTCCAGACCTTTGGACCATCTGAAGGACCTAATGCCGAATCTGTTTTTATCGCAGGCATGTTTGTAAAATATGGAAAAGACTATGTAAAAATCTGCAGACACAAGGGACTTTGCGACGAGGCTGATACAGCTCAAAAGGCTATCAAACAGATGGAAAAAACCGTCATGGATGCCGGCTGGGATGGCGAGTGGTATCTTCGTGCTTACGACCACTACAAGCACAAGATTGGTTCCAAGGAATGTGAGGATGGAAAAATCTTTATTGAGCCACAGGGCTTTTGTGTTATCGCTGAAATCGGAAAGGATGAAGGGTTCTGCCTTAAGGCAATGCAGTCTGTTGAGAAATATCTTGATACTAAATATGGCATCGTGCTCTTGCAGCCGCCTTACCACAGATATCATGTGGAGCTTGGTGAAATCTCTTCTTATCCACCGGGATACAAGGAGAATGCCGGCATCTTCTGCCACAACAATCCTTGGATTTCTATAGCTGAGACTGTTATCGGCCGTGGAAACAGAGCATGGCAGGTATACACCCGAACCTGTCCTGCATACATTGAGGATATCAGCGAGATTCATCGCACCGAGCCTTATGTATACAGCCAGATGATTGCCGGAAAAGACGCTCCTAACTTTGGTGAAGCAAAGAACAGCTGGCTGACAGGGACTGCTGCATGGACCTTCCTTGATGTCTCACAGTACATCCTCGGTATCCGTCCTGACTATGATGGTCTCATCATAGATCCTTGTATTCCTGACACTATGGACGGCTTTACAGCTAAGCGTAAGTTCCGTGGCAATACTTACCACATTACGGTCAGAAATCCTGCCCACGTACAAAAGGGTGTGACAAGCTCATCGTGGATGGCGCTACTATTGATGGCAATATGATTCCGGCTATTAACGGAACCGGACACGATGTTACAGTCGAGGTTACAATGGGTTAGAGATACCAGACAGGCCTCTATACTGCTTCAAATATGACCCGGAATACGAAAATGCCGCCGCAGAGCAAGCTCTACGGCGGCATTTAGACTGCTGGTGATGTTCTTCCCATGTCTTTATTTCTTCTCTAAAGGATGCTGTTATGTAATTGAGACCTGCCACATATGCTCCTCGGTCTCTCCCATGTGAAACAGCTCCACAGTCTGTTCATCATGAGTATCATCAGGCTCATAGTTGCCAAGAAGATGTATGAGATACTTCTCCTGCTCATCTGCCGGCGAGACCTTATCAATGTGTTTTTGCAATTCCTCAAGAAGCTGCTTTGGCTCCATGTCGGCATCGACTGCGATTCCAAAGCACTTCTTCGCAAGACCTGCGGTATAATACAGCTCGTAGTTACTTACAAGCACTGATTTTTGGCGTAAGCATTTGAGTATGATGCTTTGTCTGGCTATTGATGTAATCATATTATTTCCTTTCCGAGTTAGCTGGAATACCTCTAAGTCCAAGTTATTTCCATTATACCCTATTTGCTTTTTGTTTCAAGAGTATAACATGATATAGCTAAAGATAACTTAAGAGAGTCCTATGAAGTGGCAACAAATCCCGTCAGGAAATAATAAAGTGCTCCCAGTGCCTTTCCAATAGCCATAGAAATCACTATAATCCCAAGACCGGCGCGAAGCTTCATGCGCTTATATATAATAGGGAATGTGTGCAGTATTTCTGCGAGTGCAACTGCAATACAGCCGACAAATATGCCGACACACAATCCATATATTGCAATAATTATATTCCCACAGATATTGCTTACAGGTACTTTGGGCATATTTGCAAAGCCCAGATTATATGCCGTATCAAGCACTGATGATATATTACCTGCCACCACACCACATATCATGACATTTTCTATAAGTATTATATTTTCTATCCTGCTGCACCGAAGTATACGCGGCACCACTCCTATCACGAGCACGAATGCAAATACACCGGCTGACACTCCTGCCCCTGCCAAAAACGCTATCACTGACAAAAATATTTCACGCAATATATATTCAAACATCCTGCTTTTCCTTTACCTTGTCTATTATTGTGTTCCATGTATCCTTATTATGCTTATCCATCTCCACCTGAATCGGTGTGACATCGTCGGATAGCTTACGCTTTCCGATATGATTAAAAAACAGTATGATTCCAACCGCCAGACCAATACAGTAAAACACCTCAAGCACCGATACCTGTGGCTTTTCCACTCCCATTATCTGCTTGTAGAAATGTTCAAACACACCTGATATCGAAATATCATTATTGAAAGCCATGATTGTAAAAGCTGAACCAAAAAATATAAGTATACACACCGCTGCAACCTTTAGTGCTTCAAGAATCTTATTTTTGCTGTTGTCGTCATACTCTACAAGTACCTCCGGCTCACCAATGCTTATAACCTGTGCATCATCATAGATTTCCGTGATTTGCTCTATTATTTTCATTACAGATATCACGCTCTTTTTACCGCGTATCTTATCCACGATTATTCCCTTTATCTGTCCCTCATAGCGTGAATATTTACAATACACACTTGCTATGTCATTGATGCAGACCTGCCTGCGGTGAAGTGTTTTCTGCTTTTCTGCGCGTATATACACGAGAATTTTTTCTTTTGGGGTATCAGTATGCTCCGGCATCTTCATGCTCCCTTCGATTAATATTCATATGTATATAATTTCCATTTATTTTGATTTTATACACTAAAAGATACACATGTATTAAATCAATATTTTTCGTGCGATATATTGTTTTTTTCGTGCAAACATCATAAAATAAATATAATTAATCTAAAGAGTGAGGTAACAAATGGCATACACTAAGGAAATACTGACTCTCGCCGTGGAAATTGGCGACTGTATGCTCAGAAACGGTGCAGAAATCTACAGAGTGGAGGACACTGTGGTTCATATACTAAGTTCATATGAGGTGGAGGAATTTGACGTATATGTGCTGTCAAACGGAATATTTGCAAGTGCAAATGAGAACAAGGAGGATGCCTGCAGCATCGTGCGCCACGTACGCTTGGTGCTGTCAATCTGGCAAAGATCAGTGCGTTAAACCAGCTCGCAAGGGACATATGTGACCAGAAAATCTCCCTGATTGACTCATGGGACAGGCTTGAGCAGTGCAAAAATATCCCTAATTACAAAAAAAACGCACAGATTTTCTTCTGTGGGCTCGGAAGTGCCTGCTTTTGCTATCTTTTTGGTGGAAGCTGGCTTGACTTTGTTTTTGCATTTGTTATAGGCTCACTGGAGCAGGTGCTTTTGTTTGGTCATAAAAAATATAAGTTCACAAGGATTATAACCAATATCCTTGCCAGTCTTTTTGTGACACTGCTTGCCACTGCAAGTACGCTTACAGGGCTTTCTCTTTTATCTGATAAATCATTATAGGAGCTATCATGCCGCTCGTTCCGGGAATAGCATTTACAACATCTATCAGGGATATATATAACGGGGATTATCTGTCCGGTACAATACATCTACTCGATGCACTGATTACAGCCGTGTGTGTTGCTGTGGGAGCATGTCTGCCGTTTGTTGTAATGAAATATATTGGAGGGATTTAAGCTATGGAGTTTATAATACAATTTATTGTGGCTCTCTTTGCCACATTATCGTTTGCAGTTATTTTTTCCGCTCCAAAAAAGGAGCTGTTTTACTGCGGTTTTACAGGAGCGCTTGGCTGGATCATCTACTATATAATGGTTCAATTTGATATGGGTGTTGTGTTTCCATCGCTTATCGCGACACTGTGCCTTACGATAATGGCGCGCATTTTTGCCGCGGCACGCTCTATGCCTGTGACAGTTTATCTGCTTTCCGGTATCTTTCCTCTTGTGCCCGGAGCAGGAATTTTTTACACGGCATATTATCTTTTTACTAACGACAGGGCACTTTCCTCCTCAAAGGGTATTGAAACCTTTGAGGTGGCGGGTGCCATCGTGCTCGGTATCATATTCGGATTTGGCATACCGCAGAGTTTGTTTAATCTGTTGAAGCCTAAGAAAAAATGAATTACTTGAACTATGTCAAATTTGCAATTTTCTGCGCCAGATCCTCGAGATACTCCCAACGTTCCATTTTCTCCATCAGTTGCCCCTCGAGGTCTTCCTTTTCCTTTGTGAGTTCGTTTAACTTACCAAAGTTAGTGGCATTCTTTACCATCTCATCATCTATCTCAGAAAGCCTGTTTTCCAGCTTTTCTATGTCAGCCTCTATCGTCTCTACTCTTTTGCTCTTTGTAGGTAAATTTGAGCTTTTTCTCATGACCCCAGGTTTCCATGGATTTCTTCTTCCGGGCTTCTTTTGAGTCTGTACCATCTGATGCAGTATTTCCCTGTGCTCCTGAAGCGGATGCTCCTGTGGATGCTGCATTTTCTGATACGGCTTTTCCTGATGCAGGCTGTGGGCGTTTATTCATATAGTCGGTGTATCCGCCCTCATACTGTACGATTTTTCCGGCTCCCTCAAATGCAAAAATACGCTTTGCAATCCTGTCAAGGAAATACCTGTCATGGGATACCGTAATAACTATTCCGTCATAGCCATCCAGATAATCCTCTAAAATAGCCAGTGTCTCGACATCCAGGTCATTGGTCGGCTCGTCAAGTATCAGTACATTCGGTGCGCTCATCAGCACACGAAGAAGATAGAGTCTTCTCTTCTCTCCACCCGAGAGCTTGCCTACCGGGCTGTACTGCTGCTCCGGCGGGAATAAAAACCGCTCAAGCATGGCAGATGCTGACACAAGTCCGTCTGCCGTGCGCACAAACTCTGCAGCTTCTTTCACGTAGTCTATCACTCGAAGCTCAGGCTCTATATCCACTTCCTGACCGAAATATCCTATCTTTATCGTCTGTCCTATCTCTACCTCACCTGAATCAGGCTCGATAAAACCTGCGATTATCTTCATGAGTGTGGACTTTCCACAGCCGTTTTTGCCGACAAAGCCGATACGGTCATTTTTCAGGAAAATATACGTGAAATCCTTTACACAGACGATATCTCCGTACGCCTTTGAAATATCATGAAGCTCTATGGTTGTCCTTCCCATACGTGATGAAACCGATGAAAGTTCAACTTTTCCGTCTGTCTGTGGTCCTTTCTGATCGCGTAAAGCCTCATATCTTTGGATGTGTGCCTTCTGCTTTGTGGAACGAGCTCTTGCGCCGCGCTGCATCCACTCTATTTCTTTTCTAAGGATGGACTGACGCTTGCGCTCACTTGCCCTCTCACTCTCCTCTCTGGCTGCCTTAAGCTCAAGAAAGCCCGAGTAGTTTGTATCATAGCTGTAGGTCTGTCCCTTGTCCACCTCCACGATTCTGTTGCAGACACTGTCTAGAAAATAGCGGTCATGCGTGATCATGATGATTGCACCCCTGAAACGGCGCAGATAATCCTCAAGCCACTCCACCATCTCGTAGTCTAAGTGGTTGGTCGGCTCGTCCAATATGAGTACATCACACGGCTTAAGTACAACTGTTGCAAGCGCAAGCCTCTTTCTCTGTCCTCCTGAGAGCTCACCGGTCTTTTGCGTCATATCTGTAATATCAAGCTTCATAAGAAGTGACTTTGCATCACTTTCTATACTCCAGCGCATGTCCTCATCCAGCTGCGAAGTAACCACACGGCTCATCACATGTTCAAGTGCTGTCTCGTCAGGGTCAAACTCCGGATTCTGCGGCAGATAGTTTATCACTATATGATTCGCTGTAGTGACAGTTCCCTCATCCGGCTCTTCATCACCAGCCACAATCTTTAAAAGTGTAGACTTTCCTGTACCATTTATACCGATGATACCGATTTTTTCGTTTTCCTGCACATAAAAGGAAGCTTTAGAAAAAAGCTTCCTTCCAGTATATGACTTTGTTATATTTTCGACATTAATGATGTTCATCTTCTCGTATTTTCTCCTCCCTCTCATGCTCCTGCTTCTCCTTGGCCTCAAGGATTGCCTCATTGAGCGAAAGCATCTTTGCATCAAGCTGTCCTACGATACCTGCACACTCGCGCAGATCGCGGCTGATATACTCAGGTGCATTGCCCTCGAACTTGTAA
>ENA-OQJT01000391-OQJT01000391.1-human-gut-metagenome-genome-assembly--contig:-NODE-391-length-10820-cov-1.047788_pt1 | contig 10820 bp, 8 predicted proteins | sample MGYA00242612_ERZ504779 | MGnify/ENA primary metagenome ERZ504779 (study PRJEB26092, sample SAMD00036366) | human gut metagenome | host: Homo sapiens | study: EMG produced TPA metagenomics assembly of...
CGGGTTTGGGAGCTTGTGATGATTACGTTTTTCGGCCGGGACGTTGAGCTGCTTTTTGATGGCTGCTGCCTGGCGGGCCTGCTGGGTGCGGCTGAGCTTGTCGGCCTTGGTGAGGCAGACGATAAAGTTGAACTCGTTGCCCTGCAGGTAGTCGATCATGTCATGGTCGAGCTTACTCGGGTCGTGACGAATATCCACCAGCGACACAACCAGGTTAAAGCTGCGCTCCGAGTCGAAGAAGTCACCGATAAGTTCTGCCCAGCGGTCACGCTCGGCCTTGGAACGACGGGCGAAACCATAACCCGGCAGGTCGACGAAGTGCACGTCGTCAGCCTCAAAGAAGTTGATGTTGCTCGTCTTGCCCGGTGTGCTCGAAACCTTGACGAGGTTTTTGCGGCCAAAAAGCTTGTTCATGATCGACGACTTGCCCACGTTGGAGCGGCCGACGAAGCTCACCTCGGGGCAAGTGGACTCGGGAATCTGCGAAACCTTGCCATAGCTGGCAACGAACTTGGCAAGCTGGTAGTTAATGGAATCGGCCATGGACACTCCTTGGTCGTAGGTTCTTACAAAAAAAGCGCGCTAATAGATAGCAGCGATACGGCGAACGATATCGAGCGTAATGCCACTCGCGGTGCGGGCATACTCGAACAGGTCGAACTCGCGGTCGCAAATCGCATCGTACGCCTCGTCACAATTATCGCTGATAGCGCGCAGCACCAGGCAATCGACACCATTTTTGGTTGCGACGTGGGCAATTGCCGCGCCCTCCATGCCGACACAATCGGCATGCGTCGCCTCGATAGCGTCGTTGCGCATGGCGGCGCCCGTCACAAAACGGTTGCCCGTGGCAATCGTGCCGACCAGGAACTGCTTTGCGCCCTCGTTCGAGACGGCTGCATTTGTCGAAGCGTTGACAAAGCCACGCTCAGAAAGCACATCGGCGGCAATATCCACCAGCGCAGGCGTCGAGCCAAACTCCTCGAGCCCCGGTGCAGACTCGGCGATAAGCGCGGTATCGGTATCCAGATAGCGCAGGCGTTTGCCGATGACCACGTCGTCGATATGGAGCTTGGGGTTCAAACCGCCCGCGATACCCGAAAACACAACTGCCTGCGGAGCATACTTGCTAATGAGGTGCTGTGTTGCGGCAGCGGCATTCACCGTGCCCATGCCCGCCGTTGTGGCGACAAGCGTCAGGCCGTCGAACTCACCGCTCACAACGGTCAAGCCTGCCTCCTGTGCCTCGCAAACGTCGCTCAGCTCTTCCTTAATCTGCATGATCTCTTTTTCGAGTGCACCGATAATCGCGATGGTAGCCATGCCATTCCCCAAACCTATACGAAATTCTCAACCACGGTATGGTACCAGCATTTTGTTTGACCTCGTCAAACGAACACGCTAGGCCAGCGCTGCTCGCGTATCAAACAGAGCCTTTGCAATCGCAGCCGTAACCTCGCTCGAGCGGTCGCCCCACGGCATCGATGTCATGATGCTCGTGACATAGGTACGGCCATCGATGTCGATAAGGCCCGCATCGCATGTCGAATAGCAACCATCCTCGCTAATCCAGCCTGCCTTGTTGCGCACCAAGGCTTGGTCGTCCGCAATGCCATCACGGATAAATGAGCGCGATGTTGATGACAGCAGTTCAGATAACCACTGGGAGGCCTCACTGCCACAGCTCAAATACTCGCACATCTCGCGCCACAACTTGGCCGAGGTGCGCGGGCAATAAGTGGGAAAATCACTCATCGGATCGAGTGCGGTATCGTAATCGATGCCAAGACCGACAATCCAATCCTCGTAACCGACACGGTCAAACGCCGCGCGTAACGCAATAAACGAATCGTTGTCCGAATTAACGACCGAGGCCTCGATGAGTTCGCGAACCGTCAGCCAGCCCATACTGTAGCCGCCATAGGTGCCCAGAGTATCATCGAGCGATACTTGCCCTGTCTCGACCAGGGATTCACAGACGTAGAGCACATAGAGCGCCTTATAACTACTCGCACCGTAAACCTCGACATCGGCGTTATACGTCACGCCCTTGCCGCTCGACAAATCGTAAAACACCACGCCCACATCGCCCAATTCCCGGGCCTGATCAAGGGCATCTTGGAGTGCGGCGAGGCTCTCATCCTCCAGGGCGGGGATCTGGTCATCAACCAATGAGAAGGTCTGCACGGTATCGCCTGAGGGAATATCGTTAAAGTCCGCCTTCGAAAGCCTCGTCTTAAGGCTCGCTGTCGACAGGGTTTGACTTGCGGTGGCTTTAGATTCAGAGACCTTTTTGTTTTGCGTCTGTACCGTTGACGCATCTGAGTGTGCCATTCGCTCCGACGCGTAGGTTTTGGCGGTAATTCCGAGGATAATAACCGCCAACGTTAGCATCCCAACGGCGGCAATCTTCGTCACGCGGATGCGAACGTCAGCGAGGCCACGCGAAGGCGTGCCCTTCGTCTCATATCTGCTGCCATGCTGCGGCACATACTCGTCCCGCGATGCGTTGCTTCGCACGTGGTCTCCTGACTGCTACCGTTTATATACGAGCAGCATAATACCGAGCAGGCATTTCTTTCCAAAGATATTCAGCGGCGTTAAGGTGTCTTTAAAGAAACCACAAGCGTATTTATCCAAATGGCACGATTCTGTTGCGCATCTCCGCCCAAAACGCAGTTGCGGTGGAATAGTTCCTGTTTGGGCAGCATAAGCCGAAAAACAAGAACTATTCCACCGCAATTTGACGGGGCTCTTTGGCAATCAACTTGGTGCCCAGGGGCACTCATTTAAGTCTGTCCCCAATGAGTGCCCTTGGGGAGCAGAATGGCTCGCTAGCCGATAGCGTTTTTGATGCCGCGTCGTCGCTTTTCATGCCCGTCATGACGGCGTTGCGCAGCTCGGGCATGCGCGTGGTATCCATCTGTGGAACGCCCTCGAGCTTATAGGGAATGCCCAATTGCTCGTACTTGACGACACCCATCGTGTGATACGGCAACATCTCCAGGCCGACCACGTTGTGCCACGGGGCGATTAGACGACCGAGCGCCTCGCACTCCTCCACCGTATCGGTGATACCCGGCACCACCACATGGCGAATAACAACCTTAATCTTGCGACGCGCGAGCTCATCACCAAACGCCAGGATGCGTGCGGGATCGCAACCGGTCAGCTTTTATGCTCGACGGGATCGGCGTGTTTAATGTCGAGCAGCACCATATCGGTCTCGTTGAGTACGGCATCGAACTTCTCGGGATGCGCGGGATCGAACGCATAGCCGCAGCTATCCAAGCAGGTATGCACGCGACCATCGGGGTTATTGTGCATGGCGCGGAACAGGTCGGCTAAAAACGCGGGCTGCAGGAGCGGCTCGCCGCCGGACACCGTAATACCGCCGCTGCGGTAAAACTCATGGTTGCTCTGGAACTCGTCCATCAGGTGCTCGACGGTCACCATGGTGCCGCCGTTAACCGACCAGGTGTCGGGGTTGTGGCAATACGCACAGCGCATGGGGCAGCCCTGAACAAACACCACAAAGCGGATGCCGGGTCCATCGACCGTTCCCATCGTCTCAATCGAATGCACGCGGCCCAGGGCAAACGCGGAGTCCTCAGGACGAGCGTCCACACCCTCGAGCGTCATCTCAGCCATTCCCGCTACCTTGCCTCTCATTGGTTTTAGCTACATAAATGCCAGAGTCATTCTAGCCTATATGCTTGATGGCGAAACGGTTTAGCGGTCAATTGGATTGTCCTATTTGGCCCCATGCAAAAGCGACGGGAAGGTTGTCGCAACCCGCCCGCCGTCAAGGCAATAGAAATCGATAGACGCCAGGCTTTACGCCTTGAGCGTGAGCACCGCGCCGAAGGCGGTCGGGCCGCAATGGCTCGAGATGACGCCGCCAACCTGAGTCCAGGTAATATCCTTAAAGCCCAGGTCATGCGCATAGACCTCCATGTCGTCGCGCAGCTCCTGGGAAAGGCCCACCGAATACGCCAGGCCAATGTGCGAGTAGTCAATCTCGCCCTTCGCAACCATGTGGTCAATAAAGGCGCGGGCGCACTTGAGCATAGAGCCGCGGAACTTCTTGGTCGCCACGAACTTGCCGCCCGTCACCTCAATGCAGGGCTTAATCTTGAGCAGGTGGGCGCCAAGGAATGCCACATTGGACAGACGACCGCCTGCCTTAAGGAAGGCTAGGTCGGTAGGAACAAAGCCCAGCAGCACACGGTCCATGACGGAATTCGTAAAAGCAAAGATCTCGTCAACGGTGGCATCGGGGTGAGCCTCGATGTATTTGGCGGTCTCGACGGCAACGAGCGACTGGCCCACCGAGACAAAACGCGTATCCATGGAGAATACGTAGTCGCGGCCCTTAGCCGCAATCTTGGAGGACTGATGTGAGCAGGTCGTGGCCTCGGAATACGCGAGATGCAGAATAGTCGCGTCGGGCTGCTCGGCATGGATACGGTCATACACGTGAGCAAAATCCGCAGGCGCGCAGCCACTCGTCTTAGGCATAACACCGAGCTCGTTGCAGCGCGAGTAAATCTCGAGCGGATCGATCGAGCCGTCCTCGACGGTCTCGTCGCCAACTGTGACGTGCATGGGCACGCGCACGATACCGTAGCGTTCGCAGAGCTCCGGCGTCACATCCGAACCAGACTCAACCACGATTACGTACTTGCCCATTATCATCACGACCCATCTCAACATTGGCTTTTCAACACATGGCACGCGCCGCCGCACTGTTGCACAACAGCGTCCAAGCGCCAAAGAGACGCCGCCCCTTGCACACAACAAAGGACAGCGTCTCCCTGGAAAACTCCGTGCTTGGCTGAGATTTTACACGGTTTATAAATGAGTGTTACTTATCCCGCAAACGGTAGCTATACGCGATAAACGGTAGTTCGCTGCGGCAACTGCAACACATTCCGCCCAGCAAGTCCAATCGTGCCCCATGCACGGTTAATGCACGAGGCGGTAGAAATTCATCGATGCCGCGCCCTCGGCGTGCAGCTCCATCGCCGGAACCGCCGGCGAATAGGTACGGCTCGTAAGTGCCGCCTCGCCGCCATTTGCAAAAATCTCGACCATCGTAGTGTCCGAAAGCACGCGCAGGTCGCGAAGCTCGCTGAGCTCGATCGACCTCTGGTCGCGCCCATAGCCTTCGTCACCCATGTCGAGGGTAAGCATCCCGTCTGCATAGCACACAAAGACACCCTTGCGGATTTCGAGCTCGACCATCTTGGCGCCCTCACAGGAAACCACAAGATCAAACAGGCGGCCCGGCTCCTCAACGGTTTCACCGCCTGTCGCGCGAACGCAGTCGCCGCGCATCCTCTCAATCTCGTGCGCCGGTTGCTGGCAGAGCTTGCCATCGCGCATGCTCAGCTCTCGCGGCACCGTCAACGCGCACTGCCACCCGCGCGCCACCGTCGGGTTTTCTGCCGTCGCATCGGGGCAACCCGACCATCCGATCATCAAACGCCGGCCTGCAGTATCCTCAAAGGACTGCGGAGCATAGAAATCAAAACCGGCATCGACCATCGGGGGCATGCCCTGCCCGACGATTTTAAAGCTCGGCGCCTCCCAATCGGCCTCGATGGGGAACCACACGCACTGATGCGGATTGCGGTAACGCCAACCATCGGCAGGCACACCCTGCGGACAGCAAACGAGAATAAGCTCGCCATCGAGCTCAAACAGATCGGGGCACTCCCACATAAAGCCAAACTTCTCGCCCAACTCAATGCGCGTCGCATAGCTCCAGTCCTCAAGATTGCGCGAGGTATAGACAAGCACGCAGCCACGGTCGTCTTTCGTACGAGCACCCAGAACCATGTAGTAGATACCGTCGTGCTCAAGGATCTTGGGGTCGCGCACGTGCGTACCGATATCGTCGGGGTAATCGACCGGTCCAACAGCTATGCACTTCTCGCCCAATTCGTCGGGATTCTCGGCAACCATATGAATCTGGTTTTGCTCACGGCCCGTCAACACGTAGTCGTAATCATCGCGGTCAAAATGCTTGACGTTGCCGGTATAGAAATAGTGAATCTTGCCATCGCGTACAAAGGCAGAACCAGAATACGCTCCGTTCGAATCCAAATCGGAATCGGGGAACAGCGCGGGGCCATGATTCTCGTACGTCACAAAATCCTTTGTCGTCAGATGGTTCCAAAGCACTGGACCGCCATGCGCAGCATCGAACGGATCGTATTGATGATAGATGTGATACGTATCACCAATCTGAACCAAACCGTTGGGGTCGTTGAGCCAGCCAAGCTCAGGCTCCACATGGAACAGGAGCCTATCGGGGTCGGACGCGATGCGACCCGCCGTCTCATCCTGTCCGGCACGCCACTGCTCATAGTCCGCGCGTGTCACCTTATTTTTTTGATTAAACATCGCCGTTGACTTTCTCGTCTATGGGGAAGGACGCTCGACTCACACGAGTCGAACGCCCTTCCTCAAATGGACTTATCCTCAGATTACACTGAACGGCTCAACTAGAAGCTGACGTCGAAGCCAGCGCCAGCGCCCTCTTCATCGGTGGTCGGCACGCCCTTTGCCTTGTTGTAGGCAAAGATCAAGACGATCGGCACGATAAAGGCGATGAGATTGCCAGCACATACCACACGAGGGTCTCGGGCGTAACGATGAGCAGGCCAAGCACGCCGGTCAGACCCTGACCGATAGCGCGCACCTCAAAGAGCTTGACGAAGGCACCGCCACAGCCTGCACCGATGCATGCGCAGATGAACGGGATGATCGAGTAGCGCATGTTTGCAGCGAAGATAGCGGGCTCGGAGATTCCGACCAGCGTCGGGATAAAGGACGACATGCAGATGTTGCGCTCTTTGGAGTGCTTCTTGTGAATGAGGTACATACCGATGGCGCCGCCGCCCTGGGCGATGATGGAAACCGACCAGATGGCCTGGATGTAGTTGAAGCCGGTCGTGGCAACGAGGTTGGCCTCGATACCCTGGATGAACTGATGCGTACCGGTAACGACGAGCGGCTGCAGGAACGCGGCAAAGACAAAGGCACCAAAGACGCCCATCCTGTTGTACAGGATATCGATTACGCCGGCGAGGACGTCACCGATCAGGTTGCCGAGCGGGCCGAACACGGTGAACAGGGCGACGTTAGCAAGAATCAGGGTAACGGTCGGGACAAAGACGAACGAAACGACCTCGGGGATGTACTTCTGGGCAATCTTTTCGACCTTGGCCATAAACCAGGCAGTCAGGATTGCGGGGAACACACCGCCCTGGAAAGCAACCATGGGAATGGATAGCGGACCGAAGTTCCAGTACTCAGCACCCGTCGGGTCCATAACGAACGTGTTACGGTTCATAAGACTCGGGTGAACCATGACGATACCGACGAGGATGCCCAGGATCGGGTTACCGCCAAAACGCTTGACCGCGCTGTACATAACCAGGACAGGCAGGTAGTCGAACGTGGTGGCGATAATGGCAAAGAAGCTTGCGAGGTTCTTGAGGAACTCGCTGTGATCGGCGAGACTGCCCTCCATGCCAAAGAGGCCGTTGGCAACGATCAACGACTTAAGGCCGATGATGATAGCGGCACCGACGAAGGCAGGAATGATGGGGATAAAGATGTCCGAGAACACCTTGAGGACCGAGAAGAACTTGCCTTTCTTGTCCGCCTCGGCACCCTTGACCTCGGAAGCGCTAATCTCCTTGACGCCCGTCAGAGCCATAAACTCATCGTAAACCTTGTTGACGGTACCGGTACCAAAGATGATCATGAGCTGGCCGCTGTTGTACAGCACGCCCTTGACGCCATCGATGTTCTCGAGCTCGGCCTTGTTGTATTTGCTCGTATCCTTGAGCACCAGACGCAGACGGGTCACGCAATGCGTGGCGCCCTCGATGTTCTCCAGTCCGCCGACGTTGTCGACGACTTGCTGGGACACTGCCTTGTAGTCCATGTTCCTCTCCATTCCTTTTCTAAATCATAAAACGGTTCGTTGCCGCTACAGAGACGCGATCGTTGCGTTTGCGCACTTGAGCGCACCGTCGGTGACGGTAAGCGCCACACCCTGGCCCTGCTTGTTGCAGAAGCGAGCGTTGAGCGCAACATCATCGACAAAGATGGTCGCGATGTCGTCGTCGACGACCAGACGCACATGGTGAGTGCCCTCGCCCTTAAAGAACAACGGACGCTCGAGGCCCATGTTGTTGACCTGGAACCACGGGTACTGGGGAGCCGGCGTGAACTCGAGCTTGCCCTCGCGCAGGTTGGCGCGGAACTCATAGGCAAGACCGGTCTCGGCGTCCTCGGCGAACTTGACCGAGAAGCCGGCAGCGTTACCGCCGAGCTCAATGTCGGCATCGAGCAAGTAGGTGGAGCCGGCATCCGCGGCGAGCACCTGCTCGACCTTGCCCGACTCGCAGGAAAGCTCAAAGGTCTCGACTGCCTTAGCCTCGCCAAAGGCGCCAAGCATGCTGTCGGGGAGCTTGGTGCCGAGCGTTCCGTCGGCACGTTGAACGATCTCGAGGGGCATAAAGGTGCCACCCCATAGGTAAGAGCTGGGGTCGCCGCCCTCGTCACGCGTAGGAACCCAACCAAAGAGAACGCGACGCTCGCCATCGAATGCGGTGCGAGCGGCGTAGTACGCGCGGCCGTCGAAGGAGTCGTCAGCGGGGGTAATCCAAGGACCGTTGATGGACTTGGACATGCGGTAACGGGTCTTGTTGCCGTCGCTGTACTCGGAAAAGACGAGGTACCACCAGTCGCCCATCTTAAAGAGATCAGGCATCTCAAACATGGTGTACAGGCCCGGGTTCCACCAGTCGCCCTGGAACTCCCAGTTGGTCAGATCCTTGGAGGTGAACTTGACCAGGCGGCCGGTCATCAGACGCTTGTCCTCGCCCACACGCGTGCCAAGGATGAGCATGTACTCTTCGTTCTCCTCATCCCAAAGCACAAAGGGATCGCGCCAGTTGCGGTCATCGTAACCCTCCTGGGGCGGAAGCAGCGTCTCGGCGATGTTCTTCTCCCACTTGACGGCGTCGTCGCTCGTTGCGTGAAGAAGAACCTGCTTCATCAAACGTGCGCGGACCTTATCGCGATTGCAACCAGTGTAGAGCGCATGGTACTTGTCGCCCACCTTAAACACCGTGCCGGCATAAATGTACTGGTCGACTTCCTCGTCGCCGCCACGCTCAAGGCTCTCGCCAAAGTCCTTGTAGTTGACGAAATCCTTGGTCGTAGCGAGTGCCCAGCCAAACGGCTCTCCGAAAGGTCGGGGTTACGCGTGTCACGCTGATGATAGAGATAGAACGTGCCGTCCTCGCCGTACGGCATGATGTCGCCTACCCAAATTCCCTCAGGCTGGTAATACACCTTGTGCATCCGAGACTTCCTTTCCACGACATACTAACTCGGTACAATGGCAAGATATGTCAATCGTTTTCATATGTCAAACGTTTTCACACCAATACGTCTTTTCGCAGTTCCAGTCGTCGGCAAACGGTTGACATATGCCGGTGAACGGTCATCAGAGGCGTTTGAGGAATTCTTTTGGCACGGGATGAACTACGCGGTTTTGCCCTCAATGAGTTCAACGGGGAGCTTGATATTCGATTCGGGATTATCGCCGTTAATAAGAGCGATGATGGATTGCGCCGCGAGCTCTCCGATGCGATCGATATCTTGACGTACGGTTGTTAAGTCAGGCATAAACGTCATAGTTCGGCGGGCACCATCCGCGCCCACGACCTTAATATCGTCTGGAGCGCTCAAGCCGCGCTGCTTCATCACGTTGAGACAGATGGCCGCCATCGTATCGTCTCCCGCAAAGATGCCGTCAATATCGGGGTTCTCATCGAGGATCTTCGCAACGACCGCGCCCTTTTCGTCGTCGGGCTTAACGAACTCAATCTCACGGACAAGCGCGGACAAACCGGCCTGCTCAACAACATCGAGGTAGGCATCGGTACGCTTATTGGCAGGCATGCGCATGCGGCTATTGCTGCGCAGGCACAGGATACGCCTGCAGCCGTCATCAATCAGACGGCGCGTGGCGAGCTCGCCGATGCCATAGCTGTCACTTGCAATCTGGACAGAGCCCTCGCCAAGATCGCAGTCGATGCCAACCAGGCTCAAGCCCATCTCGGCATATGCCTCGGCACCGATATTGAGGGAGTTGACGATGACGCCGTCGACCATATTGCGGCGGAGCATGTCGATATAGGAACGCTCAAGATCGGGTCGATTGGCGCTGTTGCACAGCAACATCTTAAAGCCATTTTCCGCCAACGTGCGCTCGACCGCCTGCACAACCTGAGCATGGAACGGGCTGCTCACAAAGGGAACGATCATACCGATAAGATTAAGGCGACCGTTGAGCATGGCACGGGCGATATCGTTGGGCGTATAGTTGATGCGCTCCATCGCGGCATGGACCTTATCGCGGGTCTCTTGGCTAATATAGCCGCGATTATTCAGCACGCGAGATACCGTAGTAGGCGAAACCCCCGCCACCGCTGCAACTTCCTTGATGCCAGGCTTAGCAGAATCCTTAGAACGAGCGCCCTCGCGAGCCATAGCACCCTCCCCCATCAACATGTCATACGTTTACATACGAACAAAGCATACCCCAACAACAGCGGGAAGACGGTAACAGCACAAGTAAGTAAACGACTCATCCAAATAATTAGGAGAGTTCCGCCTAAAGGGTGACTACACAGGACCCCCGCCGGGCCGCTTTGGGTTACTTCCAAAACATTTCCGCAGGACGCAAAGGGCTCCGCCGCGCGAAGCGCGCAGCGGAGCCCTTTGCA
>ENA-OQJT01000393-OQJT01000393.1-human-gut-metagenome-genome-assembly--contig:-NODE-393-length-10769-cov-0.793930_pt1 | contig 10769 bp, 17 predicted proteins | sample MGYA00242612_ERZ504779 | MGnify/ENA primary metagenome ERZ504779 (study PRJEB26092, sample SAMD00036366) | human gut metagenome | host: Homo sapiens | study: EMG produced TPA metagenomics assembly of...
CGATGATGAGGATGATGAGTACACGCCTGGATGGGAATTGTGCAGAAACTTCTGACGCCATCGCTGAAGACAAATACGGAAGGCGTGGAAACGTTTGCTCTTACATCGCTGAAAAATATTCCGAAAAACCGGGAGGGCGAGAGCATTTCGGTATATGGAATTCAGAAAGACAGCAAATATGTTTCCGCTGAACTGTTTGAGGACGGCGTGACGATTTCCGACGGTTATGCCGAAAAATATGGAATGAAAGTCGGCGATACACTGGAACTGAAAGAGCCGTATGAGGACAAAACGTACAGCTTTGAAGTAAAAAGCATTTATGCCTACCCGGGAGCCCTTGCAGTATTTCTGCCGATGGATGTCTTCTGCGAGGAATTCGATCATCCAGAGGACTACTTTAACGGCTATTTCTCCAACGAGCCGATCACGGACCTGGAGGAATCGTATATCGCGACGAAAATTACGGAAGATGATATGACAAAGATTTCACGGCAGCTCAATGTGTCGATGGGAGAAATGTTCCAGCTGATCAATGTTTTCTCGATTGTACTGTTCATGCTGCTGATTTATCTGCTGACGAAGCTGATCATCGAGAAGAATACGACTTCGATTTCGATGGTAAAGATTCTCGGCTACGAGAACAGGGAAATTTTGAGTCTGTATTTGACGGCGACAACCTGGGTTGTGATCGTCTCAATCGGTGTCAGCCTGATCATTGCCTCCGCGCTGATCCGCCAGATTTATGTCATTATGCTTTCCGAGTACAGCGGCTGGCTGACATACTATATTGATCCGGCAATTTACGGAAAAATGTATCTGATGGGCCTTGCGGCGTATGCTGTTATCGCTGTGCTGCAGTTCCGCCACATCCAAAAGATTCCGATGGACGAGGCACTGAAAAATGTAGAATAAAAAAAGTTACAGGAGAAATCTTGACAAGCCCGGGCAAAGTGTGGTATATTGCTCTCAAACTTGGTGTGGATTTTTCAACTTGTAATAAAGTTCTTTTCGCCACGCAATTATCGAAAGCAGATAATTGCGTGGCTTTTTTGTGGCAATGGAGCAAAGTCCGTGCCTGCACGTAAGCCCACCAACAGAAAAGATCACAAATGGAGGTAATAATGAACGAAAACTTTATGAAAGAAAAGCCAGTATTTCCACTGCTGGTTTCGATGGCGCTTCCAATGGTAATCTCGATGCTGGTCAATTCCTTATATAACATTGTGGACAGCTTCTTTGTCGCACAGATCAGCGAAGATGCCATGACGGCGCTCTCCCTGGTTTATCCGGTACAGAATTTTGTAAATGCCGTTGCCATCGGTTTTGGAATCGGACTGAATGCGGTGATTTCGTATTATCTGGGAGCGGGTGACAAAAAGGCAGCCGGCTGTGCTGCAACACAGGGCCTTGCCCTTACCATGCTGCATGCGGTTATTTTAACGATCGGAAGCCTTCTGGTCATCGAGCGTTTCCTGCGGATGTTTTCTTCTTCCGAAACTGTCATCGATCTTGGTGTCCGGTATTCACGGATTATCTTTCTGTTTACCATAGCAATCATGGCAAACCTTTACTTTGAAAAGGTTTTCAGGCAGTCGGCCGGATGAAAGTGACGATGACCGGTATGATGGTCGGCTGTATTGTCAACATCATTCTGGATCCGCTCATTATTTTCGGAATCGGACCGTTCCCGCGTCTTGGAATTGAGGGTGCGCGCTTGCAACCCGGCATCGGTCAGGTGACACCGGTCGTGATTTACTGGATCATTTACAAGATCCGCCCGATTTCGGTCAAATCCGTCCGGAATATTTAAAGAAGGAAAAAATCTGGTCGGAAGACTGTACGCGATCGGCGTCCCGGCGATCCTGAACCTGGCGCTGCCGTCTCTTCTGATTTCCGCACTGAATGGAATCCTGGCCGTGTATTCCCAGAGCTACGTTGTCGTGCTCGGCATTTACTACAAGCTGCAGACGTTCATCTATCTGACAGCAAACGGCATTGTACAGGGCATGCGCCCGATTATCGGCTTCAACTACGGCGCAGGCGAGCATAAGCGTGTGCGGAAGATTTATGAGATTACCCTGATTATGTGTGCGGTGATCATGCTTATTGGAACCGGCATCTGCCTTGACATTCCGGAACAGCTGATCGGACTGTTCAGCAGCAATCCGGAGACCATCCGTCTTGGCGGACAGGCGCTGACACGCATCAGCGTGGGCTTTTTGATTTCGGCAGTTTCCATCACATCCTCCGGTGCGCTGGAGGGACTCGGAAAAGGCGGATCTTCCCTGATCATTTCCCTCTGCCGAAATGTCATTGTCATTCTCCCGGCAGCTTACCTGCTGTCCCATCTGGGGAGGGCGGCGTTTTTCGTATGGCATGCTTCTGGATCACAGAGGTCATTTCCGCAGCGGTTTCTCTTGTGGTATACCGCCGCGCAGTACGAAGATAAAAAATATAAGAAGAAAAGAAAAGCGGCCTCTTGTGGAAGGAGGCTTTTCTTTTTTATAATAGATAATACAGACGTAAGAATTAAGTAAAGATTTTTTTGAATATTCATGGTACCATTACGGTAGTTAAAAACAGAGAGGATGGAAACGACGTGGAAGAAACAAATATTTTAGTTGTGGATGATGAAAAAGAAATCGCGGATCTGCTGGAAATTTATCTGATCAGCGATGGATTTCAGGTATTAAAAGCGTACAGTGCAAAAGAGGGACTCCGCATTCTGGAGGAGAAAAAAAATCGACCTGGTACTGCTCGATGTGATGATGCCGGATATGGACGGTATTGCGATGTGCCGCCGCATCCGGGAGACGAACAACATTCCGATCATCATGGTAAGTGCCAAAACGCAGGATATCGACAAGATCGTCGGTCTGTCAACGGGAGCAGACGATTACGTGGCAAAACCGTTCAATCCGCTGGAGCTGATGGCGCGTGTAAAATCCCAGCTCCGCCGCTACCGCGAACTGAATCCGTCGAAGCCGCACGAGCGCCAGGAAGTGATTTCCTTAAAGCATCTGGAAATCAACAAGGTAACCCATCAGGTTGTCTGCTACGGAGAAAGCATCAAGCTGACACCGATTGAATTTGATATTCTGTATCTGCTGGCCTCCAACCCGGGCCGCGTGTTCGGTACAGACGAAATTTTCGAGCGCGTCTGGCATGAAAAATTCTATGAGGCGAACAACACGGTTATGGTACATATCCGCCGTCTGCGCGGAAAAATGAAAGACGACACAAGAGAAGATAAGATTATTACAACAGTCTGGGGAGTGGGATACAAAATTGAAGCCTGATTTTATAAAAAACTTCAGCCAGAGGATGGTCTTTGATCTGATTGTAAGTGCACTTGTCACGGTGCTTGTAGTGACGCTTACCGACGGGATTCTGACCTTTTTCGGCAATGGACTGATGAACATCGGTTACCGGAGCGCCTGGATCGGACCGGGAGGCCTCCGCCCATCGGTGCGGACGATGATTCTGACGGCGGCTGCGCTGCTTTCGTTCTGCCTGACCTTTTATTTCCTGATGCGCGAAACCATCCGATACATTGGGAAGATTCTGGAAAAGGTAAAGGAGATATCAGCAGGGGATTTTGATCATCCGATCGAGGTAAAGGGAAATGACGAGTTTTCTGTGATGGCGGAGAACTTAAATACGATGCAGCAGAATATCAAGGAAATTATGGAACGGGAACGGATCGCGGAGCATACGAAAAAACGATCTCGTCTCATCCGTGGCACATGACCTCCGTACGCCGCTGACTTCGATTATCGGCTATCTCGGCTGGGTGCGCACGCGGACGGATCTGGATGAGGAGACGAGAAATCATTATATCGATATTGCCTATCAGAAAGCACTCCGTCTGGAGCAGCTCACGAACGAGCTGTTTGGATTCGTCAAGCTGGAGCACAAAGAGATGCAGCTGCATCTCGGAAAACTTGATCTGGTGCAGCTGATGGAGCAGATGCTCGACGAGATGACGCCGTCTTTTGTGAAAAATGAGCTTCAGGTGGAATTTCTGCATGCGGAACATGCGATTTTTCTCGAGGCGGACGGTGAGCTGCTGGCACGGCTCTTTGGAAATCTGCTGAACAATGCTGTCAAATACGGAAAAGAAGGAAAACAGATCCGCGTCTCAATGGAAAAAGAGGGCGAATATGTGGTCACGCGTGTCATTAACTACGGACGGATTATTCCAAAACAGGAACTGGATCATATTTTCCAGAAATTTTACCGGACAGAGCAGTCGAGGAGCCGCGATACCGGCGGGACGGGACTTGGACTTGCGATTGTACAACAGATTGCGGAACTGCATCACGGACAGGTGCGGGTAAAAAGTGATCTGCAGGGAACCGTCTTTGAGGTGGAACTGCCGGTCGGAATGCCAAAGGGGAAGAAAGAGGACGAAAAGCGATGAACAGGAAAAGAAGAAGCAAAATCTGCTGTCTGTCCGGTATTTTGCTGCTGATTCTGCTTCTGGCGGGAGTTCAGAGGGTGTCTGCGATGACAACGCGGACAGAACTTTATCAGAACACGCCGTCGGATGGCGGAAGAAGCGGCGGGAAAGAAAAGCAGCTTCTTGCCAACAGCTACGCAGGGGAATACCAGATTGATTTTTCTTATGGATTCGAAGGAAACTATCAGGATGGGAATCACGTACCGATTCGTGTGACAATCACAAATGAGAGCGCTGTTGAATTTGAAGGATACTTTGTTTTCAGATAAAAAACGCCGCGGAATCGATTTACCGCAGAAACAGTGGAGAAGGCATTCTCTCAAAACTGTTTTTGGGGGTCAAGCGGTCGGGCGATGGAAGAAACAGCCTTTTTACGTACCGTTTTCCAATCTATATTCCGGCGAACGGAACCGTTACAAAGACTTTTTCTGCAGGGCTTCTGGTGGAAAATATGTCTTTTTGTGTCCTGCGCCTGGAGAACAGCCAGAGGGACACGGTGTACAGTCGGGAAGAAACGATTTCGAGTGAAGGCTTCTTCCAGTCCAAGGTGGAAGTCTGCGTTGTGGAAGAAGAAACTAATTACGGGCAGCAGCTGAATGGAGTTACGCTGAACGACGGGATTTATGAGGTGGAAGCTGCATCTGTCCGGGCAGAGGAGCTTGTCGGGCTTGCGGAGTCGTATTCGCCGGATGTGCTGATCCTTCTGGAGCAGTCCAAAGAAGAACTGGATGAGACAATCCAGAAAGAAATTGATCTCTGGCAGGCAGAGGGAGGTCTTCTGATTACCTTTTCGGGAAACGAGACATTTGCGGAAAGCCAGCGCAGTGCGTTTAAAGAAGCGCCGGTAGATTTTCTGAAAAATATTCTGGACGAAGAGACCACCAGCCGCCTTCTGGCAAAACGAAATACGAATTATCAGAAATACTATACGATTTCCGATCTTCTGGAAAACACTAAGATCCGGAACCGTCCGAATACGGTGCTGTACGGCGGCCTGATTCTGGTCTATCTGGTCCTGGCAGGGCCGGGATTGTATTTCTTTTTGAAAAAAACAGGAAAACGTCAGTATCTCTGGGGGGCGATCTGTGCCTGCTCGGCCGTCTTTGTTATGCTGATCAGTCTGTTTGGCCAGAGCACGAGGCTCAAGGCCCCGGTGCTGACGTATGTAAGAGAAATCTGGCAGTACGATACATACCAGAAAGATTACATTAATTTCTGTGCACAGGCGCCGTACAATGCTTCCTATGAGCTGTATCTGGATCCGTCCTACGATCTGGTGACGTACAACCGTATGGACTATATGTCCAACAGTACGGCACAGCCGGAAACGGAGGATGCGGAATATGAAAAGACGGAGATCAGTTTCGGAGAACAGAAAAACAGGGCAGAAATTTCCAATCAGGCTGCATTTGCCCTGAATGAGTTCGGCATGCAGCGGATGGAAACGCTGGACGAAGGCGAAGGACTGAAAGGCACGTTTCATTTCTGGGATCAGAAGATCAGCGGAACCGTGGAAAATAAGACAGGCTATGATCTGGAGAGCTGTGTGATCGCCGTTCCAGGTTACTGTGCCTCATTGGAGACATCAAAAACGGGGAGACGATCACGCTGGATGGAATAGAAGCGGACAGCGTGCGGGATTTCGGAAATTGGAGTGCGGCAGAAGATCTGCCGGAGATAGAGAAAAATTATCTGGACGGCGTCATCTATAATCACATGCCGAACCGGAGTGACAACTGCCTTTTCTTTGGAAAGCTGGCAGGCAATGACGATACGTTCCAGCTTGACAGCGGATACGAAGCGTATGGAATCTCGTATTACTATCAGGAAGTGTTTGTGGACATGAAAGAGGCCGGCGTTGTGTACTGTCCGTATGCGCAGGAGTACAGCGGATGGGACGGCGGAAACACGGTAAGCTTTGAAATGGGACCGAATTCCGGCGGAATCTCGGAAGAGGAAACAGAAGTAACGTATTATCTGAACGGTGTCTTTGAAAACAACAACATCTGGTGTCTGTATGGAATGTATGCTAAAGGCGTGATGCAGCCGGATTCCGAGGGAATCTATGATCCTGCATTCTGGCCGTATGCGATGACGGCGTTAGAAGATAAGATCCAGGCGGCAGAAACCGGCGGGGGAGGAAAACGGGGAACCATTCTTTCGCTTGCTTTCGAGAAAGCCCGCACGGAGGATGGGACCAAGATCCGGAATTTCAATGGAATCATTGATCTGTACAATTTTCAGACGGGAACGTATGATAAAATTTCCGACTGGGAGATCGATTTTGCGAGTGATCCGGCACTGGAGGCGCAGTATGTGAATGCGGACAACCAGATCCGTGTGCGGTACCGTCTTTCCGAAGAGGAAAAGGGAGAAGAGTATCATGAAAATTATGGATACTATGAGGCACCGAATCTGATCGTAAAGGCGAAAGAGATCCCACCGGAGCAATATCTGGAGAACCTGTTAGCGGAGGAGCCAAATGCCGATACTGAAAATTGAGAAACTGACCAAAAAATACGGAAAAACATATGCCCTGAACGGTCTTGATATGGAAGTAAAAAAAGGCGATATTTACGGCTTTGTCGGACCGAACGGTGCGGGAAAAACAACGACGCTGCGCATTATTTCAGGGCTTTTAAAGAGCGACGGCGGCGATCTGTGGCTGGACGGCGTGCGGACGACAAAAATATTCTGAAGCAGAAAGCCTGATCGGCTTTGTGCCTGATTTCTTTGGCGTTTATGAAAACTTAAACGTGATAGAGTATCTGGAATTTTTTGCCGCATCGTATGGAATTTACGGGCGGGCAGGAACCGTCCGTGCGCGGGAAGTGCTGGAGATGGTCGAACTATCGGGAAAAGAGGAGCAGATGGTGGATTCGCTCTCAAGGGGCATACAGCAGCGGCTCTGTCTGGCGCGCGCGATGATCCATAAACCGAAGCTTCTGGTGCTGGACGAACCGAATTCCGGTCTGGATCCGCGTTCGAGAAAGGATTTTCAGCTTCTCCTGCAGCGATTGGCGCGGGAGGATTATACGATTCTGATCAGCTCCCATATTCTTTCGGAATTAGCAGATCTGTGCACCAGCATCGGTGTCATCAACGGAGGTGTCATGGTACAGCAGGGAAAGCTGGAAAACATTATGCTTGCGATCGACAGCTCCAATCCGCTGCGCATCACTGTGCTGAACCAGGTGCCAAAGGCGCTGGAACTATTGCGGCAGGATCCGCAGGTCAGCCGCCTTTCTGTGGATGAAAACAAGATTGCGGCCTGGTTTTCGGGAAGCCGGGAGGAGGAGGCGTATCTGCTGCAGAAACTGGTGGATGCCGGAATCCTTGTGGTTTCATTTGCACGGGAACACAACAGCCTGGAGTCCCTGTTCTTTCATCTGACCGGGGAAACGGAACAGAAGAGCCGAAACACAGAAACGTTCGGAAACACGATCGGATAAGGAGGGAACGAAACGTGCGGTTAAATCCTGTATTTGAAAAAGAAATGAAGCGGAACTCGCGGTCATCGCGGATTTCCTGGATTATTTTTGTCTGCAATCTGCTGCTTGCCGTGGTTGCGTTTGTCTGCTATTTCGGGGAGAGCAGCCAGCTTGGCTATCTGGCACCGGTCAGCTACAGCGTTCCGATGAACTGCTATATTCTGATGACGTATCTTCTGTTTATTCTCTGTTGTCCTTTCGGTTCCGGCGGTTGCGGGAGGAAGCATTTCGCTGGAGCGTGAGAAAAAAAACGCTGGATGTGCTGCTGACGACGAACCTGAACCCGTGGAGAATCATTACGGGAAAGCTGGAGGCATCGCTTGGCGTTGTTCTGATACTGACGGTTTCGGCACTGCCGGTGCTGTCCCTTGTTGTGGTGTTCGGCGGTATCGGCCTTGGCGGACTGCTTCTGATGGCGGGAGGCCTTCTTCTGACCGGGATTTTTGTCGGCAGTATCGGCATTTTCTGTTCGGTTGTTTTTAAGCGGACCACACTGGCGACCGTTCTTTCCTATGTCATTGTCGTTTTTCTGGTCGTAGGAATATGCGCCTGCACGGGGCTTGCCTACTACGCAGGACTGCTGCAGCAGGAGATGACGGCAGCTTATCAGCAGATCGATGTAGGAGGTGTAATTTACCTTCTTCTTTTCAATCCGTTTACCTCGTCTGCGGGGATCATCAGCCGCCAGCTTGGGAATGGAAGAGAGATGGAACAGCTCTGCTATCTGCTTGGAAATTACGGACAGAATCCGCTGATCCATTATCTGCCGGAGGCGAGTGCCGTTCTGCAGCTTCTGATATCAGCCGTTCTTCTTGTGACGGCGGGAAGAAAGCTGAATCCATTAAATAAATAACAGGAGTAAAAGAGAAGATGAAACCATTTTGTTTTAGCCTTTCCGGAATTTATGAGTCCGAAGGATATGCCTGGGAGCAGGCGGGAAAGATCTGGGATCTAAGAGAGCTCCGGGGAACTGACGGTTATCTCGATCCAGAGACGGAGCAGTTTCTGGAAGCGGAACTTGGCCGAAAAAAGAAACGAAAGAGCTGCCGCGGATCCGCCTTCTGGATTCCGGCAATTATCACTATATGAGCAAATTGCTGCTGGGACTTGAAAAAGAAGATTTGTTTTTAGCCGTATTCGACCACCATACCGATATGCAGCCGCCGGCGCTTCTTCCGGTGCTCTCCTGCGGTTCCTGGATCCGGGATGCTGCCGGGGCGTATCAAAACATCAAAGGAATCTGTGTGATCGGCCCGCCGGAGGCGTCGGTGCGGGAGACAGAAGCGATGGAGCATGTCTGGTTTGTGACACAGGAAGAGCTCGACGACGGAAGCGGAGCGGCGAAGATCAAAGAGATTTTTGCATCCCATGCGGGAACATTTCCGGTATATCTGTCGGTCGATAAGGACATTCTGTCAAAGGAGGAGCTTGATACGAACTGGGATCAGGGAAATGTGCGTGTGGATGAGCTGCTGTCCCTTGCAAAGGACTGTCTTGCGGGGAGAAAGGTGCTCGCGGTCGATCTCTGCGGAGAGCCGTCGGCGAACGCGCCGGAGGCGGAGTGCAGCGCGGCAAGTCTGGTAAACCAGAAGCTGTACGGCGCGCTTGCGGCAAAAATCGAAGATTGACAAAGTCTGGGCAAAAGAGTATCATAAATTCATACCAGAGGGGTATATAGAGTGGACGGAACACAAGGAGGAAACCTCATGGGTGAATGTTGTACACACTGCAGTGAATGCGACCGGAAAAAAGTGCGGGACGAAAAAGAATACAAAGATCTGATCCACCGTCTTTCGAGAATTGAAGGCCAGGTGCGCGGAATACGGGAAATGGTGGAGAGCGACCGCTACTGCGTCGATATCCTGACCCAGGTATCCGCGATCCAGTCTGCATTAAACAGCTTCAACAAGGTACTGCTTTCCAGCCACATCAAATCCTGCGTTGTGGAGGATATCCGGCAGGGAAAAGAAGGCGCCGTGGATGAGCTCTGCAAAACCATCCAGAAGCTGATGAAATAAGAAGGAGAAGAAGAAAATGAAAGCATATGAAAGATTACTGAATTATGTTAAAGTGCCGACACCGAGCGATGAAAGAAGCGGAACACATCCGTCTTCCGCGTGCCAGAGAGTCCTGGCGGAGCAACTGGTAAAAGAAATGAAGAAGCTTGGCGTGTCGGATGTCCGCATAGATGAAAAATGCTATGTATATGGAAAGATTCCTGCAACGAAGGGATATGAGAGCAAAACAAAGCTGGGTTTTATCGCCCATATGGATACCGTATCGGATTTTTGCGGACCATGCTGTAAACCCGGTGGTTCATGAAAATTATGACGGAAAGGATCTGAAACTGTCTGAAAGCGGCAGAACGCTGGAGACTGCGGTATTTCCGCATCTTGCATCCCTGGCCGGTAAAACGCTGATTACAAGCGATGGAACGACGGTACTCGGTGCAGATGATAAGGCAGGAGTAGCAGAGATTATGACGCTGGCAGAAGCGCTTCTTGCCGGAGAATTCCACATGGGCAGATTTCCATCGCCTTTACACCGGATGAAGAGATTGGAGAAGGTGCTGACTTCTTCGATGTTCCGGGATTCGATGCAGAATTTGCTTATACCGTAGACGGTGGGGCAGAGGGAGAGATCGAGTTCGAAAACTTTAATGCAGCCGGTGCAAAATTTACCGTGACCGGATTTAATGTTCACCCGGGCAGTGCGAAAGATACGATGATTAATGCGATTGCTGTAGCGAGCGAGATTCAGTCTCTCCTGCCGGAAGCAGAGTCTCCGAGAAACACAGACGGATACGAAGGCTTCTA
>ENA-OQJT01000395-OQJT01000395.1-human-gut-metagenome-genome-assembly--contig:-NODE-395-length-10730-cov-1.227106_pt1 | contig 10730 bp, 12 predicted proteins | sample MGYA00242612_ERZ504779 | MGnify/ENA primary metagenome ERZ504779 (study PRJEB26092, sample SAMD00036366) | human gut metagenome | host: Homo sapiens | study: EMG produced TPA metagenomics assembly of...
TTTCGCTGTATGGCGTTCGCCCATATGGAGAAAGTTGTCTCTTCATGCTTTTGCAAGCTAGCTTGCAACGCATGAAGAGACAACTTTCTCCGCATTTCGGAACTGGTTTAACATATACGTGGAAGTAGTTCTCCGCCTGGCTGTGGGAGGAGGGACTGGGTTCCGATTTCTGTCATGCGTATTACTTTGCCTGGATTTTCTTCTGTGATTGTTCCGATGATTGCTGCATTTTGAGAGTATGGACACTGGTGAAGTGTCTCTACGATCTTTTCTGCCTGTTCTGATGGTGCAATGATCACCATTGTTCCTTCGCAGGCAAGATAAAGTGGTTCAAGACCAAGCATTCCACAGACTCCCTGCACCTCGGTAGCTACCGGGATTTTTTCTGCATCGATCTGTACTCCAACCTGGCTCTGTCCTGCAATCTCGTATAATACAGTTCCGACACCGCCTCTTGTCGCATCGCGGATCACATGAAGTTCATGTGTCGTGTCCATAACAGCCTCCACTGTCTTCCAAAGTGGGGCGCAATCGCTCTTCACATCTGCCTCGATTCCGAAATCTTCTCTCGCAAGAAGGATCGTGCATCCATGTCGGCCGATATCTCCGGTTACGATAACTGCATCTCCTGGCTTCGCAAGTTCTCCACCAACCTGCACGCCATCTTCAATTTGTCCCATTCCGGTTGTTGTGATAAAGGCTCCGTCTACCTGTCCTTTTCCGGCGACCTTGGTGTCTCCTGATACGATGCGAACACCTGCTTCTTTCGCTGTTTTAGCCATTGCCTCCGCAATCTGCTCCAGTTTCTCCATTGGGAATCCTTCTTCAATCACAAATGCACAAGTCAAATATAATGGTTTTGCCCCCATACAGGCCAGGTCATTTACTGTTCCGCAGATAGACAGTTTTCCAATATTTCCTCCCGGGAAAAATGCCGGAGATACGATAAATCCATCTGTTGACACTGCCATTTTCCCAACCGGCGGATTTAATACGGCTGCATCATCTGCTGTCAGATCCGGATTTGCAAAATGTGCTGCAAATACTTTGTCGATCAGTTCTGAAGTCTGTTTTCCGCCTGCTCCGTGTGCCATTGTAACTGTCTGGCTTTCTATTTTTTCGCTCATATTATTTCCTCTTTTTCCGTCACTGTTCACAGTAACCATTTCTATTTTTTTCTATACTCCGTACATGAAATAAGCGGAACACGCACCTTCATTTGAGACCATGCATGCTCCTACCGGATGCTGCGGTGTACAGACTTTTCCAAATACTTTGCAATCTGATGGCTTACATTTTCCCTGTAAAACATCTCCGCAACGACAAGCCGGATTTGCTCTTCCTTCCATTTCCGGAATCTGATATTTCACTCTTGCATCAAACATTTCCCACTCTTTACGAAGCTTCATTCCGGAATCTAGAATCACTCCAAGACCACGCCATTCACTGTCGCAGGATTCCATCAGTTCATCTACAAGACGCTGTGCCTCTTTGCTTCCTTCTGCTGTTACTACTCTTGGATAGCAGTTTACAAAAAATGGTTTTCCTTCCTGGTAGCGTTTCAATGAAACAGCCAATGCTGTCAGCAGTTCTTTCGCAGTAAATCCTGCTACAACTCCACTGACTCCCTCCTTTGTCAGAGATTCACACAATGCCGTTCCGGTAATTGCATTTACATGTCCCGGATAAAGAAACACATCTGCACTTCCTTTTAATGCTTCATAAGCTCCCGGCATCGTCTTATTTGCCGTCAGGATAGAATAATTCTCTAGTTGTTCTTCTTTCGCTTTCTTTACTGATAAGCAAGAAGAAGGTGTTGTTGTCTCAAAACCAACGGACAGGAACACGACTTGTTCCTCCGGATGTAACCTCGCATATTTTTTCTGCATCTGCCGGTGAATAAACAATCTGGATCTTTGCGCCCTTTTCTCTCGCTCCCGCAAGACTCATCTTTGTTCCCGGCACACGGACGAGATCGCCAAAAGTACAGATTGTCACACCTGCTTGAAGTGCAAGCCACACTGCCTCATCAATAAACCCAACTGGTGTCACACAGACCGGACATCCCGGTCCTGAGATCAGTTCCACCTGCTTTGGAAGTAATTTGCGGATTCCAAGGCGAAAGATCTCATGTGTATGTGTTCCGCACACTTCCATAATACGAACCGGTGGTCCATCATACTGCTCGATAATTTCCCTCGCTGTTTTTCTTTGTTTCTCATTTCTTTCAGATGTTTGATTTTTTGTTATATCCTGCATCATCATTTATTCTTTTCACCCCATTGTTCACTGCTCTATAGCAGTTCTTCCATAAGCTGATCGGTCTCTTCGTCATCTTCTTCTGTGATCTTTGCAATTGCGACTCCGGCGTGCACCATCACGTAATCGCCCGGCTCCAGATCTTCTAATAACTCTGAAGACACTTCCCTTTTCGCACCACCTGCATCTACCACTGCAGTTCCGTCACTGATGCGAACCACTTTAGCTGATAATCCTACACACATATTTTCTATTCCTTTCTTTCATGATTCATTCCATAAAATGCCTGACCAAGCGCAATTCCTCCGTCATTCGGCGGAATCATCTGATGTGTCAGCACATGAAAACCATTTGCAATTAATCCGTCTTCCGTCAGACGAAGCAGTAATCCATTCTGAAATACACCGCCACTAAGTGCGGCTGTCTGACATCCGGTTTTCACTTTTAGCATGGATACATGCTGTGACAATCTGCTCTGCAAGTCCTTTGTGGAATCCATATGCCGCTTTTTCTATTACTTCGCGTTCTGATGTATCTTCTGCTATATTTACATCCGTGCTTGTAACTATTTCTACTGCTGTTTTCACTAATCTGCCCGTCTGAAGAAGTTCTCTTCCGTCGTCTGCTGATTCAGTTAAACACTTCTGCCCGTCTAAGACATTTATTTTCTTCTCACCAGATCTTTTTTCATAAGCTTCTGCTGCGAATTCCAATGCCATGGAAGCTTCTCCTTCAAAAGAAGATTTCTTTCGAATTCCAAGTATCGCACTGATTCCATCAAATAATCTTCCTGCACTGGTTGACTCTACCGCATTGATCTTTCTCTCAAGCATCGCAAGCTGAACTTTCGCTTCTTTTTCCTCACAAAGACCAAGTTTCTGAATGATCTGCATCGCCTCATCTTTTGATTCAGATATTTGCCAGATTAAAGAAACTGCGATACGCCATCCTTCTTTTGCTGATAGGTCGCCTCCAGCCTGTAAAAATGGTTCAACACTTCCGATTCTCCGGAATCCGTCAAGATCTGCCAGAAGTATTTCTCCGCCCCATATGGTTCCGTCCGTTCCATAGCCGGTTCCGTCAAAAGATACTCCGATCACCTGTTCCATCCAGTCATTCTCTGCCATACAGGATAAGATGTGTGCATAATGATGCTGCACTTTCAAAACAGGAAGTCCCAGTTCTTCCGCAACCACCGTCGAATTATATTTGGGATGCATATCGCAGACGACAACGCTTGGTTCCACTTCTAACAATGTTTCCATCCGCTGTATTGTCTCTTTCAATGCATTTACCGTTCTTAAATCTTCTAAGTCCCCCACATAAGCCGAAGGATAAAATCTACTATCCACACCGATACAGAATGTATTTTTCAATTCTCCGCCGGCAGCTAATACCTGTCCTTTCCATTTTCCTGACGTCTGGATCGGAAGTGGCGCATATCCCCTTGATCTGCGAATCATATATGGTCTGTTTTTTATAGAAATCCATCACGGAATCATCTGCTCTCACACGAATTTTTCGATTGTGAGACAAGATGCAGTCACAAAATTCCGAAAGCTCTTCGAGTGCTTCCTCATCCGATCTGCAGATTGGCACACCGGATACATTTCCACTGGTCATTACGAGAAAGTCCGGCATCTTGATTCCATCCGGATATTGAAATAGAAGTAACTGCACCGGCGCATATGGAAGCATCACTCCTACTTTTGGATTGCCCGGTGCGACAGATGAACACAGCTGCTTCATTTCTATCTCTTTCCTCACCAAAAGAAGAATCGGCTTCTGATGTCCAGTGAGAATTTCTTCCTGCTCCTCACTCAACTCACAGACACTTTGCACTACCTCAAGATTTCTTGCCATCACTGCAAACGGTTTCGCCGGGCGGCGTTTTCTCTTTCTTAACAGTTCCACTGCTGCCTCATTTGATGCATCGCAGCAAAGATGAAATCCTCCGATTCCCTTCACTGCTACGATTCCGCCTTCGGAAATCACTCTTCTTGCTTCCGTAATTGCATCAGAACCTTTCCTGTCTATCGTTCTATCAGAAGTTTTGATCAAATAAACTTCCGGTCCGCACGCATTACAACAAACCGGCTGCGCATCGTATCTTCTGCTTTCCGGATTGTAATATTCTGCCTCACATTCCGGACACATCGGAAATTCTTTCATACTCGTACGCTCTCTGTCATATGGAAGAGCATCCAGAATCGTAAGCCGCGGACCACAACACGTACAATTAATAAACGGATGTAAGTATCTTCGATCGTTGGGATCATACAATTCTTCCTTGCATTCCTCACAGATTGCAATATCCGGAGAAATAAAGATTTCTCCCTTTGTTTTCTCGCTTTCTATGATGGAAAAGTCCGGATATTTTTCCTTTGTATCCAGTATTTCTTCTGAAACCTTAAGAATCGCGGCACGTTTTGGCGGACAAGTACGGACTTTCTCAATAAACAGATTTACTGCCGTCTCGCTTCCCTGTGCAAAAATTTCCACATAAGGTCCGCGATTACTAACGCTTCCTCTGATCTTACAGGAATCTGCATGTCGGCTGACGGTCGGACGGAATCCTACACCCTGTACAATTCCATAGACACGAATTTTCTTCGTTATCTCCTTCTCCATAGACTTTTTCCTCCCGTCATGACTCCTGCAGTTTTCCTGAGACTGCAAAAATGCCGTACATTAACAAATGTTCCTTTGAATCCCGGTACCAGCCTCTCATATTTTCATCTGCAAAGACAATGTCATAGTTCCCATTTTGAACAAGCTTACAATAATCCATCTCTTCTTTCAGTGAAAGATCTCCTTCTTCTGAAAGCTCGGATTTCATCATAAACCAGCTTGCCACCGTAACTTCTGTATTCTGTTCATCACTTCTTGTACGAATTTCCTGTCTGATGGCATTTGCAATCACCTGCTGATGAATGATCAGTATCTTTTCCCAGCATAATCAAGTTCAGGTATCAATTCATCTACAAATGGATATCCCACTTCATACGGTGTGCCAAACTCTTTTTCCAGATATTTTGCTGTCTCGAGTGCCGCCGGTGCTACAACCAGATTCTTATCTGCAGAGCCTGCTGTCTTTACTTTATCAATACCTGCTCTCATTCCATAGCAAATATAATGTGTATTCTCATTTTCTGATTTCCGGAACTTCTCTTCTATATTCAGGTCACTGACATCATGTGGCGTCAGACCGAGAACTCCGATTTTCATCTTTTTAGAAGAATCGTCTTCTTCTGAAGCTTCCTTCTGTGATGCTACATCTTTTCCTGCAAATGTCTTGAATAAAGTCAGCCATGCCTTCTCTTCTCCCACATCATACAGTTCCATTCCGTTCGTATCTACAGTCAGAATCGGAAAATTTGTCTTCTTCTCGCACATTCTCTGTAATGCTCTATAATCCGTTGCGATCACAGCCGGAACCGGAGTACCGATCACCGCTGCAAAATTTGCATCAATCTTCTCTGCTGCATCCGTAAGTTTCGCAACAAGCCTGTCATCTCTTCCAAGGATTGCATCCATGTCACGCAAGCCCGCACTGAAAATCGCACTACGTTCCCCGAACCAGCGCGGTTCATCGAATCCGCATACATTTCCTGTACAGCCTCCTGCATCACAAATAACAAGGATTCCTCCCAGTTCATAGAAAACGGACGCTGCACCTGACTGATCCGGTGCAAATGGAGTCAGTCCTTTCCAAAGGCCACGTACATAAACGTCTTCTTTTTTGTCCACTTCCTCTTTGAACAGTGCTTCTTGACTCTGCTCTGCAATTGCTTCTTGTGATTTAGAACCGATCACTTCCACCTGTTTCTGCAAAACATTACCTTCTGCCTGTTTTGTCACAGCCAGTTCAAGCGCCTCAAACAGTCTTCTCACGCCTGCATATCCGAAAGGCTGTCTCTCCTCATTCCAATGGATTCCTTTTGTGTTCGGATGATAATAACAGGCATCCTTTCCGATTGTCAGTGTCACGCCACTTTCCGTTGGATCATAATAGAGCATCGTCGGTTCCATATTGGAAAAAATCTTTGTCTGCGGACTTAACTTTTTCAACTGTCTGATATAAATAAAGTTCTCCCCAGTAATCGTTCCGTAGATTTCTGCTACTTTAAATCCATATTTCACCAATGCTAATGATAATTCAAACGGATCCGCATTTGCACATTCCCCAACAGCAAATACCGGGTCCGGACAGACTTTACGAAAACTTTCAATTGCTTCCTGTGCCTGTTTTTTCTGTTCCTCTGCATGAAATTCTATTCCAAGTGCTGCGCCAAATGCCTGATACTGGCTTCCAATTTTATCAATCTGATAAAGTCTGCGCAGTTCGATAAACGGAATCTTTAATCTACCATGAAAATCCTCTGCTGCAAATCGTGCCTCCGGGTGAAGAACAAGATTAAAATTCGCCTCAGACATTTTCTTATATTCTTCAAAATCTTCACATCTCGAAATCTCATGAATCGTTTTCACACCTGCCTCTTGAAGCAGTGTATATAATTCACAGTCATCTACGAGTGGTGAAAAGTATCCGAGCAGATTTACTACATTTCCTTTTTTATGTCCTGGTTCAAGAAGTGAATACAGAGACTGTCTCACATGAACCATTGGTGGCTTTCGTCCCTCTCGTGTCAATGCATACATATAACATGGACGCACCGGAAATCCGGCTTTTTCTTCCGCTTTTCTACAGACACGTTCCATATCTGTTCCAAGAAGGGCATCCACACAGGTAATACAGATCATCACAACGGATGGTTTCTTCTCAAGACTTTCACAGATTGATGCAACTGCTTTCGGGATTTTCTTTAGATGACGCCCTGTTACAATATCAGTCTCATCCATGCAAAGGTAAAAAAAAACGGTTATTATATTCTTTCATTGAACTGATCATGGACGTATTTCTTCCACAGCACCCCGGTGCCACGATCAGCATGATCGATCCCGGCACTGCAAGTCCTGCTCTTTTCACTCCGAACCCTTCTGCCCCCGGAGAGTTAAAGGCAAGCGTAGCCGGCGAACTATAGATTAAATGTTCCCCTGACTGAAACGGTTTCGGAAGATTATCCTTTCCTCTTTGTTCCAGTTCTTCCGCTGTACAAAAATATGCTTTCTTCATATATTTTCCCTCAACTTATATTTTATCTCACACTTTCTGCTTCTTCCTCTAACAGTTTTTCTGCCAGTTCAAAGAATCTCTTACTGATCTCAGAATCTGCGTCGCCTTCGATCACAGTCTTCCCCTGATCTTCCCAGCGTATAATCTCATCACTTCTTGGAATCTCACCAACAATAGGAATCTTTTTTTCTTCTGCAAATGCCTGTACCTTCTCCGTTTCATTTTCCACATTTCTATGATTCAGGATCAATCCAAAGATTCTTGCATAACTGCGATCTTCAAAATTACGCACTGCGCTGGAAATATTGTTAGCCGCATACAATGCCATCTTTTCTCCAGATGTAACAATCACAACCTTCTCTGCATATCCTTCTCGGATCGGTGCTGCGAATCCGCCACAGACAACATCCCCAAGTACATCATACAGAACAACATCCGGTTTGTATGTCTCAAACAACCGCAAGTCTTCTAATAACTGAAATGTCGCTATGATCCCGCGTCCTGCACATCCTAGTCCCGGTGTCGGTCCGCCTGTCTCGATACAGAGCACACCACCGAATCCTTCCTTTGCGATCTGATCTAATTCTTCCGGCTCCTCATCCTCTTCTCTCATATAATTCATTACCGGACGCAATGGCTCGCCGCCTAACAGATTAATCGTTGAATCTGCTTTCGGATCACATCCGATCTGGATTACGCGCTTCCCCATAGCGGCAAATGCTGCTGCCAGATTCGATGTGATCGTGGACTTTCCAATCCCACCTTTTCCGTAAATTGCTACCTTTAACATATTTCTGATCCTCCCATTTTATTTTCCGGGTATAAAAGAAAGACTCTTCTCCACAACGGAAAAAGAGTCTGTTAAAACCACAAAATATTTTTTTGTCTAAACGCTTCTTTACAACTATTCCCGCTCGGTATCTCTCACTTCCTTGCCGTCAGAGTCTATATTCTATTCAAAATCCATGTCTTTATTGCTATGAGATATCTCTCTGCTGCATTCAGATTGAAACGTATTCTTTCCGTTTGGAACAGTTGTAAATCTCTTGCAAAACCATTAGTTAAATTATAACTTATCACTAATAGAATGGCAATGAATTTCTGATTGTTTCAGCGTTTTTTATTTCACAATATTGTTATTGTTTTATCCAACAAATTTACTCCAATATCCCTGCACAAAGATAAATAATACGATCAATGGCAGAATATAGGATACATAGAATCTTGCCCAACCCGGGAACTTGATTCCACTTCCTGCATTCGCTTCTTTCTGGAACTTATCCCAGCCCCAACCATAGCGGCTTGTACAGAACAGAAGATAGATCAGGCTTCCGATCGGAAGCAGGTTATTACTTACAATAAAGTCCTCAAGGTCCTGAATACTGCTTCCTGCTCCCAGAGGCATGAAGCCGCTCCATATGTTGAATCCAAAAATACATGGAAGGGAAAGTACAATAATCGCGATCAGATTTCCCACAACCGCCTTTGTTCTTGAACAATTCGTTAAATCCATCACAAATGCGATCAGATTTTCAAACACGGCAATGATCGTAGAGCATGCTGCGAAAAACATACAAAGGAAGAAAATTGTTCCCCAGATTCTCCCTGCACTCATTGCATTGAAAATGTTCGGAAGTGTGATAAAGATCAGACTCGGACCGCTGTCCGGCTGGACATTAAATGCAAAGCAGGCCGGAAAAATAATAAATCCAGCGATCAATGCAACTAATGTATCCAGAACTGTTACGCAGACTGCTTCTCCTGTCAGAGTTCTTTCTTTTCCGATATAACTTCCAAAGATCGCAATCGCACCGATTCCAAGACTTAATGTAAAGAATGCCTGTCCCATCGCTGCGAAAATAACTTCTTTCAATCCTGCTTCTGCTGCTTTCTTAAAATCAGGAAGAAGATAGAACTCCAGTCCTTTCTCTGCTCCCGGCAATGTCACGGAACGCACTGCAAGAATGATCATCAACACGAAAAGGAGAATCATCATTTTCTTTGTGATCTGCTCCACACCTTTCTGAAGTCCCATACAGACGATTCCAAAGCACAGCACAACAACAAGGATCATACAGATTGTCATTGTAACAGGCTGTCCAAGAAGTGATGTAAATACTCCGGTCACACCATCCGCATCAAGTCCTTTAAACTCTCCGATTGCCATCTTTCCTGTATATAGAAGAAGCCATCCGCCGATTGTTGTATAGAACATCATTAAAAGATAGTTTCCACCGATTCCAAACCATTTATACCAGTGCCACTTTGTTCCCAGTGGTTCCAGACGGTCAAAGGATAGTGCAATACTTGCCTGACTTCCACGACCCACTGCGAATTCCATTACCATGATTGGCAATCCCAACAGAACAAGAAACAGCAGATAGATCAGAACAAATGCTGCTCCTCCATACTTTCCTGTAATATACGGAAAACGCCAAACATTTCCCAAGCCAATGGCACATCCCGCTGAGATCAGGATAAATCCCAGACGTGAGCCAAATTTCTCTCGTTTCATTTCTTAGTTGTCCTCTCTTCCTTCTTTAGTGTCATAAAATGCTGTAACTGAACTTACAACCATTCGATAAGCCATCTCTGCTGCGTACTCTGGTGTTTCATTTTCGCCTGTTTCTAACCATGTTTTCACAAAACCAAGACATCCGTTCAGGCAATAGGAATAAAAATATTTCATTTCACCTGATTTCTCCGGTACAAGAGCCGCAAGTGACTCCCGGCTCTTCTCCTCTAAAAGCTGCTCTAACTTATGCACAAAACCAATATCCCCATGTGGTCCTACAAGTGCGCTTGCAATTTGACGATTTTCATCAAGCACATGAAACAAATCCTGAATAAAATAGTAAACGGTATCTTTTCCCGGATCAATTGGATGTTCACGGATTGCGCGCTGCATCTCTTCCATCATTTCATTTTCAATTTCTGCAAGCAGCCCTGGTATATCAGAATAATGCAGATAAAAGGTAGAACGATTGATATCCACCGCATCCACCAATTCTTTTACCGTAATCTCTCTGATACTCTTCTCCCTCATCAATTGAGCAAGACCTTGTTTAGCTGACTTTTTGTCTTTCTGACTCTGCGATCTGTCTTCTTCTGCATCTTCTCTTCCCCCTTTATAACTTACAGTACTCCTGACCAACAACTCTCTACCCTGTTTCTATGTTACTGTTCGCACGATGTGCGACCAGCAACGCATCTCGCCATTTTAAATCGCCTTTGGCGATGGGGCGAGATGCATTCAAGTCAAAACACGCATCCTCCGTGTAATCAGCGGAGTGATTGACAGGGAGTGAACAGTAACGTTTCTATGGCTTAAATG
>ENA-OQJT01000396-OQJT01000396.1-human-gut-metagenome-genome-assembly--contig:-NODE-396-length-10711-cov-1.377268_pt1 | contig 10711 bp, 8 predicted proteins | sample MGYA00242612_ERZ504779 | MGnify/ENA primary metagenome ERZ504779 (study PRJEB26092, sample SAMD00036366) | human gut metagenome | host: Homo sapiens | study: EMG produced TPA metagenomics assembly of...
CACCTTATAATGGTACGATTATGCATGACGGAGATACAAAAGGTTATCAGGTATCCTATAGATTCCATCTTACAGATCCGATCCATTTTAAAAAGCATATTCAGATCAGCATGGAACATGGTCATGCAAATCATCTGTCAGATGACTGGTCATGCACAGCGTACTGGTATCAGGCAGCTCCTGTTACTTCAGTAACGATTCAGCCGGTAGAAGAGAGAATTCCGCTTAAGAGAACTTTTGATATTCCGAAACCGGCTCATCAGGTAGAACTTACACCGGAGATGCAGGAAGCTTACAGAAGCAGAAATGAAAGAATGGAAAAATTTAAAGTTGAAAAGGCTGAACAGATCAGACTCAATGCAGCAAGAACAGCACCGTCAGAAACTGGAAACAAAGAACTGGCACATAAAGTAAAGAAAGAATTTGATAAAGAAAAATAAATAAGCACGTGTGTAGCAAAAGGAGGGGCTTTTTATGAATTTAAAAAAATTTTTATCAAGAACCTGTATTTATGCCCTTCATCTTTTGAATATGTGTAAGGACATTTTTTGAGCCGGTATAAAAATGATTTTTACAACAATTAGAAACAGAAACGAGGCGAGAAAAGAATGAAATATGAATACATGAAGGAGTCAGAGCAGATGCTTCAGTACTTCCAGTTTCCGAAGTTTTTGCTCAAACTGCGCATTTCCCAAACTGCAAAATTTCTTTATATGATTTTGTATGACCGGGCACGGATATCGAGAAAGAATAGCTGGATAGACAAGTATGGAAATGTTTATCTGATATTTCCAATAGATGAATTGTCTGTTCAAATCGGCAAATGCAAATCTTCTGTAAAAACAGCATTGAAGGAATTGGATGATGTGGGACTATTGGTTCGCAGATCCGGTGGATTTTCAAAACCCAATCATTTATATGTAAAAATTCCATCTGATGAGATAGGTTTACAGACGGTTGATGATAAGGCGGTTGAAAAGATGGCTGCAACAGAGTCGGGAAAGCACCCATCATCTGGTTGCAAAAAATGGCTGTGCAGGAGTCGGAAATGTGGCACCTAGTAAAGTAACTGAGAAATATAAAAGAAATAAATATCATGAAGTAAATTATTGCTATGGGGAAGGAGAGAGTTTGTGATGAGAGAAGAAGATACTGTATGTGTAGGCAGTGATGGTTTGAAATACTGCAAAGTCTGTGGGGAAGCGAAAGAAGCTTTTTTCCCTGAGGGCGGTTTTATGGGGATGAAGAAACATTCCAGGCAATGTGCCTGTGACAGAAAAGCGTATGAAGAAGAACAAAAATATTTTAAAGACAAAGAGCACCGGGAATTAGTCAGCAGAAATACGAGCATCTGTTTTGACGAGAGCAGAATGGAAGAGTGGACATTTGAGAATGCAGATATGTCAGATACGGTAATGCATAGAGCAAAAAAATATGTTGATAACTGGGAGGAAATGAAAAGAAATCATATAGGCTGTTTGTTCTGGGGACCGGTTGGTACCGGGAAAAGTTATGTTGCCGGATGCATTGCCAATGAACTTCTTAAGCGGGAAGTAACGGTAAAGATGACAAATTTCAATACCATTATTGATGATATATTTCCACTGGCAGACAAAACGGAATATATCAATGCATTGGCTTCTTACCAGCTTTTGATTATTGATGATCTTGGAGTGGAACGAAATTCAGAATATGCGTTAGGAATTATTTTTAGTGTCATAGACCGCAGGATCCGTTCGGGACGACCTTTGATCATCACAACGAATCTTCCGCTGAAAGAAATAAAAAAGCGAGACCATGTTGGACAAAAAGGCGTATCTATGACCGTATTTTAGAAATGTGTACACCAATGTATGTTGGAGGTACAAGTAAACGAGAAGCGATTGCAAGTATGAAAATGGAGAAAGCGAAAACGTTGTTGAATACAAAGAATGATCGTGTGTATTGCGGATAGAAGTGTATGCTACGCACGTTAAATAATAAGGGAAGGATTTTATGAGCAAACAACATGTTGCGATATGTGAAAAAGTGGCTCTTACAATTGAAGAGGCAGCAGAATACAGTAATATCGGACAAAACAGAATAAGTGGTCTTTTGAAAGAACCGAGATGTCCGTTTGTGCTTTACGTAGGCACGAAAAAACTTGTAAAGAGAAAAGAATTTGAAAATTCATTTCGGAAAGTGTGGAAATATAAATGATTGACAGGAGATGGGGCAGGAGATGAGATGAAAATGAATATTCACAAAAATAAGATGCTATGGTATAATACAAGGTACTGTATTAGGGCTTCTTATGAGAGGCGCTGAAATATGGGAAAAGATTTAAAAGGTTACAAGAATGAAATCAGTATCGTTTTATACTACAAACCGGATTGCGAATAGGCGAATTGATAGGATTGAAATCTAAGGATTTATAGGAGGAATATAGAAAGATGAAACTTGGAATCGTAGGATTACCGAACGTAGGAAAAAGTACACTGTTTAACTCACTGACAAAGGCCAGTGCAGAATCTGCAAATTATCCATTCTGTACAATTGACCCGAATGTCGGTGTCGTAACAGTTCCGGATAAGAGACTGGATGTGCTTGGAGAGATGTATCATACAAAGAAGATCATTCCAGCAGCAATTGAGTTTGTTGATATTGCAGGACTTGTGAAGGGAGCATCCAAAGGAGAAGGACTTGGAAACCAGTTCCTTGCCAATATCCGTGAGGTTGATGCAATCGTACATGTTGTAAGATGCTTCGAGAATACGAATATTGTGCATGTAGACGGAAGTATTGATCCGCTGCGTGACATTGAGACAATCAATCTTGAGCTGATTTTCTCAGATCTTGAGGTTCTTGAAAGAAGAATTTCCAAGACAGTGAAGCTTTCTAGAAATGATAAGATGGCGGCGAAAGAGCTGGATCTTCAGAACCGTTTGAAAGCACATCTGGAAGAGAATAAGATGGCAAAGAGCTTCGTGACAGAGGATGAGGATGAGCAGGCATGGCTTGCCGAGTACAACCTTCTGACAGCAAAACCTGTAATCTTTGCAGCAAATGTATCTGAGGATGATCTTGCTGATGATGGTGTGAACAATGCAGGGGTTCAGGCAGTTCGTGAGTATGCAAAAGAGGAAGACTGCGAAGTGTTCGTAGTATGTGCAGAAATTGAAGAAGAAATTTCTCAGTTAGATGATGATGAGAAGTCCATGTTCCTTGAAGACCTTGGATTAGAAGAATCCGGACTTGAGAAGCTGATCAAGGCAAGCTATCATCTTCTTGGACTGATCAGTTATCTGACAGCAGGGGAGCCGGAAGTTCGTGCATGGACAATCAAGAAGGGAACAAAGGCACCACAGGCAGCTGGTAAGATTCATACAGACTTTGAACGTGGATTTATCCGTGCGGAAGTAGTAAGTTATGATGATCTGATGGCATGCGGAACTCATGCGGCAGCAAAAGAAAAAGGATTAGTTCGTCTGGAAGGAAAAGACTATGTCGTTCAGGACGGAGATATCATGCTGTTCAGATTTAACGTTTAACAGATATAGGGAATATGCTTGAAAACCAGTTAGATTCATTGTTTTCTAATTGGAAAAGCAGTAAAAACAGGAATCAGGAACAACTGGATTTGTTCCTGATTTCTGTGGATATGAAAGGAAATAACATAATATGCATTACAATATCAGCTTTCCAAATTTAGGGATTTATCTGGATCATGTAGGAAAAAGCATCAGCATCTTTGGCTTTTCAATTGCTTACTACGGCATGATTATCGGTGCAGCAATTTTGATTGGATTTTTGATTGCCACAGTGGAAGCAAAAAGAACAGGACAGAATCCGGAAGACTATCTGGATATGGGAATTGTCGGAGTAATTGCAGGAATTGCAGGCGCAAGAATCTATTATGTAATTTTCTCCTGGGATTTATATAAAGATAATCTTTTGTCTATCTTTAATCTCAGAGAAGGTGGTCTGGCAATTTATGGTGGTGTGATTGGAGCAGTGATCGCAGTTTTCGTGATGACTGCTGTTAAGAAAAAATCAGCATTTCAGATTTTGGATACAATCGCACTGGCACTTCTGAATGGCCAGATGCTTGGACGTTGGGGGAATTTCTTTAACAGGGAAGCATTTGGAGAATATACGGATTGTCTGTTTGCGATGAGACTTCCGGTCGATGCAGTCAGACCGGGAGATATCACAGAACTTATGCGTGAGAATATGCAGAGAATTGATGGAGTCAGTTATATCCAGGTACATCCGACATTTTTGTATGAATCATTATGGTGTGCCGGACTGCTTATTATATTATTTCTGTATAGGAAACATAAAGAAATATGAAGGTGAGCTCTTTCTTATGTACCTGTTTGGTTATGGGGCAGGACGCGTGTGGATCGAGAGGCTTAGAACGGATCAGCTTGTTCTTCCGGGGATCGGATTTCCGGTGTCAGAACTTCTGGCAGGTTGTCTGGTGATTGTAACAGGAATTATGCTGATCTATTGCAGAAGACATTGCAGAAAAAGAAACGAGAAGAAAAAAGTGGATCAGTACGAGCCGGTGCCAACAAAGATCAAAGGGAAAAACCACCGAAGTGGGATGACCGGTTGTTTAAGAATAGATAGAATAATAAGAAAAAAGTATAGTGATTCATAAGTCAGAAGAGTTAATGTTCAACAGAAAGTACTCTTCTGGCTTTTTCTATTTCTGCCTGTTTTAGTTAATAATCCCCAATAACAGCACTGATAACTATTCTCAAAACAATGCTCTGTACACGAAAATATACAAAAGAGGATATTTATAACTCTAGACTTTTGTGACTTTTGGAGATATAATGAAACTACATGTGAATTAATTATACTTAACTCAGTGTAAAACCTATGTAACACCTAAGGAGGAATAAAAATGGCAAGAAAAATGAAGACCATGGACGGTAATCAGGCAGCAGCTCACGTTTCTTATGCATATACAGAAGTAGCAGCTATTTACCCGATTACGCCTTCATCCGTTATGCCGGAGCATATCGATGAGTGGGCTACTGAAGGAAGGGAGAACATTTTCGGACAGACTGTACAGGTTACAGAGATGCAGTCCGAGGCCGGAGCAGCAGGTGCTGTTCACGGATCATTAGCAGCAGGTGCTCTTACAACAACATTTACTGCTTCTCAGGGACTCCTTCTTATGATTCCTAACTTATATAAGGTTGCTGGTGAGCAGCTTCCGGGAGTATTCAACGTATCTGCCCGTGCACTTGCAAGCCACGCACTGTCAATTTTTGGAGATCATTCTGACGTTTATGCATGTCGTCAGACAGGAGCAGCTATGCTCTGTGAATCCAGCGTACAGGAAGTAATGGACCTTACTCCGGTTGCTCATTGTGCAGCACTTGAAGGAAAGATTCCATTCATCAACTTCTTTGATGGATTCAGAACATCACACGAGATTCAGAAAATCGAGACATGGGATTATGAAGATCTGAAAGACATGGTAAGCATGGAAGCAATCGACGAGTTCCGCGCACATGCACTTAACCCGAACCACCCATGCCAGAGAGGTTCAGCTCAGAACCCGGATATCTTCTTCCAGGCCAGAGAGGCTTGTAACCCATTCTATGATGCACTTCCGGGAATCGTTCAGAAGTACATGGATAAGGTTAATGAGAAGATCGGAACAGACTACAAACTGTTCAACTACTATGGAGCAGCAGATGCAGAGCACGTGATCGTAGCTATGGGATCTGTTTGTGACACAATCGAGGAGACAATCGATTACCTGACAGCTGCAGGAGAGAAAGTCGGAGTTGTTAAAGTTCGTCTTTACAGACCATTCAGCGCAGAAGCTCTGATCGATGCTATCCCGGATACAGTTAAGAAGATTTCTGTTCTTGACAGAACAAAAGAGCCAGGAGCACTTGGCGAGCCACTGTACCTGGATGTTGTTGCAGCACTTAAAGGATCTAAGTTCGATGCAGTTCCAGTTTACACAGGACGTTATGGACTTGGTTCTAAAGATACAACACCTGCTCAGATCGTTGCTGTATACCACAACGATGAGAAAGCTAAATTCACAATCGGTATTGAAGATGATGTTACACATCTTTCACTTGATGCTGGTAAGCCACTTGTTACAACACCAGAAGGAACAATCAACTGTAAGTTCTGGGGACTTGGAGCAGATGGTACTGTTGGAGCAAACAAGAACTCCATCAAGATCATTGGGGATAACACAGACATGTATGCACAGGCTTACTTTGATTATGACTCTAAGAAGTCCGGTGGTGTTACAATGTCTCACCTTCGCTTTGGTAAGAAACCGATTAAGTCAACATACTTGATTCACCAGGCTAACTTTGTAGCATGCCATAACCCATCTTATGTAAATAAGTACAACATGGTACAGGAGTTGGTTGACGGAGGAACATTCCTTCTGAACTGCCCATGGGATATGGAAGGACTTGAGGAGCATCTTCCGGGACAGGTGAAAGCTTATATCGCTAACCACGGAATCAAATTCTACACAATCGATGGTATCAAGATCGGTAAAGAGATCGGACTTGGCGGACGTATCAATACAGTTCTTCAGTCTGCATTCTTCAAACTTGCAGCTATCATTCCGGAAGAAGAGGCTATTGACCTTATGAAAGCAGCTGCTAAGGCTACTTACGGAAGAAAGGGTGACAAGATCGTACAGATGAACTACGATGCAATCGACGCAGGTGCTAAACAGGTTGTAGAAGTAGAAGTTCCAGAAAGCTGGAAAGATGCAGCTGACGAAGGTCTTGCTACACCACACATCGCAGATGGCGGAAGAGCTGATGCGATTGCATTTGCTAAGAACATTCAGGCAAAAGTTAATGCTCAGGAAGGAAATACACTCCCTGTATCTGCATTCAATGATTATATTGATGGATCTACACCATCAGGAACATCTGCATACGAGAAACGTGGTATCGCAGTAGATATTCCGGTTTGGAATCCAGATCAGTGTATCCAGTGTAACCGTTGTGCATATGTATGTCCGCACGCAGTTATCCGTCCGGTAGCTCTGACAGAGGAAGAAGTTGCTCAGGCTCCAGAAGGACTTAAGACACTTGATATGATCGGAATGCCGGGAATGAAGTTCACAATGACAGTATCCGCTTACGACTGTACAGGATGTGGATCTTGTGTGAATGTCTGCCCGGGCAAGAAGAATAAAGAGACAGGCGAAGTTGAGAAGGCTCTTACAATGGCTAACATGGAGCTAATGCAGGAGAGCAGACATTCTTCGACTTTGGTAGAGAGATTCCGGTTAAACCAGAAGTTGTTGCTAAATTCAAAGAGACAACAGTTAAAGGAAGCCAGTTCAAACAGCCACTCCTTGAGTTCTCAGGAGCTTGTGCAGGATGTGGTGAGACACCATACGCTAAGCTGATCACACAGCTGTTTGGTGATAGAATGTATATTGCAAATGCAACAGGATGTTCTTCTATCTGGGGTAACTCTTCACCGTCTACACCTTACACAGTAACACCGGAAGGTAAAGGACCTGCATGGAGCAACTCCCTGTTTGAAGACAATGCTGAGTTTGGATACGGTATGCTGCTTGCACAGAATACAATCAGAGACAGACTGAAAGCAAAAGTTGAGAAGATCGCAGAGAAGACTACAGATGAGGCAGTTAAGGCTGCAGCAGCTGAGTATCTTGAGACATATACAGTAGGCGCTACAAATGGAACAGCTACAGACAAACTTGTTGCAGCTCTTGAAGCACTCGATTGCGATTGCGAAGAGAGAGCAGAAGTTCTGAAGAACAAAGATTTCCTTGCTAAGAAATCCCAGTGGATCTTCGGAGGAGACGGATGGGCTTACGATATCGGATACGGCGGAGTTGACCACGTTCTTGCAAGCAAGAAAGATATCAACATTATGGTATTCGATACAGAGGTTTACTCCAACACAGGTGGACAGTCCTCTAAGGCTACTAAGACTGGTGCTACAGCTCAGTTCGCAGCAGGCGGAAAAGAGACTAAGAAGAAAGACCTTGCAGGAATGGCTATGACATACGGATACGTATACGTAGCTCAGATCGCTATGGGTGCTGACTTCAACCAGACAGTTAAGGCAATCGCTGAGGCTGAGGCTTATCCGGGACCATCACTGATCATCGCTTATGCTCCATGTATCAACCATGGTATCAAGAAGGGTATGAGCAAAGCTCAGACAGAGGAACAGCTGGCAGTAGAGTGTGGATACTGGAATAACTTCCGTTACAACCCGGCTGCAGAGGGAGACAAGTTCTCACTTGACAGCAAGGCTCCGAAGGCTGAAGGATACCAGGACTTCCTGAATGGAGAAGTACGTTACAACGCACTGAAGAGAGCTAACCCGGCTAAGGCTGACAAGCTCTTCGCACTCAATGAGCAGGAGCTATGGAGAGATACGATTACCTGAACAAACTGGTAACTGTATACGCTGCAGAAAAAGAAGATAAATAAAGATATTTCATGAGTGGATGAGATATGAAAAGAGGAGATCTCCGTAAGGGGATCTCCTTTTGCGTGAAAAAATGATGGGGTTGACCTGTTTCGCAATTTTTGATTACAGTGGTGCGCGAAGATATTTCTTCGGTGTCATTCCTTTGTATTTCTTGAATGTCTTAATAAAATAACTCACATCATTGAAACCACAGCTTAATCCGATGTCAGCAATAGATTCATTTGAAGTTACAAGTTTGAAACAGGCTTGCTCAATCCGATAATAATTCAGATAGTCAACAGGGGTCCTGTGGGTCATATCCTTAAAGTAACGGCAGAAATATTTTGAATTCATGCCGGCTGCCTGAGCCAGATCTTCCAGTGTGATACAGTCAGCATAATGGTTTTCAATCACTTCAAGAGCTTTCTTTAAATGTTCTATTTTTCGGCTATCCTTCTGACTGATGATTCGAACGTTTTCGAACAATTTATTTTCCAAAATGTAGCCTAAAAATTGGTACAGAGTACCAATCACCATAAGCTCGTGCCCTTCGGTACGCTTTTTGATATGTTCAAACATCATGGAAGTAATATGTTCTAAATTCTTTACAGGTGCTTTGATGAGGGCAGGGATAGTCAGAGTGTCACTTCCGATCTTCTTAAGCAGACGTTCGCTGGCATGGTTTACTGCCATGAGCGATTCAAGATTAAAAACAAGACATTCATAGACACAATCCTTAGGAGTTCCGCCATGAAGAAGCCCTCCTTTTATAAAAATAAGGTCTCCGGCTTCTGCAGTGAATTCATTTTCACCAATTGACATAAGTAAGTTCCCTTTTAAAACACGAATAAGTTCGTATTCGATGTGCCAGTGATAAGACATATCATACCGTGGATGATTTGGCGTAACATGATAAAATTCAATTGGAAAATCAATGGTTCCGTGATTACGCTCTTCTTTGTAATTGATGTATTTCATGCAATAATCTCCTTTGAAAATCTAAATAGTGTAAATACAAACATAAATATGAAGATATATGCTTGTAAATTGTACTTTGTTGTATAAAAGGTGAATATCTTTATATTTTTATTCTAGTATACCACAAGACAAAAAGAAAGGAAAGAACTATAATGATACTTAAAGAAGCGGTTCTGCGAAGGAAGATAAGCAGAGCAAGGCAAACAATTAAGGAGGAATGTAATTATGGCAGAAAGAAGATTAGTAGGATCTTATCCAGTAATTGGTATCAGACCGACAATTGATGGACGTAGAGGAGCTCTTGACGTAAGAGGATCTCTTGAAGAGCAGACAATGAACATGGCAAAATCTGCAGCAAAACTGTTTGAGGAGAACTTAAGATATTCAAATGGCGAGCCGGTTAAAGTTGTTATCGCTGACACAACAATCGGACGTGTAGGTGAGAGTGCTGCTTGTGCTGATAAGTTCAGAAGAGAAGGCGTAGATATCACAGTTACAGTTACACCTTGCTGGTGCTACGGAGCTGAGACAATGGATATGGATCCACAGACAATCAAAGCTGTATGGGGATTCAACGGAACAGAGAGACCGGGAGCTGTATACCTTGCATCTGTACTTGCTACACATGCACAGAAGGGACTTCCGGCATTCGGAATTTACGGACATGACGTTCAGGAAGCTGATGACACAACAATTCCGGAAGACGTTAAAGAGAAACTTCTTAGATTCGGACGTGCAGCTGTTGCAGCAGCATCCATGAGAGGAACATCTTACCTTCAGATCGGATCTGTTACAATGGGTATCGGTGGATCTATCATTGATTCTGATTTCATCGAGTCTTACCTTGGAATGCGTGTAGAGTCTGTTGATGAGGTAGAAATCATCCGTCGTATGTCAGAAGAGATCTATGACAAGGCTGAGTTCGAGAAAGCTCTGAAATGGGCAAAAGAGACTTGCAAGATTGGTTGGGATAAGAACCCAGAAGAGCTTCAGGCTACTCCAGAGGAGAAAGAGGAGCAGTTCGAGTTCGTTGTTAAGATGGCAGTTATCATCAAAGACCTTATGAATGGAAATAAGAATCTTGACGAGAAGTTCTCAGAGGAAGCAATCGGACACAACGCTCTGGCAGCTGGATTCCAGGGACAGAGACAGTGGACAGACTTCTATCCGAACGGAGACTTCGCAGAGGCAGTTCTGAATACATCTTTCGACTGGAACGGAGCTCGTGAGCCATACATCCTTGCTACAGAGAACGACGTTCTCAACGGACTTGGAATGATGTTCATGA
>ENA-OQJT01000401-OQJT01000401.1-human-gut-metagenome-genome-assembly--contig:-NODE-401-length-10661-cov-1.015189_pt1 | contig 10661 bp, 8 predicted proteins | sample MGYA00242612_ERZ504779 | MGnify/ENA primary metagenome ERZ504779 (study PRJEB26092, sample SAMD00036366) | human gut metagenome | host: Homo sapiens | study: EMG produced TPA metagenomics assembly of...
TCTCTCTCGATATCGGCGATGCGCTTCATTAGGAATTCGCGGCAACGCTGGACTTGAATGGCTTCTCGCTCGCGGATGTAATCCTCCATGAACTGCCAATCGGGATTGCTGGACTCATCGATGGGAAGCATTACTCGTAGCAAATTGAGCCGTTTAAGGCTGATTGACCTTCCGTGTCCGAATAGCGTTCGCTGTTTAGAAATGGATGCTGCCACGAATTGCATGGCATATCTTGAGAGGTCTCCGATTGAGTCTCTTGGCCTTAAGTCCGTTACGTGGGTGTCGAGAGCGAACTCCATTGGTTGGTAGTATGCGAGACCCGCCCCGCCATCGCCGTCATTGTTTAGAGTAATGGCGTGGCTACGATGGAGTCTTTCGTTTGGGATAGAGACAAAAGCCTTTACGCCGTTGTCGCAGTTGCGAGCGGAAATAAGTGGAACGTCTCCGACCTGAAGAGAGGTCATGTTTTTTTCGGTGCCGCGAGCCGGTTGAAATAGGTCCGAGATTTTAAAGGGTGCCCAATCCCTGTTATTCAAATCAAGCATCGGGGCCCTCCTCAAAGAGATAGCTACGACCATGAGAAACCATGTCTAGCTGGAAAGTTAGATAGTCGGCTATGGCCTTCTCGAAATCCTCGTCGGTCGGTATTTCGTCGTTGAAGTAATAGAAGCTGTGAAGCCACTCATCGTTGGCCTTGACAGTTGAGCGAACGCAGAACTTCGAGGGAGCATCTTCGTGACCGTTCCAGACGTCGATGAGGTGCTGTTTCTTGTCCTTTGCGGAGTCTCCTTCGACTAGGCCGACATGCGCACGCACCTCGTAGCCGTCGTCTCTGAAATCGATGAATCGGCACTCTTTATCAGAGTCATGAGGCTCGCCAGCGGTAAATACAGCTATGACGGGATTAGTCCCGACCCCATAGAATGTATCGGTGTTGCACGTAATAACGCCTTCGAGGGTGTGATGCTTGAGGATGGAGACCTTGAACTCCTTCTCGGCTTTGCTCTTTCCTGTCATTGATGATTGCGGAACGATGACTGCCGCTCTCGCACCTATTGTGAGAGAGTCGAGAAGACGTTCCACAAAAGATAGCTCGTATTGGCTTGGATCCGCTTTGGTTCCCTGGCTGTAAGGAGGATTCATCAGCCCGACCGTTGCCCCTTTGAGCTGTATTTGGGCCGGATTTTGCTTGAGGAAATCGCAGCATTCAAGGTTGCTGTTTCCGTCGCGCCTAAGAATCATGTTTGCAGCCGCGACTGCAAACATGTTGCTTTGAAGCTCGATGCCGTGAAGGCGTTTTTTCTTAATGTCTTTGCGTTCCTGTTCGCTGGTTGCAGAAGAAAGCATGCGATGCATGGCGGCGATGAGAAATCCCGCCGTTCCGCATGTTGGATCAAGCACCGTATCCGAAGGCTTGACGTCTACGAGCTCACACATAAGATCGCAGATGTGCTTTGGCGTGAGCACGATGCCGAGCGTTTGGCCGTCCCCGCCGGAATAGCTCATGAACTCGCCATAAAAGCGACCTATGAAGTCTTCTGAAGTCTTCTGGTACTTGATGCTCTTAAAAACGTGCTCGTTAAGGAAGTTGGTGTAGTAGTGCAACGGGGTCATCCCGAGGGTATCGTTGACTTCGTTCAAGCGGAAGCTTGTTTGAATAATGCCGAACTCAGCAAGAAGCTTGTTTTTCTTTACATCTGGCCCGACGTTGGAGCGCGTGAGTCTTCCGCGAATGGCATTCATCAGCTTATCGCCGTCGCGCATGCCCTCGGTCTGGTCGCCGGTAAGGGAGCCGATTGAGAACCCGCCGTATTCGATTTCATCCAGAGCGAGAAGGATGCCAGCCACTACGAGGGCCTTATCTTGGTCCTTGATGGAGCCGTAGGTGCGAAGATATTCGTGGAGCTCTGCCGCATCCTTGAGAATTTGTTCGGTGGTCTTCTCGACGTCGGTTGGTTCGTCAAGAACATACCGTGTGTAGTATTCAACGATGTTGCTCGGTGAGAGCCAAGTGAACGATTCGAGGTCTGGGAGCCTCTTGTAGCCTTCTCGGTCATTCACGAACACGGGAGATATGGTGTGATGCTTGGAGTCCCCTGAAACCCCAACGGCGAAGACCTCAGTGAAAGGGCTCTTCTTTGCGATGTGCGAGGCGTAGTGATAGGCACCGTTGACGGCGTAATCGGTAACGGCCTCGGTGCTCATGTCGAGGATGCCAGAATCTGTTAGCTTTTCATGTCGGCTTTGGCTCGCCTTATCTTCGATGACAAGAACAAAGCGGCCAATTTTCGAAACGTATTCAGGATAGCCAGCGTTTCCCGTTCCGCGCTTGGATGCGTCCTTGAGGGCGTTGTCGATTTCTTTGATGCTGCTCCCCTGTGATGTGAACTCAATATCACACTCGGTGAGCCTGTCGGCAACCCAAAGGTCGAGTGCGGCTTCTTTCCTGGCCATGTGAAATCCTTCGATAACGAGCTGATGCGAATTTAATCGTGACAAAGATATTCAACAGTTTAACCTCAGGCTATAGATTAAAGAAAAACTACTTTCGACCAGGTTCTTCGAACGGCAGCGATTCGGATTTGCTGCGTAGCAATCGGCCTCACGGCCGATGGGTCCCGTTTATGGGCGGCCCCTGCGACGCGCGGCATCGCTCTCGTTGCGGCTCTCTGTAACGATCCCATGGGTCGCATTTCGTCTAGCTCCGCTCACGCCACCCTTTCCGTCGTCCGCATCATCAGGGCTGCATCGGTTAGAATCGTGTGTGCGACGCATCCCGTGCGCGGGCGGCCGAAGACTTGATCGGAGGTCCCCAATTGCTGAAATTCCTTAACGCGCTCGCCGCCCTTGCGACGGTCGGCACGTTCATCATTGCGTTTCTTGATTCGTATGAGGTTCGGTTTAAGGTCCGTAGGCGCACGCGCGGTGCGGACGGTTCTCGGCGTTTGCGCCGCAAGCGCAAATAAAAACGGCCGGGGTTGCAGCCCGGCCGTTTAACACGTTAGAAACTAGGCCGCCCGCGCTCCTTAACACTTACGCGGGATGCGTCGTTTTCTAGAAACATTCTACCCGTCCGGCTGCGAGTCCGTCCACATTTTCCAAATCAAATCATCAGATGTCTACTGAGACACGCAAAGCGCCCGCTTGCTGGGGGAGCAAGCGGGCGCCTGTGAGCGAATATGTTTGCGGCAGAAGCGTGATGAGTGGTGGGGTGGCGACTAGTTGGTCGTACCGGAATCGTCGCCCGTGCTCGTGCCCGAGCCCGAGTCCGAACCAGAAAGTGCGACCGTCAGCGTAATCGTGCTGTCGGTGGACTGCTTGCCGGTGGGGGAGACGCCTGTAACGGTGGCATCCTCGTTACCGCTTACGGGATTGCCGTTCTGGTCACAGAAGCCAATGTTATAGAAACCGGCGTTGTTGAGCGCGGTGACGGCGGCGGAGATGCTCTTGCCGTACAGGTTGCCCGGAACACTGGCCTTGCCGGACTTCTTGGCAATGACGACGGTAATCGTGGCGCCGGGCTTCTGCTTGCCGCTGGGGTTCCAGCTGATCACGGTGCCCTCGGTAACCGAGTCGTTCTCCTGGTAGCTCACGTCGACGCCAAAGCCTGCCATATCGAGGGCGTTGCGCGCCTGGGCCTCGGTCATGTCGGTCAGGTCGGGGACGGACGTGGTATCCGGGCCGCTCGAGACCTTGTACGAGATGGTCGTGCCCTTCGCGACTTCCTTACCGGCTTCGGTGCCCTGCTCAAAGACCTGGCCCTCATCGGCCTCGTTGGCCTCCTCGGAGGCGTTGCCCTTCAGGCCAACGCTTGCTAGCGCGGCTTCTGCCTGGTCCTTGGTCAGGCCGACAAGCCGGGGAACCTCAACCTTCTCGGAGGGCTTGGGGCCCTTGGAGATTACCAGGTTTACCTTGGTGCCCTTGGCCTTCTTGGTGTTGCCGTTGGGCGTCTGCTCGGCGACCTTGCCCTCGTCGACATCGTCATTGTAGCTTTGGTCGATGGTGCCGACCTCGAGGCCGGCTTCCTTGATCAGCTCGACGGCAGTCTGCTGGTCCTTGCCCAGAACGTCGGGAACGGTGACCTGCTCGCCGCCAAAGAGTCCTGTGGCAAAGGCCACCACGATGCCGATGACGGCAACGGCTGCCACCACGGCGGCGATGATCTTGTTCTTGTTGGATTTGGGCTCCTTGACCTCGTAGGAGCCGGTGGAGCCCGAAACCGAGCTACGGGCGGTATTTTGGCCGCTCACGCCCGAGACGGGACGCACCATGGCGCGCGTCTGATCGGAAAGCTCGCGAGTCTTGGTGGCGCCCAGCTCACCGGGGGCACCGATGATGCGCGTGGGCTCCGAGACGGTTGACGGCACGGCCCGACAGGTAGCTGTTGAGCACCTGACGCAGCTCGTCGGCGGTCTGGAAGCGGTTTGCCGGGTCCTTCTCCATGCACTTGAGGATGATGCGCTCAAGGTCGGCGTCGACACCGGAGTTGATCTGGCTCGGCGGAATAGGCAGCTCGTTGACCTGCTTGAGTGCGACCGAGATAGCGTCGTCACCGTCAAAGGGGACGCGGCCGGTGGCGCACTCGTACATCACGACGCCCAGCGAGTAGATATCCGAGGTGGGGCCGAGGTCCTGACCACGGGTCTGCTCGGGGCTGACGTAGTGGGCGGTTCCCAGCACGTTGTTGTCTTGCGTGAGGTGGCTGTTCTTGGCGCGCGCGATGCCAAAGTCCATCACCTTGATGTTGCCGTCGGGCAGCACCATGATGTTCTGCGGCTTAATGTCGCGGTGGATGATCTCGTGCTTGTGGGCGACCGAAAGCGCGGAGCTGATCTGCGAGCCGATCTGGGCGACCTTCTTGGGGTCGAGGGCGCCGTGGCTCTTGATGCCGCTCTTAAGGTCGGTGCCGCGCAGGTACTCCATGACGATGTAATAGGTGTCGCCGTCCTTGCCCCAATCGTAGACGCCCACGATATAGGGTGAGGAGAGACCGGCTGCTGCCTGGGCCTCCTGCTTAAAGCGTGCGGCGAAGGTTGCGTCGCCAGCATACTGCGGCAGCATGATCTTGACGGCTACCGTGCGGTCGAGAACCTGGTCCTGTGCACGGTAGACGGTCGCCATGCCGCCTGTTCCCACCTTATCCTTGAGGAGGTATCTTCCCCCGAGGACCCTCTGTTCCATTCCTGCTCCTAACATAACTATTCGCTCAACGATGTGTGTAGTACCTACGATGTGGCCGCTGGGGCCGTGTGACGCGTTGCCGCTAACCCTTAGGCCGCGGCGCGCCTCGGGTGTCCGATTCGATCATGGGCATCACGCTCCCTGTGCGGCAAGCGCCGCGGTCAGGACGATACCGGCGATCTTAGCGGCCTTGACGTCATGCTTGTCGAAATCCTCCAAGGCCACCGAGATGGCGACCGTGGGTGAATCGTAAGGTGCAAAGCCAACGAACATCGAGTTGACGTTGGTGCCGCCGGTCTCGGCCGAGCCGGTCTTGCCGGCGACCTTGACGCCCGGAATCTGGGCATCGGTACCGGTACCGGACTGGACAACCGCGAGCATAGCCTGCTTGACCTGGTCGGCCGTGGCGGAGCTGACGGCCTGCCCCAGCGAGCGGGACTGCGTGGTCTTGACCACGGTTCCGTCCGGAGCGAGTACCTGGGCTACAAAGTACGGGTCCATGACCACGCCACTGTTAGCGATGGCGGCGGCAATCACGGCGTTTTGCATGACGGTGGTCTGCGGGCCGGGCGTATGGTCCATGCCGACAGGCTGGCCGGCGCCGGCCCAGGCGGTCTCCCATTCGGTCATGAGCGACGGGTCGGCCATGATGGAGGCCGCGGAGGTCAGGTCCTGGCCGAGTTTTTGGCCGTAGCCATAGGCGTTGGCAAACTGCACGAGCGTGTTTGCGCCAACTTCGTTTGCCACCTGACCAAAGACGACGTTGGAGGACACGGCAAAGGCCTGCTGCAGGCTGATGGTGCCGTAGCTCTCGTTGGCATAGTTGGTGACCGGTGCGTTGCCGATGTCCATGGAGCCGGGCGCCTGGTAGGTGCTGGTAAGGCTGGCGGTACCGGTCTCGAGTGCCGCGGAAAGCGTAACGACCTTAAACGTTGAGCCCGGCGTGTACAGCGCGTCCATGGCGCGATTGTACATGGAGCCGTCCTCGCCGCCGCCCGTCTGCAGCAGGGCATCGATGTTGGTGTTGTCGTAGGTGGGCGAGCTGGCACATGCGAGCACCGCGCCGGTACGCGGGTCGATGACCACTACAGCGCCCTTAAAGCCCTTGAGCGCCTGCTCAGCAGCCGTCTGGATGCGCGAGTCGATGGTGAGCTTGGCGGTGTTGCCCGGCTGGGTCTGGCCCGCGAGCGACGCGATGGCGTTGTTCCAGCTGGAGTAATCCTTAGAGCCGGTGAGCGTGTCGTTCATGACGCTCTCGATGGCGGTGGTGCCATACTGCTGGCTCACGTAGCCAACCACGTGCGCTGCTAGGTTACCGTTGGGGTAGGAGCGTACGTAGGTGCCGTCCTCCTGCTGCAGCGACTCGGCCAGCGTCACGCCGTCGGACGTGATGATGGAACCGCGCTGGATGTACTTGGAGCGGGCGATGGTGTGGTTGTTGGTCGGCATGTCCTGATAGTCCTTGGCCTTGATGACCTGGACATAGGTGAGGTTGCCGATAAGGATGGCGAACAGCGCCGTAAAGGCGAGCACCGCGCGGGTTAGACGGTTGGCGAGCGCAACGCGGCCGAGCACACCGGATTCAGGCGTGTCGAGCAGGCGACGGCGCATGCGCGAGCCGACGGAATGGCTACCGCTGCCGTAGGAAGACGAGGTGGCAAAGCGTGTGCCCGTCGGGGCGGCGGCCGATGCGACTGATCATCGGTGATGGCGGCCATGGTGCCGGTGCCGGCAAGCTCTGCCTCGCGTCCGGTCGCCTCGTCACCGGCGCGTAGCAGGAGCGCGACGATGATAAAGCTTGCCAGCAGCGAGGAGCCGCCCTGGCTCATAAAGGGCAGGGTGACGCCGGTCAGCGGGATCAGGCGGGTGACGCCGCCCACGATCAAAAAAGGCCTGGAAGCTGATGGCTGCCGTAAGACCGGTGGCGCTAAAGGCGGCGAGGTCGGATTTAGCGCGGGCGGCTGTGGTGAGGCCACGCACGGCAAAGAGCATAAAACAGGATGAGCACGGCGCCGCCGCCCAAAAGGCCCATCTCCTCGCCGATAGCCGAGAAGATAAAGTCGGACTCGACGACAGGGATGTTGTTGGCCATGCCGTTGCCGATGCCAACACCGACCAGACCGCCATCGGCAAGCGAGAAGAGCGACTGGACGATCTGGTAGCCCTGGCCCTGGGCGTCCTTAAACGGATCGACCCAAACCTGGAAACGCACCTGAACGTGCGACAGGAACTTGTAGGCGCCCACGGCTCCGACGGCTAAGAGCGCAAGGCCGATAACGACATACGAAAAGCGCCCCGTGGCAACGTAGAGCATCAGCAAGAAGATGGTGTAGAACAGCACGGCCGAACCCAGGTCGCGTTCGAAGACGACGACGAGCAGGCACACACCCCACACGGCAAACAGCGGCAGCAGCAGTCGCAGACGAGGGATCTTAAAGCCCAGGATCTTGCGGTTGGAGATGGAGAGCAGCTCGCGGTTCTCGGCCAAGTAGCCGGCCAGGAACAGGACGATAAAGACCTTGGCGAACTCGCCGGGCTGGATGGTAAAGCCCGCGATGCGAATCCACAGCTTGGAGCCCGAGATCGTGGTGCCGATAAAGATGGGCAGCATCAGCAGGATGATGCCGATGATGCCAAAGGTGTACTTGTAGCGCATGACCACGTCGAGGTTCTTAACCAACGCGAGCGTTCCCACCATCAGGGCCACCGAGACAAACAGGATGATGAGCTGTGAGATGGCGAGAGCGGGGGCGAGACGCGTCACAAACGTGATGCCGATGCCCGAAAGTATAAATACGATGGGCAGGATGGCGGGGTCGGCACCGGGCGCCAAGATGCGCACGGCAATGTGGGCCGCGGCAAAGGCGGCAAAGAGGCCGATCGGTACGGCGAGCGTCTCAAAGGAGATGGCAGCGCCCGCGGTGAGGACGTACATCGCATACAGCAGGATGACGGGGAACGCCGAGGCGATGAGCAAGAGCAGCTCGGTGTTGCGGCGACTCATAAGCGGCACTCCCTTTCTAATTCTTATCGGAGGCTTCGGCCTCGGCGGACTGTTCGGCGGTTTTCTCGGAATCTGATTCGGAGGTCGATCCCTGATTGGTGTTGTCGCGAATCGTTTGCGCGTCGATCACCTGGCGGGTCTGCTCCTCGTCGATCTGGTGGCGGTACTTGGATATCGTGTCCTGCGCATCGTCGACACTTGTTTGCGGAATGCCCGCCTTGAGGCGGTTTTGCGTGTCTTCGGGCAGGTCGGACAGCTTGATGCTGGTTTCGCTTTCGAGCCAGTGGAGCTTGAGTCCGAGTGGCTTGCCGGGCAGGCCGCGCCAGACGGCGACATTGCCCTGGTAGGTACCAAGGTAGTACGAGCCGGTGACACCCGTGTAGGCCCAGATGCCAGCTGCCAGCACAAAGACGAGGGCCAGGATGGCGGCGATAGTAACGTTGCGGCGACGCACGCGTTGCGCCTCGCGCATAACGCCATCGTCAACCAGGTCAACGACTACTACGGTTACGTTGTCGTGGCCGCCGGCGGCAAGCGCCGCGTCCACTAGGTTGTCGACGCAGATTTGCGCGGTTGAGGACTGCGTGGCGATGTTCTCGATATCGCTATCGGGAATCATGCTCGAAAGGCCGTCGGAGCACAGGATCAGACGGTCGCCTTCCTCGATATGCAGAGTGAAGTGGTCGGCATACATGGCGGGGTCCGAGCCCAGCGCACGGGTGATGACCGAACGGTTGGGGTGGACGCGAGCCTCGTCTGCCGTGATCTCGCCGGCGTCCACGAGCTCCTCCACGTAGGAGTGGTCGCGGGTCACGCGGATGAGCGTGCCCTCGTGGAGCAGGTAGGCGCGAGAGTCACCCACGTGGGCGATGGCGAGCGTGTCGTTTTCGATATAGGCGCAGGTGGCTGTGCAGCCCATGCCGGGCTTGCCCAGGCCGTTCAGGGCTGCCTCGATTACGGCGGCGTTGGCTGCCTCGACGGCTGCGGCCAGGCGTGCTGCGTCGGCGGACTGTGGGGCCGTCTTGGCTATAGTCTCGACAGCGATAGAAGAGGCTACCTCGCCGGCGGCGTAACCACCCATGCCGTCGCATACGCAAAAGAGCGGCAACTGCACCAGGTAGGAATCCTCATTGTGCGGGCGCACACAGCCAACGTCGGAGCGGGCGCCCCACATGGAGTTGCGTGGTGGTGCCGGCATCATAGGTCGAGTCGGTCTCGATGCGCTCCTCGGTCAGGGGTTCAAAGCTCATGGTCGAGCCGGGGTCTTTGAGCTTGGCTTCAACGGCGGCAACGTCGATTTCGGCTGTGTCACCGGGAGAGACGGTGTCGGTCTCGGCGTTTGATTCGGAATCGCCGGTGTCCGGGGAGTCGGGCTCCTCGGAAACGCGGGCGGTCGACTCGTCATCTTGCGGGCTGACGTCTATAGGCTCGGGCGCCGGCGTAGACGCGGGCGCAACCTCGGATGCCGGGGCTATGGGAAACGCCGGCGCGGCGGGCTCGGGTGCCGCAAACACCGCAGTGCTCTCGTTGATTGCCGCGGCGACGGGCTCTGCAAAGTGAGCCGGCGCCGGGGTTGCTTCGGGCGCTGTGGGCTGTTCCGCAGCATGTGCGCCGATGGGCGCCGCTACGGCATCCTCTTCGTCCTCGTTATCGGCTAGATCCGAAATATCATGCGTTACATGCGAAAGAGGCAGGGAGAACACGGTGTCCTCGGGCTCCACGGGTGCGGAGCCCGCCGGAGCGGCGTGGGCCGGCGCAGCTGTGGCGGCGGCCGGTGCCTCGGTCATAGTTGCGGACTTGTTCTCCTCGTCGATCATCGACGGTTCACCTTCATGACCACGTCGCCAATCTGGACTTCGTCGCCCTCACGCAGCGTCGCGGGCTCCACGAGCTGGCGGCCGTTGACGAGCGTGCCGTTAAGCGAGTTGAGGTCCTCGATGATGAGCGCCGGGCCCTGCAGCGAAAAGCGCGCATGCGAGGCCGAGACGAACGGTTCGTTGATGCAGATGTCCGAAGACGGCGAGCGACCGACGATGACGGGGCCGAGCATGTCTACGTGGATGCCGCGGATACCGCGCGGACCCTTGTCCACATCAATCGTCCAGATAGCCGAGTCGCGGCGCTGTCCACGCACAAGTCCCACGCCGGTCTTCATGACGGCGAACAGGAAGATATAGAGCAGGGCGACCAGGACGATGCGGCCTGCAAAAAGGACGATATCGATGTTCATAAGCGACTATCCCCTAAATTCAAAGGTACTCAGGCCAAACGTCAGCAGATCGCCGTTGCGCAGCGGGCAGCGCGTAATGCGGCGGTTGTTGACGAGCGTGCCGTTGGTGGAATTGAGGTCCTCGATCGACCAATCCGAGCCCGTAAAGGTGAGCTGGGCGTGGCGGCGCGACACGTTGGGGTCGCGCAGGGCAATCGTCGGAAACTGAGCAGCTCGCGAACCGACTGGTATCACCTGTAGCGGAGG
>ENA-OQJT01000403-OQJT01000403.1-human-gut-metagenome-genome-assembly--contig:-NODE-403-length-10651-cov-1.074971_pt1 | contig 10651 bp, 11 predicted proteins | sample MGYA00242612_ERZ504779 | MGnify/ENA primary metagenome ERZ504779 (study PRJEB26092, sample SAMD00036366) | human gut metagenome | host: Homo sapiens | study: EMG produced TPA metagenomics assembly of...
CACAATGGTATGAATCAGAACGGTGTACGGTTAAAAACTTAATTGAATATATAGAGAAAACAGGCAGATGCGTGATGCTCAGATTGAGGCTATTAAGGTATATCTGTTTTTAAAAATTGCCTGTGAATGTAAGCCGTTGACACAGCTGTTTAGACAGGGATTCTTTAATTCTATTGATTTGAATGAGATAGAATTGTCAAAATCTACTCGTGAATATTTGTTTCAGAATCCAGCGGCTGCGGCATTATTTGAATATGCATGTTTGACAAATGATAAAGGTGAACAGGTATCTGAAAAATTGGAAAAACAGATAAAGAAAGATCCAACGGGAATTGATTATGATGAATTCTTTCGTAATGCGTTTTATGGTGTTTCCTATACGGATTATCTGTTTAGCCTTCCTATGGGTGCAGGTAAAACGTATTTGATGGCGGCATTTATTTACTTGGATTTATATTTTGCTTATAACGAGCCAACAAATCCGTCATTTGCACATAACTTTATCATATTTGCACCATCAGGTTTGAAATCATCAGTGGTTCCAAGTCTTAAAACAATACAAAACTTTAATCCATCATGGATTCTTCCGGAGCCGGCAGCAACAGACATCAAGAGGATGATTTCTTTTGAAGTATTGGATCAAAGCAAAACTGCAAAAAAATCAAATAAGACAAAAAATCCAAATGTTCAGAAAATCGCTAATCATCAGCCGCTTTCTGAGTTGTTTGGTCTTGTTGCTGTTACTAATGCGGAAAAAGTAATTCTTGAGCGTATTCAGGAAAAACAGGGACAGATAAATATGTTTGAAGAAAGCGAGGACGATAAAGACCGACAGGCAAATGAACTTCGTAATTTAATTGGTAAGTTACCATCATTGTCTATCTTTATTGATGAAGTTCATCATGCAGTAAGTGATGAAATTAAGCTTCGTGCTGTAGTTACAAGATGGGCGCAGAATCATACAGTCAATTCTGTAATTGGTTTTTCTGGTACTCCATATTTAGACAAAGTTGAAAAAATAAAAGTTGTAGATTCATTGTCCATTGGTACAGCTGAAATCACAAATATTGTGTATTACTATCCACTTATAGACGGTGTAGGAAATTTCTAAATACGTCCAGTTGTAAAAATTGCAGATATTGCAGATAGCAGCCTTATTATTGAAAAGGGTGTCAGAGAATTTCTTGATACTTATAAAGACACTGTTTATGCAGATGGTTTAACAGCTAAATTGGGTATTTATTGCGGTACTATCGAAAAATTAGAAGAAACAGTATATCCACAGGTATCCCGTATTGTAGCTGAATATGGCCTTGGTACTGATGTTATACTTAAATTCCACAAAGGAAATAAACAGTATAAGATGTCGGCTGATAGTCAGATGCAGTTTGATATCTTGGATAAATCTATTTCTAAAATTCGTATTGTTTTGCTTGTGCAGATTGGTAAAGAAGGTTGGGACTGTCGAAGTCTTACAGGTATTATTCTTTCTCAAGAAGGAGACTGCCCAACCAAGATGGTATTACAGACATCTTGTCGATGCTTGCGTCAGGTGATTAAAAACGGTCAGGAAACGGCGCTGATATATTTGAATGAAAGCAATGCCGAAAAATTAAATATGCAGCTTGAGCGGCAGCACCATATTTCGCTTAAAGAATTTTCTTCTGCAGACAACAGTAAGACTACTTTGAAACGTTATAATCGTACGGCTTATTTAAAGTTGCCTAAAGTAGAGTTTTATCAGCTGAAAATCAGCTATGATACACTTACTGTTGAAAAGGCAAATCCTGAAGTTTCTATTGAAAAATCTGTTGATTCAGCGCAAATTACAGGTAATATTATCAAAACAACAGATCTTTCTATGAATGTAAATAATATCAGTATCCAGGTGGATGATGCTGAATATGGTACAGAATATGCAACCTTTAATTCTTGGATTTATGGCATTATGAGAAGTGGATTTGGAACACCTTCCATGGCAGAATTAAATGCATATACAGAGCAATTAAAAGTAGTATATGAAAAAATTACATACGAAAAAGGTGGCTCACGATATTTCAGTTCGAAGTACAATAAAAAGTTGGTAGAAGCCAATATTCGCAAAGCTTTTTGTGACAAAACGGATTTCAATACAACAGAAGAACTGATACCAGAAGAAGCTAATTTGTTGAACATTGCGAATTTTACTTCTGAGATATATGCAGATAATCTGGATGACTACTATCCAAGACAGAATGTTGTTGAAAACATAATGGATGACGATAAGGGAAAATTGAAAGTTGATAAAAAGACACAGCAGTTAATTGATCTCGCTATAGAAACTGGAAACGATAGAATCGTTTTGGAATTGCAACAGCGTGTATCATCTCACCCAAATAAGAATCGTTCGTTCCACTACTTGCCATATCGTACAGACAGTGGTTTTGAACAAACATTTTTAAGAGAAGTATTGTCCTTCGATATTATTGAAAAATTAGGTCTGGAAGTGTATTACAATGGAGACCGTGCTATGACGGAGTTTAAAATCAAGTGCTATAAGAAAACCAGTGGAAAATGGAATTACATTGGTATTTACACACCGGACTTCCTTATCATTAAACGAAAAGATGGCGTTATCCATAAGGTTATTGTAGTGGAAACCAAGGGGCAGATTTATGCCAAAGATCCAGTCTTTAAAGATAAGAAGAATTTTATGGAAACAGAGTTTTCAAAACAGAATAATGCTGCGTATGGTTATGAACGTTTTGATTACCTGTATTTGGAAGATACGATGCCAGAGAAAGATAGATTGACACAGACACATCAAAAAATCTGTGAGTTTTTTTAAGGAGAAAGCGTAATGAATGGAATTAGACCTACTGTAGGCATAGAGTTTGATGATAAATATACTAATGCAAAAAATAAATTGCTTGATTTTATTAAGACATTAGACGAGTTGGATGACATACAAAAAGCAAAATTGGCACAAGAATTTATGACATCATATAGTATGGCAAATTCTTTTGAACAATTTGTAAGTTATATGAAAAATGGAGGAATCAAATAATGCCAATTAAATATGTACCGTTTATACCGGAGCCGGTGGAAGGACAAGCTGTACTTGGAAATTTTAATAGAATATTGAGATACAAAGGCGCTGACGATGTTTCTATAACATTACAGCGTGGTATGCCTTTGTATGAAATGGAAAAACAGGAAACTGTGGGCGAAAACGCTGACGGCAATATGGTTATTCGTGGAGAATGTGTTTCTGCTTGCGCTTATCTGAAGGAGCAGGGGATTCAGGTTGACCTTGTTTACATTGACCCGCCTTTTGCCAGTGGTGCTGATTATGCAAAGAAAGTATATGTTCGCCGTAATCCAAAAGTGGCAAAGGCTATTGTGCAAGCAGAACAAGAACTTGATATTGATGAATTGAAAGTTTTTGAAGAAAAGATGTACGGAGATGTTTGGGATAAAGAAAAGTATCTAACTGGATGTATGAAAATCTTATGGCAATTAAATCGGTAATGAGTGAAAATGCGTCTATATATGTACATATTGATTGGCATATTGGGCATTATGTTAAGATTCTTCTCGATGAAGTGTTTGGTGAAGATAATTTTAGAAATGAAATTACTTGGGTAAGGACAGCTTCACATAATGATAGTAAGCAAAATTATAGTAGAGTTAAAGACAGTATATTTTTCTATTCTCGTTCAGAAGAGTATCCATTTAATATACAATACACACCTTATACAGAAGAGTACATTGCTGATGAATGGACAAAAGCACCTTCTGGACGATACTATAAATTTGAAAATATGCTTGATCCACAGAATAAAATGGCAGCTTACGATTTTCATGGCACAGTTGCACGTTGGAGAACAACGCCAGAAAAATTTGAAGAATTGTGGAATGCCCCTCAAACAGAAGTTCCCAATAGCCATGGTCGTGTAAGACTTGGAAAAAATGGAAAGCCTATCAAACGTTGCCGCATTGTGTTTATGGACGAACTTCCGGGAGTTCCTTTAAATGATAATTGGTCAGATATTGCGTATGTTGCAGGTCGATCTGCTGAGTCGGCAAATTATTCTACGCAAAAACCAGAATCACTTTTGAATAGAATTATCACATCTTCATCAAATGAAAATATGATAGTTGCAGATTTTTTGGAGGTAGTGGTGTTACTGCAGCAGTGGCAAACAAACTGGTAGAAGATTTATCCATGCTGATATTGGTCTTAATTCTATTCAGACAACTCGTGATCGTCTCATTGCTGATGACGCTGAATTTGATGTGCTTGAAATTAAAGATGGAGTTCAACTTTATCGTAATCCGGTTCAGACAATGGATAAAATCAAGTCCTTGATTCCAGGTTTAAAAAATGAAGATTCCCTTGATTCTTTCTGGGAAGGTGCTATTTCTGACAGCAAGCTTGGTACAATTCCTGTTTACGTGCCCAATTTAATGGATAGTGCATCAAAACTTCTTGATAAAGTGACTATGAACCGTATTATCCATCAGGCGATTCCAGAATTAGATAATGATATTAAAAAGGTTATTGTTTACTATATCGACATTATTGATGAAGTGGAGATTATGAATTTCATCAAAGAAGATGACAGTACGACTGTAGAAATTGAATTGCGTGATCTTAAATCAATTCTTGATGATGTTGTCATTAGTGATTATGCAGAATTCCATGCAGAAGAAATTGCAGGCGGATATGCTGTTGCTATTGATAAATTTATGAGTGATCGTGTGTTGTCTAAAATTGCAGAATTCAATCAGAAAGCATTCCTTAATTCTTCTGCTAAGAAACCGTATAAACCGATTGAAATCAGTGAAGAAGGCTTGGAACTTATTGAATTTCTTAGCTTGGATTGCACTGCGACCGGTGGTGAGTGGCATTCTGATAGTGAAATCAAGATTGATAAAAATGGCTATGTTATCGTAGACGGCAATAAAACCAAGGAGTTCTGGGATGGTTACATCCGCATCACAAAGAAACCTCTCCGCCTTAAAATTCGTAATATTTGTGGGGATGAAACTGTTTGGGAGGTGTAATCAATGGCTCAAAATGTGACATTGTATAACCTTTTGATTTCTTGTCCGGGTGATATTAAGGAAGAAGTTACATTGATCGAAGCTGCAGTAGATGAGTTTAATGAATTATATACTGAAACTTTAGGAATCACAATAAAACTCGCCATTGGAGTAAGAGTTCTTATGCTCAGTCTGGAGGAAAACCACAGACATTACTTAACGAGCAGTTTGTAAATAAATGTGATGCAGCAGTTGCGATTTTCTGGACAAGATTTGGCACACCTACTGATGAGTATGGTTCTGGAACAGAAGAAGAAATTGAAATTATGCTTCAATCTGGAAAACAAGTGTTTATGTATTTTTCGGATAAGCCTATCCCACCATCAAAAATAAATGGTGACGGCTATGAGAAAATACAAGCATTCCGTGACAAATATAAAGACAAAGGAATATATTTCACTTATTCATCCGACGAAGGATTTAAAAAGATGTTTTTTGCCCATCTTTCCATGCATTTTTTGACAGAAAAGAGGGTAAGCGAAACAGCCAAGGAATATCGTTCTGAGTTAAAGTTATTAGGTATTGACAAAACTGGAAGATTGACTGAAGAAGCGGTGGTTTGTCCATTCGTGTTAAATGCAGAGATTACCATGAAAGAATACATTACTTCGATTAAGAATATGTATCAGGAGATTTCTGATATGAATGTAGGTGGTAGATCTGTTACAGCTAATACTTTTTTTGCTGGATTTACAAGCTTTGTTGACATAGATGAAGATGAGAAAGAGTTTATTACTGCTGTGGCTGAACAGCTGGAGTGTGAGTTGTCCGATTCATTTTTTGAACTTGGAAACTTAAATAAAGATACTTTAACATCAAATCCGCTCAGTGGTCCTAAGTTGAATGGAACGTCCGAAGAAAAGCAGAAATATTGGAAAATCAAAAGATTGCATGAAACTATTTCTAAAGCTTTGGAATGGGCTCCGGTGGAGAAAGCGTTTTCTGGAATGAATTGTATTAAATTAGCAATTCAGAATTGTGGTAAGGCCATCGACGAAGATGCTGAAATTACGTTTGAAGTTCCAAAAGAAACCTTGCTTACATTAGGTGAATTCCCTAAGTTTAATAACGCAGAGATGGGATATTTGCTTACAGATTGTGATATGAGTATTTTGTTCGGAATTGAAGGCACATCTGAATATATTGAATATTCAGAATCAGAGCAAAATGGAAGAACTCTGTATGGAGCACGTCCATATGGTTTGCCAGGATATGTTCCGGATTATAGTGATGATTTCACTGATGAGATAAAAGATGTGTTTTGTTATGGATTCTATTCAAGTGAAGATAAGTATATTGTAAAGCTTAAAGTAGATTACATAAAACATAATACAACTGTTGCTTTCCCGACAATCCTTTTTGTGAAAAATGAGATTGATGAGATACCATATAAAATCACATCTAAGAATAATCCGGATGTTGTTGAAGGCTGTATAAAGGTTAAAAGTTAGGAAAGGAATACTACATGGAAAAGCCACAATACATCGATTGGATAGTTGAAGAAACTGGTATTGTAATTAAAGATGACATACCGCTAAAATGCTATAAAATTGATTATAAAGATGATGAAAGTATTCTTGATGACTGGGCATTGCACATTCGAAGAAATTACATAGAAGATACTGAACTTAAAGAAGACGCAGATGACAATGCAATGACTATTGAACAGTATTTGCATGATTATGTAATTCCACAAAAAGGAGAAGAATTGGGAGCTACGGTACGTTCTGCAGACATAACAGAAATTTTAATTTCCGATTTATTAGAGTTTGTCCATCAGTATTCTGTTCCGAGATATAAATTGAAGAACAGATCCGGAAAAAACAATTCACAACAAGGAACTGATGTCATTGCATATAAGTACAAAAATGAAGATAAAACTCCAAATGATAAAGATGAATTGGTAGCAGCAGAAGTTAAAGCTACCCTCTCTAATACGGAGTACACACCAATCAAAAATGCAATTATCGATTCCAGAAAAGATGAACATCGATTAGCAAGATCAGTAAACTACTGCAGAAAGCGATTAAAAGAACTGGGCAAAATAGAAGAGGCAGAAGAGGTAAAGAGATTCTTATTTAAACCAGATAATAATTATCGTATTACATATGTAGCTGCAGGAGTTAGTAGTTGTGAAAACGTAGATGATGCCATAGAATTAGATTTTTCTGGTGAAGAACTTGAAATTAGAAAAAATGAACTGATTTTTTATGTACATGGTAAAAAGTTGATGGAATTGGCTCATAACATTTACCAGAGGTGTTGTAAATGATTTTTGGGAAAAATGCAGGCTTAATGTTAAAATATCAAAAAGCAAAGGCCAAAATGGTAGAATACGATGTTCCAAAGCAGGAGTATCCACATTTTCCTCTGAATTCTAATGAATTATCGTATCCAACAACTTATGTGCTGTCACGATACTCAGAATGCATTATAGAAAATAATCATGACGAATTAAAAGAGCTGGAATTACTTTTGATTGCGACTGCAGAATATTATGATTCAGCTTTTAAGTCCAAAGATAGACCAGAATATGATTGGGATTTTTTGCTATCTGGAGCATCTGCCTACTTCCTACGAAAGGATTTTGGTAGTGCTAAGGTGTTGGCAGCAAGAGTAGTTGATTTAATTGATGAGGAGCGATCTCCGCAGAAATTGTTGACGAATATCTATAATTATCTTCTTGGTGGAGTGTATTTGCCATATTTGAAAGTTATAGATACTTATGAGCGAATAAATAATTTTTTTCTTGGATTACTTTGGAAAGGGTAAGTCTTTAGAAGCATTAAAGTCAAACTTATGGGTATATAGAAATGAAATATACGAGAATGGAGATCCGGATAGTATATTTTATGTAGATATATTAGTGGCAGTTATTATTGTGGCGTGCGAAAATTCGTCATGGAGTCTTTTGCCGAGTAGTTCAGGTATCCCGGATGAAAAATGGGAGCCATATCTACAAAGTAAGATGTCAATAAAGATGTTATGGCCAGCACAAAGATTAATAGCCGAAAAGGAATTGTTGCGTGGAGAAAGTTCTATCGTTCAACTTCCGACAGGGGTAGGCAAGACAAGAAGTATTGAACTAATTATTAGAGCAGCTTTTTTATCTGAACGAGCGAATATTGCTATTATAGTGGCACCATTAAGAGCATTGTGCAACGAAATAACAATGGATATGTACAAAGCTTTTGGAAATGATGTCACGATAAATCAGTTTTCTGATGTACTTCAAAATGATTTTTGGAATTTGTTTTCTGAAGATATTAAACGGCAGATACTAATATGTACGCCAGAGAAACTGAGTTATGTATTACATCATGATCCGTTTTTCTTAAGTGCTATAGATTTATTTGTGTTTGATGAAGGTCATATGTTTGATGATGGAGGGAGAGGTGCAACATATGAGTTATTAGTAACACATATACGTCAGAACATAACGAGTGAACAGCAGTTTGTTTTGCTATCTGCGGTATTGCCAAATTCAGGGATATTGCACAGTGGTTGTTTGAGGATAGCGGTTGTTTGGCGACAGATGATAGTATTGTATCTACACCTAAATCAATAGGATTTTCATCGACACAAAGGGATATTCATTTCTTTTCTGATGATAAATCAAATGAAGATTATTATATTCCCCGAATCCTTCGAGTTGAACAATTGAAGAAGTTACCCCGAGAAAGAAGTAATAAATATTTTCCAGATTTATCATCATCTACAGATGTGGCCATTTATAATGCAATAAAGTTGTGTCATAACGGCGGTGTTGCTATCTATCTTGGGCAGCAACGTTCAATGAAAACGGTATTTGAAAGAATTATAAATTTGGATAAGCGAAACTATGATTTGAAAGCATTAAAAGATAATACAAATCAAGCAGAGCTTCCAAAATCAAGGAATTTTATAGAAAACTATTATGGTTCAGAGCACTATTATACGAAAGCAGCGGAATTGGGTGTTTTGCCTCATTCATCTAATCTTCAAAATGGAGTTAAGCTTGTTGTTGAACATGCATTGAAGAATAAATATGTTTCTTGCGTAGTGTGTACATCGACGCTTGCACAGGGTGTGAATATTCCGATAAAATATTTATTGGTTACCAGCATTCGAAATGGATTGCAATTAGTAAAAGCTCGAGATTTTCAAAACTTGATGGGTAGAACAGCACGAGCAGGTATATACACAGAAGGAAGTATTATTATTACGGATTGCAAAATATACGACAACCGTACCAACTGGAAAAATGGTGGAGGATATTTATGGAATGATTGCGTGAAGCTATTTGATACAAAATTGACAGAACCTTGTGGCAGTTCTATTCTTTCGTTAGTCCAGGATTTTAACATAGATTATGATGTGACCGTAAGTGGTGAGAAATTTATTGATATAGTGATAGATCACCTTGACGAAAGAGATTTCTTGCTTGATTACGCAAAGAAGTTAGAAAAAGCATACTTAAAAGCCAATCCCAAAAGAACACAAAATCTGATTGTGCAGGAAATATTATTGCGTCAGGATATTATATCAAATATAGAAAATTATTTGTGTTTAGTACGTTCCGCAGGAACATTGGTCAATGATAGTAAGAAAAGTGCTGTGGATATTTGTACAAATACATTGGCGTATGCTATTGCAACAGAAAAAGAGAAAGAATTACTGATTAAAGTTTTTCAGAAGATAGAAGAGAATATTCAACAATATTCTGTTGAAAGATTGAGCAGATATTCTAATGCAATGTCAGGAATAGGTTTGTCTTCTCTGATAGAGGAATGGATTGTTCAGAATGAACTTACAGAGAAGATATATACAGAAATAGAACTGTTATCTGTTATTGCAGAATTGTATCTGCAAATCTGTGGAGACTTTAGATACCAAGAGCATATACAAAGCATTTGTAAAAAATGGATTGATGGACAGACTCCAATGGAAATTAACAACAAAGAAACTATTGGAATTGCAGAAGTAGAATCATTATGTAATAAAAGAATCTCATATGAAATGAATTTTCTTATCGGCAATATCTGTGATCTGATAGAAGTTGACGAAGAAAATGAGGAGCAAGTTGATCAACGGAACATCTTGACATTGTTACAAAAGAAAGTAAAATATGGTGTTCCAAATATGACAGCAATTTCTATTTGTGAGAGTGTTTTTAATGATCGTCTATTAGCTATAGAATTAGCTCAAATTTTATCTGATGCGAATATTGGAACGGATAAGATACTTAATATGTTGAAAGCTCATAGTGAAGAAATCTTTAGTTGTCTTGATTCGTATCCGGAATATTTCAAGGATAGATTATCTGTGTTGATGAAATAAAGGTAGCATACTGTATTTACAGATTGCTGAATGTGCATTAAAAATAGATATTTGCTGAAATGTTCAGATGCCCGAACCAATGGAGATCCTGTGTGTCGAAGCCTGGTGCTCCAGCGGGAACTGCTGGAGGAAAATATCCTTGGGCTTGTCCATCAGTATGCAGCGTCAATGTTGGAAAAGAAAGAAAATATCTTCCAAAAGGCAATGCGAAATACAAAGAGATTAATACTGCAGAATTGCAAAA
>ENA-OQJT01000404-OQJT01000404.1-human-gut-metagenome-genome-assembly--contig:-NODE-404-length-10608-cov-0.662151_pt1 | contig 10608 bp, 15 predicted proteins | sample MGYA00242612_ERZ504779 | MGnify/ENA primary metagenome ERZ504779 (study PRJEB26092, sample SAMD00036366) | human gut metagenome | host: Homo sapiens | study: EMG produced TPA metagenomics assembly of...
CTCCTTTGCTTGCTGATGTTTAATTGTTATGATAATTATAAACCTGTGATGTGTTATAGTTGTAAAATAAAAAAATCCATTGCAATTTTAATTATTGCAATGGATTTTTGTCACGACTTTACTATCAACCTATTTATCAGAATATCTTTTTATTAAGTCTATTTACTTATCCGATACCACCTTACAGCGCTTCTTATGAAATGCAATTCCGTATTTTATGATATTGCATCTGCCCTCTTCACGAAGTACAGCATCATATCTGCGTGTATTTATTCTGATTCATTGCATCTTCACAAGATTTATCCAATCCTTGAAAAGACGTTGCATATTTGACCTCTATGATAATTCCCGAATCAGGATCCTCCGGTTTTATGATAATGTCACTGAATCCATCCCCTGATTCCCTGTTCGATTTGATCAGCCAGTTCGGATTGCTTCCTCTCAAAAGGCCAAGCAAAAGACCATGGTAGAAATTTTCTTTCTGTCTATCGCGAGCCTTAGTGTCCAGAATACTTATCATACGATCCATGATTATATTGAGCTGTCTCTGAATCTTTTCAGTGTCAGCCTCAAGAATAGCCTTTGACAGCACTCTGATCTCATCATTGTCCTTTGCTACAACTTCCTTGAACCATTCCTGTATCTGCAGAATAAAAACTTCTCTGACCTCTTTGTTTGGGATAACAAGTTTAAGTGCATAATTCTCACTATCCGGCAATTTCACTTCACCTACTTTTGTCAGGTATCCTGTAGTAAAAAGTACACTCCATATATTATCTATATTTTTGTCTATTTCATTGTACGTAAGTTCAAGATGAACCACTTTTTCAATAGACTCTCCGGCAATTAAGCGCTCAACCTCATCCTTGGTTGTCGAATCAGCTATATTTATAAGGCGTCTTACAAGGCTGTTTCCGCTACTGTTTATCCAGTAAGTCTGTGGTCTGGCAGTTGGATTGGCAACAAGATTGTCCACATAATTTATAACATCCCAAGGACAGTATACATCCACATTACCAAAATGATAACCATCATACCACTCCTTTGCCTCTTCAAAATGTGATGCCAGTCCATAGTCTGCAAGAAGATTTTTCACCTCATCATCCGAAAATCCAAACTGCTCGTCAAATCTGGCATCAAGAATCGATAAAACTTTAAAATTATTTATTCCGGTAAAAAATGCTTTCTTTCGAGATACGAAGACACCCTGTAAGAATTGCAAATTGTAAATAATCATTTGTTTTTAAAACTTTTCCCAAAATACCTCTGATAAGCTCGACCATTTCATCGTAGTAACCGTGCTGGAATGCTTTATCCAGCGGTACATCATATTCGTCTATTATAAAAAATAGTATTCTTGCCATAGTGTTTAGTCAAAAAGCTGAGATAACACTTTTAATGATGAAATAACCACACCATCACTCATATGATATTTTCCATCTTTAATCTGTATAATTCCCTGATACTGCTCTTTTCATTTTTACTGAGCTTATCACTATTCATTAGGAACGAAAATCCATTTGCTATTTCACCTATTATCTGGACAAGTGCATCATATGCCCTGTCAAACGTTAACCCGTTAACATCTTTAAATGATATAAACACAACCGGATATTTCCCCATGTATTCATTGCATAAAGCTGTATTTTGTGAAATATACAAGCCATCAAATATAGATTTATCCGTACCTATTCAAAAAACTCTTAAACATACTCATATTAAGAGTCTTACCGAAACGACGCGGACGGGTAAAAAGATTTACTTCTCCCCAATTTTGCAGGAGCTGCTCTATAAGCCTCGTTTTATCTATATAATAAAAGCCCGATTTTCGTATTTTTTCAAAATTATCTATTCCAACCGGTAATTTTAATGTTCTATCCATCAAAGCCTCCATAAAAAAATCCGCTATAACTGTTAATCATAGTATAGCGGATTATTTTATAAAATACAATAATTGTGTTATTGGGTTCTCTTTTACATCTTACTGACCTTTCCATCCTCTATCTTCATGACCTCATCACACAATATTTCTATATCCTCATGTATGTGACTGGCTAAAATAACCAGTTTCCCCTGCTCTTTAAGATCAAGCAGTATTTCTCTTATATCACTTACGCCTATACTATCAAGTGCATTCATCGGCTCATCCAGTATAAGAATGTCCGGATTTTCCATCATAGCCTGTGCAAGACCAAGTCTTTGTTTCATTCCAAGAGAATAGTGCTTTACTGATTTTTTATCGTCCGGATCCAAACCAACAGTTCTAATACATCTTCTTATATCATCATCTGTTATCGTTCCTCGTATTGATGCAAGATATTTCAAATTTTTAAAACCTGAATAATGTGGTAGAAATCCGGGATTTTCAATTATAAAACCTATATTTTCCGGAAAATCCACATCTTTTCCTACTATTTCCCATTGACTGACACCGTGCCATCAGTTGTATCCATCAATCCGCAAACACATTTAAGCAACACTGTTTTTCCTGAACCGTTTCGTCCTATTATTCCATATATTTTCCCAGATTCAAATTCCATACATACCTTGTCCAATACTAAATGCTCTTTAAACTTAACCGTAACATCATTCAGCTTAATCAAACTTTTATTTTCCATTCTTTAACCTCTTTACCAGTTTTCCCTTATTATTTGCAACAATACATAAAGTTCCCAGTCCAATTAGCGTTATGCTAAAGAACCTAAATGTATATCCAAGATTGAGCCCCCATTTTGCCGCATATCCATAATACAGCGCTAACTGGGACAAGCTCATAGGTGAAAACTTATACGCATAACCCATCCAATCATTTGCTATACACACATCCAGCACCGATAATATAATACCAATAACAGTTCCTACACCCTTACCGGTTATTTTATTGCCCCAATATATCACCAGTTCCAGCCATAACACACTGCAAAATTCGAGTATAACACTTATTACCAGTGCTAAAAGAGGTGTGTAATTTGCTATTATATTTGGAGACACCGCTAATTGTATGCCATACTGTGTTCCTGCGTTAGTTTTACCTAATGTTCCCCATATTTTACCCCATTCTCCGGAAAAATCTATTCGGGTTATATATGGAATTATGCTTGCAGCAAAAATACCTGCAACATATATAAGTGTCATTTTAATAATATATATGACTTGTCCAAGTCCCCATGCCGTTTTTCCGGAACGTGATACCATATACCGATATGTCTCATTTTCATATGGCGCATTTCCGAAAATAATAATCGCACATGCTGCTATTATAAACTGTACTCTATATGTTGTTTATAACAAATACAAAAGCATACGGTGTTACTTTTACATTAACAATACTGCTAAAAGATGCAATATCGGTAAGTGATTCCATTACATATATCATAGCCACAAATATTGCAATCGGAATTCTTATATTCTCATATAACATACGAAGATTATATCTTGATACCCAGTTTGCTTTAATAAATAGTTCCACTTTTTTAAGCCCTCCTTCATTTTTCCAACAAAAAAAAGCACCTATAAGTGTGACAATTGTAAGTGATATGGCAATAGCTATAAGCAACGTCAATCCACTTGATTTTATAACTACCTGCCCTATAAGAATCATATCCGGTCTAACCATATCAGGTACCCTTATTATCTGAAATATCCGCACCAGCACATAGCTTCCCAAAAAAAGGAGAGAGAAGTACTACCATAAAATCGCTTGTATACAATGATACACAAAGAGCCAGACTTGACCATATAACACCACGACAAAATGCCAATATACTCAACGTCAGTATATATAACTGCGGATAATATACAGCGCTCCATTCATGAAAATAATCTGATACCACTGCTCCCTCAAACTCGTCTCCGGCAATAGGAAATCGCATTGCAAGCATTAAAAACAACAATACAGTTCCACATGCCGCAACAAATCCTCCGGATATAGCACTAACGATAAATTTTGCAAATATATATCTGTTTTTTCCTTCTCTGGAAACAATATAGGAAACAGCTTTATTATTTCGTTCCTGACACAAGCTTACAGAAAATGGCAATGCTGTAAATACCGGCAGCATATAATGGGTACACATTCCACCAAAAGCAGCATTGGAGAAAAAATATCCTACATATCCCTGTCCGTTTCTTAAGCCGGCTATCAAATCGTTAAATGAATCAAAGCATATTGAAAAAATAATACCTGCTATCGCAATTATAAGTCCTGCATTTATTGTCCTGCCAAATTCTGCCCTAATGACTTTTATTCATGCTATTTCATCTCCCGTAATTGCATTTATTCTAATTGTATATCCACCATCTTCAGCACCATTTCCATTTACTTCAAAATCAAGACACCATACAGGAATAAGTTTTATATCCGTAAATGAATCATTCTGCAAAAGCGGGAAATATTCCATCCATATATTAGTAACTTTATATTCATCAGTAAGTATCACGTCTCCGAATTTCTTATTTAAAGCCTCTGTAATTTCCTTTTCTCCGATAATATCAACATTTGCATTACATACATCAGGCTCATCCATAATTCCTGATACAAAAACTGATTCTATTCCTCTATTTGATATCATAACCTCAATGTTTACAGGCTGTGCAATCAGCACATCTCTTGTCTGTTGCAATATCGGATCATCATTTGCATACACCTGCAGACCGTCTATCTTTATTCCATATGTAAAACAATAGATTTCTGTATCTATCCCAATTGTACTGCTCTGCTGTTTTTTTGCACTTAGAAGGTCTTTATAATCAGAATCCTGTTCCATATTGCTTTGTATATTGTTTAAATCAGCACTATTAAATGCCGTAATATTCTCTTTACCAAGCTCGCCCGGTATTCCCATTTATCAGTCAGTTCTTTTACCTTTGCCCTTGCATCGGTATAGATTCAAACTGTAGCGCCTTAGTTTCTGCAAGCTTTTTTTCATCTGCATATCCACAAAGCAACTGCAGATATGATGTATCATCATCCTTTGAATAGCTCACGGAACCTGATTCTCCGCCAATATAAGCAGCACCATAACCGATTCCTCCACTTTCATCAGTTACCAGCTCTGTTTCCTCTATATCCGGATACAGATAAGTCATAATATCCTTCAGATTAAAATCTTTTAATTTAGTGTTATATTCATTTAACTGTGTTTCAGGCATTTGCAAGGTTGCATCAATATATAGATTTTCATCAATTTTCTTATTTATTATTTCTTTGCTTCCTGTTTTTTCAGTATCTTGAGAATTAATTTCTGTATTATAATTTTTCTGTATTGTTTATGTCATTACTATTGTTTGAAGATGTACATCCAGCTAGTGTCAGACTTAATCCACATGTAACTGCGCATACTTTAATTAGTGTTTTTTTATTCATTTATATCAGTTCCCTTCTTATTTAAGCTCACATGCAAAATCAGCTACCTCACATGACTGTTCTCCGTCATTTTTTATAGTTTTTTTAATCCCTTTAAGACCAATCTCCTTACTTTCTGAGGTTCCATCATTATAGGTAACTGTACATGTTATCACTACATCATCAGTAAGTTTGGTAATTCCCTCAACATTATCATCCACAAAATCAGATTCAAATAACTCATAAATATTCTTATTTTTTTTCATACCTTTGATAGCAAATATAGATGTATCAGACTCCTGCTTATCATATGCTAACGTATAACTTGAAAGCTCACGTATATCATAATTTTCTTCATCTGTCTCATCTTCCTTGCACCTTCCGGCGCAAAACCACCAGCATTAAAATATTTCCCTGTATACTCTGTACAATCAGTTATTATACTATTTCCATGTTTTTCACAAATCCAAAAGGCAGCTCCCTTTATACTGTAAGTTACTGTGGCAATATTATCGCCTTCACATTTAAAGCGTATCCCGGTATTATAAGCTACACTCTCACCATCTTCTCCTCTGTTTATAACATAGCCATTTTCATCATATCCGGCAAACTTGAGCGGTACACTTACCCCCTTTTCCAATTCTTTTGCATAGCAGGTTATAACAAACGGACTATTTTCGGCTACTGTTTGGTCTGTATCTTTATCTGTACCAATTGTAAAAGTTCCGCTTGCATTAATTCCTAAAATCAGTGCCAGACATGCCGCTACTGCTGCAAATATCTTGACAAACTTCTTTCTGCTTTTTCGCACTTTTCTGTATAGATAAATATCCTCATCTGCCACCTTCGGAATAAGCGTCTGTTGTAATATTTTTTCCAATTTTTCATCTGTCATATCCTATAGCCTCCAGTCTCTCCTTTAACATCTTTTTTGCTTTCCTGATACGTGTCTTTACAGTTCCAAGTGGGATGTCCAATGTCTTTGCAATATCTTCGGCACTCATATTTGCAGAATAATTCATATATAATGGAATTTTGTACTTTTCCGGGAGTTCATATACGAGCTGCTTTACAAGATATGTCTCATCCTTCTTCATATATTGTTCTTCAGGTGTAAGTATATTTTCATTTCGTATCTGCTTTCCATCTTCATCCGCCAAATCATTCAGACTTACAAACACGGCCTTTTTATTTCTGACCGCGTACTTACGTTTTTTGTTCTTTAAAAGCAAAATTGATATGGATATTGCATAGCTCTTTATATTCTGCTCACAGTCTAAGCTCTCTTGCTTTTCTAGCAATTTTAACATTGTGTCCTGATAGAGTTCATTTCCGGCTTCATTGCTATATGCAATCATGCGGCAATATCTTAATATGTCTTTTCCACTCTCCTCAACAAATTGTTCAAATTCCTTTTTATTCATAAGCTCCTTATCCAATCTTTTTATCCTCAAGCGCTTAAGGTTTTGCCCTTATACTTTTATATTGTAATATATAGTGGTAATAGATTTAAACAGGTAATAAAAAAACTCCGGAGCAGCAATCTGCCCGGAGTTCTCATATATAGTAAGCTTATCTTACTCTAACGTATACTCAACATCATTAACTGTTATAGATGAAATCTGATCAGTGTCTACCAGACGATTAAACAACATCACATATTCTCCCGTCAGAGTGCCACAACTGTAAGCCGTGTTATCTTTTTCAACGTCACACGAATGACGTCCGTCAGCATTACTTTCCATAACAACATAATTTGTTCCATCTTTATAATTTATAGCTACATAATAGCAGTTCACAGGATCTGCTGCCTGAACCTCGCTGAGCCCGAATCCTTTGCTCATGTCCACTTTAAGAGATAAAGGTGAAACTTTTATTTTACCTCCGGCAGGATTAACAAATGTTGTCTCCGCTACCACATTACTGCTAAATGGAATTTTGGTTGATGATGATACAACCTGATTTTCTAATTCTTCACGTTTAGGATCTTTGTAATCAAGCGCATAAATTTCCTTTAATTTACATGGATATTCCTCTATCTTCATTTCAACATAATTTTGATCATCATCTAATGTTATATATTCATAACAATACAGTTTTTCATCTGTCGAATTTTCTAAATCTACTATTGTACTTCCATTTCCTATACTAAAATTAAAAGTAGATTCCTCAGAAATCCATGCTCCTTTTGCCTCATTATCCAACTGACTATAATTTAAAGCATCCACCCCACCTGCTTTTTCAAGAGTATACTCGATCACTGCAGAATTATTATCTCTGACAACGGATAAAATTGTGATTGTTGTGCCATCAATCTCCTTAGTAATATTTGGATAAGACATACTGTCTCCAATAAGAGACTCTGCTTTCTGTGGGTTCACATCTTCATATGTTCTTTCCGGATAACTTGCAGTAAATGTTCCTTCATCCTCTCCCAAATATATCGTTTCCTCATGAGCTGCCACATCTTTGTGTCCTGCTTTTCCCCATATTCTTGAGAAAAGTTCTCCGTTTGATGCTGCATTCGCCACAACAGGACTTGCTATAAGGACTGCTGCACATGCCACAGCCACTTTTGCTGTTTTAGCTCCTGTCGATGACCATACACTCTTTCTGTAATCCTTTAACATCTTTTGCTTATTTTTCTTATACTTTTCCGAAAAAACATGCTTTTCATTCATTTTGTCAAACTCCTCTATCGAAATATCATACAGCTCTTGATTCTTCATATCCGCCACATCCTTTCATTATTGTTTTAAGTAACAGTTTTGCTCTTTCAAATCGTTTCCGCACATTATCTTCTGAAATTGAAAGTTCGTTTGCAGTTTCTTTTACAGACAATTCCTTTACAACCATGCAGTTAACTACCGAGTAATACTTTGCAGGAAGCTTGTCCATCACTTCTCTGATCTGCTGCTGTTGTTCGTCCAAAGCTTCTGGTTTGCTCCGGTCAAAATCACTATTCTCATCCGAGAAAAATATTAATTCCTGTTCCCGCTTTTTCCGGTTATATATGTCAATGGATGCATGCTTTATTATCGTAATAATATACTGCTTACACTCATCTGATTTTGCATCCTTAAAATCCACATTACTCTTCATCAACTTTAAAAATGCTTCCTGAACCGCATCCTCTGCCAGTCCCTCATCCCTTAATATGCAATATGCAACATGATACATTTTCTGTTCATATAGCTTGTAGCATCTTTCGATAAATCTAATCGATGCTCTTTTCTCATTCATAATGATTACACCTCCTGTAGCAGTTTTAAAATCATTCATCGTACGATTTGTGTTTTCACTATATATAACCGAATTATATAATGAAATGTGACAAAATCTTAAAATTATTCAAAAAACTTCGGAGCTCACCAATCTTTGCTCCAGAGTTCTATAAATCTATTTACAACACAGCTGAATGTAAATGAAAGTTCTGCTCCTGAAACAACAGACGCAATCAAGGCTCATATGTACCACATAACAAAATACAATAGTATGCTACATGTTGTATAAATGCACTTTTACCCCCACTGACAAACGAATGAAAATACTACTGTTCCTATAAAACAAACCAACCATATACTTCTTAGTATTTTGTTTTCTTTATAATTCTCCGAACATGGAACCAGCCATTGATCTTGCCTATATTTCAAAATATGTTCCTCCAATGGTTTGTATTCTTTTACTATTATGCTCCACAGTAGCGCAGTAATATTGACTATCACCGAACTATAATAAACAATCGGTGAGTTCGTCTTATCATAAAAGAAGTAATATGCCATTTTCCACATAAATATAAACCATACACAAGATGCAATAATTGTAAAATGTACTATCCATTTTCCACTTCAATCCAAACAGTACCAAAGGTAAAAAGGCTAAGATTACAGCTATCGGTAATCCTGCCGCCTTTCCATTTCTGACACCTGATTCCAAATGCCATATCCCCGATAAAAGAACTACAAATGGAATAAGTATCGTTAAATAAATATTCCAAATTAATATTATATTTCTACTTCCACAATGTCTCATTTTCATAATAATATCCTTATCTTTCAGCCTCTTTTATCTGCCATACTTTTCTTGTAATAATAATACATCCTAATATATTGCAAATCCACAATTTGGAATAGAACAACATTTTTCGGGCACTTTTGGTCAATTTATGATATCCAAAACCACCCGTTTTTTGTCTTTTCACGTCTTTTTCTTGCCTTACTCTGCGTACTTCTCTATAATAATTTTAATTAGATTTTATAGGAGATCTTCAATGAGAATACTTATTTGTGACGATGATCCATCTATCACGCAATCACTATCCCAGATAATCAAAACATATTTCAACAAAAAGAAAGTAAATAATCTCGATATTGTAACCTTTAATGATGGGGACAGCCTTCTTTCTGATAAATCCCAAAAAGATATCATCTTTTTGGATATAGAAATGCCCGGTTTTGACGGCATCTATGTGGGAAATGAACTAAAAAAGCAGAATGAATCCGTTATTATTTTTATAGTGACATCTTACCTCGAATTTCTGGATGCCGCCATGAGGTTTCATGTATTCAGATACTTATCTAAGCCAATAGATAAACAACGGTTATTCCAAAATTTAGATGATGCACTTGAATTATACTATTCTATCAATCAAAAAAATCGCTGTTGAAACAAAAATCCGGAGTTACATCTGTTTTGACTTGCGATATCGTATATGTAGAGGCAAAGGGAAGAAAGGTTATAGTACATACTGCCACGGCTGATTTTGATTCCACTCAGACACTTCAATTTTGGATAGAGCATCTGCCGCAGGCTACCTTTTTTCCGTCACACCGTAGCTATATCGTAAATATGGCTATGGTAACAAGCTTTGATCACGAGCTTATATATCTTTGTGATGGTCAGTTTACAGCATATTTAACCAGAAGAAAATTCACCGAATTTAAGAGAGCATATTTGATGTTTATGGAAAGTAAGAGGTAATACTTATGAGTGCTGCTGTTTGTTATTTTTTAGTATATTTTGCTGAGGCGTTAATACTGTTGCAATATTCATCTAATGTTTTTGAATACAAAATTTCTTCGATAAAACGATATATATTACTTACAGTACTATTTATCCCAATATATTTTATTTCATTCGCTCATATCGGTTTATTAAATACTGCTTTATTTTTTGTTGCTACTTTTGTTTTTTTAAAAATTTCAACCATGGAAAATAGTGCAACTCTCTTTTTTCCATTCTGCAATTATGATTGTAATTATGAC
>ENA-OQJT01000405-OQJT01000405.1-human-gut-metagenome-genome-assembly--contig:-NODE-405-length-10608-cov-0.626944_pt1 | contig 10608 bp, 8 predicted proteins | sample MGYA00242612_ERZ504779 | MGnify/ENA primary metagenome ERZ504779 (study PRJEB26092, sample SAMD00036366) | human gut metagenome | host: Homo sapiens | study: EMG produced TPA metagenomics assembly of...
TTCAATTAACGGACCGATCCGTACAAAAATAAAGGCAAATGGTCAGGATTTGAGTTTTATCACAGTAGAAATATTAGATAAGGAAGGCATTCTGGAGCCGAATGCTGATAATCAAATTAACTTTTGAAGTGAAAGGGGCAGGTACTATAGTGGCTGTGGGAAATGCTGATTTGAAAGACACGGATAGCTATATCGGTTATCAGCGGAAAGCATGGAAAGGGCGTGCTATAGTGGTAGTAAAAAGTACACGGAAAGAAGGTAAGATAATGTTGAAAGTGACTTCTCCCGGATTGGTTCCGGCTACTGTATCCATTCGTACAAGTAAATAATAATAACCTTTGTTTAATTCTAAATATAATAGTATGAAAACATTTCGTTTTGTTTTATTGCTGTTTTTGGTATTGAGTATATCCAATACAGCTTGGGCGCAAAACCAGACTGTAAAAGGTAGGGTGATGGACTCTAAATTAAAAGAACCTCTTATGGGGGTTTCTATTTTGGAAATAGGTACTTCAAATGGTACTGTAACTGATTTGGATGGTAACTTTACGCTTTCTGTTCCTAAAGGAGTTGTATTGCGTATTTCTTATGTGGGATATTTAGTTCAGGAAGTTCCGATAAATGGAAAAACATATCTGGATATATTTTTGAAGGAAGATACTGAATTATTAGATGAGGTGGTGATTGTGGGGTATGGGGCCCAAAAGAAAGCTACATTATCCGGCTCTGTAACGAGTGTAGGTGGTGAGAAGCTGGCAAAAACTCCAGTGACGAATGTATCACAAGGATTAGCCGGACGTTTACCGGGCGTGGTCGCTGTTTCCAACACTTCAGAACCAGGATATGATGGTGCTACTATTACTGTTCGTGGGGTTAATACCTTTGGAAAAGCTGATCCGTTAGTAGTTGTTGATGGAGTACCCGGACGTTCTTTGGAGCGTATTGATCCAAGTACTATTGAAACGATGTCTGTATTAAAAGATGCTTCAGCAGCTATTTATGGTGCTCAAGCTGCCAATGGAGTTATTTTGATTACAACAAAACGAGGAAAAGCAGGCAAGCCGAGAGTAGGTTTTACTTATAATTATGGAATAGCTGCTCCTACTGTAATACCGGAAATGACCAATGCTGTGGAATATGCTACTTTGATGAATGAAATAGATAAGTATGCCGGTAATAAGGGCCGCTATACGGTAGATGATCTTAGATTATATGCTGATGGTTCCGATCCTTGGGGACATCCGGATACGGACTGGTTTAATGAAACATTGAAATCATGGTCTCCACAAACTTATGCCAATGCTACTATTGATGGTGGTACAGAGAATGTGAAATATTTTGTTAGCGTATCAGCCAAAGGACAAGATGCATTTTATCGTCATAGTGGGTCAAATTACCATCAGTATGACTTGAAGATGAATCTTGATATGAAAATTAATAAATATGTTGATACTTATGTCAATGTAACAGGAAGAATGGAAGATCGGAAATATCCAACCCGTTCTGCAGAGAATATTTTCCGTATGCTGATGCGATCTAAACCTAATTCACCGGCTTATTGGCCTGACGGCCGTCCGGGACCCGACATTGAATTTGGTGATAATCCGGTAGTTATATGTACCAATCAAACTGGTTATGAACGTGATAAGCGTTATGTGTTAAATGGGGATTTCGGAGTTAATATCAAGGTGCCTTATGTGGAGGGATTGACTTTGAAGGCTACTGCGTCACTTGATAAGACGTTCCGTTTTCGTAAAATATGGCAAAAACCTTGGTATTTGTATTCATGGGATGGGACTTCGATGGATGAAAATGGCCAGCCCCTATTGGTGGAAGGAAAGAAAGGGTTTAGTGATCCTCGTCTGACAGAATCAATGGAAGATAATTTGGGGGTATTATTGAGTGGTATCGCTAGTTATAGCCATACATTTGCTCAAGATCATGATGTAAATATTCTAGCAGGTGTAGAACGTATCACGGATAAGGGGGATTCATTTGAAGCTTATCGTCGTTATTTTCTTTCTGCCGCTATTGACCAGCTTTTTGCTGGTGGTCAGGATGAAATGAATAATACAGGTACAGGGTATGAGGAAGCCCGTTTAAATTATTTTGGTCGTGTGAACTATGCTTATAAGTCTAAATATTTGGCAGAGTTTGTTTGGCGTTATCAAGGTTCCTATATTTTGATCGTTCTAATAAATTCGGATTCTTTCCAGGTATTTCATTAGGATATGTAATATCTGAAGAAGATTTTTTCAAAAAGAAATTGCCCTTTATTAGTTTTTGCCAAAGTACGGGCATCATGGGGACAGACAGGAAATGATTTGATTGATCCTTATCAGTATTTGGCTTCCTATACTTTCAATGATTTGATGTATTTGACTAATAATGGTACAACGATGAACCAAGCATTGAAAGAAGGAGTAGCTCCTAATCAAAATGTGACTTGGGAAACAGCTACACAAAAGAATATAGGTCTTGATTTACAATTTTTGAATGGAGATTTGGCATTTACTATTGACTATTTTCATAATAAACGCAGTGATATTTTATGGAAACGAAATGCTTCTGTTCCGGGCACTTCCGGATTGGTACTTCCTGATGAAAACTTAGGGAAAGTACAAAATCAAGGGGTAGATTTCAATATTGATTATCGTAGAAATTTCAAAGATTTCGGTTGGGTATAAACTTGAATGGGGTTTATGCTAAAAATAAAATTCTTTTTTGGGATGAGGCACCTGGTACTCCAGAATGGCAGAAGTCCACAGGCAAACCTATCGATTCGGGACTTTATTATGAAGCTATCGGCATATTTAAAGATCAGCAGCTGTAGATGCGTATCCTCATTGGGCCGGTGCACGTCCGGGGGATATTATTTTCAAAGATGTAAATGGGGACAATGTGATAGATGGCAATGATCGTGTTCGTAATGATAAGAGTCGTACTCCACGATTTACAGGTGGATTGAATGTAGATTTTAGGATATAAGGATTTTGACCTTTCATTTTTACTACAAGGTGCTATGGGAGGAGTTTTTTATCAAACGACAGAGTCGGGGGATTTTGCCAATTTCTTAAAAAGTTTTTATGATAATCGTTGGACAGAGGAAAACCCAGATGCCGATTTTCCTCGTACTTATAATCGAAGTAATGAATATTTTATAAATCAGCAGAATACATTCTGGTTGCATAAAACTGATTATATACGTTTGAAGAATATAGAATTGGGATATACTGTACCATCTATATGGAGTAAGAAAATAGGTGTGGAACATTTACGTGTTTATATTAATGCTTATAACCTGCTGACAATTAGTCTGATATGAAGGATTATGATCCCGAAAACACAAGCGGATCGGGATATAATTATCCGTTGAATAAAGTGATAAATTTTGGAGTAAACCTTACTTTTTAAATAAAATGAAAAATATGAAACGTTTATATGGATTATTTGTATTGCTATGTCTTATGCTAACAGCATGCAATGATGATTTTTTTGGATGTGGATCCAGTAGACCGTTATTCAGATGGCAGTTGTCTGGACGGATGAATCATTAATAACTTCTTTTGTTAATAATATTTACGAGGGACAGAAATGGGGATTTCATACCGTAATGCTTTCTTCTTTGTGCGATGAGTCAATGGAGGTTGGGCATGGGAGAGCCAGCCAGTAGTGATGAGTGAATTGAGTCCTAGTTATCAAGGTATTCTTGCTCCTAATTTTTGGATTATAACCTTCCATAATATAACTTGGACCAATCTTTATAAAAATATCCGTGCCTGTAATATCTTTTTTGAAAATGCAGAGAAATATGCTTTAGAAGGAGATGTTGTCGATAAATTGAAAGGTGAAGTGCATTATTTACGTGCTTATTTTTATTATTGGTTGTTGAGCCAATGGGGTGGTGTCCCTTTGATTGAGAAATCTTTTACTCCTTCTGATGATTTACTCGTAGCTCGTAATACGTTTGAAGAAACGGTAGATTTTATTGTGAAAGATTTAGATGAAGCAGCTTCTATTTTGCCTTTGAACGGAGATAAAGCCCGTGCAACAAAAGGTGCTGCTATGGCTTTGAAAGCCCGTGTCCTGCTTTATGCGGCTAGTGACTTATTTGTTTCTCAGTCTTTATGGGCATCCGGTTATGAGCATCCTGAACTTATAGGGTATGTGGGAGGTGATCGTACGGAACGTTGGCAACGGGCCAAAAAGGCTGCTAAAGCTGTTATGGATTTAGGTATATATCATCTGTATGGTGAAAATGGAGGATGGAAAAATAGAGAGGAAGCTACTCAAAACTATGCTGATATTTTCTTATGTCATAATTCGGATGAAGATATTATGGTACAATATTATGATTATGTAAATCATAATAGCAGTGATTTTCAATTGCCTCGTGTTGGTTTGTTCAATAGTCCCAATGGTTTTCATGGTTGGGGCGGAAATACTCCTACTGGACAATTAGTTGATTCTTATGAAATGGCAGATGGCAGCAAATTTAGTTGGGATAATCCACAACAAGCAGCTTACCCTTATCAAAATCGAGATCCTCGCTTCTATGCTTCTATTATGTATAATGGTTCTTATTGGCGTCAACGTCCGGATGATACAGTAGGTAGTGATCCTGAAGGAATAGTACAAACTGCTTATTATCAGCAGTCAGATGGAAGTTATACACCAGGTTTAGACACTCGCCAAGGCCCTATTGAAGATTGGAATGGTTCTTATACAGGATATTATATGCGTAAGTTTTTAGATCCTTCAGTTAATCATCAGTATGATAAACAACCTTATCCTTGGCGTCAGATACGTTATGCTGAAGTTTTGTTGAATTATGCTGAAGCATGCATAGAATTAGGTGAAGATGCTGAAGCCCGTAAGTATATCAATATGATTCGTACAAGAGCGGGAATGCCTGACATACCAGATTCTGAAATGGGAGATGTCTTGAAAGAACATTATCGTAATGAACGTAAAAATAGAATTAGCTTATGAACAACATCGTTATTTTGATATCCGCCGTTGGATGATTGCACCTGAAGTGATTAAGAATGTTCAAGGAATAGATATTCGCTATCCTTATGGAGTTACAGAGCCTAATTATTCCATTATTGATGTGCAGGAGAGGAAATGGAATGATAAGTCTTATTTACTCCCTATTTATTTGGATGAAATGCAGAAAAATGATTTATTGATACAAAATCCATTATATTAAAAAATCATAGATAAGCCCGTAGCTTAATGATGGCTACGGGCTTTATTTAAAAAAGAATGATTTTTTATTCCACTCCCAAATCCTTATAAGTTCTCGGAGCCGGAACGGGAGGTAATGGTTTGCGATCCTTTAACTCTTGTAGAATTACCTCAATGGCTTTATTCAACTGCTGGTCTTCACCTAACTGTTCTTTTACCGGGTCATTATCAATCAGAATATCGGGATCTACTCCATGGTTCTCCACTATCCATTGACCGGTCTTTGCATCATAATTGGTAAAGAACGGAACACGTACATCCGTACCATCCATATAAGGCAACGGGCCACTGATACCGATAATGCCACCCCCATGTACGAGTACCGATAACTTTACCGATTTTTATTTGCCTTAAAAACTCCATGGGAACAAGTCACCGTCTGAAGCTGAGTATTTATTGATCAGCAATACCTTCGGGCCCACCAATGTGGCATCGGGAATAGTTTCTATTTTAGTTGATCCGCGACGCATGGTCAGGCGATAGGGATCACGAAGCAAACGTTCGATAATCATTGGAGATACATTACCACCTCCATTGGCACGGTCATCAATAATCAAGGCTTCTTTATCGAGTTGGGGATAGAAGTAGCGGGCGAATTCATTCAGACCGTCCGGTCCCATATCGGGAATATAGACGTAACCTACACGGCCATTAGTTGCTTCTTCCACTTTTTTGATATTATTCTGTACCCAGTTATAATGATACAATGGGTATTCATTGTCTAATGGTTTAATGACCACTTTACGTGCTCCTTTACTTGATGCGGTACAGTTTATGCTTAGTTCAGTCAAGACATTGGCTTTGCCTGCCAGCAGACTGTAAATGTTATCAACGGTAGCTGTTGAAATACCATCAATTGCTGTGATATAATCCCCTTCTTTTACTCCAATACCCGGTTCTGTAAGTGGTGAACGCAGTTTTTGACTGTAGACTGCCCCCGGTAGAATTTTGTTAATACGATAAAACCACTTTTGTCACGGCTCAGTTCAGCTCCCAGTAATCCCATTGGAATACGTTCGGGACCTTTTATTTCACCCGGATTCACATAAGCGTGTCCGCAAGCCAGTTCGGCAATCATCTCACCGATGATATAGTTCAAATCCAGACGGGTTTTTGCATGAGGAACTAATACAGCATATTTTTCTTTAATCGCATTCCAGTCTGCTCCATGCATATTTTCCAGATAGAATCCGTCACGGAAAGCCCGCCATGTTTCATCGAATATCTGAGCCCATTCTTGACTGTAATCAATGGGAGCAACCATATCGCTCAAGTTAATATTCTCTTCCAATGAGGCTTTAGTGCAATGGAAAATCACAGATATACAGATATTTCCTTTAAAGAACAATGCTTTCTTATGATTGGCAGCTACATCCATATATGCTCCTTCGGCTACGGTTTCTTCTTTTTGTTCGGCTAAATCATATACTTTAGTACTTCTGCCACTGGCATACCACACTTTCTTTCCGTCTGAATAAAAATTATCGTAGTTACCTGCTTGTAAGGTAGCTTAATCAGTCTTCCGGGCAAGCCTTCCGGATCTATTTTAACTGCATTATTTGTGGCTTCCGGTTTTTTATTGGCCGCATCGGTAGTCTGTTGTTCTATGCTGACCATTTCATCCGAAGGTAATAAAGGTGACGGTGTGTCATTGGCGAGCATGGCCATATAGACTCCTCCCATACGATTATAGGCATGATTCCATTCTGTCTGGCTGTAGATGGGATTAAAATCTCTTTCGGAACTGAATATGAGGTATTTTCCATCCGTGCTGAAGACAGGTGAAGAAGAACTGTACCATTTTTCGGTCACCGGATATTCCTTACCTGAAGTTAGATGGTATACATAAATGACACTCATGTTATTAGCTCCGGATTTAGTATAGGTAATCCACTGGCTGTCTGGTGAATAGTTTACTTCATAGAACTCTCCTTCCGGATTCTGCATGATAGTCCGTTTCGCTTTTGAGGCAATATCAACTTCTACGATACGGTTTTTACGGTCGGTATAAAGTACTTTCTTGCTGTCCGGGCTCCACATCAGTTGGCGGATATAAGTATCATTGTTTTGGGTCAGTTGGATGGGATCGCCCCCTTCGACAGATTGTAGCCAGATTTCAGTTTCACCGGTACGGTCACTGATATAGGCTATTTGTTTACCGTTCGGACTCCATTCTCCTTCCCGTTCATTGGCTCCCGGAGTGTGGGTGATATCACGGGTTACCCCTTTTTCGGCAGGGACATCAAATACCTCTCCGCGAGCAGTTACTGCCAGGCGGTGGCCATCCGGTGAAAGGCTGGCGGCAGTCAGGTTATCTGCTACCCGTTTCATTTCTTTACGGGCATAGATATTGTCTGAAGTCAGCGTAATGGAGATTTTTTCTGATTTGCGCGTTTTAGGATCTAGTTTATAGAGGTATCCTCCATGTTCATAGACAATAATTTGTCCGTTACTGTTGGGGAATTTTACATCATAATCCGTATAGTTGGTTACTTTTTCAGTTTGTTTAGTCCGGGTGTTATAAACAAAGATATTCATGGTGCGGTCCCGGTCGGAAATAAAGTAGATTTCCTCTCCTATCCACATAGGGATAATATCTTGTGCAATGTTATTGGTGATATTCTCTACTTTCTTAGTAGCCGGATCATAAATCCAAATGTCATCTGCCATGCCACCGCGATAATATTTCCAATTACGGAACTCTCTCATAACCCGGTTGTAAGCCAGCTTTTTCCCATCGGGGGAATAGCTGCAAAAACCTCCTTCGGGTAATGGAATTACTTCGGACATTCCTCCGTTTTTCGATATGCTCCATAGTTTGCCATCAAAACCGTCACTGATACGATTGCGGTAGACTATGTTTTTTCCATCTGGCGTCCAAGTCATTACTATGTTATTAGGACCCATTCGATCTCCTAAGTCATCCCGGCTGTTTGTTGCTGTGTAGGTAAGTCGTTGGGGTTCGCCTCCGTCAGTTGGAATCAGATATACTTCAGTGTTACCGTCATATTGACCGGTGAAAGCAATTGATTTTCCATCCGGAGAAAAACGTGCGAACATTTCATAACCGATATGGGAAGTCAGCTTTTGCGCTTCTCCTCCATTCAAAGGTGCTTTGTACAGATCTCCGGCGTAAGAAAAGACAATGTCGGAGCCATTGGTAGCGGGGAAACGGAGTAATCTAGCCTCATCGGCATGTCCGGTGAAAGCTGTCCCTGCCAGTAACAGGGAGAATAATAGCTTTTTATTCATTTTATTTAGGGTTTGATTTTCGTCGGAAACAAAGTTATGTATTATTCTTCAGATTATGAGCTGGAACTTATTTCTTTTTTTTCAGTTGATTATTACTAGAGTTTTTTAATAAGAAATAGTTTTATTGGCATGATATTTTTAAGAAATGCTATATTTGCAATATTAATAGTCTTAATAAAGATGGATGCAAGTATAGTAGATAAAGATTTGATTGAAAGAATAAACAAAGGAGAAGAAAAAGCTTTTGAGGTTTTATATAATAGCTATTTTGTCTATCTCTGTGCTTGTGCTAATTCTTATATCTTTAACCCTGTGGAAGCGCAAGATATAGTTAATGAGACTTTTGCTAAAATATGGTATAGGCGTGGTGAGTTATCTTTTCCTATTCATGCTTATTTGATACGTGCTATTCAGAACGGGTGTTTGAATTACCTCCGTTCGCTTCACAGTCGTGAAAGAATTATAGATGAATACCGTGAAGCATTACTTGAGTATCAAGAAGAATTTTGTGCTTCCGAGTGTTCGCCTTTGCAAGAAATGGAATTAGCTGATTTGGAAAAATCAGTCCAAAATATAGTGTCTTCCTTGCCTGATAAATGCAGGTTCATTTTTGAGCAATATCTTTATTCCAATCTGACTCCTCAAGAGATTGCAGATAAAAATAATATTTCAGTCAATACAGTCAGAGTACATGTAAAAAATGCCATGGATAAAATAAGAGAAAAGGTGGGATCTAGAGTAGGGATTCTATTATTTTTTCTTTTCTAAAAAAGAATGAAAAAATCTGTTTTTGGCTTAAATGTTTTGTCTGTTGCTTGTGTATTATCTATAGTAGATAAATTCCAAAGATATAAAATGAACAGCCAAATAGATGAATTTGAACGAATAATGCTGGATTATCTGAAAGGCGAAATCTCGTCTGAAGATATGCAGAAACTAATTATATTACTGAAAAGAGAGAATGCTTGTTGCGAAAAATATCGTGAAATAGCCCGTTCTTATGCATTGGCATCCTCTTCTTGGTTTGCACGCAGGAAAGAGCAAAACTTTGAGCAATTGTGTGATACATTGAATTTCTATTCTTCTCGTAAACATTCTTTTTTCCGTAAAATAAGCGTTTGGAGAAGCGTTGCTATATGGACTTTACTGATTGGTTGTAGTATAACATTCTTTTATTTATATCATTCGCCTAGTCCAGAAGTTCTTACTCCTTCTTATTGTCAGATTGAGGTTCCCCAGGGGGCCAGTTCGAAATTATTATTGCCTGATAGTACCATTGTTTTCTGAATGGGGGGACGGTTTTAAAGTATGATGTTTCTTTGCAGCAGCGGACTGACCGGAAAGTTTTTCTTTCAGGTGAGGCTTATTTCAAAGTTGCTAGAAATATGCGCAAGCCTTTTATTGTTCATACAGGGGAATTGAATATAAAAGTATTAGGTACAACATTTAATGTGGCTTCTTATCCTGATGATGCGGAAATAAAAGTGAGCCTTGTGGAAGGTAGTGTTAATGTTTACACTACTTCAGATGCTAAAAAGAATATTCTTCTTTCTCCTGATGAGCAAGCTGTTTATAATAAAAATGATAAGATATTGTCTATGAGAAAGATAGATGCGGTATCTCAAGCAGCATGGACTACAGGAAGACTGGTATTTGTTAATGAAAAGTTATTTGATATTTTGAAAACAATCGGGAAAAAATATGATGTACAGATACTTGTGCAGTCTCGGAAAGTGTATACTGAATATTTTTCAGGAAGTATAGATACGAATCTGACTTTGGATGAAATTCTTTCTTATTTAGATGTGGATAATAAGTTTATGTGGAGAAAGAAAGGAAAAACAATAGTTATTACAGACCGGTAACTGATAGATAAAAAGTACTGTGAAAAGTACATGCTTAAATAATTGTTAACTAAAAATTCTAAGTATGAAAAAAAACTTTTGTAAAGTTCGTAGGGGGCATTGCCTCTCTCTTGTATGGATAGTTTCATTTCTACTATGGGGAAATGTCACTATGGCCGCATTGCCTATTCAGGAGGCAAAACTTTCTATACAACAGCGTTCAGTGGCTTTGAGTCGGGTTTTTTATGAGATTGAAAAACAG
>ENA-OQJT01000408-OQJT01000408.1-human-gut-metagenome-genome-assembly--contig:-NODE-408-length-10516-cov-0.790451_pt1 | contig 10516 bp, 12 predicted proteins | sample MGYA00242612_ERZ504779 | MGnify/ENA primary metagenome ERZ504779 (study PRJEB26092, sample SAMD00036366) | human gut metagenome | host: Homo sapiens | study: EMG produced TPA metagenomics assembly of...
ATAGTTTTAATTACAATTGCTATATATTAAAACTATTCGTTCTGGCGAAGGGTTTCGCGATGCTTACTACCAAAGAAGCCGCCGAGCTGCTCGGCATCACTCCGCGCAGGGTGCAGGAGCTCATAAAAAACGGAGCACTTGAGGCCCGCAAGGCTTCTGGTGTATGGCTCATCGACAAAGACAGCGTCGACACGCGACTCCGCTCTGTGACCAAACGGGGGACGTCCCCGCCGCGGCCACGGTAAGAGCGAGATCGCGTTCACCCTCATGAACCGCACGTACGAAGTCGCTCAGCTGGTCTACAGTACATCGCGAAAAGACTTTACCCACATCGGTGCCGACATCGATTACGCCCACGCCCCTATTGGAGTATTTGGCCCTAATAGCCCCATATCGCTAGACTCCTTCCGCATCTGGTGGCGCGGCCGCGGTATCCCGCTCGCACGCATTGGGCTAGCTCCCTGCTTGCAGAAGCCGCAGTCGATGTTCCCGATGAACTCGTCCAGCGAAATCTCGGCCTCTCCTTATCCGACCAGTATTGGATTAGGCCCCAAGGTTCCGGTCTCACCTGGGAGGATATCAACTTCTTCAATAACGCCTTTGATGACGTCTCGCTGTCCATTGCACCCTTTGCCCCAGAGGGAAAAGCGGCTGCCGCAAAGCCCGATAACACCTCGGACGGCAATCTTCAAAAGTACTGGACGTGCGAGGGCGAACGTCGAATTCTGCATAAGGCAGGAGCGCACCTGGACCAGGAACCTTATAACGAGCTGGTGGCGACCGCGCTCCACCGTCGCATCCTAAACGCCTGCGATTATGTGCCTTACTCGCTCGAGGGCACGGGCACTTCCGCCCTGAGCACATGCGATGTCTTCTTAACTGATGAAGAAGAGTATGTCCCTGCGTTCTATGTAAACCAGTACGCAAACGCAGATGAACGGCTAACCGACTACGAGCGATATGTAGCAAACTGCGAGGAGCTCGGGGTGACAGGCGTCAAGGATGCCCTTGACCGCATGATCGTATGTGACGACATCATTGCCAACTACGATCGTCATTGGCGCAACTTCGGCCTCGTGCGAAACGTAAACACGCAAGCTTGCAGACCTGCCCCCATCTTCGATTCGGGCTCATCGCTCTGGTGCAACATATCACTAGAGGAGCTTAGGGCGGGAGAGCACAGTTTTACCAGCGCACAATTTCATTCAAGCCCCGCCAAACAAATGTTGCTCGTCGAGGACATGGGCTGGTTTGACTGCGACAAACTCGAAGGCTTCGTTGACGAGGCAATCGAGATTCTTTCCAGAAACGACGCGCTCACGGCAAGGCTGCCATATCTAAAAGAGGCGCTAACGTGGCGCCTCGAAAGAATGATCGACATCGCTGAATGGAGTTAGCGAGGCAGCATTGCCCCGCCAACTTCCCTACCTCCCGCGCAGGGCCTTGAGGCTTGGCCAGGGCATCGGGGCTCAGGCGACTGCCCAGAGTCATCTTGATTTGTGGAGCTTCCTCGGCCTCGTGCACGTCGTTGTCGATCTGTTTGATCTCGTCCACCAGCATACGGCTCGAGATGCGCGTAACGCCCTTGCCCATGACGACGGCCTGGATCGTGCCGTCGCTCGACACTACAGAACACGCGCGGCCTTCCTCGCGCGCCTCGATGCAGAGCTTCTGCACCACGGTATCGGCCGAAACACCCGTCGGCGAAAACTCAATGCGCACACCGCGGGCCGGTAGGTTGGGGCGCTCGCTGGAGATATTGCCCGCGCCGTCAAATACGATCACGGCCTCGTAGCGGCCCTGGGCAAACGCAGCTACGTCATTAATGAGCGCCGTGCGCGCCATATCGTGAACGTCGCTGGAATACGGATCGTCGGAATGGTCGTACACGAGCTTTTCGTAGCGCGGCGTGCAGTGGATCACGTTGTAACCGTCGACCACCAGCAGCTCGGGCTTGTTGAGTGCACCGTCGAGACTGGGTCGGCGATAGCCATGCGCAAACGCATTGCCGCCCACGCCATAGGTCGCGGCCGAAACAATCGGCTTGGCCGAGCCCTCGCCAAAGCGCTTGGCCTTGGACTTGGCACGGTTCTTTTTGGACATGCGCTACTCCTCCCCCATCAGCTCGCCGGCGTTGCGGCGCAGCCACTCAAAGCACAGCGCCGTGGTCGCCTGGGCAACATTGAGGCTCTCGGTCATACCGCGCTGGGGAAGCTTGGTCAAAAAGTCGCATTTCTCGAGCACCAGACGCGAGATGCCGTCGCCCTCGGAGCCCATGACGAGCGCCACGCGGCCCTCGAAAGGAGCATCCCAGCAACTGCCTTCGGCGTGCTCGGAAGCACCGCCCACCCAAAAACCAGCGGCCTTAAAATCGTCGAGCGCACGGGCGATATTGGGAACCTGCGCGATAGGCAGATGCATGACGGCACCGGCTGAGGTCTTATAGCTGCCCACGGTCACGCCGGCGGCACGCTTATTGGCAATGACGACGCCCGCCGCGCCCACAACCTCGGCGGAGCGCACGATGGCGCCAAAGTTGCCGTCGTCAGTCACGTGGTCGAGCACCACGACAAGTGCCGGGCCCTCGCCTGCGCGGTCGAGAATATCGGCGACATCGGCATAGGGGAAGTTGCCAACCTCGAGCGCGATGCCCTGGTGAGCGCCGTGGCTCGACAGTGCGTCGAGCTGCGCGCGCGGCACATACTTAATGCGGACACCCACGGCGTGAGGTCGTCGACCAGGCGCGACAAGGCGCATCGCGCTCCCCGCCCTCGGCAATGAGCGCGCACTTGATGGGAAAACCAGTGCGCAGCGCCTCGGCGGCTGCACGACGACCTTCGATAAACTCGCCCTTGGGAGCCTGGACAGCGTCGCGGTTGCGATCGCGCTGCGGACGTGCGGCCTGGGTGCGATCGCGCTGGCCCTTGGGAACGGCAGCGCGGTCATTGCGGCGAATCGGACGCGAGCCAGAAGCAGCCTGCTTGCCGCCACGAGGCGCACGCTTGCGATTGTCGGCCATAAAGTGACCTCCTAAATACAACTATCAAACGAAACAAAATAAACGACCGCCCATGAATATTAATTCGGGCGGTCGGTACGGGTTTTCCAAGTGCCCGAGATTGCCGTGAAAGAGGAGCGACGCGTACTTGAGTACGCGAGCGACGGTTTGAACGGCAAGGTCGGGTGCTTGGGAAACCCGCGGGGATTAGAGAGATTTGATACGAGTGCCGGCGGCGGTATCTTCAATCGTCAGGCCCAGGTCCTTGAGCTGGTCGCGGATGGCATCTGCCAGATCCCAGTTCTTGGCGGCACGGGCCTCGGCGCGGGCCTCGAGAATCTTGGCAGCAGCCTCGTCCACGTCGTCACCCGTGTAGGCAACCAGGCCGGCGGCAACGCCCAGCAGGCCCAGCGGCAGCTCGACCTTGGGCTCGGGAAGCTCGACGCCAAACGTATCGAGCAGCTCGGCCAGCGTATCGGCGGCAGCCAGGACTGCGGCCTTGTCGGCAGCATCGCCCGCCTGCTCCAGGTACTGGTTGCACTCGGTCACAAAGCCAAAGACAGCACCCATGGCACCGGCGGAGTTAAAGTCGTCGTCCATGCACTCCTTAAAGGTGGCACGGGTCTCGGCGGCCTTGGCGGCAAACGCCTTGGATGCTGCCTCATCGGCATCGGCCGTCGCATGGTTCGCGGCCCAGCGCAGGTTCTCGACCGTACCGGCGATACGCGTGAGCGAGTTCTCGGCACCCTCCAGGCGCTCCCAAGAAAAGTCGAGCGGCGAGCGATAGCTCGTCTGCAACATCAGCAGACGCAGGGCCGCGGCAGAGTGCTGCTCGAGGACCTCGGCCAGCGTAAAGAAGTTGCCGAGCGACTTGGACATCTTCTCGCCGTCGACCAGCAGCATGCCCGTGTGCATCCAGGTGTTGGAGAAACCCTGGTGCCAGGCGCAGGTGGCCTGGGCGCACTCGTTCTCGTGATGCGGGAAGGCAAGGTCGGAGCCGCCGCCATGAATGTCAATCGGAGTGCCCAGGTAGCGGTGTACCATGGCGGCGGCACTCGGTGTGCCAACCGGGACGGCCCTCGCCCCAGGGCTCGGCCAGCTGGGCTCGCCGGGCTTGGCGGCCTTCCATAGGGCAAAGTCGAGCGGGTCGTTCTTGTCCTCGTTCTCCTCGATGCGCGCACCCACCATAAGGTCGTCGATGTTGCGGCCCGAGACTTGGCCCGTAGTTGGGATCGCTGCGCACGGCAAAGTACACGTCGCCGTTATCGGCGGCATAGGCATGGCCCTGCTCGATGAGCGTCTTGATCATGGCGATCATGGGGCCGATCTCCTTGGTGGCGCGAGGACGCACATCGGGATCGAGCACGTTGGCGGCGCGCATAACGCCGATAAACTTGTCAGAGAACTCCGTCGCAACCTCGGCGGCGGTACGGCCCTGCTCGTTGGCGCGCTTGGATGATCTTGTCATCGACATCGGTGAGGTTCTGGGCGAATGTGACCTCGTAGCCGCTCGCGATGAGCCAGCGACGAATCACGTCAAAGCTGATGAACGTGCGGGCGTTGCCGATGTGGATGTTGTCGTAGACCGTGGGGCCGCACACGTACATGCGGACCTTTCCGGACTCGATGGGCTGGAACTCTTCCTTTTTATGGGTAGCGCTGTTGTAGATACGCATTCGTTACTCCTTAACGGTTTCTGTAGCAGGCAGACGGCCCAGGCGCCGATTCCCTCGCCCTGGCCTTCCCAACCGAGCTTTTCGGTCGTAGTGGCGGCGACGCCCACGTTTTCGACGTCAACACCCAGGGCATGGGCAAGGTTGGCGCGCATGGCATCGCGGTGCGGGGTGATCTTAGGCTGCTGGCAGGCAATGGTGCAATCGGCATCGACAAACTCGAAGCCCAGCTCGCGCGCATAGTCCATCACGCGAGCGAGCAGCACCATCGAATCGGCACCCTCATAGGCGGGGTCGGTATCGGGGAATAGCTTGCCGATGTCTCCCCCGCGGCAGGCGCCCAGAATGGCGTCGGCCAAGGCGTGCGCGAGCACATCGGCATCCGAGTGGCCCAGCAGGCCGCGCTCGTAGGGAATGTCGACACCGCCGATGATACATCGACGCCCCTCCACCAGACGGTGAACGTCGTAGCCATGGCCAATGCGCAGGTTACTGAACATGGGGAAGGTCCTCTCCCTCGGCCATGCGACCGAGCAGAATCGCGGTTACGGGACGCAGGTCCTCGGGCACCGTCACCTTAAGGTTATCGCGCGGGCTCTGGACACAGCGGACGCGCCCGCCCATGCGCTCGACCAGCGACGAATCATCGGTGCCGATAAAGCCCTCGGCAATGGCTGCAGCGTGGGCGCGCTTCATAGCATCGACGCTAAAGATCTGCGGCGTCTGCGCAGCCCAGTACAGCTCGCGCGGCGGCGTCTCGACGATGTTGTCGCCATCGACGATCTTGAGCGTGTCGATCGCGGGCTGACCGCACACGACACCGTCGAGGGCGCGGTCGCCCACAAGCACGTCGATCGCGTGGTCGATGGCCTCGGTCGTAATGAGCGGACGAGCACCATCGTGAATGGCAACGTATTCAAAGCCCGCCGGAACCGCATGCACGCCGGCACGGGTGGAATCCTGGCGGATATCGCCGGCATCGGCAAAGCTGATGGGCGTGTCATAGTCAAACGGGTCGATGGCCAGGCGGCGCATCTCGGCACGACGCTCGGCAGGGCAAACCACGACGATGTGGCCGACCTTATCGCTCCGATCGAACGCGCGGATGGACCAGCTCATAAGCGGACGGCCCGCCACGTTAACGAGCTGCTTGCCACCGGGGTTACCAAAGCGCTGGCCGCTGCCACCGGCAACGACCACGGCGCATACGGGCGCCATTATGCGTTCCCCTGTTTGGTGCCCTTCATGCGGTACAGGGAGTCCGCAAGAATGGCAGGGTTGTTAACGCCAAAGTCGCCAGGCGCTCCGGATCCTCGCTGATGTCGTCCATGAGCTCCTGCAGTGAGCCGTACTCGTCGACGATCTTCTCGGCCACGCCGTCGCGCACGACGGACACGCGCGAAAGCGTGCGCAGGCCCAGCGGCGTCATGACGGAGTCCTCGTCCAGGTCGTCATAGCCCAGAACTGCCGCCACGTGCTGCGGGTCGGACAGGTCCTTAGGCGTCATGCGGCTCAGCTCGGCGCGGATCTTCTCGGCGTTTGCCTCGGAGGAATCGCTTGCGTAGTCGCGGATCATCAGGTCGTATTCGGTATCCATGCTGGAGCCCGCGAGCTGCTCGAGCTGCATCTGCACGAGCTTGCCCTGGTTACCCAGCTTGACGATGCAATCCTTAAGCTCGGTCTTTGCCTGTTGCATGATCTCGAAACTCGAGAAGATGCCGGTGATGTCGGCGAGCGTAACGTAGTCGTCGAGCTCAAGGGCCGTCAGGCGCAACAAGGAGCGGTCGAGCGACTGACGGGTGGTCTGGAGCGTGGCGACGAGCTGGTTGACCGAGCTCATGATGGTGGTGACGGGCTGGATCTCGTAGCTCTTGCCGTGAACGTACACGTTAACGACGGCGCGACGGGCCGAGACCGAGATCACGATGGCATCGGTGAGCACCGACATGCGAGCGGCAGTACGGTGACGCATGCCCGTCTCACTCGTGGCAAGCGAGGGATCGGGATTGAGGTGGAAGTTGGCGCGCAGGATCTGGGTGAGGTCGCCATCGATAACGATGCGCCGTCCATCTTGGAAAGCTCGAACAGGCGGTTCGAGGTAAACGAAATGTTGAGCGGGAAGCCGTCGTTACCGGCAGCAAGCACGTTTTCGGTGTCGCCGACGCAGATAAGGGCACCCAGGTGACCGGCAATGATCATGTCGAGGGCGGTGCGGATCGGCTGGCCAGGTGCCGTCAGGCGAATGGCCTGTTCCATACGCTTTTGCAGCTCGTTCTTATCCAAGGCATCGCTCCCATCGTATACGCTCCATAAACGTCAATAAGTTTCTCACGGTTTGCCCCTGTGACGCCCGCAAAATCCGATGCTTACAGAATGAGCGAACACAGCTGAGAGCCCCAATCCAAATGAGCTGCTTATGTGGTAGCATCGGGATTCGCATAAATGAGGGAGTAGTCGCGTGGCCGGTTTCGCCTCCGGTGGCGCGGCAAGTCAACATACTGGCCGATGCGGCCTGGCTTGCCTTAATGAACGAGACTCGTGGTTGTGCGCGCAACGCGTACGCCACGGGTCTTTTTGTTACTCCCCCAAAAGGTACACGCGGGCCCGCCCGCAGAGAGGGAGCCAGACTATGGGACTCGCAGAGCTCGTGTTGCTCGCCGTTGGCCTTTCGATGGACGCCTTTGCCGTTTCCATCTGCAAGGGCCTTGGCATGAAGAAGATCAACCTTAAAGTTGCCGTGGTGCTCGGCCTGTTCTTTGGCGGCTTTCAGGCCGGCATGCCCGTAATCGGATGGGCGCTCGGCAGTCAATTCATGGGCATCATCGGACCCATCGACCATTGGATCGCCTTTATCCTGCTCGCCTTTATCGGCGGCAAAATGTTGTGGGAGGCCTTTACCGAAGACGAGGATGAAGGCGACGGCAAGGATGCCGAAAAGATTGACCTGGGCGAGTACCTGATCCTCGCCATCGCCACCTCGATTGACGCCCTGGCCGTGGGCATCTCGTTCGCCGCGCTTTCCGTCGACATCGTTCCCGCCGTATCGCTCATTGGCATCACAACGTTTATCTTCTCCGTCGCCGGCGTAGCGATCGGCCACACCTTTGGCGCGCGCTACGAAAAACCCGCCACCATCGTGGGCGGCGTTGTGCTTATCCTTATCGGGCTTAAGATCTTGCTGGAGCACCTGGGGATTTTGGTGCTGTAAAACACCCTTCATAACTAAACGTCCGGGCAAGGCCTCATGCAGAGTTTTGCATGAGGCCTTTTCATGCAGACTTTTGCATGTCATACTAGGATGCAAAAGTCTGCACGTTAGGAGATCGCCGTGGATACCCTTCCCATCACCACACCGCGCCAAGCTGGCATCTACGTGCGCCAGGCACGCGAGGCGCAGGGAATCACCCGTGCGGCCCTCGCTAAAAAAGCCGGTGTTTCGGAGCGCCTGCTCGCATCGCTCGAGCTGGGAGATGCCACGGGCATTCGGCTCGACAAGCTGCTGGCAGTTTTCGGTGCTCTTGGACTGGCGCTCGCCGCTCAAGGGGATATAGGCGAAACGAAAAATGAGCAACCAGTCGACGCCCCGCATGCTGATCAACCTTGCAGCACCTCCAGACGCCATCACGCCCAACGTCTTCATCATCGCAACCGTCGCAGCACAACCATTCCGGCTCTTGCAGATGCCCCCTTTACATCCGCACTCTACGACGAGGTCTTCGCCGATTTCGCCATGTCCAATCTCGGAGTCTCGATTGCCACAAACGCATCTAGCCAAGCCATGCCCGAAGGGAAATAGCCAATGGCCAGAACATCACTTCGGACCATTATTTGCGGCGTGCCTGCTGGAACGCTCACGCAAGATGAGAACGGTCTTATCAGCTTTACCTACGATCATGACTATGACGGGCCAGCCCTATCGACCAACATACCCGTATCGAATCGCACATACGGACAACAGGTCATGAATCCGTACCTGTTTGGCCTTCTACCCGACAGCGAGGACCAACGAAAAGCGATTGCCGCCGAATTCGACGTTAGGCCCAACAATCCCGTTGCGTTGCTCAGCCATATCGGACTCGACTGTCCGGGCGGCGTGCAGTTTTGTGCCGAAGAAGATACCGACGCCGTCCTGCATCGCGCTGGCGAATACCGCCCTATAGACAACCACGAAATTGCTCTTCGTCTCAAGTCGATCAGAGATGACCGCGATGCATCGTGGATGGGTCTAGATGAAAGTTGGTCACTTGGAGGCAACCAGGGCAAGTTCGCGCTCGCGTTCATAAACGGCCGCTGGTGCGAATGCATGGGCTCCTCGCCCACGACGCATATTTTCAAAAATGGCGTTATCGGATTTAAACTCGAGGCTCTCAATGAGTTTGTCTGCATGAAAAGCGCCCAGCGCGCCGGTATCGCAACGGCAAACGTCGAATATCGTATGTTTGAGGACGAACCCGCCCTCATTGTTGAGCGCTATGACCGCATGAAAGTCAAAGACGGGACAATCAGGCGTCTACATCAAGAAGACCTCTGTCAGGCACTTGGGGTGATGCCCGCCCAAAAGTACACGGCAGACGGCGGCCCGACCACACGCGACATTCAAGAGCTCCTCGTAAATACGAGCCACCATCAACTTAACCTGTATCTGTTTACGCAGATACTGTTCTTCAACGCCATTATCGGCGCACCGGATGCGCACGCGAAAAACTATTCCCTGCTCCTTGGAAACGACGGCACAGCCATGATGGCTCGAATGTACGATGTCGCGTCGGGTTTGGCGTATGAGCGCATGCGCCGCCGGGCGCGCCTCGCCATGAGCGTTGGCGGCGAAAATCGTGTGGGGCGAATCGGTCCAGGCGCTATCCGCCGATACCACGGTATGGGCGATCCCGCGCTGGAGGCGGCGCTTACCGATGCCGGGCTATCCGAGAAGTTTTGCTTTGCGACCATGATGGACCTCGCCTACGAGGTACCCATTTGCATGGAAGAGGTCATGGACGAATACGCCGACCTGCCCGGCATGGCGGACCTGCGCGAGCATATGCTCGGCCCCGTCCGCGAAAACTGCCAGCGCACCCTCGACCTCATCAGGGCAGAAATGGACTAGGTGACCGTAATTTCGCAATTATCAAACAAAAGAGGGGGGGCACCCGTCGCAAACGCTCGAATGCCCCCTCTCGTAATGTCATTTGCAATCCGCTAGCACGTGACTCGGACTGCTGCTAGCGCAACCTTTACGCGGCAAGGCGCTTGAGGACGTCGATGAGCAGCTCGTAGAAGCGCTCGGCAGAAGCGAGCTCCATGCTCTCGTCCGGGGTGTGGACATCGGAGAGCGTCGGACCCACGGCGATGGCGTCCAGGCCGTGCAGGGCCTCGGCAAACAGGCCGCACTCAAGGCCGGCGTGAATGGACTCGATGCGCAGCTCGGAGCCAAAGAGCTCTCGATAGCTCTCGACAAAGACTTCGCGGACCGGCGAATGCTCGGCATAGCTCCAGCCGGGATACTCAAACTCAAACTTGGCGTCGAAGCCAGGACATCGGCCAGCGTCTGCAGACGGTCCTTGAACTCGTTCTGCAGCGAGGTGATCGAGGAGCGCGGGGACAGCATGATCTTGACCTCGTCGTCAGAAGTGGCAACCACACCGATGTTGGAGGAAACCTCGACGGAGCCGTCGGTGGCGACGTTGCGGCGAATCACGCCGTTGGGGGCAAGACGCAGGGCGCGGATGAGGGCAAGCGCGGACTTCTGGTCCATGGCCTCGACCTCGGCGTCGTCGGCAATCTCGACGGTGCAGGTAAAGCCGGGGTCGAAGACCTCGAGCTCGGCAGTAACGTCGGCGATGATGCC
>ENA-OQJT01000409-OQJT01000409.1-human-gut-metagenome-genome-assembly--contig:-NODE-409-length-10507-cov-0.942293_pt1 | contig 10507 bp, 13 predicted proteins | sample MGYA00242612_ERZ504779 | MGnify/ENA primary metagenome ERZ504779 (study PRJEB26092, sample SAMD00036366) | human gut metagenome | host: Homo sapiens | study: EMG produced TPA metagenomics assembly of...
CAGATGCATAAGAAAAAACTCCTTTCTAAAGCAATGCTTGTTTTTTTCTGATAAGAAAAGTATAATAAAGGACATAGTGCAAAACAAGAAGACAAACCGGATAAAAGAGGTAATTTTTTGATGGAAGATCTGATCGGAGTATATGGAATCCTGGATCTGGATCACTGGCCGAACGCTCCGTTTTTGCTGCTGGACGGCGGGGTGGAAAAGAGATGGAAGGAACCGTATGCATTTCATAATACAGACCGCGGAACATATTCCGGATGGCTGATGCAGTATACGCTTTCGGGAACAGGATGGTTTGAAAAAAACGGAAAAACGTATGAAATGCGTCCCGGGAGAGGATTTTTTGTGTCAGATTCCGGAGAATAGCAGATATTATCTGCATCCGGAATCCGAAGAACCATGGATTTTTCTGTATTTTCATTTTCGTGGAAGTGCAGTGTCCTATGCGGCAGAACGACTGTTTGAAAAAACAAGGAGATGTTTTTATGCGGATGCAGATAGCGAGCCAATTCGGACTGCACTGCAGATGCATCGAAAACTGAAAAACGGTTACCGGTCGGAACCGTATGAATGCGGTGTGTTTTTGTATCAGTTTTTTTGTTCTCTTCTGCGGGAGGTACAGCGTCCGGAGCGGAAGCAGACACATTTTTTTTGTTCGGGAAGCGATACGGCAGATGGATACCGACTGCGCATCTGTGCAGGGGATTGAACAGCTGGCAGAACAGAGCCGGGTTTCCTTTGCCCATTTTACGAGATGCTTCCGGGAGGAAACAGGCGTTTCTCCCATGCAGTATCTTCAGGAAGCGAGAATTCGCAAAGCGATGACGCTGCTCTTGAATACCGGAAAGAGTGTGGAAGAGATTGCAGCAGAAACCGGATTTTCCAGTGGAAACTATTTTGGAAAAGTATTCCGTCACCATATGGGAATCTCGCCGTCGGCATACCGGAAAGAACGGCAGAACGGTGCTGTCTGAAGTTTTGGTTTTGTACGAAGATGTACTTGCGGAGAAATTCCGGGAGTATGGAAGAAAAAAGGGAGGAACAAAAAGAAATGGAACGAGAAACATTCCAATCGCGCCTTGGCTTTCTTCTGCTTTCGGCAGGATGTGCCATCGGCATCGGAAATGTATGGAAATTTCCGTATATGGTAGGAAACAACGGAGGCGGCATTTTCGTGCTGTTTTACCTGCTGTTCCTTGCCATCATGGGAGTTCCGATTCTGTCGATGGAGCTTGCCATCGGAAGAGGAAGCAAAAAGAGTACCGTGCGCGCGTATGGGGGAACTGGAAAAGAAAGGGCAGAAGTGGCATATCCACGGATACGTTGCCCTCATCGGAAACTATCTGCTGATGATGTTCTACACCGTCGTTGCAGGCTGGATGCTGTACTATTTCTACAGCTTTTTAATCGGAAAATTCAGCGGCCTGACAGGCGACGCCGTAACCGGAAAATTCAACGAGATGCTTTCATCTCCGTCGATTCTTGTCATTACCATGCTGATTATTACAATTGCAGGCTTTCTGATCTGTTCGGTGGGTCTGCAGAACGGCGTGGAGCGTGTTACAAAGGTGATGATGATCGTGTTGATGGTCATCATGATTTTCCTTGCGGTTTACAGCTTTACGATGCCGGGTGCCAAAGAGGGACTGAAATTCTATCTGGTGCCGGATATGCAGCAGATCGAACAGGTGGGACTGTTCCACATTATCACAAACGCGATGAGCCAGGCATTTTTTTACGCTGAGCCTTGGTATCGGCGCGATGCTGATTTTCGGCAGCTACTTAAACGGCGGAAAATCCCTGCTCGGCGAGGCAGTCAGCATTGCAGCGCTCGATACGTTTGTAGCGATTACCGCAGGCCTCATCATTTTCCCGGCGTGCTTCTCCTACAACGTACAGCCGGACAGCGGCCCGAAGCTGATCTTTATGACGCTGCCGCACATTTTCACCTCGATGAAGGGCGGACGGATTTTCGGAAGCTTCTTCTTCCTGTTCCTGTTCTTTGCGGCGCTGTCTACCATCATCGCTGTATTTGAGAATATCATGTGCTGTTTTTCTGAGATTTTCGGCGTTTCCAGAAAACAGTCAGCCATCATCAACTGCATTCTGGTGATCTTAGGATCCCTGCCGTGTGCACTCGGCTACAATGTGTGGTCCGGATTCCAGCCGCTCGGCGCAGGAAGCACCGTTCTTGATCTTGAGGACTTTATCGTCAGCAACCTTCTGCTGCCGGTCGGCTCTCTGATTTACCTTCTGTTCTGTACTTCAAAATGGGGCTGGGGCTTCAAAAACTACCAGGCAGAGGCAAATAAGGGCGGGGGCCTGAAAGTGCCGGACTGGGTACGGGTTTATCTTTCTTATATTCTGCCGTTGCTGCTTCTGGTATTAATTGTCCAGGGACTGATCGGATAAGACAGGAACAAAAAGGTCAATATCAGACGAAAAAAAGATAAGAAAAGAACTGGAAAAAAAGCCAGGAATACGAGATAATAAAAGACAAGAGACCAGAACAGGTGCCGGGACCCGGAAGTATCAGGTGTCCCGGCACTTGTCGGATCAGAAAGGATACAGGAGAAAGGGGAACAAAATGGGAAAATTTACACCACTGGATTTCAACAAATATGCAGCACTGGCCCGTCAGGCAGCGGCAGAAGGCTGTGTACTTCTGAAAAACGAAAATGAGGCACTCCCGCTTCGAAAAGGAGACAAAGTGGCTGTTTTCGGAAGAATTGCATTCCACTATTATAAGAGCGGACTTGGCTCCGGCGGTCTTGTCAATACGAAATACGTTGTCGGTATTCTGGATGCCTTAAAAGAAGAAAAAAGACATTACACTCGACGAGAATCTTCTTGGAACATACGAAAAATGGATCGAGAAAAATCCGTACGACGAAGGACAGGGCTGGGGCAAGGTGCCGTGGTCCCAAAAAGAGATGGAGCTGACCGACGAGATCGTGGAGAGTGCAAAAGGCGCCGATGCAGCCATCGTTGTTGTAGGCCGTACCGCAGGTGAGGATCAGGACAACAAAAATGAGGCAGGCAGCTATCTCTTAACCGATACTGAAAAAGAGATGGTAGAAAAAGTCAGCAAAGCATTTGCAAGAACAATCGTTGTGCTGAACGTCGGAAACATTATCGACATGAAATGGGTGAAAGAGTGCAATCCGGCAGCTGTTCTCTATGTATGGCAGGGTGGTCAGGAAGGCGGAAACGGTGTTGCCGATGTACTGATGGGAAGAGTCAATCCGTGCGGTAAGCTGACCGACACGATTGCAGAGAATATCGAGGACTATCCGTCCCAAAGCTGCTTCGGCGATCTGACCCGCAATGAGTACAAAGAGGATATCTACGTCGGATACCGCTACTTTGAGACCTTTGCAAAAGAGAAAGTATTGTATCCGTTCGGTTTTGGTCTTTCCTATACGACATTTGCCGTGACCGCAGAGGCAGAAGAGAAAGATGTTGACAATGTAACCGTGACGGCAACCGTTGAAAATACCGGCAAAACGGATGGTAAAGAGGTTGTTCAGGTTTATGTAAAAGCTCCGCAGGGTGTTCTTGGAAAACCATCCCGCGCACTCGTCGGTTTTGCAAAGACCGGTGTTCTTGCACCAGGCGCAAAAGAGACGCTGACGATCGATGTGACCAAAGAGAGCTTTGCATCCTACGATGACAGCGGTGCAACCGGCCACAAATCCTGCTACGTACTCGAAGAGGGCAGTTATGAGTTCTACGTCGGAAGCGATGTCAGAAGCGCAGCCTTTGCCGGTGCATACGAGCAGCCGTTCAAAGTGGTTGAGATCCTGACCGAGGCTATGGCTCCGGTAGAAGCATTTGAGCGCATGAAAGCTGTTCCGGGCGAAGACGGAACGTTAAAACCGGGATATGAGGCAGCTCCTCTGCGCACCGTAGATCCGATCGAGCGCATGAAAGAAAACCGCATGGAGCCGATCACCTATACCGGTGACAAAGGCTACAAGCTCGGTGATGTCCTGGATAAGAAAGTAACGATGGAAGAGTTCGTGGCACAGCTTTCCGATGAAGATCTGATCTGCATCTTCCGCGGCGAGGGCATGTGCAGCCCGAAGGTTACTCCGGGAACCGCAGCAGCATTCGGCGGCCTGACACCGGAACTGCAGGAATTCGGTATTCCGGCAGCCTGCTGTACCGACGGCCCGTCCGGACTCCGCTTTGACTGCGGAACGAGAGCCTTCTCCATGCCGAACGGAACCCTGCTTGGCTGTACGTTTGACCTTCCGCTGGTAGAAGATCTGTACGAGATGGCAGGACGCGAGATGAGACAGAACCGTGTCGATGCCTTGCTCGGACCTGGTATGAATATTCACAGAAACCCGCTGAACGGCCGTAACTTTGAGTATATCTCCGAGGATCCGTACCTGACCGGATGGATCAGTGCCGTACAGATTCTTGGTATGGAAAAAATCCGATGTAACCGGAACCATCAAACATTTCTGTGCAAATAACCAGGAGTCCAACCGACATCATGTGGACGCCGTTGTTTCCGAGCGTGCCCTGCGTGAAATCTATCTGAAGGGATATGAAATCGCAGTCAAAGAAGGCGGCGCAAGATCCATCATGAGCACTTACGGACCGGTCAACGGCATCTGGACTGCAGGAAATTACGATCTTCTGACCACGATTCTGCGCGGCGAGTGGAACTACGACGGCTTCGTTATGACTGACTGGTGGGCAATGTCAAACCGTGAGGGATATGAAGCAACCAAAACAACCCATGCACCGATGGTATCTGCCGGAAACGATGTCTTCATGGTATGCACCGACTGCTCCGATATGGGACAGGACGATGTGAAAGAGGCACTGGAAAACGGCGAGATCACAAGAGGCGACCTGCAGAGAAATGCGATGAATGTCCTGCATTTCATCCTTGGAACTCCAAGCATCTTACGGTTCCTGGACCGCATCAGCGAGGAAGAGAAAGAAGCACAGGAGCAGATGGGCGACAACGATTTCGTTGCAGCAGATCTTGTAACATACGAGGCAGATCCGGCAACGGGAGATGTTGTGATTGACGCATCCGCATGGAACACGAAAAAAGGAAACAGTGAAGTATGCGGTGTTACGATTCTGGCTGACAAGATGGGAACGTACGATATCGAAATCGAGATGAAATCCGATCTGGAAGACCTCGCACAGCTGCCGGTAACCGTGTACATCGACAATATCGTAAAAACTATGATCAGCATCCGCGGAACAAAAGGTGAGTGGATCAAAGAGACGAGAGACCTTGGCTTCTTCTTCGGCCCGAACCACTACCTGAAGCTGTACTTCGGCGCAAATGGTCTGGAGCTTGGAAAGATCCGCCTGAAGTTAAGAGAAGGCATGGAAGTACTGAGCAAACACGAGGAATAAATAAAAAAAGAAATACAGAGAAAAACCGGAACCCGGGAGCCGCTGTTTGAAAGCGGTGCCGGGTTCCGGTTTTTCGTATGAAAGAAGATTTTATGGAAGAAGCTGTTTTTTTAGTGAAGCTCGTCCTCATCCACATCAATCACATTGTCATCGTGCAGGATTTTCTGCTGGTTGATCTCGGTCTGGATGACGTTTTTGATCCGGCGTTTTGCGCGGTCCATGTAGTAGGTGGTGACAAGATCGGAAATGCCGCTGTAGACAAGGCAGATACCGATGAAAATGTTTGTGGTTGCAACGGCATCAAACGGATTGGTACAGATGATGATGCCGAGAACGCTGGTTAAAAGAGCCAGCAGGAACTCAAGCCACCATTTTTCCAGCCCTGTTTTTTTGAGGTTGAACGCCTTCTGAATGCTGAGCAGTCCGTTTGCCAGAAGGATGATACCGATGACAACCGGGATGAATGCGATTACAAGGTCACTTTCAAAGATAACGAAGCAGCCGAACAGAATCAGTACCAGGGCAACGAACAGATCGTAGCGGAAGAAAAACGGCTCGCCGCGGCTTGCAATGTAGCGGATCAACGCAACAACGCCGCCAAACAGGAGCAGTGCTCCGGCGATATAACAGATCAGCAAACTCGTTTTTACGGGGTAGACGATCAGCACGATACCTAGTATAATAGAGACAGCGGCTGAAAGCAGGAACTGTTTTTCACATCCCTGAAAAAATTGTTTCATAAGGATTCTCCTTTCCACTTGAATGTGGTTTTTCGTTTGCTTTTATAGTAGCTTTTCAAAGCAGAAAAAGCAATGGACAAATTGAAAAAAATGTACGAAGAAATGGAATCGTGAAACGGAAGAAAGAGAGGGTAAAAAAGATGCAGGACGAACAGAAAAAGTTCCAGGAGAAGCTCTCCGAATTGCTGTCATACGCCAGAGACCATGAAAATAAAGTAACGATGAAAGAAGTCAGAGACTTTTTTGAAGACTTTGCACTGGATGAGCAGAAAGTCACCTTTGTCTGCGAATATCTGACGATGGAGCAGGTCGATGTGGCAGATTATGAGCCGGGCGTCGTGCCGGAGGAGACGAAAAAAGAAAGAAAACGGAGTTTCCGAGGAGGAGCTGCGTGCCTTACAGCAGTATCTTGACGAACTGCCGGAGACAGAAACACCGTCGGAGGAAGAAACGGCAGAGCTTTACCGGAAAGCGGCAGAGGGCGATTCCCTTGCAAAGAGCATGCTCGTGCAGCTCTGGCTTCCGAAAGTTATTGAGACCGCAAAAGAAATGCACACCCGCGATTTCTTCCTGATGGATCTGGTGCAGGAGGGAAATGTCGGACTTTTAGTAGCGCTGGAGTCCGTTGTAAAAGCTGAGACGGCGGAGCAGGCGATTGATGCGGTTGTGCGTGAGACGATCAGCGATTTCATGGAAGAACACAGAGTTCAGAAACACAAGGACAATACTGTAGTCAATAAAGTAAACCGCTTAAAAGACGCCATCGAGGAACTCTCCGACGGCGATGACATGGATTTCAGTGTGGCAGAGCTTTTCCGCGTATCTTGACATGTCCGTGGAAGAGATTGAGGATATTCTGCGGATTGCAGGCGAAGAGCCGTAACAAAAGGCTGGTATTTGCACAGAAACTGTGTGAATTGGCAATAAAACAAAAGCAAAGGAGAAAAATACAATGGTACATCATATTGTTATGTGGAAATTCAAACCGGAAGTAGAGGATGCAAAGAAACCGGAGCTGAAAAAAGCGATGGCAGAGAACCTGAAAAGCCTGGTCGGCAAAGTGCCGGGACTGTTGACGGTTGACTTTGTAGAAGCACCGCTTGCATCTTCCACCCATGATATGGCACTTGTCACAACCCTGGAAAAAGCAGAGGATGTAGCTGTATATGCAAAACATCCGGAGCACGTAAAAGTAGCAGACACCTATGTACGTCCGTACACAACGGAGCGTGCGGCACTCGATTACGAAGAGTAAAAACAAGCACGGACTTTAGCTCGTTGCCCGTGTAAATAAAAAAGTATCCCGTCCCTTTTGGGGAAGCGGGATACTTTTTTTGTGCCGAGAAGATCAATTCCTGATCTGGTGAATACGTTTCATTTAAGTGTTTTTCTGTTCTTCCTTCTGCAGTTCGTCAATTGTAAGCAGCAGCTCATCGATGGAAACCTCTTCGTCCTTCGGATCTTCCGTAAATTCTCTGACCAGTTCTTCGTACGTTCTTCTTCTGTGTTCCAGCGCTTTCCGCGACCGCTCCCGCCGGATGCGGCGGACATACCGCAGGCGGAGGACAAAGAGCAGAATCAGAACGAGAAGGACAAACGGCATCGCCAGAAAAACAGGATCTGCCTTCCGGATACGGGCAAAAAGGGATGCACCGGCCGAGGCAAGATGGCGGAACCAGGAAGCGGCATGCACAGTGCTTTTCCAGAACGCTGCGAAATGGGAAGCCACAGATGAGAAGGAAACCGTGGATGATGCCGGTGCTTTGGAAATGGCCGGTTCCGGTGTCTGGGTTATGGCCGGTGTTTCGGTCGGCGTCGCAGTGGCAGTCGGCGTCGGTGTCGCCGTCGGAACCGGTTCAAACGTTACGGCAAGGGTATGATCCTTCTGGATATCGGAAAATGTGTAGCTGTCCGGATATTCCGTCACCGGCAGATACAAGCCGTCCACCGAGAGCTTTGCGAGCCGGAAGCCTTCGTCTGCCGTGTAGGAAACGGTTTTTTCCTCTCCGCGGGAAACTTCCCCGCCCTCGGACACCGAGCCATGCTCCGCCGCGGAAGTGGAAACCGTGAACAGATACGGCACCCGGGTGCGGTAGAACTGCACGTACCGTCCACCATCTGCCTTTGTTACGTTTACAATCGCAATAAATTCCCCAGGATTTGTCTCACAGAGGCCCTCTGGTTCATTGATGGTGATATCGTCGGAAAAGCCAAAATCAACCGTGTCGTCCGCAAGCAGTGTTTTCTGCGAGAGTGAGTATGTCTGGATAAAGTTTCCGATTCCGAGATGCATCGTCAGTGGAAAAATAAAAAAGAGATCGCCGGAAACACAGAGATCCTGAAAGTTTTCCATGTAAAAATCGAAGGGATACGTGCCCCAGTCATCCACCACCTGAAGTGAGGCATCGAGGAGTTTAAAGCCGTAGCCGCCGTCCGCATCGGTCTGGATCAGATAGCCGCCGGTGGAGGGAAGATAATCAATACCGAGAATATTGTAGCTTGTCGAGAGCTGGATCCGCTCTTTCTGCTCCAGGGTATCCGGGTCGAGGCGGAAGATACATCCGTAATTGGAAGCATCCGGGCTGCTGTAGCCGCTTACGAGGATTCATGCGTGACGGGGATTGTATGCCATACCGTTCGCGTGAGCAAAGTCTGCGTCCCTTACCTGATGCGCGAGGGAATACTGCGTAACGGGATTTCCGTCTGCGTCTGTATCATTTTTATAGTAGGCAGAGACTACGTCCGGCTCTGTCGTCAGATCATTAAAATTTTCGATGCAGATGATATAATCTTCCGTCGCACAGACGGACTGCACCGCGCCGTTGCTGCCGAGAATCGGATATTCCCCGACCAATTCCCAGGAGGCGCCGGTAAACGGCGTACTGGAGGCAAAACCAGCCTGACAGAGTATGGGATGAGCGAGGAAGAGAAAAATACCCAGAAAAAGGGACAAGAAAAAAACGGCCGGATTTCTTGCCAGTGGGAGATTTTATCGAAAAATTTGTAAATGCAAGCCGCATATGATGTGTAGGTCCTTTCTTACAGAAAAAAGGTGAACTTTTTCTGTCATCCTATCTTACCACGGAACCGGCGGAAAGTAAATGAAGGAGGGATGGAGATTTTCTTACATATCGTTTAAGAAAATGTAATAATTTTGTAGTGTTTGCCGATGCAAAGTAGTTGTAAACATTTTGCCGTCTTGGTAAAATAAACATAACAGAATTCAGAAAATTGTGAAGAAAAAGGAAAGGCAGAGAACCGATGATTAGAATCAAAGATATAGCAGACCGCGCAGGGGTCAGCCCGACGACGGTTTCGAATGTAATACACGGAAAGACAGGGCGCGTCTCGAAGGCAACGGTCGAGAAAATCAACCGGATTTTAAAGGAGATGGAGTACGTGCCGAGTATCAGCGCGCGTATACTGGCGAACAACAGCTCCGGTCTCATTGGTGTGGCGCTTGGTTTCATGAAGAAAGGAAATGCTTCTTCCTTTGAGGATCCCTTTGTGTCGGCAATGCTTGGAAACCTGGAGTATCAGATCCGGGAACACGGCTACTATATGATGCTGGTTGCGCGCCATGAGAAGGACGATCTTATGCAGCAGGCGCTCGGCTGGAATTTTGACGGCATGATTGCGATGGCCCTGAGTGAAAAGGAGATAGCAGAGCTTTCGGAACGTCTCGGGAAACCACTGGTAACCATTGATCAGTATCTCCCGCCGGAACTTGGCGTCCGCTCCATTACGATGGATGACCGCGGCGGTGCGTACCAGATGAGCCAGTACCTGATTGGAAAGGGGCATAAAAAATTTCTCTTTCTATCTGACTGCGATCTCGGTGTTGACCACTATCGGTGGCTCGGTGTGCGTCAGGCGATGGAGGAGGCGGGAATTGAGGACTTCGAGAGTCGCCATATTGTGATACCATGGGATCCGGAGCAGAGGGAGAAGGCATATGAGGAGATGCTTCCGCTCTTCAAAAAACAGACAGCGCTCTTTTTTTCATCGGATTACTATGCACTTGAAGCATCCAACTTTCTGCAGAACAGGGGAATAAAGGTTCCGGAGGAAATTTCAATTGCGGGCTTTGATGATGTTACCTATGCGACACTTGCGCGTCCGAAGCTGACTACCGTACATCAGATGGTGGATGGAAAAGCACGCCGTGCCGTAGAAGTCCTGATGCACCTGATCCAGGATGAGCCGGTACAAAAAGATATTCCGCCATTGCCGACAACACTGGTGGAACGGGAGTCGGTAAGAGATCTGATGAAGTAAATAGTTACCAAATTTGCAGAAAAACTCTTGTAAAAACTGCTGGTTTTGCGCAAAACTATTGAAAAATCACCGTGAAGTATGGTAAACTGTGC
>ENA-OQJT01000410-OQJT01000410.1-human-gut-metagenome-genome-assembly--contig:-NODE-410-length-10490-cov-0.832384_pt1 | contig 10490 bp, 11 predicted proteins | sample MGYA00242612_ERZ504779 | MGnify/ENA primary metagenome ERZ504779 (study PRJEB26092, sample SAMD00036366) | human gut metagenome | host: Homo sapiens | study: EMG produced TPA metagenomics assembly of...
CACGGGCGAACAGCAGGCGCAGATAGTCATAAATCTCGGTTACGGTGCCAACCGTCGAGCGAGGGTTTTAGACGTCGTCTTTTGGTCGATCGACACCGCCGGCGAAAGGCCGTCGATTGAATCCAAGTCGGGTTTGTCCATCTGGCCCAAGAACTGGCGCGCATAGCTCGAAAGACTCTCGACGTATCGACGCTGGCCCTCGGCATAGATAGTGTCAAATGCCAGCGAACTCTTGCCCGAGCCAGAAAGACCGGTAATGACCACGAGTTGGTCACGCGGAATGGAAACATCGATATCACGGAGGTTGTGCTCACGAGCGCCGCGAATAACGATAGAAGAATCAGACATGGAAGCTCCTTGCCTCCTATTGCATCGAATCATACTGTCGATGAGTTTAGCGCACTCGACGCGCACAGATGTTCGTAATACAAGATTCGCAGACCTTTAGCTTTGCGTATCGGGTGCTTTGTTTCTCGAAATGCCGTGGAAAGGTTACAGTAATCTACTACTGAACTTAATTTGCTGTAACAGAGGAACGTCCATGACCGAAGATATCCCCCCTTGAAATCACTTCGAGCGACATGGCCAATCTGCCCATATTCATCGCCGTCCTTATCGTGGCCACCGTCGTCGTGCGCGTGTATTTTTCAATCAAACACAATGAAAAGCCGCCCATTGCCCGCGTCTTTTGGTGCGCGACGCTCCTCATCCCGCTCGGCATGGTAGCTGCATGGATTACGAATCAATTGCTCGTAAATGAGGACAATTCCCTATGGGTCCTTTCTTATTCGGCGCTCGGTGCTACCGCCGTCATACTTCTTGTCGAGCCCTTGGTTTCGGGACTTATCGACCAAACCGATCTTGCGACGGGAACGGTTGCCTGTATTTGCCGTGACATCCTTGTCATCGCCGCTGTTTCAGCGCTCTCGTTCGTTTCACTCGAAATTGCCTGTAACGAAACGTTCTATCGCATTCCCGCCAACTCATTCGGGTTTTCCGTCGGGCTGCTCGCGACGGTTCTGCTCTCCCTTTATTTGCTGGGACAGCGTCATGGAGGCGTCATGGCCCTCGTGCCCGTCGCCTGTTGCATCCTTGGCATTGCCGAGCACTTCGTCATAACGTTTAAAGGCGAAGCATCCTGCCAAGTGATATCTTGGCCCTTGGCACCGCAATGGAAGTGAGCGAGGGATACGAGTTTACCTTTACCGCCGGAATCGTAACCTCTCTCGCCCTGCTGGAGATTTCCCTGGGGCTTCTTTCGCTTATCCGACCGCGAAAGCTCCGTACGCCCACCCATGTCTTCCCCGCAATCGCCGCTAACCTCTGCGCTTTTCTGCTAGTGACCGTTGTGGGGCTCTCAGGCTTTTCCAGCATCGACTTGGAGCAGGCGCTGGATTTTGGATTTGACCGTTGGCAGCCCATCACCACATATACGTCTCAGGGTTTTATCACTTCGTTCACCGAAATGGTCAACGAGTTGCCCATTGAGAAGCCCGAAGGCTATACGCCCGATGAGGCGCAGAGCATCGAGCAGGAGCTCGCCGCCGCCTACGACAGCACGTATGGCTCGAGCGAGCAGCGCGCGGCTGCCGTTGCCCAGTTCAATGAAATCAAGCCGACGATTGTTGCCGTCATGAACGAGAGTTTTAGCGACCTTTCGTGCTTTGAGCAGCTCCAGGCGGCCGGGTACACCGGCCCCGCATTCTACAACTCGCTTCCCGACACACTTGTTCGCGGCACCATGCTCGCTTCGGTCACCGGTGGCGGAACGGCAAACTCCGAATTCGAATTTTGACCGGAGCGACAACGGCCTTTGTCGGATTAGGCAAGATCCCCTATCAGCTGTATCAGAAAAATGGCGTCAACAGCCTGGCAAAGGACCTTAAAGAGCTTGGGTATACCGCTACCGCTATGCACCCGCAAAACCCCGTCAACTACCATCGAGATAAGATCTATCAGCAGCTGGGCTTTGGAGACTTTCTTTCAATCGGCGATTTCGAAGGTGCGCCCTGTTACCATGCCGGCGTATGCGACTACGCCACCTACGACAAGATACTCGACCTGCTTAGAACCGACGAAGCGCCGCAGTTCATCTTTGACGTCACGATGCAAAATCACGGCGGCTACGACTATGGCACCGTTCCCGCCGAAGAGCTGACAAACTATTGGGTCGAGGGAGCCAGCGAGGGCGCCAATAGCGCGCTCAACACCTATCTCACCTGCATCAACGCATCCGACCGGGACCTCGAGTACTTTATCAACGAGCTCCGCAATATCGGCAGACCGGTTGTTCTTGTCTTTTTTGGCGACCATCAGCCGAGCGCCGCAACGACTCTCAACGACGAGCTGTACCCTCAGGAAGATACGGCAAGCCACGCTTTCCGTGTCTATCAGTCAACCTATTTCGTCTGGGCTAACTATGAAATCGCCGGCAATACCGAGCTCAACGTCTACGACACCGTCGGGGCAAACGAGATTGCAGCCATTACCCTTAATAAGATCGGCGCCCCGCTCACCGACTATCAAAAGGCCCTGCTTGCAACAAGGTCAGATGTGCCCACCATCAATGTCGCCGGCTATCTCGGTGCCGACGGGCTGCGCTACAACTTGGAATCTGAAGACAGCCCATACACCTCGACGATCGACAAGCTGCAGCGCATGCAATACCTCGAGTTCGCCAGCAAAGTTCAGTAAGCCCGCCCATTCGCTTGGGCCCATCGTATTGCAAGCACGCTCGGCCCAAATGCATCGCAAATGACTCCCGCTCGCAAACGAGGGTACAATGACGCTCGTGTCACATCACGGGGCTCCGGCCCCAACATATACAAAGGAGTCATACATGGGTTGCGAGCACGCACAGGCCGCCGGCGGACAAACGTCGCCGTCGCAATTTGAGGAGAACACGCTGTCCGAGGTCAAACGCGTCATCGCCGTGCTTTCCGGCAAGGGCGGTGTCGGCAAGTCGTTTGTCACCGGTGCCATCGCCACCGAGCTTGCCCGTCACGGCCACAAGGTCGGCGTCCTCGATGCCGACATCACCGGTCCCTCTATCCCCAAGATGTTCGGCATGAGCGGACGCCACGTCCATGCCCTTGGCAACCTCATGCTGCCCGAAATCTCCGAGCACGGCGTCAAGGTCATGAGCTCCAACCTTCTGCTCCAAAACGAGACCGACCCCGTCCTTTGGCGCGGTCCGGTCATCGCAGGCGCCATTAGGCAGTTCTGGAGCGAGACCTCGTGGGCCCCATCGACTACCTGCTGGTCGACATGCCTCCGGGAACAGGCGACGTCGCGCTCACCGTCTTCCAGTCGCTGCCCGTCGACGGCATCGTCATCGTCACGAGCCCGCAGGACCTGGTCTCGATGATCGTCGCCAAGGCGGTCAACATGGCCGAGAAGATGAACGTCCCCATTCTGGGCATCGTCGAGAACATGAGCTATATCGAGTGCCCCGACTGCGGCAAGAAGATCGAGGTCTTTGGCAAAAGCAAGCTCCCCGAGGTCGCAGAGCGCTATAACCTCGACATCTTGGGCACGCTTCCCATTAATCCGGCACTCGCCGAGGCCTGCGATAAGGGCGAGGTTGAGACCGCGCTGCCCGATGGCATGTTGCCCAAGGCAGTCTCTGCCGTCGAGGCTATTACCCCGCACGAGACCGACGAGGCCTAAGTGAACACGAGCGCCTTCTATGACGTCCTGGTAATCGGCGGCGGGGCTTCAGGCCTCGCCGCCGCCATTACGGCCGCACGTGCTGGCAAAAGCGTCTGCATCGTTGAGCGCGATGTCGCCTGCGGCCTAAAGCTCCTTGCGACCGGTAACGGCCGCTGCAACCTCTCCAACGAATCGATTGATCCTCAGCGGTATAACCACCCCGCATTCGTCGAATCTGTCATGGGCCCCCAACCCGAACAAGAGCTTATGGGTTTCTTCTCCTCGCTGGGCATCATGACAACCTCCGAGGAAGGCCGGCTATACCCGCGCTCCCTTCGCGCAGAATCGGTGCGCGACGCGCTTCTCAACGTTTGCGACCGCCTAGGTATTACCTTAATCTGCGGAGCCAACGTTGCCTCGGCGCACAAAGCTTCCGAAGGCTGGACACTCCAAATAGACCGTCCAGCGCGGGCGCTCAAGGCAAAAAAGCACGACGACCGAAAATCGGAGCTCCGCTCGCTTCGGAAAGCGCTCGCCGATGTCCCTCGCAAGAACGAGGCCCTGGAGGCACATGCCGTAATTATCGCCACGGGTGGCAACCCCACCGGTATCGCCGATACGTTTAGCCTCCCCCTCACTTCGCTGCGCCCCATCCTCTGCCCCGTATCGGCAACGGTCATCGGCGATCGGGCGGCACTCAAGACGTTGGACGGCCTGCGCGTCCGCGCCCGCTTGACGCTCGCCCGCAATCATAATGAGCTCTGGCACGAAGACGGTGAAGTCCTGTTTCGAACCTTCGGTATCTCGGGCGTCGCTGTCTTCAACCTCTCCCGTCGTATCCAGCGCGGCGATACGATCCTGCTCGACGTTTTCCCCGACCTCTCTAAAGACGAGTTGCTCGATATGCTTAACCGGCGCGTTAAGCTGCTCGGCGGCTTTTCGCCCCGCGATCCCCGTTGGCTCGACGGCATGCTCGCCCCGCAACTCTCCCGCGTCGTCTGCACAGCGTTCGAGCAGTGCCATCCAGGCTCCAACGATGTCATCCACCTGGTCTCGATCCTCAAGCATTTTAAGTTGCTCGTCGAAGGAACCGCCGAGGAGCGCTCGGCGCAGGTCACGCGTGGTGGCGTATCTGTCGAGAGCATCTCAACACCCAGTCTACGCGCGCGCAGCGTTGTCGACACCCCGCTTTACGTCTGCGGCGAAGCGCTCGACATCGACGCCGATTGCGGAGGCTTTAACCTTGCGTGGGCATGGCTCTCGGGCATTCGCGCTGCAAGCAGCCTGTAGCCGCGCAGTCTATAATCAAAAACGCATTCGGGCCGTCTGGGATACCGGACGGCCTCTTTCTTGCCTCTAAGGAGACCTCGATGATCGAAATCACCCAAGTCAACGCGTCGCTCGATGAAGCCGGCGATGAAAATGCCTGCCTCATTGTTGGCAAGCGAGTCGCCAAGCGCGTCCTACGTTGCAAGGACTCCGAGATCAAGTCCATCGAGCTCCACCGCAAGTCAATCGACGCTCGCAAAAAACGAGACGTCCATTTTATCCTGAGCTTTCGTGTTGAGCTGACTAGTCCCCACCTCGAGCGAGAAGCGGTCGACAGCGTCGCCGAGCGTGACCGCTCGCGCGTACGCGCGATAGAGGACGATGGGCCCTCATTCCCCTCCCCCGTCTCCGACGCACCTCAAGAATGCCCTGTCGTTGTCGGCGCCGGATGCGCTGGCCTTTTCGCTGCACTCACCCTTGTCGAAGCGGGTCTTAAGCCCTTGCTCATCGAGCGCGGCGACCCAGCATTTCGCCGCTCGCATGCGATCGATCTCTTTCTAAAGGAGCGCATTCTCGACCCCGAGAGCAATATCCAGTTTGGCCTGGGCGGCGCGGGGACCTTCTCGGACGGCAAGCTCAATACGGGAACCAAAAATCCCGCCCATCGCCTTATCCTCGAAACCTTCGTCGAGGCGGGCGCGCCCGCGATATTCTGTGGGATGCCAAGCCGCACATTGGCTCCGCATCCTTCCCACGGTTGTCACCGCTATATCCCAGCGCATCGAGCAGCTCGGAGGTGTCGTCCGTTATCGAACAAAGCTCGTCGACATTCACATCGACGCGTCTGGCGCCATTACCGGTATTGATGTCCAATCGTCCCAAGACGCCGCTTGCGAGCCAATCGAGACAAAGCACCTCATCCTCGCCTGCGGGCATTCTGCTCGCGATATTTTTGAGCTCCTTAAGGACCACAACGTGGCCCTCGCACAAAAGACCTTTGCCATGGGCGTTCGCATCGAGCATCCGCAGCGCGACATCGACCGAGCCCAATATGGAGCCTTGGCGGGACATCCTGCCCTCGGAGCAGCCCCTACAAGCTCGTCGCCCATCTTCCCAACGGCCGCAGCGTGTTCTCGTTTTGCATGTGCCCCGGCGGACAGGTTGTCGCCGCCTCTTCCGAGCAGGGCCACCTGTGCGTCAACGGCGCTAGCCTCAATGCCCGCGACGGACGCAACGCAAATGCCGCCTTGCTCGTTAACGTCACGCCTGAGGACCTTCCCAACGATGACCCGCTCGCCGGCATCGAGCTCCAGCGTGCCTGCGAGGCGGCCGCCTATCGCCTGGGCGGTTCCAACTGGAACGCACCGGCACAACTCGTCGGAGATTTCCTCGCAGGACGCGCCAGCAAGGCGCCCGGAAAGGTAAAGCCCACCTATCCGCTCGGTGTGACCTGGACGGCAATTGACGAAGCCCTGCCGCAGCATATCGTCGAGTCGCTCCGCCTGGGACTTCCCCTACTCGGAAAAAAGCTACGAGGCTACGACCGTCCCGATGCCGTTCTTACCGGCGTGGAGACTCGTTCGAGCTCATCTGTCACTGTCACCCGAGACCGAACGTGCCATGCCGTGTCGACCCCGGGCCTCTACCCTTGTGGTGAGGGAGCTGGATATGCTGGCGGCATCATGAGCGCGGCCACCGACGGCATCCGTTGTGCCGAAGCCTGATCGCGGACCTCTAACGCACGAATTCCAGCGCGCAAAAGACACAGGCCCCGAGCTCCACAGGGAACTCGGGGCCTGTTCGCTATTTCTTAAACCGTGCACCCTGGCGTTTTCTGCCCGATGCGAACGTGGAACCCTTGCGGGCCTGCGAACGTAAGCGCTCGATCGTCTCGTCCTCAGACGCGCCCTCGAGCATCGCCCGAATCTGAACGACGGCATCGCGCAGGCGCGCCGCCTCCTCAAAGTCCATGGCGGCAGAAGCGTTGCGCATATCCTCTTCCATGGTTTCGACGATCCGCACAAGCTCGTCATGCGGCAGTTCTTCCAACTGCTCCGCAAGTGTCTGCTCGGGCGCCACCGTTTCCGGCACGCCGCCCTCGCCCGACTCATCGGGCGTATAGAATGCGCCATGACCAAGAGAATCGCCCTTCGAGCGCCCCTTGGAACCCACGGTTTTTTCGGCCTCGGCAATAAAACTTGAGATGTCGTTGATGGCCTTGCGCACTGTCTTGGGCACAATGCCATGCTCTTCGTTATATGCCATCTGAATCTCGCGACGGCGCTGCGTCTCCTCGATGGCCTCTTTCATCGAATCGGTCACAACGTCCGCATACATGATGACTTCGCCATCGGCGTTACGGCGCGCGCCAATCGTCTGAATCAGCGAACGGCGGTTGCGCAAGAAGCCTTCCTTATCGGCATCGAGAATTGCCACCAGTGAGACCTCGGGAAGATCCAAGCCCTCGCGAAGCAGGTTGATACCAACGAGAACATCGATCTTGCCCTCGCGCAGCGTTCGCAGGATCTCGACACGGTCCATTGTCGCCGTATCAGAGTGCATGTAATTGACCTTAATGCCTGCGTCGAGCAGATGGTCGGTCAGGTCCTCGGCCATGCGCTTGGTCAACGTGGTCACCAGCACGCGCTCCTTGCGGGCAACGCGCTCGCGAATCTCGTCCTCAAGATCGTCAATCTGGCCGCGAACTGGACGCACGTCAATCTTGGGGTCGAGCAGGCCAGTCGGACGAATAATCTGCTCCACATCGTTTTGGCTCACCCGCAGCTCGTAGTCGCCCGGCGTGGCCGAAACATAGATAAACTGGGGTATCCTTGCCTCAAACTCATCGAAACGAAGCGGGCGGTTATCGAGCGCCGAGGGCAGGCGAAAACCGTGTTCCACCAGCGTCACCTTACGCGAGCGGTCACCTTCGTGCATGCCGCGAATCTGCGGCACCGTCACATGGCTCTCATCGATGATGCAGAGCATATCCTTGGGAAAGAAATCGATTAGGGTAAACGGCGGCTCACCCGGCTTGCGACCGTCCAGATGACGCGAGTAGTTCTCGATGCCGTTGCAAAAGCCCATCGTCTCGAGCATCTCAAGATCATAATCGGTGCGCTGCTGCAGACGCTGCGCCTCGAGCAACTTGTCGGTCGCCTTGAGCTCCGCCACGCGCTTCTCGCACTCTTCGCTGATCGATTTCAGAGCCGCCTTGACCTTCGGCTTCTCGGTCACGTAGTGCGATGCCGGCCATACGGGGATGGCCTCGTACTCACGAAGCATCTCACCGGTGACCCCATCGATCTCGGCAATCAGCTCGACCTCGTCGCCAAAGAACTCAAACCGCAACGGATGCTCGGCATAAGGCGGATACACGTCGACAACATCGCCGCGCACGCGGAACGTGCCGCGTGCCAGGTCATAGTCATTGCGATCATATTGAATGTCGATAAGTGCATGGATAAAGTCATCGCGCTCGAGCGGCACCTTCTTGTCGACGTTTGGAGCCAGACCCGCATAGTCCTCAGGAGAGCCAATGCCATAGATACACGAGACCGATGCGACAACGATCACATCACGTCGAGAGAGTAGCGATGCGGTCGCCTGATGTCGCAGCATCTCAACCTCTTCGTTAATCGAGGAGTCTTTCTCGATATATGTATCGCTTTGCGGCACATACGCCTCGGGCTGATAGTAGTCGTAGTACGAGACGAAGTAGACCACAGCGTTGTTGGGAAAGAACTCTTTGAGCTCGCTCGCAAGCTGAGCGGCGAGCGTTTTATTCGGAGCCATGACCAGCGTCGGCTTTCCCAGGGCCTCAATAGTCTTTGCCATCGTGAAGGTCTTGCCCGAACCAGTCACGCCCAGCAAAACCTGATAGCGGTCTCCGTCCCTCACGCCCTGCACAAGCGACTCAATGGCCTTAGGCTGGGAACCGGCAGGCTCATAGGGAGACATGACCTTAAACGGCACGTCAGAGCCTTCAACGCCAAAGCGCTTAAGTTCACCACCAACGCGTTCTACTTCAAATTCCGCCATGGATACTCCTAACTCATATATCTGCAGTATACGCAGGCGGCAGGCATAGTCCTATACGAACCGATCGGGATAGAGGGTCTTGTAGCGAACCCAGGCATTATTGACACGAATCAGATACGCCTGCGTCTCGGGAAAGGTGATTGCATTATGAAGCGACGTACTCTGCTGCGCCCATCCGTCGACATTGCCCATGCCGGCGTTATAGGCGGCAATGGCACTGTCAGTCGACCCGTTAAAATACGCTAGAAGATCACGAGAGATACGCACAGCCAAACTCGATATTCGTAGCCGGATCGTTAAGGTTGTCGGCCGAATACTCGCCACCGTCGACAAGGCCCTTGGCGATCATATCCTGGGCAGTCTCGGGCATCAGCTGCATCAATCCCTGAGCACCCTGATTCGACTCGGCCTCGGGATCCCAATTCGATTCAGACTTAATGACAGCGCACCCCAGATACGGATCCAGATTATGCGAAATACTGGATTGCTTTACATACGCCTCGTAGTCAATCGGATACAGCGGCTTAAAGAAAGCGGCAGGAGCATACGAGTAAACGAATGAGATAAGGCCGAAGGCAAAAACGGCAGCCAGCGGTATAAGGCGATACCACGTAAGGAAACGTGTCTTAGGCATCGGCCTCCTCCTTATCCACTACATCCCCGAACCCATGGCGCGAAAGCCATGCGTCCAGTTGTTCAAAGAGCGAGTTATCGTCTGCCGCATTGTCAATCACAGTTGTAGCGAGATTGCACAGCACAGACTCTTCGGGCTGGCAAGCAGAACGGGCATCGAAATCAGATGGCTCCATGCCACGTTGAATAGCGCGCTCGCGACGAACTGACAAAGGGGCGCTGATGACCAAAATTTCATCAGCCAAGCCAAATGCATCCTCAAAACCAGTCGGAGCAGAAACCTCGACCACCGCAAAAGGATAACGGGGAGATGAAACAGTACAACAAACCGGATCGAGAATCCTAAGCGAAAGCTGTTCAATCAGAATGGGATGCACGATGTCATTGAGCCGTGCGACCGAATCAGGAGAAGCGAAAGCTCGAGAAGCGAGGATGCCGCGGCGAATGCCGCCTTCCTCATCCAAAATGTCCCAACCGAATTCATCCGCAAGTGTATTGACGATATCAGAGCCCGGCACATACAGCGATTTTGCAAGCTCATCCAGATCGATAAGCATAGCGCCACGAGATTCGAAATAGCGGCAGGCAGTCGACTTACCCGAAGCAATATTGCCCAAGACAAATACGGTAAACATCAAGCCCTCCCTAACGCCAATGCGAGTAATTATCGCTCAAATACACTAGATGGACTCAAAATACAGCCAAACAGTAAGAGCACATACGGGGGAGCTAGGTCCCAAAGTACAACGTGTATAACAACAGGCAAAAAGGGGAGGCCGCGAGGCCTCCCCCTTCTCAGTTCAAGCGTACGGCTCGGTGCCGTCCACCGGTCAGCGGCGCCCTGGCCTCCCACGGGCTGACCCCGCAGTACTCTCGGCGCGATGGGGCTTAGCTTC
>ENA-OQJT01000411-OQJT01000411.1-human-gut-metagenome-genome-assembly--contig:-NODE-411-length-10483-cov-0.994206_pt1 | contig 10483 bp, 12 predicted proteins | sample MGYA00242612_ERZ504779 | MGnify/ENA primary metagenome ERZ504779 (study PRJEB26092, sample SAMD00036366) | human gut metagenome | host: Homo sapiens | study: EMG produced TPA metagenomics assembly of...
GCAAAAATACGCACCGATTGCCGTCAATCCAAAGAGAAGTCCCGCAAATGCCGGTGCTAACCGTACCTTTAGAAGATAGGAAAAGCAGGCCTTTGCGGAAATTTTTCTTCCAAAAAACGCCTCCGCCTGAAATAGGCGGACGCTATTTCCCTCCTTCATTCCCGTGTGGGATGCCGCAAGCAGCAGCAGTACACCGAGAGTCATACCGGCCGCAAACCAGAGGGCAAAAAAAACGAATATATGCATTCTCATCCCGTTCTCTCATTTTGCTTTTTGCGCCTCCTTATTTTCTGCCTTACTGTCAATGTATTCACGGTTCATAGACAATATACGTAAAAGAAGTGCCTGCTCCGCAGACCCCCATCTGCGAATGGCACTTCTTTCCTCTTTTCAGGGTCCCCCAATGTCTCACGCACCGAAATGTCCGTTCATTTCAAACCCTGCTTTTTGTATATCCCCATAAGATATTTTTCACTTCTTTTATTTCACGACAAGATAGGTATCCAGATCATCGAACTGATCAAGGTAGCTGACTGCGCCCTCGTACATATTGGACTGCAGTACGATATTTACCGTGTTATAGATGCAGCGTTTCAATTCTGCCATCGTCAGAGTTCCATCTGCAAGTTCTTTTTTTGATGTTCTCGTGATCCTCCGGCAGACCCGGCATTACCATGTCATTTCCGGCTCTCATGCAGCCCGCTGCCGTACACTCGCCCTGGATCTGTACGTTGGTGGTTGTCCAGTCGGTCATGATAGCTCCTGCAAATCCCCACTCATCTCTCGCTGCTTTCGTGCAGGTATCGTAGCAGTTTGCAGCGTGCACACCATTGATCAGGTTGTAAGATGTCATAATGGACATCGGCTGTGCATCTTTGACTGCGATTTCAAAGCCTTTCAGATAGATCTCACGCAGTGCACGCTCGGACAGGATGGAATCGGAGCCCATACGGTTATCCTCCTGATTGTTGCATGCGAAGTGTTTGATCGTGGTTCCGCAGCCCGGTACCTTCTGTACACCGAGCGTCATAGCAGCCGCCATCATACCGGCAAGCAGCGGATCCTCGGAATAATATTCAAAGTTTCTTCCGCAGAGCGGATTTCTGTGGATGTTCATGCCAGGTGCCAGCCACAGTGTTACGTTGAACAGCTCCATCTCATGGCCGATCATCTCGCCGACTCTCTTGATCAGTTCTACATCCCAGCTCTGTGCCAGAAGTGTTCCAACCGGAATTGCGGTACAGAACTGATAATAGGTTGTTCCGCGTTTTTCCTGCGGTTTGCTGAAGAATCCGCCTTCCAGTGCCGCCAGGAAATCGCTCGCTACGATCTCTCCGTTGTCTACCTGGTATTCTCTCTTCAGACGAAGACCTGCAGGTCCGTCGACCAGAGCAATCGTGGTTACATTCCACGGCTCCTCCGAAGCACACGGGGATGTCTCCGCTGCTGCTCCCGGAACAGAAATTCCTGCGGAGCCAAGCGCGTTGCCCTGTGCTCTTCCCGGATCACCGGTTGCAAGGAGTGCCAGCTGATCCACAGAAAGGGATTCCACAATCTTTCCTGCTTTTCCAGGAAGCTCTTCCGGTACCGCTGGTAATCTACTTTCTCAGTTGGGATCTCAGATGCTTTGAGCTCGATCACGCTCATTCTCTTTTCTTTTACTTCCTTCTGCCATGCAGCCTCTCTTGCCTGAACTTTTTCTGCATCAGGAACAATCTCATTCAATTCCTCTTTCAGCGGGCAGATATTTTCACACGCTGTCATGACTGCTTTCTCGTCCAGCTCCAGCGCGCCGGAGAGAACAGATGTATTCAGATCATTTCCAATCCAGATACCATACATGCCCGGCTCCAGAATCCAGGATGCGCTTTCCTCCTCATAGGAAGTCAGCTGATACAGCGGGAAGGTGATGGTCATGGTCTGGGATTCCTTCGGAGCCAGCAGTTTTGTTTTTCCAAAGCCTGCCAGACGGCGGAACTCTTTCACCAGTCTGCCCTGCGGGCAGGAAGCGTAGATCTGTACAACTTCTTTTCCTGCATAAGTATCGCCGGTGTTGGTGACGGTAACAGTCACGCTTACTTTCGGATTCATCATACCGCGGCCGCTTACTTTGATGTCATCGGTTCTGATCTCGAAATCGGTGTAGGACATACCGTAACCGAAGGAGTAACGGACTGGTACTTCAAAGGTATCGAAGTAACGGTATCCAACGAAGATACCCTCTTCGTATTTTTCTTTCATGAGGTCGCCGCTCTTGTAGCTGTAAACCTCTGCACCCGGATAATCATAGTAATCTTTTGCCCAGGTATCTGTCATTTTTCCGGATGGGGTTACATCGCCGCTTACAACATCAGCAAATGCATTTCCGCCTTCCTGGCCTGCCTGTACGTACTGTAAAATAGAGCGGATATTGTCAAATTCTTCTACGAATGCCAGATCCATCAGGCCGCCGGTGTTGATAACAAGAACAACGTTTTTATAGCATCTGGAAACCTGTGCCAGAATAGCTTTCTCTTCTTTGGAGATGAAGTAGTCACCCTCCGTATCAAAACGGTCTTTGTTCTCTCCTGCGATACGTGCCAGAACGAAGAATGCGGTGTCTGCACCGTCGGCTGCTGCTTTCTCTTCATCGATTGGGTTTCCGGATGGCATAAAGAACGGGGTTGCAGAGTACGCATCAAAGAATTTTGTGTCGTCTCCGTTCAATTTTGTGAAATCTCATTTTCCAGTCCAGTCTTGCCTGTACGTAGAGTTTATCGTAATCCTCCAGCCATTCACTGCTTGTTACGTCGTAGCCTGCATTTTTCATGCCCTGGAAAATATTAACGCTGTCACGCTCATTGACATCGCCGGAACCGGTGCCTCCTTTGATGGTGCGGATCGCACCTGCTCCGTAAAGACCTACCTTGCTGCCCTTTGCCAGCGGCAGGAAATGATCTTTGTTTTCCAGAAGAACGAATCCCTCTGCTGCTGCCTCGCGGGCAAGTTTGCGGTGATCTGTTTCACGCTGGGTTACTTCCGGAGATGTAGTTCCGTTAAAGGTTCTTACCTTTGCTTTCATGTCTTTGTTCCTCCCAAACTTTGTTTCGTGCTAATGTCTCCATTATCTTCCCTTTTTCGTGTAACTTCTAGTTCCTTTCTTGTCCTTTCTCTGGTTGATATTGATATTTCGCCCAATTTCTGGTACAATATTCTTATCTTTTTTGATTATAATTGACGTATATTTCTATCACATCCTGGAGGTACTTATGGAATCCTGCTTTTACGAAACAATCCACGAAACCGATCTGCTGCATGTCCGTTTTGAACAGTTTGGATGCACTCACTTTTGTTTTTCCCGCGCACTGGCATGAATATGTGGAAATTCTCTATCTGATCAGGGGACAGTTTTCCGCGATTGTCCAGGCAACGGAGTATCAGTTAAACGAGGGTGATCTGATTATCATCAACTCCGGCGACCTCCATATGACGCGCTCCAACACCTGTACATATCTTCTGCTGCAGATTTCCGCAAGCCAGATGCGCCAATATCTGCCGGACTTTGATACGATGCGTTTCGACACGATCATTCCCTACTCGGAACAGCCGGCTCCGCTCCGCGCACTGCTCTCGGAGATGAACGAGATCCGGCAGAATCCTTCCGATTCATACCAGCTTCTCTTTACCTCACGACTGTACGAATTTCTGTACCATCTCTGCCGGTCGTATTCCCACCAGATCCCTTCGGCATCCCTCACGGGTTCACAGCGCGATCTGCAGCGCGTGACACACGTTATGAACTGGGTGAAAGTGCATTACCCGGAACCGTTAAGCCTCGAAACAGCCGCAGATTCCCTGGCACTCTCGAAGGAGTATTTCTGCCGGCTCTTTAAAAAGTATACCGGACAGACCTTTCTCGAATATCTGAACGATGTGCGCACGATGCACCTGTACGAAGATTTACAGAATTCCGACGAAACGATCACGGTACTGATGGAGAAAAACGGGCTGTCGAATTACAAAATTTTTATGCGGACCTTCAAAAAGCTGTATGGCTCTACACCTCAGAAAATGCGCTCGAACCGGATACGGCACGTATAAATTCTTTTGAAACTTACTGTTCTTATACACACTGAAAAGGCTGTGGAACATGATTGCTCATGTCCACAGCCTCTTTTTGATTTCGTTATTAAATTGTTTTGTAGAAAGTCTTTTATTTCGCATAATCCGTTACACGGCTCTCGCGGATAACATTGACCTTGATCTGTCCCGGGTATTCCAGTTCAGCTTCGATCTGTTTCGAGATATCCCTTGCGAGCAGTACCATTTCAGAATCGGATACCTGCTCAGGAACAACCATGATGCGGACTTCTCTACCAGCCTGAATAGCAAAAGATTTTTCGACACCCTTGAACGAATTCGTGATGTCTTCCAACTGTTTTAATCTGTTGGTATATGTTTCGAGTGTTTCTCTTCTTGCACCCGGTCTTGCTGCGGAAATTGCATCCGCTGCCTGAACGATACATGCAATCAGAGACTGGGGCTCTACATCCCCGTGATGTGATTCTACTGTGTTGATCACAATCTGAGATTCTTTGTACTTTTTGCAGAGATCTGCACCGATCTGAATGTGAGATCCTTCTACCTCATGGTCGATGGATTTACCGATATCATGAAGCAGTCCGGCACGTTTTGCCATGCGGACATCGCATCCTACCTCTCCTGCGAGGAGACCGGAAAGCTGTGCTACCTCGATCGAATGCTTTAATGCATTCTGTCCGTAGCTGGAACGGAATTTCATTCTTCCAAGGAGACGGATCAGCTCCGGATGAAGTCCGTGTACACCGACTTCCAGTGCGGCTGCCTCGCCTTCCTCGCGAATATTCTGTTCTACTTCTTTGCGGGCCTTTTCTACCATCTCTTCGATGCGGGCCGGATGGATTCTTCCGTCTACGATCAGTTTTTCCAGAGCAATTCTTGCCACCTCACGGCGAATCGGATCGAATGAGGAAAGAACGACTGCTTCCGGTGTATCGTCGATGATCAGGTCAACGCCTGTCATGGTTTCGAGTGTACGGATGTTTCGTCCTTCACGGCCGATGATGCGGCCTTTCATTTCATCGCTCGGAAGCTGTACCACGGAGATGGTACTCTCGGATACGTGATCGACAGCACATTTCTGAATAGCTGTTACCACATACTCTTTTGCCTTACGGCCTGCTTCCTCTTTTGCTCTGCTCTCCAGCTCTTTGTAGAGCTTTGCTGTGTCGATTTTTACTTCGTCTTCCACAGATTTTAACAGATACTCTTTTGCTTCCTCGGAGGTAAAACCGGAAATTCTTTCCAGTTCCTGTACTCCTTTTTCGTGTAGACCGTCTACTTCCTTTTCTTTCTTTCTGACGCTTGCCTCTTTTGCTGCAATTTCGTTTTCACGACGCTCCAATACGTCCGCTTTCTTATCTACAGATTCTTCTTTCGATAAAACGCGCTTCTCATATTTCTGCAGTTCCGCTCTGCGCTCTCGGGTCTCTTTTTCTACTTCATTCTTCGTACGAAGAGACTCCTCCTTCGCCTCCAGCAGGGCTTCCCGTTTCTTAGTTTCGGCAGTTTTCAGTGCTTCATCTATGATGTTTCTCGCCTTTTCTTCCGCTGTGCCAATTTTCTCAGCATCCTGCTTGATTTTATTGTCCACAGCAATTTTCCTGGTAACAGGAACCGCAATAAGCAGCGTGACTACTACAGCAATGAATACCAGCAGAATTGTAATACCTGTACCCATTACCGGAGCACCTCCTTATTTAGTTTTCATTGCACATTTACAACACTACAATTTTATACTGTTTTCACAAATTTGTCAATGTTTTAAAAATATTCATGTAATTTATTGCACATAATTTCGCGGCATGTGGCGGAATCGCCGGGAATATTCAGGATTCTTCGTCAGCGGAATCTTGGTATTCTTCCAGTGCCCGACGGATTTCGGAACTGCCGAATCCCTTCCGCGTCAGAAAACCGGCAGCACGGCGGTACTCTTTTTCATCCAGCCGGTGCGGCGTGCCGAGCTTTGCGAAGGCGGCACTTTTTGCAAGTTCATACTCATCGCGGGCATCCTCCTGCTCTTCCAGGACGGATTCCACCAGTTCCCGGTCCACGCCTTTCTGTGCCAGCGCATAGAGGACTGCCTTTTTCCCTTTTTTCGCACCGCTGCCCGCAAGATACTGCTCCACGTATGCGCGGTCGTCGATATAGTGAAAGCTCTCCACGTACGAGACAGCCTCTTCAATGGCTCTCTCGGGATAGCCGTCTTTTCGTAACTTATCTTCCAGCTCTTTTTTCGTCCGCATCTGTCCGAGCAGCAGATACATCGCGCGGTGTTTGGCCCTTTTAGTCAGCACTTCCCCTGCCAGCTTTTCGTAAACCTCATCGGGAAGCTCCTCCTGCTCTTTGATGCGGGAAGCGCGGATTTCCCCGTTATAAAGAACCAGATCCTCTCCGTCATCGAAGAGGATCCGTGATTTCTTTTTATTCAGAGGACGAATCTCTGTCACAAACATTTATTCGTCGTCTCCTTCGGTTTCCGGAACTGCTGCTGTTTCCTCTGTGCCTTCCGGCGCTTCTTCCTTGATCAGGCCGTAAGCCACGCGCACTTTGTGCTCGATCTCATCCATGATTTCCGGATGCTCGCGCAGGTAGCTTTCGCATTTTCGCGTCCCTGGCCGATCTTGTCGCCGCCGTATGCGAACCATGCGCCGCTCTTCTGTACGATGCCGACGGAAGCTGCCAGATCCAGAACGTCTCCTTCTTTGGAGATTCCTTTTCCGAACATGATATCAAATTCTGCCTCGCGGAACGGCGGAGCTACTTTGTTTTTCACGACTTTGATTCTGGTACGGTTTCCGACCATCTCTCCGCCCTGCTTTAAGGCTTCAATTCTTCTGACATCGAGACGGATGGAAGAATAGAATTTCAGTGCACGGCCGCCGGTTGTGGTCTCCGGATTTCCGAACATGACACCGACTTTTTCACGCAGCTGGTTGATAAAGATAACAATACAATTGGATTTGCTGATCGCTGCAGTCAGTTTCCGGAGTGCCTGAGACATCAGACGCGCCTGCAGTCCGACGTGGGAATCTCCCATGTCGCCGTCGATCTCGGCTTTTGGAACGAGGGCTGCAACAGAGTCCACGATGATGATGTCTACCGCACCGGAACGAACCATCGTCTCGGTGATCTCAAGTGCCTGCTCGCCGTTGTCCGGCTGTGAGATATAAAGGTTTTCAATATCAACACCGATGTTTTTGGCATAGGCCGGATCGAGCGCATGCTCTGCATCGATGAAGCCGGCGATTCCGCCGCGTTTCTGTACTTCGGCTACCATGTGGAGCGCTACGGTTGTTTTACCGGAAGACTCCGGTCCATATACCTCGATGATTCTTCCCTTCGGCACACCGCCAAGGCCGAGTGCGATATCCAGGCTTAAAGAGCCGGTCGGGATGGTTTCCACGTTCATGTTTGCTGCGGAATCTCCGAGCTTCATGACAGCTCCTTTTCCGTACTGTTTTTCAATCTGTCCAAGTGCGGCATCGAGTGCACGCAGTTTATCTTCGTTATTATTTCCCATACTGAATATTCTCCTTACCATGCGAACGTTCGTTCGCTTCTGTATACATACTATTACAAATCTGCTTTGTTGTCAACTGTTTTTCTTGTGTCTTTTTTCAGCCCCCAAATCCTCTGCACCGGAGCTGCTTCGAATATATCCTTATGCACAAGTGTAGCATATTCCACTCTCCTGCCGCAACCCAAAAATACTGCAAAAAAATCCCGAAACGGCTTTTCTTTCCTCTTCTGCCATTTCGGGATTTTTTTCTTATTTTTCAGAATGCAGACCAGCTTATCCGATCAGCCAGTTGTACATTTCCTCGTACTGTTTTGCGGAATTCGCCCAGGAGAAATCCTGTGCCATTGCGCGGTCGATCATCTTGTTCCACTCGCGTTTTTTGTCGTAATAGATGCGCTCTGCGTACCGCACGGTACCCATCATCTCATGCGCATTGTAGTTTGTGAAGCTGAATCCAGTTCCTGTTCCCTCGTACTCATTGTACGGCTCTACGGTGTCTTTGAGGCCGCCGGTCTCGCGGACGATCGGAAGGGTTCCGTAGCGGAGGCTCATGAGCTGGGAGAGTCCGCATGGCTCAAACAGGACGGCATCAGGAAGGCATCGCAGGATGCATAGATCTTGTGTGACATTGCATCGGAATAGTAGATGTTTGCCGAAACCTTCTTGTCGTATTTCCATGCGAAGTGGCGGAACATGTTCTCGTAGCGCTCCTCGCCGGTTCCAAGGATCACAAACTGTACGGCATCCTGGCACATCTCATCCATCATATAGCTGATGAGGTCGAAGCCCTTCTGATCGGTCAGCCGGGATACGATACCGATCATCATCGTCTTCGGATTGACCTCGAGTCCTAACTCCTCCTGCAGTGCCAGTTTATTTTTCACTTTCTCTTTACGGAAGTTCTTTACATTGAAATTCTTTGCAATCTGAGCGTCTGTCTCCGGGTTCCACTCATTGTAGTCGAGTCCGTTTACAATACCGCGCAGATCGTTTGCTCTTGCACACATCAGACCGTCGAGTCCTTCGCCATAGAACGGGGTCTGAATCTCCTGCGCGTATGTATTGCTGACGGTGGTGATCGCATCTGCGTAAACCAGACCGCCCTTCAAGTAGCTGGCATCGTGTTTGAACTCCAGCTTATCCGGTGTGAAGTAGTAGTCGGAAAGGCCGGTAATGCTCTGAATCGTCTTGCGGTCCCAGATGCCCTGGAATTTCAGGTTGTGGATCGTCATGACGGTTTTGATTCCCCGATAGAATTCATCTGCCTGGAAACGCTCGTGCAGGTAAACCGGAACGAGACCGGTCTGCCAGTCGTGGCAGTGGATGAGGTCCGGGCGGAAGCCGATGGTCGGTAAAATGGAAAGCGCTGCTTTGCTGAAGTAAGCAAATTTTTCCAGATCCCACGGCATGCCCGCATATGGAGTGCTTCCTCCGAAATGCTCCTCGTTGTCGATAAAGTAGAATTTGATGCCTTCATATTCCATCTCGAAAATGCCGACATACTGCTGTCTCCAGTTCAGATCCATGTAGAAGTTTGTCACATACTGCATCTGATTTTTAAACTGTTCTTTGATTCCTGCGTATTTTGGAATCACCACGCGCACATCAAAATACTCTTTCGGAAAGTATTTCGGCAGAGAACCTACTACATCCGCCAGACCGCCTGTTTTGATGAACGGTACACACTCTGAAGCCACGAAACAAAATATTTTTCATGAAAAGAATCCTCCTGTAATTTCATGCTGATTATCGCATCTTTGTTTTTCTGTAATTCCTTCCTTTTTGTCACGATCCTATGAAACGCGAAAGGATAATCAACGTCCTGTCTGTATTATACCGTACTTTGTCCAGAAAAAAAAAGTCTAAACTTCTGTAATTTCTCCGTTTGTTCGGATTTTTTTGTTACTTTTTACTGATTTTTCAGTTCAAGACGTATTTTATCTGCAATTAATGCAATAAATTCAGAATTTGTCGGTTTACCCTTGCGGTTGTTCACGGTATAGCCGAACAGCTCGTCGATTGTGTCCATTTTGCCGCGGCTCCAGGCCACTTCAATCGCATGGCGGATGGCACGCTCGACACGACTTGACGTTGTCTGGTGGCGTTTCGCGATGGTCGGATAGAGAATCTTGGTAATGGAATTGAGCATTTCCGTGTCCTCTACGGAAAGCAGAATCGCATCGCGCAGGTACTGGTATCCTTTGATATGGGCAGGAACGCCGATCTCGTGGATCATATTTGTCACATCGATTTCCAGACTGTTTTCCGGCGGACAGATCGGCTCTTTTCCGGGGTTTGTAAAATTTCTTGGATGGTATCTTCTTACTGATGTCATTCCTTTTGTTGCTTTGATCCGGTTCAGAAGAGTTTCGTTGTCGAACGGTTTTAAGACGTAATAGTAAGCGCCGAGCCGGAACGCATCTTCGGTGATCCTCTCCTCTCCTACGGCGGAGACAACGATAAAGGCAGGTCTTTTTTTCAGATTTTTATCCTCATTGACTTTCTCCATTACAGTCAGACCATCCATCTTCGGCATGAAAATGTCAAGCAGTACGACGTCCGGTTCTTTGTCGCGGATGATACTGTAGATATCATTTCCGTTTCCGGTCTGCCCGATCAGTTCAAGCGTGTCATCCTGTTTTATGACGTTCCCAAGCATTTCCTGCATGCGTTCGTTATCATCCGCGATGGCAATGTTGATCTTTTCCATAAAGCTCTCCTTTGCAAAAACTCATAGTCTTTCCGGAATTTCACTGCATCCGTTTTCTTCTGAACTTTTTCCAATCACACAGACATTATAATTTTATTTTTTCGCATTTTCAATATATTTCCCGTAATTTTTTGAAAATTCGATCGACATTTCCGTAAAAAATTCGGAAGTTT
>ENA-OQJT01000412-OQJT01000412.1-human-gut-metagenome-genome-assembly--contig:-NODE-412-length-10472-cov-0.879942_pt1 | contig 10472 bp, 17 predicted proteins | sample MGYA00242612_ERZ504779 | MGnify/ENA primary metagenome ERZ504779 (study PRJEB26092, sample SAMD00036366) | human gut metagenome | host: Homo sapiens | study: EMG produced TPA metagenomics assembly of...
TCTGAACAGCCGGAAACTTCTATCGGCAAGTACGGCAGAATGCGAAAATCCTACCTAAAGGAACATCGCCCCATTCTCTACAACCAACTGCTGATGAGCGAGAAGCTGTATCCACACCTGTTAGAGATTGACCGGACAGCGCAGGAGCGTGTGGACACCATGTTACCTCACATGATGGAGGCTGCGGGTGTCACTGAGGAACTGAAAGCCTGTGACCCTATGCGTTGGGTGGGGCTGATGAACACATTAACGGCACAGATTGAGGAAATTTTAATCAGGGAACTGATTTGCAGCTGAATGGGAGGTGTGGGAAATGCTGGCCTTTGAAAAGGTTTTGAAAGTGTTTCAGGCATATCTGGATGATGACCCTCTGTATGAGGTGGTTCAGACCAGCCACGGTTATACATTGATGGCATGGGAACCCCACCGGAATGACTGGTATAGCGCCGAGATACAGAAAACCCCAGAGGATTTACGGAACGCTTTGCTGGGTACATACGCCAACTTTCTGGAAGATAAAATTACCGGAAACGAGCGTGAACTGACTGTGACAGAAACCAGAGAAATCCAGCAGAGGTGTCGGGAACTTTTGGAAAAGTGCCGGGAACCTTGATATAGAAATGCCAGAAGGAGGCCGCGATTATGCGTCCTCCTTCTGCTTCGCAGTCTGTTCCATTTTGAGCGCCCCGTCTATGGCACCTTCGATAATCGGCAGGTATTCTTCAGGGCAGAGTTTCAGCTTGTGGCTGACCCGTTGCCGCTGTTCGCTTTCTTCCCGCATGATCTCCGGGTTAAAATACCGTTCCACGGGAAGTCCGCAGATCTTAATCAATTGGATCATCACAGGCAGGCTCGGAATTGCACCTTGATTCTCAATGTTGGCAAGATACCGCCATTCAATCCCAACCATTTCTGCCAATGTTTTTTCGTGCCAGACGCTTTGCCTCTCGTGCGGCTTTGACATCTGCACCGAAGGTTTCAAAACCGGGACAATCTTCAACTTTCGCCATATAACATCACCCAGTTACATTGTATAATTCATACTTTGCCCGTGGAATGTTGCTATATGCAGGTTAGTTGAAGTTTATAATTCATATTCCGTTTCTTGCATTGTTCGAAAAAGAGAACTATAATGTACTCTGTGGAGGTGCGAAATGGACTATATGACATTGAAAGAGGCCGCCGAAAAGTGGGGCGTGACACCTCGTAGGGTAAATTATTATTGCGCCGGTGGGCGTATCCCCGGCGCTGTGAAAATGGCCGGTGTTTGGCTACTCCCTAAAACTGCGGAGAAGCCGATTGATGGCCGGACAAAACAAGGGAGGTTGCTGAAACATGAATAGTGTTTTGATTATAGACGATGACAAGGAACTTTGTACCTTGATGAAAAAATGTGTAGAACAGGAAAACTTATCTGCGGTAGTAGCACATGGCGGTTTAGAGGGCCTGCGGCTGCTGGAAGAAAACAAGGATACCTGTTCTTTGATTATTCTGGATGTGATGATGCCGGATATGAACGGTTTTCAGGTATTGCAGGAAATCGTAAGAAGAACAATGTGCCGGTTCTGATGCTGACTGCCAAAAGCGACGAGGAAGATAAGGTTTCGGGCCTGCGGCTGGGGGCAGACGATTATCTGACAAAACCGTTTGGAATTAACGAACTGATGGCCCGTGTCAATTCGCTGATCCGGCGCTATACCACCCTAAATCCCGTGGCAGGAAGCGAAGCGGCAACAATGTTGCTGAAAGATATGGTGATTGATAAAGTCAATCGAACCGTGACGCTTCAAAATCTCCCGGTGGAGCTGACCGGCAAGGAATTTGATCTGCTTGTATTTCTGGCGTCCAACAAAGGGCGTGTCTTTACGAAAAAGCAGATTTATACGCAAGTATGGGCGGAAGAATACGCTTTTGACGACAGCAACATCATGTCCTTTATCAGCAAATTAAGAAAGAAGATTGAGCCAAATCCTGAACAACCGTTTTACATTCAAACTGTCCGGGGTGTAGGGTATCGGTTCAATAAGGAGGTATAGGCATGGATGTCAACCTGTATCTGCTGCTGGCGCTGTTGGCCACCCTGCTGGTGATTGCCTATCTTCTGACAAGGCTCCACCGTGTCCGGGGCCAGCTTTCCCTTATCAAAGATGCCCTGATGGACATAAAGAGCGGCAACCTCAACCGCCGTGTACTTGTACGGGAAAGCGACATGACAAAGCAAATCTGCTATGACATCAATGAGATTGCCATGAGCAGCCAATCCCGGCTTATCCAACAGAAGCAATCCGAGCAGGCTTATAAGCGGCTTATGACAAGCCTTTCCCATGATGTGAAAACCCCTCTTGCCTCTCTGGTGGGCTATTTTGGAGGCCGTGGAAAGCAAGATGGTGACTGGGGCCGAGCAAGAAGAATACATTCGGGTGGCTGCGGAAAAGCGCACCATCTGAAAGAGTTTGTGACTGTCCTGTTTGAATGGGTGAAGCTGGACGCCGGGGAACAGATTTTTCATTTTGAGCTTTGCGATTTGAACGAGCTTTCACGCAATATTATGGCTGACTGGGTGCCGCTGCTGGAAAGTCACGATCTTACCTATGAGATAGAGATACCTGAAACAGAATACATGACAAGAGTTGATTCCACCGCCTACACCCGTATTCTCAATAACCTGCTGCAAAATATCCTGACGCACAGCGTTGCAAGCCAAGTGTCCCTCACTGTGACCGAAACGGAGCAACAGGCAAAAATTGTTGTTGCTGATAATGGGAAAGGGATTTCCGCCTCTGATCTTCCCCATATCTTTGAACGGATGTATCAATGCGACCATTCCCGGGCTGCCAAGGGGAACGGGTTGGGACTCTCTATTGCAAAGGAATTGGTGAGCGTCCATAAAGGAACTATTACAGCGGCCAGCATTCCCGGAGCCGGAACAACATTTACAATCATGCTTCCGAAAGCCCTGTGATAGCGCAGGGCTTTCTTGCTATCTAAACAAGGTTAAAACAAGATTTCGGCAAGGTTATGGCAAGGTTCGCCCCTTATAATGGGAACCATGAAAGGAGGAAACCGTATGACGATTATTACAACTGAAATCCAGAAATGGAAACGGAATAAAATTGTCTGGTGTATTTTGGCTCTGACACTTCTGCTTGGAGCGTTTGCGATTGAGAGGGCTTGCAGCATTTCAAGGAGCAGTCCCTTTATGGATAGTTTTGGCGACCTTTACACACTGGCCTTTAAGAATCTGTCCAGCCTGTTTCTGCCGATTGTGCTGGGAATGTTTGCAACGACACTGTTTTTCGATGAACACAAAAATGACACGATGAAAGAACTGCTTATCATTCCTATTACAAAAGCACAGCTATACTTTTCAAAAGTCGCTGTGGTTATTCTGATGTCCGTAGGATTGTGCCTGATTACTTTCCTTTTGTGTGTTGTCGGTGGGCTGATTGCCGGAGGCTTTCCCGATCTGAACGCCCAAACACTGATGGACGCTGGCCTTTTGTATCTGGCAGGTGGTATTCTGATTCCCATAGCTATGCTTCCGATTGTGTTTCTTTCCACGCTGTCAAAGGGATATATCCTGCCCATTGGCGCAACGCTGCTTTATCTGATTCCCGTAGTCATTGCCCCGGCTTATCTTACGGGAATACACCCGCTGGCAAGCGTGATGGGGATTTATCCCCATATTTCTGAAGCGGCCGCAGCTATGGTAGAAAGCCTGATGCAAGGCGTTTTATTCAATACTTCGCCGTTTGTTTGTGTCGGTTCGCTGCTCTTGAACGGTGCTGCATTTGCCGCCGCATCCGTAGTGGCTCTAAAAAAGCAATCTTACTGAAAGGAAAGACCTATGAAACCATTGAGTTGTTTATTACTCGGTATTCTGCTTGTTTTTTCTCTTTGTGCCTGCCAGCAGGCCGCTCTATCTTCCGGCGAGGCTCCCGACCAACAGGCCATTACGGAAGAAGCAACAGAATACTTTAACCAAATGATGGATGGAGATTTTGAAACTTTCTTCAATGCGTTGCCGCAGGGCGTACAGGACAATATTTCTGCGGAGACGATACAGGAAACATGGGAAGAAGAAGTCGATAAGCTGGGTGGGCTGCCGCAGAACACTTCCCCGGATGTGTCCTGCTATGTGCCGGAACGCTCTGACCAAATCCGTGTTGAATTTGTCATTCCTTGTGACAAAGGCAATTTCAGAGTATTCATCAACTATTTTCCGGATGGCAGCCTTTACAACTATGTTATCTGGAAGAACGAAACAAAATGAGAAAGCGAGGCATTTTTATGAGTGATCTTGTGATTGAAACCAAAAAGCTAACAAAGATTTACGGGGAACAAACTGCCGTTAATTCTGTGAATCTTCATGTAAAACAGGGCCGGATTTATGGACTTTTAGGACGCAACGGAGCCGGTAAAACCACAATTATGAAAATGATTTTGGGCCTTACACCAATTACTTCCGGCGAAGTAGATGTGCTCGGACAGAACATCAAAGGCCATGAGAAACGCATTTATCCCCGTATTGGGGCCATCATCGAAACTCCCGGTTTTTATCCGAATCTGACTGGCACAGAAAACCTTGAAATTTTTGCGAAGTTGCGAGGAACACCCCAGCCCAATGCCGTCAAGAACGCGCTAGAAGTTGTGGGATTGCCCTACAAGGACAAAAAGCTGTTCAGTAAGTATTCCCTCGGCATGAAGCAGCGCCTCGGTATTGCCAACGCTATTCTGCATGACCCGGAGCTTTTGATTTTGGACGAGCCGACCAATGGACTTGACCCTATCGGTATAGCCGAAGTGAGGAACTTTATTAAGAATTTAAGTGTGGAGCGTGGCAAAACCATCCTAATTTCCAGCCATATACTTTCCGAAATTTCACTGTTGGCAGATGATATAGGCATTATCGACCACGGGGTTCTGCTGGAAGAAAGCAGCATGGAAGAATTAGAAAAGAAAAATCGGAAATACATCCAGCTTCAAGTGTCGGATATTCCAAAAGCCTCTTTAATTTTGGAAAGGCAATTCCATGTGACCGATTATGCGGTGCAGGACGAACACAACCTGCGGCTTTATGACACCGCACTGGATATGGCGGCAATCAACAAGGCCCTTGTGGTGCAGGATGTAGCTGTTATCAGCTCCCAAATCTGCAATGATACCCTTGAGGATTATTTCAAACAGATCACAGGGGGAGAGGGAATTGCTTAAACTGATACAAGTTGAATTTCTAAAACTGCGCCGGAGAAAGTTTATCTGGCTCATGCTGCTGGCGGCGCTCTTTATGCCACTGGCTGCCGTATTTTACTTTTCAAGTGTCAAAGGAACCGGTGTGGACCCCATTATGTTTTACAAATGGACAGCGTTCAGCTATACCCCGTGGATCATCCTACCGGTAGTGCTGGGGATGTTGTGTACCATGCTGATGTATAACGAAAACCAGTATGATATGCTCAAACAGCTTTGGATTGTACCGGTCAATAAAATGGCATACTTTTTTCAGCAAGTTTGCTGTGGTGCTGGTGTATTCCATTTGCTTTATGCTAGTCACCGCAACGGCGTCCATTCTGACCGGCGTACTATCCGGTTATATTCCCTTTGACAGTGAAAGTGTCCTTTATCTTTTGCGGAAGTGTATGGAAATTTCTCTGTTGACCGCCTTTGCGGTGTTACCAGTACTGGCGGTTGCCGCAGCGCAAAAGGGCTATATTCTCCCTGTTTGCCTGACGCTGATTTATACATTCCTCGGCTTTATCCTCTTGATGGTGAATATGTACCTACATCCGCTGTCCAGTATGACCGCTATTGTTATGTATGATATTCCGGGTGTTGTATTCGATCAGCCATTAAATATTCCAGCCGCATTTCTGTGTATTGGTGTATGGGCTGCTGCTTCGGCTGTATTGGCGAATGTGGCATTGGTTCGGAGAAAGTGAGGTGCAAAAAATGATGAAAGATTTGCTTTGGGCGGAGAGCCAGAAACTCCACCGTTCCAAAATACTCTGGATTGCTGGGTTTGCAACAGTCATGGTAGGGTTAATCGTCTTTGCACAGGGACAGTTTACATTCTATGACCGCCGATATATTGACGGGGCTGGATGGTTTATGACAGCGGCCCAATCCCTTGCTACCTTTTATGTTCTGCCTGCTGTAATTGCCCTATTGGGAAGTTATATGATTTGCCGGGAGGAACAGGAGGATACCTTAAAATCTCTGCGGCTCATTCCCGTAGATGAAGTGAAACTGACACTTGCCAAAATGATACTTGCCTTTGTGTTCAGCGTTCTGATTTACCTTTTACTTTTTGCAATTACCTTTCTTGTCGAGGCAGTTTTGCATTTAGAAGCACTTTCCGTTGGCCTTGTGTTAGAAAATCTGAAAATATATTTTCTGGATGGGGTAGGCGTATTCTTTGCAATTTCGCCTATTATCGCTCTGGTAGCGCGGATGAAAAAGGGGTATTGGCTGGCTCTGGTATTTGCAGAAATTTATTCGTTTGCTGGATTATTTGCGAGTATGTCCCAGCAGTTAAAGACGGTATATCCCATGACAGCCGTTTTCAATATCTCTGGTTATTATAATGCAAATATGTTTCAGGTTTTAATCGGCGTTGTAATTCTGATGGTTTGTGTGATTTTGTCATTGTTAATTTTGAAAGGATTGAACCGCAAGACTAAATAAATGCAATATATCTAATGATCTGCCGGACGACGGCAAAAGAAAAAAAGCCGTCCGTAAAGCAGACACATTTTCACGCGCCTAAGAAGCGGCGGCTTTGATTTTCAGAGCCGCCGTTTCTTTTCGTCTACGCTAAACCAACGACGACCTAACACCGTGTAAATCCACGGCGGCATATAGGAGGATTGCCGCCGTGTCTATTTTGCCTTTTTTCATAGCACCCATGACCTACATCAGTTAAAAAAAGCATAGCTCCGCCTCCGGGTTATTCCGGCTATGTATGCGAAATTTGTTGGAACCTTAACTATTATGTCATTTCATGCGTCCGTGTGGCTTCATGCCGCCCGGGGCGCTTTTTGCGTTCTTATGGGGCTGCTTCGGGTCATGTTGGCCCGAAGTCATTCCCCGGTGCCGCTCCCCGCCGCCTTCGTTTCGGTCACTCGTCAACCAACAACCGAAACGGAGGTCAATATGGCTATTATCAATTTGCGGGACTATTACCCATTCTATACATCGGATTGCTTCATGGAAGTATCGGAAGAAGTTGCAGAAATGTTCAAAGAGTTTGATCGTAAAGAGGCTGCCTACCGGCTGCGTACATACCGCCACAAAGCCTACTATTCCCTTGATCGGGATGACGGGCTGGAGCATGAAGCTGTCTTTGTTGCCTTATCTCCCCATGAACTGTATGAGCGGAAAGTGACCATGCAGGAGCTTCACGCAGCGATTTCCAGTCTGCCGGACAAACAGGCAAAACGGATTTATGCTCATTTCATTCTCGGCATGACCAAACAGGACATTGCCTGGCAGAGGGCGTCCATGAAAAAGTGGTTCGTGTCGCAATCGAGCGAGGTCTGCGGCGCTTAGAAAAAATTTTGAAAAATTCTTTGTAAGGCGTACCGATTTAGGCCGGAAAATGAAATGGCTTATGAGAGGCAAAACACTTCGGGTCACAATGGCCCGAGGTTCAGACAAGCCTCATGCAGATTGAAAATTGAATAAAAAGACACCCGGATACGAAGGGGAACGCGCTGTGTGACAGACCCGCCATGACCTCGGATTTCAGAGAATACAGTCTTTGTAAAACTGAGCGAGCGAACAGGTCCATGCCATAGGTGGGGCAAGGCTGGCTCCACCGGAACAGGCGCAGAACCCGGATACTTGCGTTTAGTCACAGTCCGAGCGTTGAAGCGGCCTTGCAAGCCGTGAGCCGTCGCAGGCAATGAGAACGCCTTGCCATCAGAATGGGGAGAGTTGAAATACTATGGGGCATGAAGCCTATGCCCGTCCGGTGTGTCTGAAATGAAGTGAAACCTATGGGGAGGCCCCCGGCCAATAGCTGTCTGATGATAGGCCAACCGATCCGGCGCGGCTCCCCATCTTTCAAAAAAGGAGCACTTTATGGGAAATGCGTTTGGAATGATCCCCGGCTTGGAACCGGACGAATGGAGCAATGACGCCTGCCGTGGTTATGTCATTATGGCAATGGAGGACTGCGGATTTTCAAAGAAGGATATACGGCGTGTTGTGGGGCAGCTTTATGAAGTATTCGACCTCAACAGCGTGGAGGACGCCAAAGAAAAGTACCTTTCCAGTCCTTACTGACCTCGGGCCACATTGACCCGAAGTGGAGAAAGCTCAAAGGGCGGCACCTGCTGGGTGCCGTCTTTTGACATTTCCCCACGGGACAAGTGGGAAAGGCTGGCATATACACGCACTTTCGCAAAGGAGGTTTTCAATGACGCAAGCTGTCACTTATGAACGAGAAACAAAGTCTGTCGCATTTCAAGGGAAGATCATTGTGCTGGAAAGCCTCACGCCGGTACTTCCCCCGAAGGAGAAAGAACAGCGCAAAAAAGAAATTGAGCGTTGTCTTTACGAGGTGTTCAGCAAATATGGAGACAGGTTTCCCTAATCATTCGCAACATTGTTGTCCGGGGCTGCTGATGGTATAATATAGTTGTAAGGTTGGTAGCTCCATTCCAACAAGGAAAGGAGCCCAATATGGAATTTATCAGAGAAGATTGTATTTACGCAAGACAGTCAGTAGACCGCAAGGACAGTATCAGCATTGAAAGTCAGATCGACTTTTGCAAGTATGAATTGAAAGGTGGGAGCTGCCGGGTATTCAAGGACAAAGGCTATTCCGGTAAAAATACGGACAGGCCGGAGTTTCAAAAGCTGTTGGGCGAGATCCGCAAGGGAAAGGTCCGGCGGGTCATTGTGTACAAGCTGGACCGTATAAGCCGCTCTATTCTGGACTTTGCAACGATGATGGAGCTGTTTCAAGAGTACGATGTGGAGTTTGTATCCTCCACGGAAAAGTTTGATACTTCGACCCCGATGGGCCGGGCCATGCTGAATATCTGCATTGTATTCGCCCAGCTTGAACGTGAGACAATTCAGAAGCGTGTCACAGACGCCTACTATTCCCGGTGCCTAAAAAGGCTTCCACATGAGCGGGCAGGCACCATACGGTTATCAGTTAGAGCCTACTGTGGTAGAGGGTATCCGCACAAAGAAAATGGTTGCCGACCCCGTAGCCGCCGACCATGTTCGGCTGATGTTTGAAATGTACGCTGAACCGGAAACCTCCTTCGGAGATATTACCCGATACTTCGAGGAACATGACATAAAAAATTTATGGCAAATCCATGTTCCGTACATTTCTTTCCCAGCTTTTAAGAAACCCCGTTTACGCACAGGCCGATTTGGAGCTGTACGAATTTTTCAAGAGTCAGGGTGCAGCGATTGTCAATGACGCTTCTGACTTTGCCGGAACAAACGGCTGCTATCTCTATCAGGGGCGGGATGTGAAGGAGGACAAGGACAGGTGCTTAAAAGACCAGATACTTGTTATCGCTCCACACGAAGCACTCATTTCCTCTGACACATGGCTTAAATGCCGGAAAAAACTTATGGCAAATACCACCTTCCAGCAGGGACGGAAACCGAAAAATACTTGGCTGGCCGGAAAAATCAAATGCGGGCATTGTGGGTATGCTCTGAAAGCCACCCATGTACCAAACAGCACCGGATATTTCCGCTGTACCAAACGGACGGAAAACAAAGGCTGTCCGGGCTGCGGGAAAATCCGCAAAGAAGAATTTGAGCAATTCATTTTCTCGGCCATGCAGGAAAAATTCAAAGACTTTCAGATACTCCACGGCAGAGAGGAAAAAGTCAATCCGAAACTTACCGCCTATCAAGTGGAGCTGGCACAGGTGGAGGCAGAAATTGAAAGCTGCTGGATACGCTGACCGGAGCCAATGCGACCTTGCTTGCCTACGCCAACAAAAAAATTGAAGAACTGGACACCCGACGCCAGACCATTTCAAAGGCAATCGCCGAATTGAGCGTTGAAACCATATCTCCCCAGCAGATAAAGAAGTTATCCTATTATCTCGACAACTGGGACAGCATAGATTTTGACGACAAAAGAAAAGCCGCCGATGGTTTGATCTCTACGATCAAGGCCACCAGCGACCGTGTTCAGATAGAGTGGAAAATCTGACATTTCCGCTCTATCGCCCCTCATTTCTATTTTATCTTGTTTGTACCCCTTGTACACCGATGTTTTCATTTCTTTTTATCAGTGTACCACATCGTATTACACTTGTAAACCTTTGTAATATACAAATACTACAAATATTCATGTAGAATAATACAGAGGTATGATGATTATGAACAACAATGATGATAAGTTTATTATTAGAGCGAAAAAGAACTACGGTGAAACATCCGTGGTATCTTGTCGTATGCCGAATGATGTACTAAAACAGCTGATAAGG
>ENA-OQJT01000413-OQJT01000413.1-human-gut-metagenome-genome-assembly--contig:-NODE-413-length-10441-cov-0.970041_pt1 | contig 10441 bp, 14 predicted proteins | sample MGYA00242612_ERZ504779 | MGnify/ENA primary metagenome ERZ504779 (study PRJEB26092, sample SAMD00036366) | human gut metagenome | host: Homo sapiens | study: EMG produced TPA metagenomics assembly of...
CTTTCACCGGGATTCTGGCGGCTCCATTTTACTCAAAATTAAAATTCATCATTCACGTTACGCTTCGTCAATCGCTTTCCAATATCATGGCGGTAATATTTATTGTCAAAGTCAACCCATTCAACAGCCTTATATGCATTCGCACGTGCCTCTTTCAGGGTATCGCCAAGTGCTGTCACGCCGAGTACACGGCCTCCGTTCGTCACGATCTCGCCGTCCTTGAACTTCGTTCCGGCGTGGAAGCAGTAGTAGCCCTCATGCTCTTTGAATGTCGCAAGCCCACGGATCGGGAATCCCTTCTCGTAGGAAACCGGGTAACCGTTCGAAGCCAGTACAACGCAGACACACGCATTGTCTGCAAACTGCAGATCAATCTGGTCAAGCGTTCCATCGATGCAGGCTTCAAATACATCGATGATATCTGTTTTCATACGAGGAAGCACAACCTGTGCCTCCGGATCGCCAAAGCGGGCATTGTACTCCAGCACCTTCGGTCCATCCGGTGTCAGCATCAGTCCGAAGAAGATCACGCCTTTAAACGGTCTTCCCTCTGCTGCCATCGCATCTACTGTCGGCTGATAAATATATTTCTTACAGAAATCATCCACCTCTTTTGTGTAGAACGGGCTCGGAGAGAAGTTTCCCATGCCGCCGGTGTTAAGACCGGTATCGCCGTCTCCTGCTCTCTTGTGATCCTGCGCAGAACTCATCGTCTTGATCGTCTTTCCATCGACAAAAGAGAGCACGGAAACTTCGCGTCCCGTCATAAATTCCTCGATGACCATCTCATTTCCGGCACTGCCGAATTTCTTGTCGAGCATGATCGTCTTAACGCCCTCTTTTGCTTCCTCTAAGGTGTTGCAGATCAGAACGCCTTTTCCAAGCGCCAGACCGTCGGCTTTCAGCACGATCGGGAATTTTGCAGTCTCGAGATATTTCTCTGCCGCTTCTGGATCGGAGAATGTCTCGTATGCCGCCGTCGGGATATGGTATTTTTTCATCAGGTCTTTGGAGAACGCTTTCGATCCTTCCAGGATTGCCGCATTCTTTCTTGGTCCGAATACGCGCAGTCCCTCTGCCTCAAACGCATCGACAACACCGCCGACCAGCGGATCATCCATGCCGATGACGGTCAGGTCAATCTCTTTTTCTTTCGCAAAAGCAACGAGCTTGTCAAACTCCATCGCTGCAATATCGACACACTCTGCGTACTCCGCAATTCCTGCGTTTCCAGGAGCGCAGTAAATCTTGTCTACCTTCGGGCTCTGCGCCACCTTCCAGGCAATCGCATGCTCTCTTCCGCCGCTTCCTACAATCAGTACTTTCATCGCTCTTACTCCTTTATCTTTACGTGTCCGTCTTCTACCGTTACTTTTCCGTTTGCAATCAGATCAATCGCACGCGGCATGATGACCCACTCGGCCTCTTCCATGACGCGCTGCTGCAGTGCCTCGGTGTATCGCCCTCGTGCACTTCGACTGCCTTCTGCAGAATAATCGGGCCGGTGTCTGTTCCGCCGTCCACAAAATGAACCGTCGCTCCCGTCACTTTGACGCCGCGGGATAATACGCCCTCGTGCACTTTCAGTCCGTAATAGCCCGTTCCGCAGAACGACGGAATGAGGGACGGATGAATGTTGATGATCTTATTCGGATAAGCATCCACAATGCTCTGCGGGATCACAACCAGGCATCCTGCGAGCACAACGAGATCGACGTTGTACGACTGCAGTTTCGCCAGCAGTGCCTCGTTGAATGCTTCTCTCGATGCAAAGGTCTTCGGGGAAAGGCATACCGCATCAATCTCCTTCTTTTTCGCACGCTCCAGCGCATACGCTCCTGCATTGTTGCTGATGACAACAGAAACCTCCGCGTTTGTGATGGTTCCCTCGTCAATCGCATCCAGAATCGCCTGCAGGTTCGTGCCGCCGCCGGAGACGAGAACTGCTAATCTTAGCATAACTGTACTCCTTTTTCTCCGTTTTCAATGTGGCCGATCACATATGGCGTATCTCCTGTGGAACGGATGGCTTTCATCGCTGCGTCTACATCTTCCGGATCAACAGCCAGTACCATACCGATACCCATGTTGAAGGTGTTGTACATCATCTGCTCGTCGATATTGCCTTTCTTTGCCATCAGATCAAAGATCGGCGGTACGGTGTAGCTGTCTTTCTGTACAACGGCTACGGTGTTGTCTTTGAGCATACGCGGAATGTTCTCGTAGAAGCCGCCTCCGGTGATGTGGCTGCATGCTTTTACGGTTACACCGGCATCTTTGATGGCGCGGAGTGCTTTTACGTAGATACGGGTCGGTGCAAGCAGGGTCTCGCCGAGGGTTGCGCCGAGCTCATCATAGTATGTATTTAAAGAATCTTTTGTCATATCGAAAACTTTGCGGACAAGAGAAAATCCGTTGCTGTGAACGCCGGTGGAAGCCATGCCGATCAGTACGTCTCCGGCTGCCAGATTTTCACCGGTAATCATGTCTTTCTTGTCACATACGCCGACAGCAAAACCTGCCAGATCGTACTCATCCTCCGGCATCAGGCCGGATGCTCTGCGGTCTCACCGCCGATCAGTGCCGCATCGGACTGCAGACAGCCTTCTGCAACGCCTTTTACGATCGAAGCGATCTTCTCCGGATAGTTCTTTCCGCATGCGATGTAGTCGAGGAAGAACAGCGGTTCTCCGCCGGCACATGCGATATCGTTCACACACATGGCAACGGCATCAATGCCGATGGTGTCGTGTTTATCAAGAATCATGGCGAGCTTCACCTTGGTTCCGCATCCGTCTGTACCGGAAAGCAGCACCGGCTCTTCCATTTCTTTGATTTTTGCCAGGGAAAAAGCGCCCGGAAAAACCGCCAAGGCCGCCTAATACCTCCGGGCGCATGGTTTTCTTTACATGCTCTTTCATTAATTCTACTGATTTGTATCCAGCTTCAATATCTACTCCTGCGTTCTTGTAATCCATGGTGAACCTCCCTTGTCCTTTGTTTTTATTTACTGTAGTTACGGTATCCTGTTTCCTGCAGTTTTGCGTCTTTTGCCTCAACCTGCTCTTTCATTTCCTGTGTATATGCTTTCAGTTTTGCAAGCAGTTCCGGATCGGAAGTTGCAAGAATCTTTGCTGCCAGGATTCCGGCATTGGCACCGCCATTGATGGCAACGGTTGCTACCGGAATGCCGCTCGGCATCTGTACGATGGAGTACAGGGAATCACGACCTCCAAGCGATGTGGTATGCATCGGAATTCCGATGACCGGCATTGGGAAAATAGCTGCGCACATACCCGGCAGATGAGCTGCCATACCTGCGCCTGCAATGATAACCTTGAAGCCTTTCTCCTCTGCGGTTTTTGCATATTCGAAAAATACATCCGGCTCGCGGTGTGCGGAGATGATTTTCATCTCGTACTCAATTCCAAATTTTTCCAGCATGTCGGCTGCTTTGCTCATTACCGGCATATCAGAGTCGCTGCCCATCACAATTCCTACTTTAGCCATGTTGTTCTCCTTTTCTGATTAACTGTTCTAAGCGTTATTCATTAGTTATGCTTATATTTATGTTTTAATCATTCAGTTCTGCTTATAATATACTAAGCAGGCGCAGAAATGTCAACCCATAATCAGCCAAAAGGTTCATTTAATTCTTCCGTTCCCGGCAGGACGAAGCGTCCGTCCTCAATGAGAGGGATCGTCGTTCCGTCTGCTTTTTCGACCGCAACCGACTGCAGTTCGCGGTACGGAATCGTGATGTCCGTGTGGCATCCGAAGTATGCTTTCGACGGATCTTCTTTCCGTTTTGCCGAAACCTCGTTCTCGCGCGCGATTACTTCTTTTCCGTCCGGGTTGTACATCGGGCTGTCCTCCGCCCAGGCGTAGCAGGTGTCGCCCATCGCAAAATGCGGGCCCATCTTCTCTGCGATCAGGATCGGCAGTTTTCCGGCGATGCCGTACTGCTCTGCCATCACGTACGCCATCGTGTTCGTTCCGATGGCAAACTCACCGATCGGCAGCGTCCTGTGGTGATACAGCAGGTTTTCTTCTATATAAGTACGATTGTCCTCTTCTTTTTCGAAGTTTGCGCAGTCATACGCGGTGATCATGCCGTCGGTCAGCGTCAGGCAGAGATCGCGGTAATACAGCTCGTTCAGGTAGACCCCCGTCACATGGAGCACGCCTGTCGTGCCGGTAAGGCTCGGGGAAGTAAAGACCTCTCCGACCGGAATATTGCAGTCGGCAACACAGTTCTCGAAATTCGTCTCTTTCGCAGGATCGTTCAGATGATGCAGCATCACGCGCAGATCCGTTCTGTTCTCCCCTTTTCCAAGCACCTGCACGGAAACGCCCTCGTCGAGCGCATCGATCAGGTACTGCTGGATGCGCTGGTATTTTTCGTAATCGAGCGTGTTGATCTTTACGATCTCACGGAAAATTTTTTCGTAGCGCGGATCGATCTCCGGCATCGGGTAGGCGATGATCGTGTAGCCGTACTCGTCATCCTTGATATAGCGGTTTACAATCTGGCCCGCCTCGTTCTGGAAACCGACACGGAGCTTTTGCTGGCGCTCATTTAAGTGCAGTGCCTGTTTTTTATTTACTGGCTCAAACGGAACTTCGCCGAAGGTTTCCACCACGCAGGGCCGGCATAGCCGCCCGCCAGTTCTTTGTACTCGTCGTATTTCACCTGCATCGCGCGGAGCCGTCTCTTCACGAGATCCTCGTTGAGATACAGCGCCTCATCGTTCCGGTGATCGTAGTCATACTGCTTATTCGCAGACGCACCGGCAACCCACGTTCTCCGCGCGCCGCTGGAAATCACCGGCTCGAGTCCCATCTCGCGGAACTGTAATATTGCCGCACGGATCATGCGCTCAAAACCGATGTGGAAGCGGATGCTGACTGTCTTCTTTTTCGACAGATCTTTTCGCGCCACGAGAAAGCACTTGCGGAAGCCTTCTGTGTAGGTGCGTGCCATCGCGTCGATTTCTTCCTGGCTGAACGTATTTAAAAAGCGGGCTGTACCCTTCTCATTTTCGGTGATATATTCGCCGTACTGGTACAGATACCGCAGATCCGTCAGATCAGATTCCATCACAATATCCTTCACAAAGTGCAGCGACGGGTCGACGATTTCGCGCACCTGGTATTCCTGGCGCTCCTCGGCGTAATCGCTCACATACCAGTAAATGCTCTCTTTTACATACTGCGCGGACGGCAGCGTCTTCTCCTCGAACATCGCATACAACTCGAGATACAGCTCCATCGCCGCAGTCAGCTCCAGCAGGCGGTCCTCATAGACCCAGACAACAGCATTTCCCAGCTCCCGGTACAGGCAGCAGAGGCTCCTTCCATGCGTTTCACCAAGTGCCCGCACGGCAAACGCCGGGTTTCCGTAGGAGGTCTCATACCACTCCCCGATCACATCTTCATACGGCTCGCGGTTAAAAACAGCCAGCTCTTCCTCGGATGCTGTTTTTAGATATCCTTCTGCGATTCTGCTCCGGATCTGGTCCATTTTGCAGAGGTACTGTGCCATCTGTGCAAAAAAATCGCGGTACGGCTGCGGAACGCTTTTTTCCGCCGGAATCTGGCGGATCCGCTCAATTGCAAGCGCATACCGCTCGTTTAATAATTCATCCGTCATAAAAAATCCCTTTCTGTTTCTCTTTAACTGTTACGAGGGGCAGATCTGCCCTCATTCTTCTTAACTTATTCCTGTTTTTCTTCCCGGTCGTCAATAATTTTTCCATCCCGGATACTCTGTTCGAGAATCTCTTCCATATAACTCCAGATCTCCTCGGAGCCGGTCGCCGTCTTCTCGTTTCGTTTTAACGGCTGGGAAATCCGCACATTGTGGCGGGTCCAGTCTTTTCCATCGTTCTCATGATTTAAAAGCAGCGGCTGGAAATTGTCCATCACATGGGCAAAGCGCGCTTCCGGTGTCTCATACGCTTCGAACTCGAGCCAGAGATCCATCAGCATTTTTCCCTGATCCTCCGGCAGCAGGCCGTAGATGCGCTCGGCCGCTTTGTGTTCTCTCTCGTCTTTTGTTTTGTTTGCCTCCGCGTCGTATGCATACGTGTCGCCTGCATCAATCTCCACGAGGTCGTGGATCAGCAGCATGAGCATCGTTCTGCCGATGTCGATTTTCTCATTCGAATATTCCTGCAGCAGAAATGCCATCACCGCCATGTGCCATGCGTGCTCCGCGTCGTCCTCCTGGCGCGAATAGCCGCGGATGTGCGTCTGGCGCAGTATCTGTTTTTCTTTATCAATCTCCAGAATAAAATTCAGCTGTTTTTCAAAACGTTCGCGCTCCATCTTTTCCCCTTTTCTTTTAGATGTACTCCCGGAGTCTTTCTGTGCTTGATTTTACGAGAGTACATTTATCTCACACCGATCAGAAACAGTGCCAGCCATGCGACCAGCATGCCGCCGCTCGTAATCGAGCCGAGAACCGACATTCTGTGGCTGACCTGTTCTTCTTTAAAGCTCTTCATTCCCACATAGAAGCCGTATCCCGACAGAAGGAATGAGAACAGTCCCGCTGCTCCGAGAAAAATGCCTCCGTTTCCGCGGAATGCAAACGATACGCCCGAAGCCAGCAGAAACAGAAAGACCGAAGCACCTGCCATATAGAGAGCTTCCTTTCCGCCTTCCGACGGCTTCCGGACAAAATTGTAATTATACTTCTTCCTCGCCATATTTCCATCTCCTGAATTTATTGCAGATCAGGAATGCGCCGCAGCCGATCATGGCTCCAAGCGTATTCAGCATCAGATCATCTACATCAAAGCAGCCCACCTTCGTGATGAGCTGAATCGTCTCCACGCAGAGGCTGAACATAAAACCAAGAAGCGATACTTTCCAGAAACTCTCCATTTTTTTGTGCATCACCGGAACGATAAAGCCGAACGGCAGAAAACCGATCACATTGCCCGCCAGATTTAAAAAATGCGGCAAGGAATCCCACCTTTTCGCGGTAAATCCAGAACCGTCTGATTTCCTGAAACGGCACCAGATTGTAACGGTAATCCAGTTCAAAAAAGTTTCTTCTCCCGTATTCTTCTGCAAAAAACAGAAAATAAACGAGCGCAAGAAGATACACCAGAAATAAAATCCGTCCCACAACGCGGATTCTGGCTTTCGTCTCCTGCTTCATCTTCGTTTCCCCTTTCTGCGTTGTTCTCCCCTCTGCTATCAGAAACGCCGGCATACCTCATCGGCGCACGCGCTTCCGAAATATCCCGGCATTTTTTCTTTTTAAAAGGCGCTTTTAGAACATGATTTCCCCGCGTCGTTTCAGCAGGCCTGCCCCGCTTACGATCATCAGAACACCGGTTGCCACGCCAACAACAACCAGTACGGCGCCCCATAGCGATATTTCCGCCGCCGACACGTCCCATGGTTTTATAAATCTTTTCATTCATAGCGCAAAACTCCCTTTCCCGGTGTACCGCATCTTATTTCACGCCGTACTCCTCATAATATGCATCAATGGCAGCCTTCATCTTGTCATCGATCTGAATTTTGCCCTGGCATGGACGGTTGTACAGATACGTGATAACGTCCTCCATGGTTACAATGGCATTTGCCGGGAAGCCATAGGTTTCCTGGATTTCCTCAAGTGCGCTCTTGTCGCCTTTTCCGCGCTCCATACGGTTTAAGGATACCATCAGACCTTTGATCTCCACATTGCCCTGTGCCTGGATGATCGGGAACGTCTCCTCGATGGATTTTCCGGAGGTGGTAACATCCTCGATGATGACAACGCGGTCGCCGTCTTTAATTTTGCTTCCAAGCAGCAGTCCTGCATCTCCGCCGTGGTCTTTTGCTTCTTTCCGGTTGGAGCAGTAACGTACTTCCACACCGTAGAGATCATGAATCGCAATGGCGGTTACAACGCTGAGCGGGATTCCTTTGTAGGCCGGTCCAAACAGAACGTCGAAATCCAGTCCATAATTGTCATGGATTGCTTTTGCATAATACTCGCCGAGACGTTTTAACTGGCTTCCGGTTACGTAAGCGCCCGCATTCATGAAGAACGGGGATTTTCTTCCGCTTTTCAGAGTAAACTCTCCAAATTTTAATACCTGGCTCTCGACCATGAACTCGATAAACTCCTGCTTGTACTGTTCCATCTTTTTTCCTCCATATTTTCAGGGGAAGGCATCTTTTTTCGTAATGCCGCCCGTTTTTACTTCTATTCTTTTCTATACTACCATAAACGCCTCTGTTTTTCCAGTCCAGACACAGGATTTCGCATAAAAAACATAAAATCCACACAAATAAATTTCATTCTCTGACGCAAAAAATCCCTCCGCCCAGGGAACGGAGGGATTTCGATATGTTTTCTTTTTAGAAATCTACTTCTGTATCATAGTAGCAGCATTTCAGCAGTTTTTCCATCTCTTCAACAGATGGCTGTCTCGGGTTGGATCCGGTGCAGGCATCGGCGATGGCATTTACAGCGATGTCGTGCAGTCTCTCCAGGAATACGTCTTCCGGAACGAAGCCCTGCTCGGTCGGATAGCTGTCTTTTCCGTAGTTCTTGATGCAGTGCGGAATGTTCAGTTTGTCGTTCATGCCGCGCAGATAGTCAATGAGGAGTTTTACTTTCTCTTCCGTTGTCTCGCCGCCAAGTTTCATCTCGTCAGCGATCACTGCATAACGTTTTGCTGCAGTCTCGTCTTTTGCGTTGAACGCGATAACCTTCGGCAGGTACATAGCGTTTGCTGCGCCGTGGATCAGGTGAGCGCCGTAATCAGCGAATGCTGCGCCTGTTTTATGTGCCATGGAGTGAACAATACCAAGAAGTGCATTGGAGAATGCCATACCAGCGAGGCACTGTGCGTTGTGCATGCTGTCACGTTTTGCCATATCTCCGTTGTAGGATCTACCAGGTCTGCCTGAATCATCTTGATTGCATACAGTGCCAGCGGATCGGTGAAGTCACAGTTCGCGGTGGAAACGTATGCCTCGATTGCATGGGTCATAGCGTCCATACCGGTGTGAGCAACTAACTTTTGCGGCATCGTCTCTGCCAGATCCGGATCTACGATTGCAACGTCCGGCGTGATTTCGAAGTCTGCCAGCGGGTATTTGATACCTTTTCATAGTCTGTGATAACTGCGAACGCGGTTACCTCGGTTGCTGTTCCGGATGTAGAAGAAATTGCACAGAAATGAGCTTTTCTGCGGAGTTTCGGCATTCCGAATACCTTGCACATTTCTTCGAAGGTGATGTCTGGATACTCGTATTTGATCCACATTGCTTTTGCTGCGTCGATCGGAGATCCGCCGCCCATTGCTACGATCCAGTCCGGCTGGAACTCTTCCATCGCTTTTGCTCCGCGCATAACAGTCTCGACTGACGGGTCAGACTCGATTCCCTCAAAAAGCTGTACTTCCATGCCGGCTTCTTTCAGGTAGTCTACTGCGCGATCCAGGAAACCGAAACGTTTCATGGAGCCGCCGCCTACACAGACGATTGCACGTTTTCCTTCGAATGTTTTCAGTGCCTCTAAAGCACCCTTTCCGTGGTATAAATCTCTTGGTAATGTAAATCTTGCCATTGTTCAGAACCCCTTTCTTGTTTTGCTTCTGATGGACAGCTCCGGCAGATCAGATCAGCAGAATTTCTGTTTTTCCTACTCTCTGTTTGAGCCGCCTTTTGTCTTTTGTTTTCGACTTTGTTATTATTATAACAAACTTTTTCAGGGATTTCCAATACAAAAATGATATTTCCTGATGTCAATTATATATGTCTTATTTACTCCCGTGCCGCCCGCAATGCCTGTTTTTCACGGTACATCGCTCTTTTCCTCCAGCTTTCCGCTTCCAGATATTTCACGAAAAACACTCCCAACCACTTTCAACGCCTCCGCCAGATCCTCCCGAAAATCCTCATCCCCTCTCCGCAGACTATTCACCCTGCACCCAAACACCCTCTCATGCCCCGTACAGTGCAGATACCTGCCGTCCCCCAGATACATCCCCACATGCCCCCTCCAGAACAGCAGATCCCCGGCCTTCGCCCGTTCCTCCACCAGACACATCTCCTCCCCTTCTCTCCAGATCGCTTTCATCGGATACCCTTCCCTGATATCCGCATCCCGCCAAATCAAAACCCCATTCATCAAATACACCATAAACACCACACCCGAACAGTCAATCCCATCCGCCGCCTTCCCGCCCCACCGGTACTGGCATCCAAGATACCCCTTCGCACACTCCACAACCTTCCTCCGAAACTTCTCTTCCGACCACCCCTCCGGAATCCCCTGCTCCACAAAAAACCTCTCTTCCGATTTTCCCCACAAAAACCGATCCGAATCCAGTCTTTTTCTTAATGCCACCTCCGGCACAAACCCACTGATCCCATTCGCCAGTTTCACCCTGCAATACCCATTCTCCGTCTCCTCCATTTTCTC
>ENA-OQJT01000414-OQJT01000414.1-human-gut-metagenome-genome-assembly--contig:-NODE-414-length-10427-cov-0.966893_pt1 | contig 10427 bp, 20 predicted proteins | sample MGYA00242612_ERZ504779 | MGnify/ENA primary metagenome ERZ504779 (study PRJEB26092, sample SAMD00036366) | human gut metagenome | host: Homo sapiens | study: EMG produced TPA metagenomics assembly of...
TTTAGATATTATCAATTCAGCTAAATTTTTATTATTTGTATTAGCATTATAATATTCATCACGATATAAGAACATGACTATATCCGCATCTTGTTCGATTGAGCCTGACTCCCTTAAATCCGATAACATAGGTCTTTTTATCTTGTCTAGCTTCTACGCTTCGACTTAATTGAGCTAAGGCAATCACTGGAATATTTAATTCTTTGGCTAAAATCTTTAACTGTCTTGATATATCAGACACTTCTTGAACTTTATTATCTCTTTTTCTTTCAGATGCTAATAATTGTAAATAGTCTATGATAATAAGTTTTATATCCTTTTGTCTTTTTAATTGCCTTGCTTTACTTCGCAACTGCAAAATATTAATCTCTGCACTATCTTCAATATAGATTGGTCTTTTAGATAATATATCAGTAGCTTTTATAACTCTTTGCCATTCGTTTTCATCTAAGCGACCAGTAGATATTTTTTGCGAATTAACGCAACTTGCCCCACTAATTAGCCTTTTACCGAGTTGGGCTTTTGACATTTCCAAAGAAAACACCGCTACAGGTATATTTTTCTTTGCAATCTTACTAGCCATGCTTAAGACAAGAGCTGTTTTCCCCATTGCTGGTCTTGCACCTATGATAATAAAATCTGAATTTTGAAATCCGCCAGTGATTTTATTTAAATCTATATAACCCGTATCAATACCCGATACACCATTTTGATTATGTTCATATTGGTATTCTATTTCTTGCATACACTCAATCATTAAATCAGTAGGTTCGATAATATCGCCCTTATAAACATTTTCTTTTGAGATATCAAATATCAACTTTTCTGCTTCACTTACTGCACTGTCTATATTTTCAGCAGTATAGGCGATATCCTTTATTTGCTCGCCTGCTTGAATATATTTTCTTCTTATGGCGGTATCTTTTACCATGTCAGCATAATATTTTACATTACTTGCTGAAGGTACACAGTTTACTAAACTTGTTATGCACGCAACCCCGCCAGCTTCTTCGAGTTTATTCGTTTTGTCTAAATACTCAATAACTGTTAAATTGTCTATAGGTTTATTGGCTTTAAATAACGTCAACATTGCTTTATAAATAATCTTATGACTAGGTCTGTAGAAATCATCTACTCTTAAATTTATATCATCAATGATTGTTTTATCAGCAATTAAAATCGCTCCTAGCACTGCTTGCTCTGCTTCAATATTGCATGGCAAATTATTTTTATTTTCCATTTTTCTACATCTCCTTTTTAGGCTCTAAAATCGCTTTAGAGCCTTTTTTATATCCAGCGTATATAATTTTATCTAAAATATTAAAAAATATCGTTAGTGGCTAAATATCGAATTATTAGCCGTATTTTAGATTTATAAAACGTTATCCATTTTAAAAATCATTTTCCAACATATTCTCACAGACTGGATAATAAACTGGCTTTGTTTTTTGTTCTTCTTTGATTGTATCCTGCATCATATTTATTTCATCAGTCCAACGCTCTTGATTTAACCATGTTGCAGGATAAGGAACATATTTCCCATTATCTTTCTTCCATTGTTCAGTCTGTTTGACCATTTCTAAAGCCTTGAGTATTTTCTCGAATAACTCTAAAGAAGGTTTAATTTTTTTCCATGACTTTTGAGCTTGTTTCTTGCTTACCTTTTTCGGGTACGCTTGCCAAAACTTATCAAACTGTTTTTCCTGCAACTCATTTAGTTCTTTATTCTGTTTTTTGATAGCCTTATTCTTAGTTTCTTGTTTTATAGTATTAGAAGAATGGTTATCACTTTCTTTTTGTTTATCATCTTCATGATTATATACCTGCTCATTTTCTGAATGAGCATATATATTCTTATTATTCTTCTTATATATATTCTTATTGGGTAATAAATCGTTACTGTTAACCGTAACATTTTGTGACTGTATCTGTAACATTTCGTTACTGTTAGAAATATTTAACGGTAACATTTTATTACTGTTAACCGTAACATTTTGTGACTGTTTATTATCAGCTAACTGTGAATAATTTTCATTGTTTTTAATTTGCTGATATAAGAACATATGATTTATTTTATATATGCTATTAATTCGACCGTTGCTAGCTTCTTTTTTTAAATAACCCTTATCGGTTAAACTTTTTAAAATTCTTAAAGCTCGAGGTTTTGAGTAATTTAACATATCGCATAAATATTTGAACTACCTATATATATTTTATTATTTGCTTCAAAACTAAATATTAAGTTTAATGTATGAAGTTCATCAGCATTTAAACCTAATTTGAAGAAAGGCAAATAATATTTAATAAAAGTTGTTGACTTTAAATAATCTATATTAGCTTTTTTAATATTTTCGTTAATGTTAGCTTTTGCATCACCCGCCATTGTGCCTGCCCCCTGTCTACTGGTCTATATATTGCTGTAAAACTTGATAATTTATATGGTATTCGCTAGGATTTCTGTTCGTGCCTTGCTTCTTTGTAATCAAATTTCTATCAATGAGAACACTTAAACAACGTAAAACTGTATGCTTAGTTGTATTAGTCCGTTTATAAAGATAATTTAATCCTTTTTTATATACTGCATCTGCTTCGCATTCCTGATATAATAGAGAAAACAATATTAATTCATTTGCTTTCAATTTCAAGAATGAATGATATATTTTTATATAGTCAAACTGTGGAATTTCTCCATTGTTTAACTGTGTAAAATTTTCATAGATTGGCGGTATTGATTTATTGTTCATTGTGTCATCTCCTTGTTTTGTTGTAGCGTTTCATCAGCTACTACAGAATAAATTTATAGCCCCAATAACGGGGCTATTTTTTTATGCTATATCAATCAGTAGGATTTATTTTTTTTCTCGTAGAAATGGCGGTTTATCTTGCCTTTTAGCGTGATTTTGCCCATTGCTTCTACTTCCTTATTCATTTCTCTAATAAGTTCATAAGCCTTTGAAATAGATATATTGCAGTCTTCAGCAATCTCTTTGGCAGTTATAAATCGACTTTTTACAGTTTCCATATTTTCAATTCAGTCCTTTCATGATAAAATTTACTTGCTTTTAATTTTTTTATGCTCCTTGTCTTAGTGCGAGGGGCTTTTTTTATATTCATATTTAGCTATTAAAGTTTCTAAATCTTTGACAATAATATGAAAAGATGAGCCAGTTATAATATTATCTGTATTATTGCTAAAGTCTAAATACATATCTTTTAAGCTCTTTAATTCATCTATGAGCCTGTCAAAACTCGTAGCTTTGATTTTAATCGTTATTAGATTATCCATGTATAGAAACTCTCCTAGAGTTCAATAAAAATCCTGTCAGCACCAATCTGAATATTTTTGGCGGGTATCTTGTTTCTTTTTATTATATTTTGCTCTAAGTATCTTAGCTCTTTCTATCCTTTATTGAAGTCTTTGGAATTTCTCATCAATAGAATGTTTATTAAATGGGAAAAAGTCCGCCATATCAATTACAATACCGTTTTGTACATAAAACATTTATTTAATCACTTCTTTATTTTAGAATTTCTATTACTTCACTGAATGATAATTTAATAAGTTTTAATCTATCTCGCCGAAAATTCTATTGTCGATTTCATCAACGTCGTCATATGATAATCCAGCGGAGTCATTTTCTAGCTGTTTAGCTATTATTAAATCTCTAAAAGCTTTATATCTTAATAATTCAGCTCGTTTTTCATTTAATAACGCTGATTGGTTCGTACTTTCTTCAAAAAGTCTATTATGAAGTATTTTTACCTTTTCAAGCTTGATTGATGTATTATATAGTTTATCTTTTAAATCAGTATTTAATTTATGTTCATTGTTTCTTATTTCTTGCTCCATAGCATTGAAGGCATCAATAAAATCTAACTTCCACTTTAAAGCTTTTTCACCCTTAAAACTCATGACAAGCAGGCTAAATCCGTCCCTATCCATTAGATACATAGTGTTATTTTTGCCTGTTTCATCTTTATAATTCGACTTAAAAAAGTGCTTAGAAAGCCTTTGCTTATTAGCTGAACGCAGAAGTGCGTTGAGTAAACGTAAAATATCACAATGACGTTTGTCAAAATGCTCTGCAAGTTGTACACTAGATACAACAACTTGATTTTTGAACATATGAACCAAATTATTTTGATTATCCATGTTTTTAACTTCCTTTCGATAGCTCCTAGATATTCTAGGGGCTTTTTTATTTGCTTTTTTGGCGGTTAGTCCTCATCTTTTAATAAATCTTTTGGTTTAACCTCTAACGTTTTGGCTATTTTTCCTAGTGTTTGGGGCGTTAATTTCATTCTGCCATTGAGTAACTTGATTAAACTTGAATAGCAGATACCTGCATTAGCTACAAGTCTAGTTTTTGAATAACATTTATCTGCCATAGCTAATTCTAATTTGCTTTTATCTAGTTTCACATCTTCCACCTTCTTCATACTTATTAGGGAATAAATATCGATTTTATCCCTTATATGTATCATGATAAATCATTAATTATTTAAAGTCAATCCCTAAAATGTATTATAAAAATATATTGATTTAATACAAAATAGGGATTATAATTATATTATGATGAGGAGGTTAATATAATGAATTTAGATAAAAACCTAAGAATTTATAGGGAACGAGCGGGATATGCAACAGCAAAGGAATTTGCTGACGCTTTAGATGTTCCATACAACACTTATACAGCTTATGAAAATCAAAAAAAGAGAACCAAAACTAGAAATGCTAATAAAAATAGCTGATTTATTAAATGTATCGCTAGATGATTTACTAGGACGAACGCCAGCAGATGAAGATGAACGACTAAAAAAGGAAATTAACGATTTATTAAATCCTAATGAATTAAAAAAATTTACGAGTTGTAATAAATAATATTGATGAAAAAAATATCTATTGTTCGTTTTTAGAACTTAATTATAATTTTTCTCTTAATAAATCTCATATTGTTTCAACGATAAATGCGTTAAATAAAACAATGGAAGACAAGAAAAAAAAATATTTTCCAAAAAAGTTTATTCTCATCTTATATATTAAATATTATTATTTTAACTGACCGTAGAATAGATGATATTTGTTTTGATAAAACTAATTTATCAATAGATGAAAAAAATAAAGAAATACAAAAAATGTTAAATATTCAAAACGAACTTAGCAAATTTTTAGGTATAGATAAACAATTATTAAAACTAAATAATGAATATGATATGTCAAAAATAAATAGATACATCGGGCAAGTACCTATTTATGCATCAAATAATTGATTGCTTTGCTCGGGCAATTGATTATTAAAATATGTATTTGATTTTATGAATACCTGGTCAGTTAAATAAAAAAACCGCCACCAATAAAGATATTGGGGCGATATTTTGAATTTGAATTATTGATTATGGTATTACACTGTGAAGGTCATAATATAACCACAGGTACAATCATAAGTACTAATAAAAGAAAACGGCTTAAAACGGCTCATATTTTGTCATGATTTGATAAAGTATTGGCAGTTTATTAAGTTTACCCTTTTAAACTAGTCGAATTCGACCAGTTAAACTAAAACCGCCACAAGATAAAAACTCATGGCGGTAATAATACAAAATATTTTGTTATAGCGTTTCATCAGCGTAAAGCAAAGTAAATAACTTTATTGTAATGACAATTAAATTATTGAATTGAGGTGAGTTTATATGGAAAATATTACAAACAAACCAGTACCAGATGCTAAGATTAAAATTATCACAAGTAAAAATAGTCCTGAACTAGCAAAAAAAAATGAAAGAAGCTTCAGCTTATTTTATGAAAATTAATGACCAATTATATAAGGATTTAGCAAATAAATGAATACAGAAAAACAAATTATAAATATTTTACTTGATGATATCTTAGACTTTCATCAACAACTTACCGATAGATATAGAATGGAAAGCGGTATCCATGATATGAATTTACTTCAATCAGCAGTAAATTCACCATTTCAAAGTTTTGCAGGTCAAGATTTATATCCAACAATATTTGATAAAGCTTCTAGACTTTGTTATGGATTGACTAAAAATCACCCATTCAATGACGGTAATAAAAGAACTGCTATCCACAGTATGCTAATCTATTTATACATCAATGATATTTTATTGGATTATGAAAGTATTGAATTAGAAAATATCATTATTAACATTGCTTCCAGTAAAATGAGTTGTGAAGAACTAACACAATGGCTACAAGACCATGTAAAAAAATCTAAATTAAAACTAGATAAAAAAATAGCCCCTCGCTATGCTACCAACATAACAAGAGGCTACTTCTTACCATTCCAATTTTAAATGAATGATATTCTTCCATTAGCAACTAAATTATATCATTCTTTTTAAAGTTGGTAAATGGTAGGCTTATTAAGTATACGATTTTTTAACTTGAAAGGAATGTTTTTTTATGCCTGTTTACAAAAACGAACAACGTGGAACATGGTTCACGACTTTTTATTATACCGATTGGACTGGTACACGCAAGAAAAAGAAGAAAGAAGGCTTTACCACTAAACGAGAAGCCCAAGCCTTTGAGCGTGAATTTCTCGAACGTATGGCGGGAACTTGCGACATGAAATTTAGTTCGCTAGTAGCTATATACTTAGATGATTGTAAATCAAGAATAAAAGCATCTACTTTATACACCAAAACGACTATCATTGAAAAATATGTATTGCCTTATTTTAAAGATACCGCCATAAATAAAATCACACCAACCAATATTAGACAATGGCAAAATACTATTAAAGATGATACCAATTCTAAAGCTAATCAGTATTTAAGGGCTATCAATACTCAAATATCTTGTATATTTAATTTTGCAGTTAGATATTATAATTTGCCGAAAAACCCTGTTAAACTTTGCGACCCAATAGGTTCGAAAAAAGGTCAAGAGTTAAACTTTTTTACACTAGACGAATTTAATCAATTTATAAAAAAAGTTAATACTGATGAACCATATTACACTATATTTAATATTTTATTTTGGACTGGTATACGACGTGGCGAGCTGTTAGCCCTTCGCCCTTGTGATTTTGATTTTGAAAATAATCTATTACACATAACTAGAAATATGGTTTATATTCAAAACTACAAGCCAATGATAACCACACCAAAAACTGAAAAGAGTAAACGTACTATCACACTACCAAAATTTTTAGTTGATATTGTAAAAAATTATATTCAAAAAGATTTTATTACATCACATGATTTATTATTTGAAGTTTCGCCAACTGTTTTATTTAATAAGCTTAAACATTATATTAAATTAGTAGGATTAAAAACTATTCGCATTCATGATTTTAGACATTCCCACGCTTCACTATTGATTGAACAAGGTTATTCGCCATTGATGATTGCTGAACGTCTAGGACATGAAAAAATTGAAACAACTTTAAAAACCTATTCTCATTTATATCCAAATAAACAAAATGAATTAGCTGAAAAACTACAACAATTACATCAAAATATATAAACTTGAATATAATAGTACGTTTTTAGTACGCTTATAAAAACAAAAAAGCCGTAACCCTTTATAATAAAAGGCTACGACTTTATTTCTTAATTATTCAGCATATACACTGATTTGACGGTTGTAACGACCTTTACGTTCGAAAGCAACACGACCAGCAATTTTAGCGAATAAAGTATCATCTTTACCGATGCCTACGTTAGCACCTGGATGGAAATGAGTACCTCTCTGACGAACTAAAATGCTACCTGCAGTAACGATAGTACCAGCATGTTCTTTAACGCCAAGACGTTTAGATTCGCTATCACGACCGTTACGAGTACTACTAACACCTTTTTTATGAGCGAAAAGCTGTAAATCAAAATTGAACATTCAAATTCACCTCCTGATATTTAGAACAGAAACGTTTTTTGGATTAGATTTCTCTATTTCCGCAAAACCAAGTACAGCTACAGCAAAGACAGCTTCTGTTAAATCATCAGCTTTATCTTTCAGAGCCACACTTAAATATCCGGGCTTTACATCATAATTTATTTCACGATGTAAATGTTTTGCCAAACCTAAAATAACTGACTGAGCCAATGCAGAAATCCCAGCACATACAATATCTTGACCATATGCGCCTGCTCCTGCATGTCCTTCTACTAAAAGACCGATGACTTTATCATCATCTTGACGCATTACAGATATTTTTATCATTATGCTTCGATTTTTTTCAATAGTTAATTTAGTGAAAGGCTGACGATGACCCTGACGACGACGATAGTTGGATTTAGCTTTGTATTTGAAAACTAAGATTTTTCTAGCTTTATCTTGTTTTTCAACTTTTGCAGTGATTTTAGCACCTTCAACAACTGGAGTACCAACTTTAACATCTGCATCATTAACAACAGTTAAAACCTGATCAAAAGTTACAACATCGCCTTCATTAGCTGCGATTTTTTCAACAGTGATAACGTCACCTTCGGAAACACGATACTGTTTTCCGCCTGTCTGGAAAATAGCGTACATTCAATTACACCTACCTTAATTAATACTCGCCAATTACGGTTAGTCAAAGACTATTTATAAACCTTTTTGTGCGGTTGGGAAACCTTAATTTCTTAAGGCTTACATCTTGAAATTCTATCATATTTAAACTAATAATGTCAATAAAATTATTAAATAAATAAAATTATTATTTGACAATAATACGTATACGTACTATTATAATTTTATACGTATACGTACTATTATAAAAGAAGATTTTTTTATGTATTATATTGCCAAAGCAAAAAATATTTTATTTACACTCTTTTGCTGTTGTATTTTATTATCTAATGTTGCTTATGCACAAGATAAATCGCAAACAGCCCCACCACCTAATTTACCTAGTGAATTATTTGATAATACTCCTCTAACTCCTACAAAAGTTTTTGATAATCTTTATTGTATAGGTACAAAAAAGCGTTGTAGCTTGGGCATTACAAACTTCTGATGGAATCATACTCATAGATTCAATGTGGGATAATAACGACACCCAATTAATCATTGATGGCATGAAAAAATTAGGATTAAATTTAAAATATATCTTAATATCTCATGGTCACGGTGACCACTATGGTGGAGCACAATATTTAAAAGATAAATATAATGCTAAAATCTTTATGAGCAACACTGATTTTTATTATATGAATAATACTTTTGATGGAGTAAATGGTTCTCGTTCACCAAAATGTACTGTAGATGAATTTTTAACAGACGGACAACAAATTACCTTAGGTGATACTACTGTTACTGTCGTATCCACTCCTGGTCATTCTCCTGGTTGTGTTTCTTTTATCTTTCCTGTAAAAACTCAAGGTAAAACTTATATGGCTGCTCAATGGGGTGGCACAGGTATTCCTAAATCTATGGAAAACAAAGTCCAATATAAATCTTCCCTAGAACATTTTTCTCAATATTGTCAAGATAATAATGTAGTTGTTGAAACTACTGCTCATTTATTCGCTGATAACGGTTATGCTAAATTAAATAATGTAGTAAATTCTACTTTCATAGAAAATAATCCATTTTATCTAGGTCAAAAAGGCATTGATAATTATCTCAATAACTTATCATTAGAAATAGATAGAGCCATCGCTAATTCTATAAAATAAATATCTAAATATAAAAAAAGGAGTCTAAATATCTTAGACTCCTTTATCTATCTTCACCTTTATATTTTATGTTACAATAAAATATATTTAAAACTTGAGGTGTTATTTTAATGTTTCTCGAAAAATCTTTAGGATATACAATTTGTACCATAGCTAGAAAATTCATCAAAATTTGACACATAAATTTTCCCCATATAATATTACTCCAGAGCAATGGGTAGTATTAAATCAAATTCACATCAATAAAAATATATCTCAGAAAAAATTAGCTGATATTATCCAAAAAGACCCTAATAATGTAAAAGTTCTTGTCGACAAATTAGAACAAAAAGAATTAATTAAGAGAGCTTCCAACCCTAACGATAAAAGAGCATTTTTTTTATCTACAACAAATAAAGGTATCGAGCTTATTGATACTTTAAATGAAGTGGATATTTCTGTAATTTCTGATGTAGAAAAAAGCTTAACTAAAGAAGAAAATATTTTATTATTAGAATTATTATCTAAAATTGAAAAAAATTTTTCATCTTCTTCAAAATAAAATATTTACCATATATTTACCATCAAGTAAAAAAGGTTAAGACAAATGAGTATATCTCATCATCTGTCTTAACCTTTTTTTATTTCTCTATACCATATTTTTTTAATGCTTCATAAGCTGCATGTTGTTCAGCTTCTTTTTTAGTAGTGCCTTTTCCTTTGCCATCAATTTTTTTATCAATAACTACAGCAAATTCAAAAGTTTTTGCATGGTCTGGACCTGTTTCTGCCAATAATTTGTACTCAACATGTTG
>ENA-OQJT01000417-OQJT01000417.1-human-gut-metagenome-genome-assembly--contig:-NODE-417-length-10368-cov-0.912216_pt1 | contig 10368 bp, 14 predicted proteins | sample MGYA00242612_ERZ504779 | MGnify/ENA primary metagenome ERZ504779 (study PRJEB26092, sample SAMD00036366) | human gut metagenome | host: Homo sapiens | study: EMG produced TPA metagenomics assembly of...
CGGCAGCACGTCGAGCGTGGCAAAGTAATCGCCCGGGCGCTCGGCGCGGCGGATGAGGTCGGCCGAGCCATCGGGGCGCAACAGGACCTCGGCGGAGCGCAGGCGTCCATTGTAGTTGTAGCCCATGGAGTAGCCATGCGCGCCGGTATCGTGGATCACAAGCAGGTCGCCCATGTCGATATGCGGCAGCTCGCGGTCGATGGCGAACTTGTCGTTGTTCTCGCACAGATTGCCCGTGATGTCGTAGGTGTCCGTGACGGGCGCTGTGGTCTTGTCGTCGCCACCCGGCTGGCCCATCACCGTAATGTGGTGGTAAGCGCCATACATGGCAGGACGAATCAGATCGACGGCGCTTGCGTCCACGCCGATATAGTCCTTGTAGATCTGCTTCTCGTGGATGGCCTTGGTGACCAGGCATCCGTAGGGGCCCATCATAAAGCGACCCATCTCGGTGCAGATCGCCACATCGCCCATGCCGGCAGGAACCAGGATCTCGTCGTATGCCGCGTGTACTCCCTCGCCGATGGCGCGAATGTCGTTGGCCTGCTGCTCGGGCAGGTAGGGGATGCCGACGCCGCCGGACAGATTGATGAAGGCGACGTGTGCGCCGGTCTCGCGCTCCAGGCGTACGGCAAGCTCAAAGAGGATGCGCGCGAGCTTGGGGTAGTAGTCGTTGGTGACAGTGTTGCTGGCAAGGAATGCGTGGATGCCAAAGTCCTCGGCGCCCTTGGCCTTGAGCATGCGGAAGGCCTCGAAGAGCTGCTCGGTGGTCATGCCATATTTGGAGTCGCCCGGGTTGTCCATGATGCCGTTGGAGAGCTGGAACAGACCGCCTGGATTAAAGCGGCAGCTGACCGTCTTGGGGATGGGCCCCGCAACGCGCTCAAAGAACTCGATGTGGCTGATGTCGTCAAAGTTGACGATGGCACCCAGCTTGTCGGCGAGCTCAAAGTCGGCAGCCGGCGTGTCGTTGGAAGAGAACATGATGCGTGTCCCGTGATACCCAGTGAGCGGCGATCATGAGCTCGGTATAGCTCGAGCAATCGCAGCCGCAGCCGTATTCGTTGAGAATGGAGATGAGCGCCGGGTTGGGGTTGGCCTTGACGGCAAAGTATTCCTTAAAGCCCGGGTTCCATGCAAAGGCGTCGCGCACTTCTTGCATGTTGCGGCGGATGCCCGCCTCGTCGTATAGATGAAACGGCGTGGGGGAACTGCTCGACGATATGCTCGAGTGTCTCCTTGTCCACAAACGGCTGCTTGGCCGCATATGCCTCGTTGGGGGTCAATGCCATGTCCCGTAAACCTCGCTATCCAGACGGCGCTATCTGCGCATCGAATCCGCATAGCGTGGACCCAATGTCCGGATAGCGCTCCCGCATTGCTGCAGACAGTCCTGTGGGTGTTTCCCACAGGCCCACCAGGTTGTTCGTGCCCGAAAAACCCAGTTCGGCGGGTTTCGCCTCCCCACGGGGTCAAAGCCTGCCGGCTCGCCCGCGGCTCTTCGTGCCCGCGCCCTCTATCAAGTGGTAAAGACCCTATCACGTTGCACTTTACCAAACAAGAGTATTCGTATATAACGTTTAAAAAATGCAGCAATATGCTGGAAACATGTGTGCCACAATCCTGTATCACAATAAGTTGCAACAGATGTGCCTCACGAAGGGATTCTCTATGACCGAGCTCCAAGAACTCCGTCGCTATCGCCGCGATCTCCATCGCATTCCGGAGCTCGATTTCGATCTTCCGCAGACTATTGCCTATATCGAGGGCGTGTTGGCGCCGCTCGCTTGCGAGGTGACCCATCCGTGTCCCAGCTGCGTCTGCGCTTTCTTCGACGCTGGCGTTGGTGCCGCGCGTGCCACGGCGATTCGCGCCGATATGGATGCGCTGCCCATCGCGGAGGCGACGGGAGCGGCCTTTGCTCGATCCATCCCGGCAAGATGCACGCTTGCGGACATGACGGACACATGGCCATGGCACTTGCCGCCGCGACGTATGTCGACCGTACGATTCGCGAGCAGCCGGGCGCCATTAGGCGCAACGTTCTCTTTGTGTTCCAGCCGGCCGAGGAAACGACCGGTGGTGCCAAGACGGTATGCGAGAGCGGTGTGTTCGAGCGCTATGGGGCTGACCGCATTTTTGGCTTCCATGTGTGGCCCGATCTGCCTGCCGGCACGTTGGCGAGTTGTTCCGGTCCGCTGCTGGCGCGTTCGAGTGAGACACACATTCATATTCACGGGACGAGCATCCATATCGCTAAGACCTATGGCGTTCCGGTCGAGGAGTCGCACGATGCGGCGCTGGCGGCTGCCAAGTTCTTGGTTGCCGAGCGCGAACTGATGGACGAGCTGGGCACCGACGAGCCCTGTATCGGTAAGTTCGGTCTGCTGCAGGCCGGTACGGTTTGCAACGCGGTGGCGGGGGAGGCCCATGTGGCCGGAAGCCTGCGTGTGTTTACGGACGACATGTTCGACCGGGCGCGCGAAGGCGTGCGCCGCGTGCTGGACGATGCCTGTGCCGCAACGGGCTGCACGTATGATCTCGACTTTGCCGAGGGCTATCCGCCGGTCGACAACGACCCCGAGTTGTTTGTCAGCGTCGCGCCTGCCTTGCCCGGGCTGCAGCTTGTGGAGGAACCGCTGCTGATCGCCGAGGATTTCGCGTTCTATCAACGCCATCTGCCGGGCGTGTTTTTCCTGCTGGGCACGGGTATGCCAGAGGACCAAGACAACCCGAGTGATTCGGATGGCTGTCCCGCCTATGCCACAAGCGCTCTGCATACCGATAGCATGCTCTTCGACGAGGAAATCCTTCTCAAAGGCCTCGATGTCTACAAACGATTGCTTTTGCTTGACTAAGGCGCAAAGGACTATTTGTTCTAGAAAATACGAACAAACGTACGATATAATAGAGATGTAAGTCTATAGAAACGTTTGACGTTACTAACGTAAGGCGATACTATGATTGCATCGTATAAAGATGAGGATACCGAACGCTTTGCCATGGGTGTGCGGGTCAGGAGGTTCGTGCCCTTTGAGCGTGTTGCGTTGAGGAAGATTCGCCAACTGCAGGTTTGTGCTTCGCTTGATGATCTTCGCGTTCCACCGGGCAACCGCCTGGAAGCTTTGAAGGGCGATCGTGCCGGTCAATATAGCATCCGTGTTAACGAGCGCTATCGGGTCTGTTTTGAGTGGAGACAGGAGATGGCTTGGAATGTCGAAATCGTCGATTATCACAAGTGATGAGACTTCGGCCGATTTGCTGTCGCCGGTGACTCCTGGTGAGCTTCTCAAAGAGGAGTTTCTTGTTCCCATGGGCATTTCTCAATATCGCCTTGCGAAAGAGACTGGGATTCCGGCTCAGCGTATCGGGCAGATTGTCTTGGGAAAACGTCGCGTGACGGCCGACACCGACCTCCGTCTTTGCCGTTATTTTGGCCTGACGGATGGTTATTGGCTGCGCGCTCAGGTGGCGTTTGACCTTGAGGCCGAGAAAAGGCGGATCGAACCGGAGCTGAATAAGATCGTTCCTGTCCAGCAGGCCGCTGCGTTGTAGTGCTCAAAGATATTGAGGTTGGAGTGACGATGGAACGACGCCGACAGTCTGCCGTTTATAGTCCCGGTGGGTGTGGATGCGGCTTGTTGTTGCTTCCGGTTATTGCTGTGAGCATTGGCGTGATGTTTGCGCTTGCTGGGCTGGCTGCGGCGGCACTCGTACTGTTTATCACTGCCATCGGCGTGACGATTTGGCTCTGCCGCAATCGCGAGCGACGCCGTGCCGGCGGTAAAACCAATGTCGGCTGGGTTGTATTCCTGGTCATTGCGTACCCGCTGAGTGTCAGCTACCTGGTGTTCTTTGTCCTGTTGATGGTCAGTGCCTTTACCGGGGAATCCGTCACGGTGGGTTGATGCGCTGCCGGCAGACGGTCGCGCAAAGTGCGTTTGCTCGGCGTTTGGATAACTGCATTGGCCGTTTACCGCAACCTTAGCTCTCAGCTAATGAATCAAGTTTAATCCTTCCTACGATGTGCTGTGTGCCGGCACGGTAGCCGGATCGTAGGAAGGATGAATAATGGCAAAAGAGGGAAAGAAGCCGATCGGTAAGATTGTCCTAGGCGTCATCGTGGTGCTGGTTATTGTCGGTGCCGTGGGCTCTATGGGCGGCAACTCAACCGATTCGCCTGCGAGCGATTCGGCAAAACCTGCCGGGACGACACAGCAGGCTGAGGAGCAAAAAAGAACCGCAAGAACCGTATACCATTGCTGACGAGGCTGAAGACACTTCCAATCAGTTTGCCTATAAGATCACGGGGACGCTGACCAATAACACGGACAAGGAAAAGAGCTACATTTAGATTGAGTATGTTCTGTATGATGCTGATGGCAACCAGGTTGGAACGGCTCTTGCAAACACCAATCATCTGAAGGCGGGCGGCTCCTGGAAGTTCGAGGCGCTGGGCACGGTGTCTCCCGATCAGGTCGCCAGTTGGGAGCGTTCGGACGTAAGCGGTTTCTAGCATGTTGTATGCACTGGGGGGAGGTGAAGTCGTATGCCCGATAAAAAGCTGACTGACGAGTTGCTCAATGAGCTTCTCGACGCGCCAAACATCGATGGCTATATCAAAGAACACGACTTTGCCGCCCCGTTCGCCTTTCGAACTACCTGAAGCAGCTACTGCAGGAAAAGGGCTTGGAGCGCTCGCGCGTGGTTCGTATGGCCGATCTCAATGAGACCTTTGGCTATCAGATCTTTACCGGTGCGCGGCATCCGAGCCGCAATAAGGTGCTGCAGATTGCCTTTGCGATGGCGCTGACGCTCAAAGAAACCAACCGTGCGCTGACGGCTGCGGGGTAAGCGTCCTTAACTGCAAGGACCGCCGCGATGCGATTATCATTTTTTGCATCGATCGCGGGTGCAGCCTCCAAAAGGTCAACGAGGAGCTGTATCGCTTTGGCGAGGAGACGGTGAGTTAGCGGCTGATATCTGAGCCGGCGTAGCTGCCGAACAACGATGCAAACGAACGGGGCGCAGATGCCATGGGGTGTCTGCGCCCTGCGCTATGATGGAGGCTATGGATATTCAGAGCCCAACATATTCCGTTGACGAGCTGACCGCAGCGCTTGCCGAGCACCTGGCGTCGCTCGATCGCGACGACAGCTATCGCGTGGAGCGTGTACTTAAGCGCTCGTCCGTTGAAACAACCGAGCTCGTGTACTTTGAAGGAACCGGCGGTGGTTCGCTCGGTCCCTTTGTTCGTAAACGCATCGATGCTTCGGCTCAAATCGGCGGGGCATACGAGCGTCTGTTTGCCGCTCAGCGGGCAGGCAGGCGTTTTGAGCACCTGCCCAGAATCGTCGATTGTCGTCGTGTGGGCGACGAGCTCAACGTGGTTATGGAATACATCGAAGGGGAGACACTCGGGGGCGCTGGTGGACCGTCTGGGAGCCACCCCCGATTATGCGCGTGAATTGTATCCTGCCCTATGCGATGCCGTGGGCGAGCTCCATGCCGGTTTTGCAATGGTGGGGGAGACGTCGGCGCCGGTGATCCATCGCGACCTCAAGCCGTCGAATATCATCGTGACAGGTGCCAACTATACGCCTGATGACGGCCTGACATTTTCATCGCTGGTGATTATCGACCTGGGGATCGCGCGCGTATGGCGCGATGGCGCCGATGCTGACACCGTCAAGTTTGGCACGCGACCCTATGCGCCGCCCCGAGCAGTATGGGTTTGGGCAGACGAGTGTGCGCAGCGATGTCTACGCACTTGGGGCCCTGTTGTTCTTTTGCTTGACGGGAGTCGACCCTAAACCAGGGCTCGACATGCGCGAGCAATGTGAGGCATGCGGCATTCCCACTCCACTTGCCGATGCCGTCTGCATGTCGATGGCGCTCGACCCGGCCAAGCGTTTTGCGAGCGCGGAAGCGTTGGGACGGGCGACGCGCGCGGCATACGATCTAAGTCGCCCCGTGCGGCCTCCTGCGCCTGTGCTTGTCCGTACTCCGGCCTCGGAGACGGTGTTGACGCCCCAAGGGCTCCAGAACCCCACAGGGCTTCCTAGGCCTGCCGCCTCCACTGCATGCGGTCTGCTCTCTCGCGTTCCGGAGTCTCTGGGGCGCATTTGGAATACGCTCGTCTTCTTCTCGCTGCTTGTGTTCTTTGCCGGAAGTCACTTTGCCGTCTTTCACCCCACGGGAGCAAACCAAAGCTACCCGACGTGGCTTCTCATAATCGAGTATTTTTTCTTTGTCGATGGCCTTATGGTGCTTATGCATTTTGCGCTGCTCGATAAGCGCCGTCTTCGTCGGCGATTCGCACTGCTCGACAGCTATCGCGGCAAGAAGCTCGCGAAACTCTGGCTCAAGGCATTGGGTGTGCTGCTCCTATGCATGATCGTCATAGTCGCGGTTGCCAATGCGACCGGCGTCGTCGATACCTCCGCTACCTAAAAGAAAAAGGGCCCCATTGGGGCCCTTTGCAGTTGCACTTAGATGCGGTTCATCTGAGCGGCGACTTTGTTGTACCAGTCCTGCCACGTGGGCGGGCAGTAGCTTTTTGGCCGCAGCCGGGGTAAGGGTGGAGCCGTAGTTGGCGCCAGATAGGCAACGTGAGCGGAGATGCCCTCGCTCCAGCTGCCAAAGCTGCGCCAACCGCCGCCGCGGCACTCCAGCCCCAGGCGTTGTAAGAATTGGCGCAATAAGCACCCTTGGTGCTCTCGATGCAGGCGATGGCGGGGGACCAACGGGGGTCGACACCGGTATTCCAAGCGGCGACGGCAAAGTTATAGCCCTGGCCTGCCATGGGGGAGCCGGCGAGATAATTGTCGATGCGGCTCGTCCACTCATTAATGAACGAATCGTAATCGGAGCTACCGGTATTGGCGTTGTTCACCGTGGTGTCGATGGTGGTGTTGGTGTTTAGTGGCCTGGCTGCTGGAATTGCTGCCGCTCACGCCCTCGCCCGAGAGCTTCTCAGCGGCAGCGGCCTTATCGGCCTCAAGCTTGGCAAGCTCGGCGGCATTTTCCTGCTCGGCTTTTGCCTGTGCCTCGCTGCGGAGCTGCTGGGCCTGCGCCAGCGCATCCTCGGCGTTTTTCTGCTCTGCCTCAAGCTGAGACTTGGCCTGCTGGAGCTCAGCCTTGTTCTGTTCGAGTTCGGTTTGCATGTTATTGAGCTGTTCGATCTCGTCGACGCTCGAGCTCGTGATCTGGTTGGTGTATTTGCAGGTCGTGATGAACTCACCCAGGCTCTGCGCGTTGACCAGGAAGCTCACGATGGGGTTGGTGCCCTTCTGATACTTATACAGATCGCGCATGGCGGAGCTTGCCTTGGCCTGCTGCTCGGGAAGCTTAGCCTCGATTTCCTCGATGCTTGCCTCATTGGAGTCAATCTGCTTTTGCAGGTCATCGAGTTTGGTGCGGGCGTCGTTGTAGGCGCTCGTGGCGGCTTCGATCTTCTGCTGGGCTGCGGAAAGCTGGTCCTGCGTTGCCTGCGAGGCGGCATACGCCGCAACGGGGGAGAGCATCGGCGTGGCCGTCAGCGCAACGGCGAGCGCGGCGCTCGTGAGTGATACGAGCCGGCTTCGACGCAATGAGCGCTGCGGTGCGATGATTCGAATGCTGCATCCAGTCCCTCTGCAATCAATCGTAGGTTATGGTTCGAACGGTATTCTACTACTGCTTTCGACCTCAACTTGAACCTTAAAGGTCCCAAAGGGTCAAGTTGAACTTGAGGCTTTGGCTTTGACCTGCAGTTATGATGAATTGTTGAGAAACCATAGAGTTCAACTTTAACGTTACGGAGCTCTGTTTGAGAGGAGTTTTGGGCTGTAAAAGCCATCTCAACGTGGGGTTTTACAGCTACAGCGCGCCCTTCTGGCGAGCCTGCTCAATCTCTTCGAGGGCCTCGGCGGGGGTGAACGAACAGGTGCCGTCGCCGAGTTTGACTACCCGGATATCGTCGCCGGTATGGACCTCTCCGCCCTTTAGTACCACGCCAAAAACGCCCTCGTGGGGAAAGATGCAGTCGCCAGCGAGATAGTAGATGGCGCAACGGGTGTGGCAGACCTTGCCGATTTGGCTGATTTCGACGAGCACGTCGCTTCCAAGCTTGAGCTGTGTGCCCAAGGGGAGCGAGAACAGGTTGATGCCCCGGGTTGTGAAGTTTTCTCCAAAGTCACCCTCGTGAACGTCGAGCCCGCGTGCCTGCGCCGTCTGGATGGACTCCGCGGCTAAAAAAGAGACCTGGCGGTGCCAATGTCCGGCGTGCGCATCGGTGGCGAGACCAAATTGCTCTATAACGGTGTCGCGTCCATCGGCGACGGGCGACTTGCGCGTGCCCTTGTGTGCCGACGTGTTGATCGAGACGATGCGGGCGGGTCCGTTGTAGGCGTCGTTTGCCGTGCACAGGGGAGCGGTCGCTTTCGCACGTTCCGCCAGCTCGCGCCTCGCGGCATTGAGGATGGGATTATCGGTCGGATGGTCTTGGGGCACGTGCGCGCCTTTCGCTCGAGGATGTCAATACACTGAATCCTACAACAATGGTAGGTTCATTGCCCGTTGTCATACAACGGTGAGCGCCGTCTTCGTGCTGGTCTTTGTGCTGGACGATTACGTCGATTGCCATAGATACGGTGGAGCTTTGGGCGCCGGCGGCTTGGCACGCTAGAATAAATCAGATGCGCAAAGACCGCCCGTTGTGTGGGCAGTTCATGATAGGAAGTTTCCATGGCATTGCAATTTACAGAGCGCGAGTTCATTCCCGTGCTGCTTGGTGGCGACATCAACGCCTATTCGGTGGCGCGCGCCTTCTACGAGGAGTACCAGGTCAAGAGTCTGGTCTTTGGCAAGTATCAGACGGGTCCCGCGTACCGCAGCCAGATTATCGACTACACGCCCAACGTGGATATCGACACCATGCCCGTGATGCTCAAAACCGTCAACGGCATTGCCCAAGCGCATGCCGACAAGACTATTGTCCTTGTGGGCTGCGGCGACAACTATGTCGCTCTCGTGGCTCAAGCCAAGGATGCTCATGAGCTGGCGGATAACATCGTCGCTCCCTACGCGCCCTACAGCATGCTCGAGCAGTGCCAGAAGAAGGAGATCTTCTACGAGCTGTGCGAGAAGCATGGCGTGCCCTATCCACACACGTTTACCTTTACCAAGGCGATGCTTAATGCCCAGGGTGAGGCGCCTGCCGAAGTGCTCGACCAGATCGATTTTCCTTACCCCGATGATTCTGAAGCCTTCTGACGGCATCATGTGGTGGCAGCATGAGTTCGAGGGCCAGAAGAAGGCCTATGAGATTGCCGACCGCGCCGAGCTGGAACAGGTCATTCGCGATTCGTATGCCAGCGGCTACACCGACGATCTGATCTTGCAGGATCGCGTGCCCGGCAACGACGAGTACATGCGCGTGCTCACCAGCTATTCCGACCGCAACGGTAAGGTCCGCATGATGTGCCTGGGCCATGTGCTGCTCGAGGAGCATCAGCCCCACGGTGTCGGCAACCATGCCTGTATCATTACCGAGCCTAACGACGAACTCATGGGCGGCGTGCGCAAGCTGCTCGAGGACCTTCACTTTGTGGGCTATTCCAACTTTGACGTTAAGTACGACGAGCGCGACGGCTCGTTTAAGTTCTTCGATTTCAACACGCGCCAGGGTCGCAGCAACTACTACGTTACCAACAGCGGCTTTAACGTTGCCAAGTATGTGGTGGACGAGTATGTGTTCAACCGCCCGTTTGAGCCGGAGTTTGTGACGGCGCAGGACGAGGCCCTGTGGATGGTCGTCCCCATGGGCGTCGTCGACAAGTACGTCAAGGATCCCGAGCTGCGCGCTAAGGTGCATCGCCTGGACAAGGAAGGTAAGGGCGCCGACCCTTCGTTTATGAAGGGCGACTTTGTCTTTAACCGCTGGCTGCGCATGTGGCACACCAAGCTGCGCCACTTTAAGCTGTTCAAGACGTATTACAAGTAGATGAGTGCGGCGCCCGTCCGGTTTGCATCGGGCGGGCGCGGGTATGATACGCGCAGTTGCGCAAGCGTCACCAAGGAGGCGGCGATGGAAAAGCTGGGAGTTATCGGCGGCATGGGCGCCGAGGCCACGTCGTATTACTACGACCAGGTGGTGCGTCATACGGCTGCTGCCTGCGATCAGGAACATATCGACATGGTGGTGCTCTCCAAGTCGACCATGCCCGACCGCACGCTGGCCATTAAGACCGGCGAGCATGCCAAGCTGCTGGCGACCATGAAAGAGTGTGCCCAGGCACTCGAGTCGCTGGGCTGTGCGCACATTGCCCATTCCCTGCAACACGTCGCACTACTTCACGACCAGATCCAATCGTTTACCACAGTGCC
>ENA-OQJT01000419-OQJT01000419.1-human-gut-metagenome-genome-assembly--contig:-NODE-419-length-10340-cov-1.181044_pt1 | contig 10340 bp, 8 predicted proteins | sample MGYA00242612_ERZ504779 | MGnify/ENA primary metagenome ERZ504779 (study PRJEB26092, sample SAMD00036366) | human gut metagenome | host: Homo sapiens | study: EMG produced TPA metagenomics assembly of...
CTTTTTATTCTTTCAATCACAACATATACCAAAAAGAGAATTGGAATCATTGTGAAGATCATTTCTCTAACAGATGGACGTTTCTTTTTGATTTTCTCTTCTTTTTTCTCTTCATACACAACCCGCTTTCCAGTAATCACTAACCGATGGGTATTAATTCCATATGGGGTACATGTGACAAGCGAAACCAGATCTTCTCCCGGTCTGATTTCCAGACTTTCTACCTCTTCTGGTAAGATTACATTTATTTCTTCTACCTTATATGCGAGTTTTTCTCCCAGTACTTCCAGAAAGAACTCATCGCCTTCCTTTAATTCATCCAGACGAGTGAAAAGTCTCGCACTTGCAAGCCCACGATGTCCCGTCATCACACAATGCGTATTTTCTCCCCCTATCGGAAGACTACTGTCCATCAAATGCCCTACACCTTCCTTAAGTACTGCCTCGCTGGTTCCATGATAAACCGGAAGCCTGAGATCTATTGACGGAATTTCCAGTACACACATCATTCCTGTCTGTATTTTTTCGGCATTTAACAGACCTTCATACTCTTCCATCTGGTCAGGCTCGCTTTGTTCCCTGACTCCTTTCGATTCTGCCCAAAGCTTTTTATTATATTCATCAGCCTGATTCCTTAATTGTTCAATTTCATCTCCTGTTGTCTGTTCCACAATCTGTTCATATGTTGCCAACACATTTTGTGTTTTCTTCTGACTATACCAGCCAGTCAAAAGAGGTATACTACACAAAAGAACTCCTATCCATAGTAAAAGATCTGACTGTAATCTATTGTTTTTCCTTTGCATTTTTTCTGTTTCTTCTCATTGCTCCTGCAAGAACAAGAACACTTCCGGTTGTAATACAGATAACAGCTGCTGAAGAACCTGTTACCGGCAGTTTTTTTCCAACTGTATTAATTACTGTCAGATTAGCAGATCCTTCGCCTTCATTTGTTGTCAGACTGATTTCTGATTCTTTCCAGTTTCCGTTAATAAATTCTTTGATCTGCGCAGATGTCTCCAGTTTTTTCAATCCTTTGTCTGTTTTTCCGTCTCCTTTTACATATGCGTTTCTATCATTTGGAAAACTTGCTTTTATATTTAACACAATCGGCTCTGTCAGCAGACGGTATCCTGCCGGTGCCTCTGTTTCTTTCAGATAATAGGTGCCACTATCTAATCCATAGATCACAAATGTTCCATCCTGACCGGATTTCATCTCCACCGCATTTTCCGGCTGTTTTCCACCTGTATGGTCGTTTCCTCCAAGACTGTCCCGGTTAATTACAATGTACCCACCTTCTCCCTGTTTTACATATACTTCATTTTTTAATCCAACGTCAGAATAAAGTCTGAACCTGGCATTTTCCAGACTTTGTCCATGGTTATTTGATTTCAATACATTGATTTTATAAGTGAAACAAACAACTGTATCCCACGGTGTATATCCTGTACTTCCTCTCACCGCTGAATCCGGATCATTTGAAAATTCCAGCCGAACATCATTTTCAAATCCCGGACGTCCTGTATTTTTCGCTGCCTTTTCATTCAATATTGCCTGATAGGTAAGCACTATTTTCTGTCCATATTTATTTTCTCCTGCTTCATTTTTACGATTAAACTCTCTGTCTATGATTTTTTTCATATCAGAAACAACAACCTGAAACGTATCTCCTCCTCCCGGAGCTTCCTTTACTTCAAATTCGTCTTCTTTCAATTCATAATAATTTCCTGCATTTGAATTTTCATAAATCCGGATGGCAACAGAATCCTTTTTGAAAGTAAGTGCTTCACTCATCACATCATGCCATGCGTAATAATAATTGTTATATCCGTTAACATCAGGCATATTTGACTCATACCGATATGGCACAGTCTGCCCGATCTCAAAATCAGCCAAATCATTCCATCCCTGATTTCCAACTTTATCCTGCTCATCATCTTCCCGGATCTTTTTTGTCACAACCGGATAGTCTGATTTTATGTTGAGGTTCATTTCCGGATTAGCTGTACTTACCATACACAAAGAGGCGGCTGAATTCGTTCCTTTTACTGCTGTCACTTCATCGATAATATAATATCCATATGCTAATCCCTTAATTTCAAATGAATTGTCCGCTTTTGTACTTGTCACTTCAACAGATTGACCTATTTTTCCATTTCTCTGTAGATGAGTTCTTAATTCTTCTACAAAAACACGATATTCACTGTATACTCCTTCCTTTTCCTGAGCGGTCTGTGCCCCTTCTGTCTGATACGTATTCAGAGACTGAATATAATCGATCACATCATACTCTGTTACATTTCTCTCATCCTTATGAATCCGCTGTCCCACGATATAACAGACAAATTTCTTGTATTCCGGATTAAACGTGTAATTAATGGATTCCATTCCTTTCGCATTTTCTGCCTGAAATAACTGATATACCAAAAATCTTTTTCCTTTCAGACTCTGTCCGTCATTTCCTTTGATCGTAATACTTGCAGGACCATTATTAAGATTCAAAATTCCATTTGTAGTTGCTGCTCTTCCCTGTACTTCATTTTCCGCTGCATATACAGATTTGATTCCGGTCGCACCTATTGTTCCTGAAGTACAGAGTACCACTGCCAAAGTCATCATATAACATATTTTCATCATTCTTTTTTTCATTTTGTCATTTCCTCATTTTTTACCGTTTTACTACTATCTTTTTTGCTCTTTTTTTCTGTAAATCATTGCCATGATCCCTACTGCTAAAATTCCTGTAAGTAACACAGGTTTTCCTGCCGATCCTGTATCTGGAAGCTTCTTTCCTGTCTGATTTATAATTTTCATTTTCACATTCCACTCCTTAATTGAACCTTCAATACTTATCTTGCTGTCTGCAGTATCTTTGCTTCTGTATTCTTTTCCATTTACAACCAACAGACACTTTCCCTCTTCCGGATTACTTTCCAGACAGATTTCATATTCAATATCTGCATCGTCTGATGTTTTCGGAATTCTGTAACCTGTCGGTGCTTTTGTTTCTTTCATATAGTACTTTTTCTTTACTTCCAGATTTTCGAACATTGCAATTCCATTCCCATCCGTCAACACCCGGTCAATTTCTTTCTGACATGCCTGGTCTTCATATAAAGTAAACTCAGCTCCTGCAAGTGCAACACCTTTTTCATTTTCCTTTTTCAGCTCAATCTTGTAACAGGCTGGCTTATCTTCTATCGTCACTACCGCAATTCCATCCTCTGTATATTCGATAACAACCTCTCCTTCTTCTGTATTTACCTCAGATAAAATTTCTGTTTTCCCGCTCTCATCAACCTGGAAAATCAGTTCATTATTATTTGTCCGGTACCCGTCCGGTGCTTTTACTTCCTTTAATTTGTGAATTCCATGCGATAATGGCATTACTTTCAGAGTCCCTTTTTCATCTGTTGTCAGAATTTTTTCACTTCCATCCGGTCTGATATGCTTAAATTGTGCTCCCGAAAGAGGATGTCCTGTTTCCGTTGCTTTTTTCACCAAATGAATCTGGAAAACCTGGTCCGATATCGTAGGGTTCTGATATACATTTATTTTTTCTCCCGTACCTTTTGGCTTTATCTGACAAACAAAAACTTCCTCATTCAGGAAATACCCTTTTGGCGGTTTTATCTCCTGAATTGTTACGGTTCCCAGCGGAAGTGCCTCTGTTCCGTCTGTCGTTTTATACAATGCATCGCCTTTCACCTTATACTTCTCCTGATAACGGCAAACTGCTTTTGCATCTGTTTGAAAGACCCAGATTCTGACTGGCTTTTTCCCTGCTTTTTTCGGATCTTTCCCCGGCTCCAGAAGTTCTGCATAGAATTTCACTAAAAACTGTGCTCCCTGATACGCCGCTGTCCCTGACGGATCAACATACTCCTGTTCCATACCTTTTTTCTTTAGCAAAAGCTCTACAGGATTCATCTGCGGCGGGTCTGAAAATGTCACTGTCGCTTCCTGTCCGGATTTTACAGTAACCGTTTTCACTTCATCTACAAGTGCATAACCTTTGGGAGCTTTTAGTTCCTTTACGTAATAAGTTCCTTCATTCAACACAACTGTTGATGAATTTCCTGCTGAATCTGTTCTGAACGTTCCTGCTCTTGATTCACTAGAAAGAGTGGGACTACTATAGATACCGTACTCTGCTCCCTCCAAAGAATAGCAACTGTTCTTTTCTGTCACAGAAGTATTCGCCGACACCTTCTTTAATCTCCCTGTTCCGGTTGGCTGGTATGTTCCGCCCCATTTACTGAGCGGCTGTCCATTTCCTTCATAAATAACCCCATATGCATCCGGGAAATATTTATAATTCTCTTTCGCCCATGCAATCCCTTTGTGATAATACTCAGATTTGTGTGTTGAAATCCAATGACCATTCCCACAGGCTACACCATTTCCTGTTTCTATGTGGACCATATCTCCATACCAGTGGTGTACTTCATTCATGATCCACCATACTGCGCATTGTTTTAAGAGATAATCGTAATTTGAACTTACACCGTTGCATTTATTCTTATCGTAGTAATAGAACATTGCCGCGATCATCTGAATGGTCTGTTCGTTATAACGTTTGGAAGCATCTACTGCTGTTTTGTTTCCCTCTTGGAACTTTAATGTTGGATTGGTGCAATATAGGCTTTCTCCTGATTTTGTACCAAGTCTTCCTTCATTCCAGTGCTGCAGCACAGACCAGTTTGGGTCATCATAGTCAACTACATCGATCGCACCGATTCCCCTTTCGATCGCCTTTGTATAAACAGTTTCTCCTGCCCTTTCCGCTGCATATACACCTGTACTTTGTATCTTATTTTCATCTGTCTGGTCGAAAGCTTCTTCCTCGTCTTCTTCCTGCTTATCCTCCTGTTCATCACAAAATCCCACCCCGATATCTTTCAGGATCTTTTTTACTTCTTCTGCCCAGCGCAGTTCTTCTTCAATATCAACCTCCGTTTTTTCTCCGACCTTTTCAGGCTGTTTTTCAAGTTCTTCGGCCTTGACAATGCTCCGTATGTCATTGCATAGAGAATACAGATCAAAAAAGACTGACATGCAGAGGATTGCTATAATCTCTCCGCGTCCTTTCATTCATTTTCCTCCCTGTCGATACACATCTCTCTTCCCAACTGAAGTTTCCCTTCCTGTGCATAATAGAAATAAGCATGATTGCTTAAGATTTCTTCCTCCGGAACCTGCGTTTCATTGATTTCCCGCACCATTCTTTCTAATTCTGACTGACGGATCTGAGAAGATTCCGGTACGATGATCACTTCATGGACACTGCTTGGAAGAACATAGAAATTTTCCTTTAAGACTCCTGCAAGCATGTCTAGAATATAAGGGTATGCAATACAGGCCGCCCCATAATTTTTCAGTTTATTAGACAAAACATACATTTTATCTTTTTCCGGAAGTTCCAGTTCTTCATGAATATGCCAGGTTCTTCTTAACAGATTCTCCCGATCATGTTCCCCCGGAGTTGATCTGCTGAGCAGTTCATACACTGCAAAATTCATTCCGAAACATTCTGCCGGAAGCAGACGCTTTGTATTTTCTTTTGCCGCATTCCAAAGCTGTTCTTTTGTCACCTTCCATTGTCTCATATGCAGATCCTTGATCAGCATCACTGCCGTCCCATCATTGTCCGCTTCTACAAGTACTGCAAACACAAGTGACAGATCCAAAAACTTTTTATGTGGAACATCCAGAAGTAATTCCTTGTTTTTCTCTGTGTTGATCAGTCGAAAGATGATTCTGTCTTTTACCCCTTCGAAAGAAGCATCCTCTCGTAATCCCATGATTTTTCCTGTCGGATTTCTTCATATAGTTCCACCAGATCTTCAATGATCCAATCCATCTGTTTCCCTTTTTCATATAGTTCAAAGAATTCTTCCAGATAGATTGTCGGCGATATATTAACCCCCGGCGTCTCCAGGATTAGTCCTGTACGCTCTGTTGCATTATTTTTTTTCGTCGTATAGACGTTTACCCTGACACCTCCATTTAACTCCTGAGTCAGTTTTTCCTTTACCGCATTTACAAATTCTGTATAATTCACTCTTCTCCTTCCTGATTGCGGTTCATAAAATTAAAATGAGAAACCAGTACGAAATGTACTATTTCAATTGAGTTAGAATTTCCCGGAGAGTTCAGAAGCTCTCCAAATAGAATTTCTTAAAATTTAGAACAAATATTATGTGTTCTTTATTATAGACAGGCCTCCCTTAAAAAGCAAGCCAGAATTTTGCATAAATCCGAATTGATTTTTTTTAGTGAAAACAGAGAATTTCATCTGATTTTGTCAAAGAAAAAAGGAACCTGCATGATACAGATTCCTTTTTGAAATACAGCTTAAACTGTACTAAATTCGTAATTAAACTCTTGACAGATACTCACCTGTACGTGTATCGATCTTAAGAACATCACCTGTCTCAACAAACAGCGGTACCATAACAGTAGCTCCTGTCTCAACGATTGCAGGCTTTGTAGCTCCCTGAGCTGTGTCACCCTTGAATCCCGGTTCTGTCTCAGTGATTGCCAGTTCTACGAACAGCGGCGGCTCAACTGAGAATACGTTGCCTTATGGGAACAGATCTTAACGTTCTCATTCTCTTTTACAAATTTCAGAGCGTCTCCAACTACATCAGCGTTGAGAGCGATCTGATCATATGTCTCTACATCCATGAAGTTATACAGATCTCCATCCTGATACAGATACTGCATTTCCTTTCTCTCGATGTGTGCATTCTCGAACTTCTCTGTCGGACGGAATGTCTTCTCTACTACACCACCACTGATGATGTTTTTCAGTTTTGTTCTTACGAACGCTGCACCTTTACCAGGTTTAACGTGCTGGAATTCCAGAATTTGGAAAATATTTCCCTCAATCTCAATTGTTAAACCATTCTTAAAATCTCCTGCTGAAACCATGTATAATCCTCCTTAATTGCATTTCGTTCAGACAATGTAACTGTTCGTTACAGACTTTTTGCTTCTACCATTCTATACTAATTTGCGACTTTTTTCAATCTTTTTTTGCTCTTCTTATAGAAATGAAGCACAATCTTCTCCAAATACCGCTTTAAAACGATCTGAATCTCTTCTTTTGGATTGATCGGATGCACTAAAATGTTGTGTATTCCGACCCTCTTTGCGCCCCATACGTCTGTAAAAAGCTGATCACCGACAAACAGCGTGTTCGTCTGATCTGTTCCCATGATCTCCATCGCATGGAGATAATTCTTTCTTGCAGGCTTCAGCGCATTATAAATATAATGTGTCTGGATCTCCTGATTAAACATCTCTACGCGTTTTTTTCTGATTGTTGGACAACAGACAGCTTTCAAAGCCAATCTCTCTCAGTCTTTGAAACAGTCTCTTTGCACGTTCATCTGCCGGTGCACCGTGAGGAACTAATGTATTATCAATATCAAAGATTACCCCCCGGTATCCTTGCTCATATAGTTTTTCAAAAGGGATCTTATAAGTAGACCCCAAATATTCATCTGGAAAAAAATTTTTCAAACATTATTTCATCTAACTCCGTAAGCTTTCAAATCAATTCTTCTATGATCCCAAGAATTGATTTCATTATAACAATTCAGTGAAATGATGTCTACTGTTTTTCCAACGCATCCTGCACATTTCTCCTGAATTCTACCCATGCGTCCTCATCCTCTACAAAATATTTCGGACAGATTTTTCCGGTTACATCATAGTGACGGATCACCTGATCTGCTGTCAGATCATATTTTGCACAAAGCCATGCTGTAAGTTGTACAAGTGAGCGGTATGTTGCATCAGTAAACTTTCCATTCTCATCCGGATGACAACATTCAATCGAAATCGTATCCACATTGCGGTCATTTGAAGCATATGCCATCTCCCAGGTCGGAATACACTGAATAATCTCTCCTTCCAATCCTATCACAAAATTACTGCTTGCCGAAGTCTCATGGCTATCTTTGAGACCATTAAAATAATCTCTGTTATCCTGCGCTGTACTCCCCGGATTCGCTGTGTAATGGACAACAATCCCATTCACATGGTCAATTGTTGTCCCTGGTCTGGAATACGGATTTACATCTAACAACTGTATATCCATCTCCGGCTGCGTAGCATCCACATCAGCATATTGATTTTTCTTTTGTATACAGGATTTAAAAAGAAGAAAAAGCAGTAAAATCATTAATGGGATCATTATGATCCGCAACATTTTTCTGCCTCGCTTTTTCTTCCTTCGTGTATTCTTCGGCAATGTTTTCCGCCCTGCCAGCTGCTTTCGTCTTGACGTACTCATTCGGTATTTCTCCTGATTTTTAATTCTCTCATTTCCATCGTTTAAAACAAACATCTTCTTATTTCAGCTATTATACCATATGTTTCTTAACCATTTATGAATTTTGTCTTAACTGTTTTATATTCGTATAAAAGGGAAATTCCCGGTAGATCCAGCTCTCACTGAACCTCCGGGAATTCCTCAAGGCGTTCCTATATATTATTTTATTATATCAGGGATGTGATTTTTCATCCCGTCAGGTAATGCGGAATATCCGCAGTACTTCCATTTATCTGTCTGCAGGCAATCTGCAAACCTTCAATTTACTCGTCTACACTGTAGTTCGGAGCTTCTTTTGTAATATGAATGTCATGTGGATGACTTTCTTTCAGTGATGCCGCAGAGATCTTCACAAATCTTCCGTTCTCTTTAAGCTCTTCAACTGTATGTGTTCCACAATATCCCATTCCTGAACGAAGTCCACCCATGAGCTGGAATACTGTATCTTCTACAGATCCCTTATAAGCTACACGTCCTTCGACTCCTTCCGGAACAAGTTTCTTTGCATTCTCCTGGAAATAACGGTCTTTACTTCCGTTCTCCATCGCTGCGATGGATCCCATTCCACGATATACTTTATATTTTCTTCCCTGGTACAGTTCGAATGTTCCTGGGCTTTCATCACATCCTGCAAAGATGCTTCCCATCATACATACATTCGCACCTGCTGCGATTGCTTTTGTCATATCTCCTGAGTACTTGATACCACCGTCAGCGATGATCGGAATACCATACTCTTTTGCTACTTCATAACAGTCCATAACAGCTGAAATCTGAGGTACACCAATACCTGCAACGATACGTGTTGTACAGATAGATCCAGGTCCGATACCAACTTTAACTGCATCTACACCAGCTTCGATCAGTGCTCTTGCAGCTTCTCCTGTAGCTACATTTCCAGCGATCACCTGAAGATCCGGGAATGCATCCTTAACCATCTTCACTGTGCGGATAACATTCGCTGAATGACCATGTGCAGAGTCCATAACAACAACATCTACATGAGATTTCACAAGTGCTTCTACACGCTCCAGACAGTTTGCTGTGATACCAACAGCTGCTCCACAGAGAAGTCTTCCCTGCTCATCCTTTGCTGACAGTGGGTACTTGATCTGTTTCTCAATATCTTTGATCGTGATAAGTCCTTTCAGATTACCTTCATCATCTACGATCGGAAGTTTCTCTTTTCTTGCTTTGGCAAGAATCTTTTTTGCTTCCTCTAATGTGATTCCTTCTTTTGCTGTAACAAGTCCTTCTGAAGTCATGGATTCTTTGATCTTCTTAGAGAAATCTGTCTCGAACTTCAGGTCACGGTTTGTGATGATTCCGACAAGTTTACGTCCCTCTGTAATCGGCACACCTGAAATACGGTATTTTGCCATCAGGTCATTTGCATCTTCAAGTGTATGCTCCGGTGAAAGAAAGAAAGGATCTGTAATAACACCATTCTCAGAACGCTTCACCTTATCAACTTCCTCTGCCTGTGCTTCAATAGACATATTCTTATGGATGATTCCGATTCCACCCTGGCGAGCCATAGCGATTGCCATTCTATGTTCTGTAACAGTATCCATTCCTGCACTCATCATCGGAATATTCAATACGATTTTCTTTGTCAGATGTGTTGACAGATCTACCTGATTCGGAATTACTTCTGAATAAGCCGGTACAAGAAGAACATCATCAAATGTAATACCTTCCCCTATAATCTTACCCATTATACTTTACCTCTCTTTCTTAAGAACCCATGAAACTGCTTTGAAATGGCAGTTAATGTATCTAAAAATCTTTTGTAATTATTAACTGATATACTACAGAAATTCCCGAAGGATGTCAAGAGTATTTTCCCTGATGTGCTCATAATTTGTATTGATTTATTTTAACCTTTATTATTAAGTTTTACTTATAAGTACTCCTTTATTTATTATCTATGCGACAAACTGAGCCTTTTTTAGAACAAACAAAAGGTTCTATCTGACATTACGAAAATGTG
>ENA-OQJT01000420-OQJT01000420.1-human-gut-metagenome-genome-assembly--contig:-NODE-420-length-10317-cov-0.761727_pt1 | contig 10317 bp, 15 predicted proteins | sample MGYA00242612_ERZ504779 | MGnify/ENA primary metagenome ERZ504779 (study PRJEB26092, sample SAMD00036366) | human gut metagenome | host: Homo sapiens | study: EMG produced TPA metagenomics assembly of...
CTGGTCTAATATTTATTCGATTCCGTCGATCCACATCGATCACGGATGTAGAACCGTCCGTTTTTGTAATGATCCAATGAAGGATACTCCCCTTCGCTTTTTTACATTCATGATACTTCCGTTCCCGCCGATATCCGCACCAAGGAAAAAGTCGATGGCACCGGCTTTACATTCCTTTACACAGGAAACGCAGCCCCAGCAGTTTTTCGGATATTTCATCACGGCTTTTTTGTCTTCCATGACGATCAGGGTTCCCGGACATACTTCACTGCATTTTCTGCAGCCAACACATTTTTTCTGATCAATTCGTATGCTCATATGTGTCCTCCTTTACAATGTCGCGAAAAATCATCCTGATCTCGCCGTTTTCCAGTTTCGAATTTACATATTTATAAAATTTCTCATCTGTTCCGGATGATCCAGATTTTCGTTAAAAGAATGCCATCTGGTCTCTTTGCGGTTTTTCAGATGAGCGATCAGTGAACGGCACACAATGAGACGCTCACGAAGTTCGTATGCAAACATCAGCTCATGCATATCTGCTGCCGCTGTTTTTTCGGCAAGAGCCTGAAGCTGAAGGATTTTTTCATCTGCAAGAGCAAGCTGCTTCTCATTGAACTGATAATTAGAAGCAATTCCTCCCGCATATTCATCCATGACTTTCTGCATGGCTTCTTCCAGCTCTTCCACGGAAAATGCCGGTGCGTCTTCATTTCGGAACTTTCGTACTGGGAAAGAATCTCCTCTTCCTGAACCTTGATCTCGGTCTCAGTCTGAACATCTGCTTCCTTCAGAGTTCCGGCCTTAAACTGTTTCACCATATCCAATGCTGCAAGCTTTCCTTCTGCAAGAGCTCCTGTTACATATTTCTGCGGACATCCACCTGCAACATCACCAGCTGCATATAGCCCCTTTACCGTGGTTTCACGGCCTGTATTTACCCAGTAGCCGCTGGCTGTATGACCGCCTACGATATACGGCTCTGTTCCCTGGATCTCCACATCCTGCTCGCTGGGGCTCTTTCCGCTTTCGATCCATTTCAGAGTCTGGCTCGGTGCCATGTTGAGATAAGCCTTCAGAAGATCCTCATCCTGTTCCTTCGTGATCCCTGTAGTCTTCAGGTAACACGGGCCGTGGCCAAGCTGATTTTCCCGAACTGTTCCGTAAACTCTCTCGCTTGTGGTCAGTCCGTATTTTGTCTCATAGATCTCGCCAGCTGCATTGATCTGTTTTGCGCCGACACCCTGTGCGATGGTTCCCGTAGGAGCAATGGTATCCTTGCAGCGAAGTGCGATAAAACGCATCTCAAAGGACGTCATCTCCGCACCTGCCAGGATTCCCATTGCATATCCGGCACCTGTGTTAAACGGCGGATACCACATCTTATGTCTGGAAAATCCCGGATTGTTCGGCTTATAAAGTCCGGCCGCTCCGCCTGTTGCAGCAAGAACTGCCTTTGCCCGGATAATGTATGCGGTTTCTTCCATAATAGAGAAACCAACCGCTCCGTAAACCTGTCCGTCTTTTACAAGAAGGTCTGTGATATTTACATAATTCAGAACGTCTACGTTCTCAGCTTTATGAACTGCATTAGCAAGAAGTGGTTTAAAATTTTCACCGTTGATCTTGATGTTACGATTTCCTCTGGCTACATAATCACCATTTTCATCCTTCAGGATCACAAGCCCAAGCTTTTCCATCTTTGCAGTAACTTCGTTGAAATTCTCCGCTGCTGTAAGAAGAAGGTCCTGCCTTACGATCCCGGCAGCATCCTTTGTTGCATAATCTACATAATCCTGCGGCTTGCGGCCTTTTACAATGTAGGCATTGATTGCATTAACACCTGCTGCCAGACAGCCGCTTCGTCTGATATTTGCTTTTTCTGCGATCAGTACCCTGCCGGCTTTCTGTTCTGAAAGAACCAGCGCCGCATAGCAGCCTGCGGTACCTCCGCCTATGATCAGCACATCTGTTGTAATTTCCTTTGTGTTTAATCTGTTTTTCATACTCATCACTCTGTTATCTGAAGCTCATGTACAGTTACATTTTTCTCTTTATCTACGCCAAAGGCTTCAACACCGGATTTTCTGCATCCATAAGAGAGAAAATCAGATATTCGATGTTCGGGTCAAATGCAAGTCGTTTATCTTCTTCGGAAGGCCTTGACGGAGACTCCGGATGAGAATGAAAGTTTCCGATCATCTGATATCCGTTCTGACGGATATCCTTGATCACGCTCAGCTGTTCCTTCGGGTCCATGGAAAAGTGTTCGTTGCTTTCATCGATATTTGTCAGCAGATACACTTTCTCGATGGTTTTTACATCGCCCTCAATGGTCCCGCCCAGAAGGCCGCAGGACTCATTGGGAAGTCCTTTTCTGCAGTGGTCTAATATTTTCTCGTAATCTTCTTTTTTTAATTTCAGCATTTCGTGGCCTCCAATGGGTTTCTATACTTATTTACAGTATCTGCACCAGCAGACACCTTTTCGTTTCTGTGATCAGTGTTTATTAATGCTTCAGCTCACACACAGCCTGCTCATAATCGATCAGTTCTGTGATCGTCGGATCATCGCCGCATACCGGGCAATGATGATTCTTCGGAAGCTTCACGGTACGGAAGGTCATCTTCAGTGCATCGTAGGTGAGAAGTCTTCCTGTAAGAAGATCACCCTGTCCGATGATGTACTTGATGGCTTCCATTGCCTGAAGGCTTCCGATCACGCCGCCCATGGCTCCGATCACGCCAGCTTGCTTACAGGTCGGTACGGCATCCTTTGGCGGCGGGCTCTGGAACGCACATCTGTAGCATGGGCCCTGTCCCGGAACGTAAGTCATCAGCTGTCCCTGGAAACGGATGATCCCTGCATGTGAAAACGGTTTCTCAGCCATTACACAGGCATCGTTGATCAGGAATTTTGCAGGAAAGTTGTCTGTTCCGTCAAGAATGAAATCGTAATCTTTGATCAGATCCATGATGTTGCTGGAATCTACAAAGGTATGATATGTATTTACAGTAACGTCCGGGTTGATTGCTTTCATGGTCTCAGCCGCAGACTCTACCTTCAGTTTGCCGACATCTGCAGTTGTGTGGATGACCTGTCGCTGAAGATTGGAAAGATCTACCTCATCTGCATCCGCGATCCCGATGGTTCCCACACCTGCTGCTGCAAGGTAAAGGCTGCCGGTGCTCCAAGTCCGCCGGCTCCGATGATCAGAACCTTGGCATTCAGAAGCTTTTTCTGACCTTTTACTCCAACCTCTTTCAGGATGATATGGCGGGAGTACCGCTCAAGCTGCTCATTTGTAAAAGCCATTATCTTGCGCCTCCTCCCATGTAGTACAGGAACTCAACAACGTCGCCGTCCTTTACCTCTGTTTCCGGAACGTCTGCCTTGCTGATGAATTCATCGTTGATAGTTACGGTTACATACTCAGGACTTTCAATATCCTCTTTCTCAATAAGCTCTGTAAGCTTCAGTCCGTCTTCGTACTCTTTTTTATTTCCTGCAACTGTGATTGTCATTTCTCTGTTCTCCTATTCTTCAACTTTTCTTACGATCAGTGTATAAGTTCCGTCTTCGTTGTCCTCGAGCTTCAGGATCTGATGTCCTTCTTCCTTCACGCTTCTGGGTACATTCTGTACCGGCTCGCCGTCATTCATCTTAATTGCAAGGATCTGTCCGTCGTCCAGCTCTTCCAGAGCTACTTTTGCTTTTACAAAAGTTACCGGGCAGACCACATCGGTAATATCTACTGTATCATCAATCTTAATATCAGCCATTGTATGCTCCTTTCAAAACTTCCTGAAGTTTTTCAGCGCCTACCCGGTCGATGGTAAATTTAAAACGCTCTCCCGGATTTGCATGATCATCAAAGAACTGGATCGCTGCATCGGTCACTCTGAAAAGCTGCTCCTCAGAGGTGATCAGCGGAAGGAATTCCTGTCCCTTGCTGATGTGATTTCCAAACGTTCCGCCAAAGGAAACGATATATGCTTCGTTTACATCCCATGCATCCACCGGACAGGATTTTGCACATCTGCCGCAGTAGTTACATTTCTCTGTATCGATCACCAGCTTGTCCTCCTCAAAGGAGATGGCATTTTCTCTGCAGGCCTTTTCGCAGACACCACAGTGGATACATGCATCCTCTTTCCAGCTGACCTCAGCTGCTCCCTTGATCCCTACATCATTCTCCTCTGCCTTCAGACAGTTGTTCTGGCATCCGGTAACACCGAATTTGAATTTATGAGGAAGCTCTCTTCCGAAATATCTCTCATTTTAATTTCACCGCAATGTCATAGCTGTTGATGTTTCCGCTTGGACAGACAGCATTGCCCTGGCAGGCTGTAACTGTACGTACTCTCGGTCCGCAGACACCGGGCTTGCATCCGCCTTTCGCAAGATCATCTTTTACATCATCAATATCATCTAATTTAATGAACGGGATCTCAACTCCCTGTCTGGAAGTAAGATGTACATATCCGTCACCGTATTTCTCAGCTACCTCTGCGATCTTCTTAAGGTTTTCTGCGGTAAGTGTACCGCCTACACAGGCAAGACGAAGAGAAAAATTATTCTTCTGCTTCTGTCTCATGAAACCACCTTTTTTTAATGTAGCGTAATCTACTTTTGCCATAACGAACTCTCCATTTCTCTGCTGGTGCAGCTCTTAGATTTTATCGGTTATTTTTCTATCGCTTGTTTGAAATCTTCTTTTTAAATCTTCAATATCTTCAATTCCCACACTGATGCGGATCAGATCCTCGAATACTCCGGACTGCAGCTTCTCTTCATCGGAGATGTGTGCCGCGATGGTGGATTCCGGATGGATCACCAGAGTCTTCGTATCTCCGATGTTGGAGATGATCAGCGGGATATTCAGGGAATTGATAATGGAAAAAGCCTTCTCCTTGCTTCCGGTTCTTACAGTTACGATAGCTCCGTAGCCATTCCTGAACTGCTTTTCCGCAATTTCGTGATAAGGGCTTTCTTCCAGTCCCGGATAATTTACTTCAATGTCACCACCCAGGCCCTGTAAAAATCTCGCAAGCTCCAGTGCATTGTCACACTGTCTCTGCATTCGAAGTCCCAGGGTTTCCAGTCCCAGGTTATTAAGGAAAGCATTCTGCGGAGCAAGACACGCGCCAGTGTTCCGGAAAAGTCCGTTTCTAAGCTTGGCGATGTATGCAAATGGTCCGAATTTCCGGTATGGAGCAAGTCCCGGATATCGGTAAGGGTCCCATTTCAGACCCTTACCACAGACAAGAATACCGCTGATGGCATCGCTGCTTCCATTGATATATTTGGAAGAGGAATGAACCACAATGTCAGCTCCAAGCTTCAGTGGCTGGATCAGATACGGGGGGGTTGCCACCGTGTTGTCTACGATCAGCGGTACGTCATGCTTATGTGCCACTTCCGCAACTGCCTGGATATCGGTAACATCTAGCTTGGGGTTGCCAATGGTCTCCGCAAAAACAAGTCGCGTCTTCTCTGTGATCTCTGCCTCAAAAGCTTCCGGCTTATTCTCTTTCACATATTTTACAGAAATCCCGAAAGGCTTCAGATCATCGAACAATTCCACAGTTCCGCCATACAGTCCGCAGGCTGCCACAATCTCGTCTCCCGCCTGAAGAATGTTCAGAAACGCATTGGTCAGCGCTGCCATTCCGGAAGCACAGGCCACACTGCCGATCCCATCCTCCAGCATGGTCACTCTCTTCTCAAAGGACTCTACCGTAGGATTGTTGATCCTTGTATAGGAGAAGCCCATTTTTTTTTATTGTCAAAAAATTTTCTCCAGGTCTTCCGCGCTGTCATGTCGGAATGCGCTGCTCTGATAGATTGGAACCTGTGTTGCACCCTGTGGATATTTCTCGTTGGTGCCGTGGAGCAGCCCTGTATTAAAGCCGTATTCGTTCATAGCCTCTTCCCTTTCTTTTGTTGACACTTATATTAACCTACTATTCATAGTATGTCAATAGGAAAACGGGATTTAAATGTATTTTTTTTGTGTACACAACTATACGACAGCATGATACAATTATAGCAGTTACGATAATCACAGCACCAAAAGAAAGATGCTCGCAGACATACAACAAACCCACATTAAGAACAGGAGGTGATCCTTATCAATATAAACCCAAAGCTCCGAAATATTTTTCACTCTTTATTCAGTCCCATCCTTGATTTCCGCGTTCGGCTGTTCAACATCCTCGCCTTGGGAGGTACTGTGATCAGCCTGATCATGGCCTTTCTCAGCCTCGGGACCGGTTCCTGGGGAAATGTACTGATCAATTTTGCGCTGGTTGCAATCTCCGGAGGGCTTTTTCTTTATTCCTATTACAGTGGAAAATATCAGCGCTGCTACCTGATCACCATTGTCGTGATTTTTCTGATTCGTTTTTCCGGTGATGTTTTTTACCAGCGGCGGTTATCGTGGCGGCATGCGGCATTCTTTGTGTTTGCTATTATTTTTACCGTGCTGATGCTGGAAAAAAGACGCGCTCTGATCGTTTCCCTGCTGGAGATTCTCCTTTATATGGGACTGTGTCTGGTTGCATACCATTTCCCGAACACTGTAACTCCTTTTGCCACGGAAGCAGACCGGCTGGCAGATATCCTTCTGGCGTTTGTCTCTGTAAGTATTGTCTGCGGCAGTGTTCTCTATTTTCATCTGAAGGAATATAACCAGCAGCAGCTCCTTCTGGAGGAACAGAATCTGCGACTGCGCTCCCTTGATAATGCCAAGTCCACCTTCCTGACCACCGTTGCCCATGAGATTAAAAATCCTCTGAGTTCCATTTCCCTCCACGCGCGGGACACCTCCGAGCTCCTTGAGGAAGAGCCTCTGGATTTCTCTCTTATGCAGGAAAATCTCCGCACCATTGAACAGTCGGTAATGCGGATTGACCGGATCGTGCTGGATCTGATGGATACGGTTTCCATTGAACAGGGACGGCTTGCCCTTTCCCTTGTCCCATCAGATCTGTCCGGTCTTTTGTATTCTGTAAAAAAAGACTACTGCAGTCATCCAAGCTCAAAGAACAATCAGCTGGTCCTTACGACACAATCCGGACTCCCGGAAATCTCTGCTGATCCGGAACGGCTGATCCAGGTTGTCACCAATCTGATCTCCAATGCAGATCGTCACACTCAAAACGGAACCATCACCATTTCCCTTACAGGCGAACCGGGCTGGCAGACCATCTGCGTTTCCGACACCGGAACCGGCATGTCAGAAGAAATGCGAAAAAACGCACTCAAGGGTTATGTTTCCGCTGATAAGGATTACTGGCGGCACGGCATAGGCCTCTATGTCTGTCATCAGATCATCACTGCCCATGGCGGCAAAATATGGCTGAAAAGTAAAGAAGGCGAGGGAACTCAGGTGTTCTTCTCACTTCCGGAGGAGGAATCATAAATGAATGAAAAGAAATCACTTATCCTTATGGTCGAGGATGAAGAACAGGTGCTGAATACCAACTGCCGGATGCTGCGGCGCCGTGGCTACGATGTCCGCACTGCACAGACAGCCGCCGAAGCCTATCATCAGCTTGAAGAACAGCTGCCGGATCTTCTGATCCTGGACATTATGCTTCCGGACGGAAACGGTCTGGATATCTGCCGCCGCTTCCGCGAAAAGACCATGAATCCGGTTCTTTTTCTCACCGGAAAAAGTGATATCCGGGATCGGGTAGAAGGACTTCAGCAGGGAGGCGACTATTATCTCACCAAACCTTATAATTTCGATGAATTTCTGGCCGTGATCCAGATGCTTCTGGAACGCCAGAAACGAATGGAAGAAAAAATAAAAGAAAAATTTCAGTCCTCCCGTCAGATCACCATCGGCAGCCTGCGGTAGATCTTTCGGATGGCCATGCATATCTCAATAATGCCGACACAGGCCTTACCCGGACCGAATTCTCTCTGCTGCGTCTCCTTGCAGAAAACCAGGAGAAGATTTTTTCTGCAAAAGAGCTCTACGAAGCGGTATGGGGCAGCTGTGCAGGAACAGATACCAGCACGGTACGGCGGCATATCTTTAACCTCCGGACCAAGATCGGTGCCGAAGATACCGATGAGTATGACATTGTCTCGGTTTATGGGAAGGGATATCTTTTTACCTGCCGGTAAGCCGGCCTTTTCACGATCGGATAACATATTTCCAGACCTGTACGCAGCTTTCCGTAAATGTCTCTTTTTCTTCACATTTCCGGATATCGGGATCTGTCTGTTACAATGTACTTAACAGACAGATCTTTTTTATTTGTAAAAATTTATGATCAAAGAATAGTAAGCAGCTAACTGCTGCGCAATTTATCAGGAGGTGCCTATGCATAAAAAAAATCTTAGTTCTTTTAACAGGCGCGATCGCTCTTTCCATATCTGCAGTCCCGGTCCTCGCTTCTGACCCTCCAACCGATGACGGTCAGTACATCTGGCAGGATGAAAACGGAGATTACTGGTACCGCAATGGTTCCGAGGATGAATATATCGGGGAAGGTAATTATGCCCCTGACCCGGATTCCGGTGAACTGATGGAAGGCAACGATGCCGGCTGGACCGAACAGGACGGTTATTTTGAGCCTCATTATTATTATGAGGACGGCAGTGTGTGGCTGGAAGATGCCACCGGAACCACATATATTGGCTCCAGAGATAAATATTATATTGATGACTACGGTAATCTTCAGGAATATTCCGATTCTGAAACTGATTCCTCCTCCGGAGATTCTTCAGAAGAATCCTCCGATACCAGTGGAAACTCCTCCTCGCAGGATTCCGATTCTTCATACCCAAATTCCTCTTCCGATACAAACACGGAAGATTCCTCCGAATCGGAAAAGCGCGGCGAGCTTCATATGCGGGTTGGATTCCCTGCCGATGATACGATCAGAGAATCCATGCCCGAAAAAGAAGGTTATTTCGAGCAGCGTTCCGTAAATGGCGGAAAAAGCACTGCCTTTGTTTTAAAAGTACCGAATTCCTCTCTGGCGGATTCTTCCCTGAAGGGTTTTCTGGCAGAATACTATCCGGTAAAGGGTGAGATCATCACCAAAAAAGATCTTACCTTTGAATCTTATCCTGCCACGAAATATCAATACTTAACCGAAGTCAACGAAGAAGAAAAAAATGTAGATGCTCTTGTATGCCAGACTGACGATTATACATTCGGACTTTTTGTCCTGACTCCGTCAGACACCTATGATAAGGCCGCCGAAAAGGAAGCCACAGAGCTGATCAAATCCATAGATTTCGTTTACGCAGAGCGTGTGGATATGGCCATGACGGATTACTTCCAGGTCCTCACTCCGGAGCGTTGGAAATATCTCTGCCATTATGAAACAACCGAAACCGAAAATGGTGGATATAAACTGACTTATTACAATGAGGATGTTCCTGTACTGACTCTGGAAGCCAGATATTACGATGGCGAAGACCAGCCTCTGGACAGTGTATGGCAGGGCTATCTCGGCCGTATCGAAACCGTCGACGGCAAAAAATACGATCTTCTGTCCACCATCAGCCAGTACTCCAAGGACGTCTCTGATGAATGGAAGGAAATGTATGACACTTATCTGGATGTCATAAACGGGATCCGTATAATGGACGGCTGTTCCCTGACCGAAGGAAGCCATGCCTGATCCCTTGTGATTCACAATATTTACATAAAAAGAAGCTGCAGACTCTGTTTTTTTCACTGTTCTGCAGCTTCTTTGCGTTATTGTGTCCGACTATATCTTCTGCTGTCTATCCTTCGTAAATCTGATCAAAAATCCCTCCATCTGAGAAATGTGTTTCCTGTGCCTTTTTCCATCCACCAAAATCATCAATGGTGACAAGATTGATGTCCAGGTCAAAACACATCGGAGTATTCCTTCAGAATATCCTGGTTTGACGGACGGTAATAATTATCACCGGCGATCCGCTGTGCTTCATCGGAATAGAGATAATTCAGATATTCCTCTGCCACATCTCTGGTGCCTCTTTTGTCTTACGACTTTATCGACTACTGCTACAGATGGCTGTGCAAGGATGCTGATACTTGGTGTTACAATCTCGTAATCGTCCGGATAATCCTTTACGGAAAGATAGGCTTCATTTTCCCAGGCGATCAGTACATCACCCTGTCCGTTTTCCACGAAAGAGGTCGTTGCGCCTCTGGCTCCGGTGTCCAGGACAAGTACGTTTTTGTAAAGATCTCCGATGAATTCTTTAATTTTGTTCCTCGTCTCCGTTATATTTATCTTTTGCATAGGCCCAGGCTGCCAGATAGTTCCATCTTGCTCCGCCGGAGGTTTTCGGGTTTGG
>ENA-OQJT01000423-OQJT01000423.1-human-gut-metagenome-genome-assembly--contig:-NODE-423-length-10294-cov-0.616603_pt1 | contig 10294 bp, 17 predicted proteins | sample MGYA00242612_ERZ504779 | MGnify/ENA primary metagenome ERZ504779 (study PRJEB26092, sample SAMD00036366) | human gut metagenome | host: Homo sapiens | study: EMG produced TPA metagenomics assembly of...
CATGTCCTGAAAACCTTTGTTAAAATAAAACCTTCACCACCAAAATATACCAGAAGAAAATTTCTTATTAAAGAAAAACCGATGTTTCTACATTTTCTTCACTAGCTAGAAAAGCAGATTTTTGAATGATGACTTCTTTTCCAGGATCTACATCAATAGCGACAATTTTTCCAGGGAAACTTGAGGCAAAGGCAATCAAACCATCTTCATTTGCCGTATAACTATTTCTAAATAAAGTTTCACCAGAAAACATTCTACCGATGATTTTACCAGCACCACCACCGTTTGTTTCCATTTTCATACATGGATCCATCCAAGCCATAGCACCACTATCACTAATCATTTTTTCACCTTTATTTAAGTGACAAAATAACAACAGGGAGAGTATCTCCAACAATTTCGTATTTCATAATCTTTCTCCTTTTATAAAGCTACACAAACAGGTTGAATAATATCTAAAGTATTTCCTGTAGGCTTAATTTCTTCTTTTTCTTCATCAAATGTATAAAGCTCTAAAAAATCTTCTTCTTGACTTGCAACAACAATATAACGATCATCAATAATATTAAAATCACGAGGTCCTTTTCCTGTATGCATCATATAAAGTAAAGTGATTTTTCCTGTTTCTTGATTAACGCGATAAAGGACAATACTATCATGTCCACGATTGGAAACAATAATATGTTTACCACTTGATGTCATATGAATAGCAGCAGCACTTGAAAAGCCATGAAAATGACGAGGTACACAATGAATAACTTGAATCAAAGTAAAGTGTCCATCATGATATTGATAAACCATAATACTGTTACTAATTTCATTGACGAGATAACAATATTTACCATCATGAGAAAAAATCATATGACGAGGCCCACTACCAGGAATCACAGATTGACTTAATGATGTTTCTTGTAATTTTTCATTAATAAATTCATACATAACAATTTTATCAGCACCTAGGTCAACACTGTAAAGATATTTATGATCAGGAGTAATTCCTACATAATGAGCATGAGGACTTGTTTGTCTTTTAAGTAAATCAATTCCTGAACCATGATGGTGAACAACTGAAAGTTTATCTCCAATTTTATGATCCTTTAAAGGGAAAGCAGCTGTTGCTCCAACGTGATAATTGGCTGTAAATAAATATTTTTGATCAGGACTTAAACATAAATGAGTATAAGAACGACCATGGGAATTATAAAAAGAAAGTTGTTTTAATCATCTTCTTCAATATGATAACTTGCGACACCTCCTCCTTCACCAACACGTGCATCTTTTAAAGATACATAAAGATAATCATCTTTTTTAATAACATAAGAAGGAAAATCTTCGGTAGGAATATGTTTATTTAAATGAAGTTCATTTTTAGTTTCATCTAAAGTACATACATAAAGACCTTTTTCTTTTCCTTTAGCGTAACTTGATACATAAAAACGATACACAAAATCGCCTCCTTTTGAAATAATTGTACCATAAAATGACTATAAAAAGCTTTCTATATAAGAAAAATAATAAAGTAAAAAAGTTCGATAATAAGTGAATAATAAAAAAGTATCTATATAACGGAAGATATAAATCTTTTGTTTTAGTTTTCAAATATTTATTTTTGTATTACAATAATTTATGGGAATAGAGAAATAATTTTATAAGAGAGGTTTATTTATTATGGAAGAACGCTTAATTACGTTAGTAAAGGAAAATACGAAACGTGATAATTATGAAGATAATAATGCGTCCAATCTTTCAAATATAATTGGATTATCACGTAATAGTATTTCATCGTATTTAAACGATTATTTTAATCAAGGGCGTTTTGTGAAAATTAATACACGTCCTGTTTCTTTTTTTAGAAAAGAGCGAATTAGAAAAAAGATATAATATTAAAATAAATAAATTGATGTTTGCCTCACTTGATGAATTAGATGAATATGCAAAAACTTGTGGGAGGGGATCCAAGGATTTTAGAGATTTAATAGGTTATAATGGTTCTTTAAGAAATGATTATTGAATCATGTAAAGCAAGTATCTCTTATCCACCACATGGACTACCTATACTTTTAAATGGACCAACAGGCACAGGTAAAAGTTTTATTATTGAAAAAATGTTTGAGTATGGAAAAAATAATGGAATCTTTTCAGAAAAAGCAAAATTTGTACATGTGAATTGTTCAGAATATGCGAATAATCCAGAACTTATTACCGCGAATTTATTTGGATATAAAAGAGGCGCTTTTACCGGAGCAGATAATGATAATCCGGGACTAATTAAAGTTGCTGATGGAGGAATGTTGTTTCTTGATGAAGTTCATTGTTTAAAACCTGAATGCCAAGAAAAATTATTTCTATTTATGGATAAAGGAAATTATCATGTTTTAGGTGACAGTGAAAATGAATATCATAGTAATGTTTTTTTGGCTTTTGCGACAACAGAAAACCCTAAAGAAGTTTTATTAAAAACTTTATTAAGGCGTATTCCAATTCAAATGGAAATACCTTCTTTGTCTAAAAGAAGTGAAATGGAAAAATCAAATATTATTGTACGGTTTTTAGAAAATGAAGCGAAACATATTCATAAAGAAATTCGTATTGGTAATGTTGTATATGCAGCATTATTAAACAATGAATATGAAGGAAATATTGGAGAATTGAAAATGTAATACAAGAAACCTGCATGAATGCCTTATATTCAAATAAGAATAAGGATTATATTGAAATAAATTCACTTTGTTTACCATCACGTGTACGCTTTAATAATCATATAGATAATAGTATTTTAGTAGGAAGAAATCAGTTATATTCCTTAAATGATTTAAAAAATAAATATGAAAATGAATTTCCTTTTAAAGAATATTCTAATAAATTATTAGAGTTATTAGAAAATTATTCAAAAGAAGAAATATCTATTCAGTCCTTTTTAGAACAAGCACTCAGTGAAACACAAACATATTCAAATGATTCTTTATTTAGAGAAAATAAAGAGAAATCTATAGATATTGCCTATTTTACAAATGTTATAAAAAAAATGGCAGAACTTATTAATGATAAATATCGTTGTGATTTTCAATCAAGTGAAATACTTACGTTATCATTACTTATTCAAGATTATTATACATATTATGTTATTGTTGAATCTTATTTCGATATTCATCAAGAAGGATTTCAATCTTTAGAAACGGTTGTTAAATCCAACTATTTTAGATCTTATGAAATCGCAAAATATTTAAATGAATTATGTGGTATTTATATTAATTTGAATTGGCACAATTATTTAACATCGATTTTTGCTTTATTTATAGAATCTTATCATGGTAATCGTGTTTTAAATCAAACCGTTGGAGTTGTTTTATCTCATGGTTATGCTACGGCATCATCTATCGCAGATGCAGTTAATCGTATGTTAGATGAATATGTTTTCGAGGCAATAGATATGCCATTAGATATATCTACGCAATTAATTATTAATAAATTAAATGTTTTTATTGAAAGTTATGGTGGAAATATTAAGAATTTAATATTGCTTGTAGATATGGGGTCTTTAGAAGAAATTTATAATGGATTAAATAATGTTTCAAAATCAAATATTGCAATCGCTAATAATGTTAATACACGATTTGCCTTATTTGTTGGAAAAGGAATCCTTGATAAAAAGTCTCTACAAGAAATATTTGATGAAAGTATAGAATATAGTCAAACAAATTATAAAATTATTAATTCTCAAAAGAAGGAAAAAGTAATTGTTTGTTCATGTGCAACAGGGTTAGGAACAGCTGAAAAACTTAAAGAAATCATCGAAGATTCTTTACCTGAACATTTACCTGTGAAAGTAATTACCTATGATTATACTTCTTTATTAGAAGTTAATTTAGAAGAAAAATTATTAAAGGATTATGATGTTATTTGTGTTATTGGAACATTGAATCCAAAATTAAAGAATCTTCATTTTATTGCTATAGAAGAATTAATAATGAATAGTTCTTTAGATTTCTTAACCTCTTATTTTGCAGATATTATTAGTCAAGAGGATATGGATAGTTTTCAAAAGAAAATGTTAAAGAATTTTTCACTAACAAATATAATAAATAATTTAACAGTATTAAATCCAACTCAACTTTTAGAAAGAGTTGCCTATGCAATAGATTTATTACAACAAGAAATGAAGACAACATTTAACAAATAATACATGCTTTGGCTTATATGTTCATATATGTTGTTTGATGGAAAGATTAGTGACAAGAGAAGGCATTGAATCTTATCAAAAAGAATTATCTGATTGTAATGAAGATTTCATTAAATTTTATATGACAGTAAAAAAAAGCTTTTTAAGCAGGTTGAAAAAATATTATCATGTAGAAATTCCTATTGAAGAAGTGGAATTTATTAATATTTATATTCAAAATATGATGGTAAGATCATTTGATGAATATGAAGGTATGGAGGAATAGATATGAAAGAAAGTTTAATGATAGCTGTTTTTATTATCATTGTTTTCGTAGTATTACAATATATTGGTAAAAACATTGTAATGAAAAAAATGACAACATCTTTAGAAGAAGAAAAATATGATGCCTTTTTTAAAACAAGTCAAAGTATTTTATGTTTCTTATTTGTAAAGCCTTATATAAAAGAAAGTATGAAACTTTCTGCATATATTGCCCAAGAAGAAAGTGAAGAGGTAAAAAAAGAAATAGCCCTTATAGAAAATATGCGTATAAAACCTCAACAAAAATTAATGAGTATTTCAAATGCATTTTATTTCTTTTTAGGAAAAAGAGAAGAGGCATCATGTAAACAAATGTTAGACTATGTAAAAAAATTAGGAGATGAAAGAACCTATAATAATCTTAAAATCCAATATGATATCTTTATTTTAAAAGAAAGCAAACATATTGATGAAATTAAAAAGAAATTAGAAATTGCTCAAAGAAATAATATGCCTAATAAAGACTTAATGGTAGGTTCATTAGAATATTTGATAGGATTACAATATTCTTATTTAAATGATAAAAAGAATATGATGAAGTATTTTAAACCAGCATTAATTCACTGTAAAGGAACGACATACGAAGTTGAAATGAATCAAGTCATCGAGAAAATGAATGAAAACATTTAAATATTTAGTAAATGGTTTAGAGGTAGAAGCAAAATATGACGAAGAAGATATTGATAAAGTCTATAAGCCTCTATTAAATCATTGGTATGATCTTTATAAACAAAACAATGTCGTATTGTTATTTTTATTGCAGGATGTCCTGGTAGTGGAAAGAGTACTTTTGTTTCTTTTTTAGAGTATTTATTTAATCAAATGGATTTTGATTGTAAGTTGCAAACGGTAGGAATGGATGGCTTTCATTATTATAATGAAGAACTAGATAAAATGAATTTAAGGAAAGAAAAGGGAAGCCCCCGTACTTTTAATGTAGAAAAAGTTAAAACAAAAGATTATTCAAACAAAAAAAAGAAGACTGTTATTGGCCTTATTATTCAAGAAAATTACATGATCCTATAGAAAATCAAATTTTTGTACATAGTGAAATCATTATAATTGAGGGAAATTATTTATTGTTAAAAGATGAACCATGGAATCAGTTAGAAAGGTTATGTGATGAAAGTTTATTTTATAATGTGAATGTTGAAGAATTACAAGACAGATTGATTTTACGTAAGATGAAAGGTCATTTATCTAAAGAAGAAGCAATTGATTTTTATAATGCTTCTGATAAAAAGAATGTGAAACAGTTATAAATAGAAGTAAAAAAGCAGATATTGTCTTAAATATTGCAAAAAACAGGGTATATTGACACTACCTTGTTTTTTTTCGACACTAATTGGCATGAATTTTGCTATATAGGAAGTGAAAGGAGGAATTAAATAATGAGTATTACTTTAGGAAGGATTGATTATCGTTTATTACATGGGATCGTAGCAACAATGTGGGCCCTCAATCAGGGGCACAACGTGTTATGGTTATTGATGATAAGGTGGCTAATGACCCTATTATTAAAGAAAGTATGCGTTTGGGTAAACCAGCAGGTATGGCTTGTTCAATCATTACTTTAGAAACAGCTATCAAAAATTTTAAAGCTGGTAAATATGACAATCATAAAGTATTTGTTGTTACAGAAAATCCAGAAACATTCTTAAAACTTCAAGAAGAAGCGGGGCAAAAAATTCCTCGCATTGTTTTAGGAATTACAAGAAATAATAAAGAAGGTACAGTTGTTAGCTCAAGAGCAAGTGTCCTTGATGATCAAAAAGAAGTTTACAAAAAAATTATTGAGAATGGTACAAAAGTAGATGTTCAATTTACAACTACTGATAAGGCTGAGCCATTAGAATCAAAAGTCAGCTTATAATAGAAAATAAAGGAGAGGAAATAATATGACTACTGTTCAAATTCTTTTGATTACACTAATAGCCTATTGGAAAGCGACAGATACTGTCACATTACAATTATTTGCATTTAATACAATTATTTGTGGTTGGCTTGTTGGATTAGTTATGGGTGATCCAGCAACGGGACTTACAATTGGGGCTACTTTACAATTAATGTCTATGGGTGTTGTGGCTGTTGGAGGTTCATCAATGCCTGATTACCCTGTTGCAGCAATTATCGCTACTGCTATTGCATGTTCTACTGGACGTGGAATGGAAGCTGGTTTAGCTATTGGGCTTCCAGTTGCAATGTTAGGTGTTAACTTTGATGTTATTTATAAAATCTTCAATGGTTTCTTAGCACAAAAAGAAGTTTCATTAATTGAAGAAGGCAAATTTAACTCTTTCTTACGTTTAGTTAAAGTTTCACCTATATTCTATGGTTTATGTTCAGCAGTACCTGTATTCTTATGTGTTGCAATTGGTCCATCTATCGTTAATGCTATTTTGGATTTCATGCCAACTTGGTTTACAACTGGATTATCAATTGCCGGAGGTTTATTACCTGGTGTTGGGATGGCAATGTTATTAATGTATATGCCATTAAATAAATACTGGTCATTCTTAATTGTTGGATTTGTTTTAGCTGCTTATTTATCAGTACCTACTTTAGGTATCGGTGCTGTTGGTTTAGCTGCTGCTTATGAAGTTTATAAAAAAGGATTAGCAACTGCAACTGCAACTGCACCAGCAGGAGCTAGTTTCGGAGGTGAATTAGAAGATGAGTAAGGGAAAAGTATTAACTAAAAAAGATTGTCGAACTGCTGCTAAACGTTGGTTGATCGGTATTTCAACATTTAACTATGAAACACAATTAGCACCATCTTATGCTTTTGCTGTTTATCCATTACTTAGAAAAATGTATCCTGATGATGAAGATTTTAAAGCTTCATTGTTAAATGCAATGAGATATTATAATACAATGCCATGGATTTCACCATTTGTTATGGGTGCTGCCTTAGGTATTGAAGATGATGGTGGTGTAGAATCACTAGAAGCTGTTAATAACTTTAAAGTTGGTATCATGGGTCCTCTTGCAGGTATTGGTGATACTATTGGTTGGGCAATGATTCCTACAATCTTTGGTTCAATTGCTGCAAGTATGGGTATGCAAGGAAATCCTTTAGGAATTTTCTTATGGGCTGCCTTTACCTTTGCATTCTTAGCTGTCCGTATTCTAGAAGTAGAATGGGGATATAATATGGGTATCAATGTTGTTACTAAGCTTGGTAAACAAATTACTGTATTTACAGAAGCATGTTCTGTTCTAGGTTTAACTGTTGTTGGATCACTTATTTCTTCAGTGGTTAAATTACAAACAGGTATTACATATACAAATGGTGATGTTACAATGAAGGTTCAAGAATTACTTGATGGTGTTATGCCTTCACTATTACCAGTTGCAGCTGTTGCACTTATTTATTATTTTATGAATAAAAAGAAAGTTAAAATGACACACATGATTTTGATTATCATCATTCTTTCATGGATTGGTGCTGCATGTGGAATCTTTACTGCATAATCTATAAATATTTGATTAAAGGAGTGAAAGCTCCGTTAATCTCATTCGTATATAAAACATCAATAATATTTGATATAATTGAAGAAAGGAACTGTTTTGGCATTGCTATATATAATGTTCACTCTATTCCCTCCCTTGTGGATATAATAATATTTTATTTTTAGAAATAATTTTAAATGCCAAACTTTTGAACCAATTATACTAATGAAGATTGGAGAAGATTATGAGAAGATATATTATTGCTTCACATCATAAACTTGCTTATGGATTAAAAGATACCGTAGATTTTTAACTAATGGAATCAAAAAGATTTATGATGTAAATGCTTATGTAGAAGATGGAGAAAAACCAATTGAAGAAGTCGTAAGTGAATTATTTGCTTCTTTTGATGAAAATGATGAAGTTTTAGTTTTTTGCTGATATGATGGGTGGAAGTGTTTATCAAAAATTCTATCCATATATGAGTGATAAAGTACATGTTGTTTGTGGAATAAATTTACCCTTAACATTAGCACTTGTTTTAGAAAGTGAAGATACTCCTTTAACACAAGAACTTGTTCATCAATATGTTGAGGACAGTAAAAACCAAATTGTATATGTCAATGAAGTAAATTTTGCAGTCGATGAAGATGATGAATAGATAAGAGTGCGTACTGCATCTTATCTTTTTTATTAGAAAAGAGGAAATGATATGAAAATTAGTACAATAATTGAAAATATGAAAAAATATCATAAAGGATATGGAACAATTGATGAAGAAAAAACAAGAGATAAAGTGCTCTATGGAAATGTTGATCAAGAATGTACAGGAATTATGACTTCTTGTTGGGCTTCTGTTGATGTTATTAAATATGTCATTGAAAAAGGAGCCAACTTGATTATCAGTCATGAAGCATTATTTTGGAATCATGGAGATCATCAAGAATGGCTAGAAGAATCAAAAAATAGTGTCTATTTAGAAAAAAGAAAACTATTGGATGATCATCAAATCGTAGTCTGGAGAGATCATGATTATATTCATTCAGGTATTCCTTATAAAGGAGACTATATTGATGGTATCTTCTTAGGTCTAGCTAAGAAAATGGGATGGGAAGATAAACTTATTGTTAATCCAATCAATGAATTTGACCCATCTTTATTATGTTCTACTGCCTATAGCTTTGATCATTCAATCAAAGCCAAAGATCTAGCCAAGGAATTAATTGATACCTGTCATTTAAATGGAATCAAATTGATAGGAAATTCAAATGCGGATATTAAAAAAGCAGCAGTGTTATTCCATGTATTTGGTGATGCTAATGAAGCTATTAAAAATACTGATAAAAGTGATGTCGATTGTCTGTTATCGATGGAACTTATAGATTTTACTTATGCAGAGTATCTAAGAGATAGTGGAATGTTAGGAAGAAATAGAGTTGCTTTAGGAATGGGACATTTTAATCTAGAAGAACCTGGAATGGAATATATGTTGGAATACTTAGATGAAGCGATAGGTGAACATATACCTGCGTGGTTTAAACAATCAGGAGACAATTATGAATATATGACAAAGGATTGTTGTCATGATCACTAATCCTTCTAATTTTAGAGATTTACATGATTGTTATGATTTTATAGAGGCAGGGCATCTCTATCGTAGTGCGCTACCTCGAAATCTTACGAAACAGGATTGGGACAAACTTTATAATTTAGGTATTCGTTATATTATTGATTTTCGCAGTGAATTTGAAAGAAAAGAAGATAGTTATGAATGTGATCAACGATTTCAACACTATAATTGGAGTGCTTTAAAACCGGAAACGGGAATCGATGATTTCTATTTTCCAAGATTGATTACCAAAAAATCTACAAAAGAAGAGGTTTATAATAGTGCCTGGTTTATTCGCAAAGGCTATAAAATAATGCCTTTTGATAATTTGGCCTATAAACAATTATTTCAATTAATAAAAGAAAAAGATGGAATACTTTTTCATTGTGGTTCAGGTAAAGATAGAACAGGATTATTTGCGGCATTACTATTAAAATTATTTGATTGTGATGAAAAGACAATATATGCAGATTATCTTTATAGTAATAAAAGTGTAGAAAAAGATTTAATGCCACGTCTTGTTCAATCAGATTTTACGGATGAAATTAAAGAGATGTTATTGTATGTTTGCAGTGTTCATGAAGAATTGTTGAAATCATCATTTGATGAAATATTAAAACGTTATTCTTCATTTGATGAATACTTTGAAAAAGAATATGCAATTGATAAAGAAGTAAAGGAAAACTTAATTAAGAAATATTGTCATGAAAAATAATATGCGCATTCAACTTGTTCCTAATTTAAAGTTG
>ENA-OQJT01000424-OQJT01000424.1-human-gut-metagenome-genome-assembly--contig:-NODE-424-length-10284-cov-0.752388_pt1 | contig 10284 bp, 10 predicted proteins | sample MGYA00242612_ERZ504779 | MGnify/ENA primary metagenome ERZ504779 (study PRJEB26092, sample SAMD00036366) | human gut metagenome | host: Homo sapiens | study: EMG produced TPA metagenomics assembly of...
CAGTCTTCTTGGTCATTTGGAACGTAATTTAAAGAGTCCAACAATTACAACATTAGAGAAAATAACAAGAGCTTTAGGAATTACTATGTCTGAATTGTTCTTAGATGTACCTAACAATGATAGTGAAATCGAAGTTAGACAAGCAAGCATTCAGCATATCAACTATCTCTTAAAAGATTTATCCAATGAAGAATTGGATAAAATCACAGGCATTTTAAAAGAAATAATTGACTGGAAAAAAATGTAATGACATTTTTTAAGTACTATTAATTTTTATTATAGGTACTTTTTTTATATTATGTAAAAAATAAATGTAAGAAATACATAAGTGGTTGAGGTTCAGTTATTATAATAGCATATTTTTTATAATTGCAATAGATATTTTTAAGGATTAATTAAGTTTATTGAAGGTTTGCTATTTTAAAGGTATAATATAGATATGCTTTTAATTGTATATGTATGATTTTAAAAAATATCCCATTTCTTCTATCGGGATTATGAATTTTATATAAATTAATTAAGCAAAATCTGCAAATATAATATATTAATTTTATTTTGAATAAAGGAGATATTATTTTGAATTTACAAGAGAAAAATATTTATTGTGGTTTCAGATTGGATAAAATATCCCATATATCTGAAATTTCATCTAATGCATATGAATTTTATCATGAAAAAAGTGGCGCAAAATTATTATTTATAGAAAATAATGATGATAATAAAGTATTTTCTATAACTTTCCGCACTACTCCTACTGATGATACTGGTGTAGCTCATATTGTAGAACATTCCACACTTTGTGGTTCTCGTAAATTTCCTACTAAAGAACCATTTGTGGAATTAGTAAAAGGTTCTTTGAATACTTTTTTAAATGCAATGACATTTCCAGATAAAACTATGTATCCTATAGCTAGCAGAAATGAAAAAGATTTCCGCAATCTTATGGACGTTTATCTTGATGCAGTATTTTATCCAAATATGCGTACAACACCTGAAATCTTAATGCAAGAAGGTTGGCATTATGAAATTGATAATGTAGATGCTCCATTAGCTTATAGTGGTGTAGTTTATAATGAAATGAAAGGTGCATTGTCTTCTCCAGATGGATTATTGGAAAGAAAGATTTTAAATAATCTATATCCTGATACAACATATCAATATGAATCTGGCGGTGATCCTGTAGCTATCCCAGATTTAACACAAGAAATGTTTATTGATTTTCATAGCCGTTATTATCATCCTGCAAATAGTTATATTTATCTTTATGGTGATATGGATATGATGTCAACTTTATCTTTCTTAGATGAAGAATATCTCAGCAATTTTAATAAAATTGAAATCGACTCTCATATTGATGTACAAAAACCATTTACAGCTCGTAAATTGATTAAAGATATTTACCCTATAGCTCCTGGTGAAGCAAAAGAAAATAAAACATTTTTTAAGCATGAATTATTCTATTGCAACTTCTTTGGAAAAAGAAAAGATGTTGGCATTTACTGTATTAGAACATGCTTTATTAAAAAGTGAAGCTGCGCCACTTCGCAATGCTTTGATTAAAGCTGGTCTTGGTAGTGATGTAATTTCTTCATTTGATAATGGTATTTTACAGCCAATGTTTAGCATTATCGTCAATGGTTCTGAGGCTAATAAAGTTGATGAATTTACAAAAGTTGTAACTGATACTTTAAATGATATTGTAAAAATGGCATTGATGATGAATTATTACAGGCTTCTATTAATAGTATGGAATTTAAGCTTCGTGAGGCTGATTTTGGTCAATATCCAAAAGGATTGATTTATAATATTAACCTTATGAATAGCTGGTTATATGATGGTGATGCTACTGTGTATCTCCATTATGAAGAAGCTTTGAAAACTGTAAAACAGTGGGCAAAAGAAGGTAAGTTTGAAGCATTAATTCAAGAATATTTATTGGATAATACTCATAGTCATATTTTGATTTTAGAACCAGATGAAAATGTAATCACTAAACAAGAAAAAGATTTAGCTGATAAATTAGCACAGAAAAAAGCTTCTATGAGTAAAGAAGATATTGAAAAAATTATTGCGGATACTCAAAAATTAAAAGAGCGTCAACGTTCTGTGGATAAACCAGAGGATTTAGAAAAAATTCCATTATTGAAAATTGAAGATATCACTAAACAATGTGATAAATTAATTATTGCTGAAGATGAAATAGCAGATACAAAAGTTTTAAGACATGATATTGATACGAATGGAATTTGTTATTTAAGAATGTTATTTGATATAAGCAATATAGCTTATGAAGATATAAATTATCTATTCTTATTGGAAGAATTCATTGGTAGAACTGCTACAAAAAATTACACATATGAAGCATTGGCTAATGCTGTAAACTTGCATACTGGTGGAATGAGATTTGCTGTAGCTACGTATGATAAAGAGGGCGATGTTGACTCTTATATGCCAAAATTTGTATTTAAAGCTAAAGTTTTGGTAGATAAGATGCCAGAATTGATAAAATTACTACAAGAAATAATTTTCAATAGTTCCTTTACTTCTAAAGAACGTATTAAAGATTTGGCAATGCAATGTCGCAGTGATTTTGAAATGTCAATATTGCGTTCGGGTCATCAGTTAGTTCTTGATGAATTGATGGCATACTTTACACCAAAAGAACGCTATGATAATTTTGGTGACTTAAAATTCTATGCATTTATTAAGAATTTCTTAAATGATTTTGATAATGAATTTAATAAAATGCAAACAGCTTTTGCTAAAATTTTACCAATGATATTTAATAAGGCTAATTTATTGACAAGTATTACTGTATCTAAAAATGATTATAAAAAAGTAATATCTGCAATTAAGCCTTTATTAGAAGTATTGCCAAATGAAACTTATCCAAAACAAGAAATACCATTTGCAGTAGAAAAGAAAATGAAGGTTTTATCACATCTTCTCAGGTACAATATGTTGCCAAAGGTGCTAATTTCATACGCTTAGGATATAAATATACAGGAGCTATGAAGGTATTAGAAACTATTATGCGTTATGAATATTTGTGGACTAATATTCGTGTTCTTGGCGGAGCTTATGGTGCATTTGTAAAATTCCGTCGTGATGGCAATATGTATTTTGGTTCTTATCGTGATCCTAATTTAGTAGAAACTTTAAATGTATATGATAAAACAGCAGAGTTTTTACGTAATTTTAATGTCAGTGATAGAGAAATGACAAAATATATTATCGGTACAATTAGTAATATTGATATGCCACTTACTCCTGCATTAAAAGGTGAATTAGCTTCTTCTGCGTATATTGCTGAAATGACAGACGAAATGCGTCAGCAACAGCGTGATGAAATTTTAGCTACAACTCAAGAAGATATTAGAGCTTTAGCCGATTTAGTAGATGCTTGCATGAAGGAAAATGCTATCTGTGTTTTAGGTGGAAGCAATAAAGTAAACGAAGCTAAAGATGTATTTAAAACAGTAACTATTATTTTATAATCTAAAAAAAGAAGACTCTCATAGTAATATGAGAGCCTTTTTTTATATATTTTCATTAAATTTATATCCTATTCCCCAAATTGTAATAATGTATCCTGGTAAATCTGCTTGAGGTTCAACTTTTTTTACGTAGTTTACGGATAAATGCCATTATATTATTATCTGAAAGCAGAAAATCTTCTTCCCAAACAGCTTGATATATTTGTTCTTTAGTAACATTTGCAAAATTAAGATTTGCGACCACATGGATTCTAAAAACCAACCTGTTTGAAATAGTGATATATATATATCGTTTGTAAATGAATGTCTGTTAATTCACTGTATAGTAATCCATTTGTAATAATGCTGAAGCAATAAGAACAGAGAACATATTTCCAAAATTTGAAAATGCTGTTATTTTGATATATTTAATCATATTGGCGTATGTTTTACGACCTTCAATTATACTTTGTTCTAAAACCATTAAATCTTTTTCTAAAAGAATTATATCAGCAGATTCTTTGGTAATATTTACGGCATTGTCTACAGAAATAGCTATATCAGAAGATTTCATTGCAGTGGCATCATTCATCTCCCATGAAACCAACCGTATGACCATTTTGGCGGAGCAATTTTACAATTTTTGCTTTTTGTTCTGGTGATAATTTAGCGAAAACATCAGTTTTTTCTACAGCTATAGCTAAATCTTGTTCTGGTAGTTGCTCAATATCTGAACCAAGTAAAAGATTATTAACTTTTAAACCAACTTGTTTACATATAGAACGAGCAACTTTATCATTATCTCCTGTTAAAACTTTACTTTAACACCATATTCTTTTAATGCTTTTAAAGCTTTTACAGTTGATTCTTTTGGCGGGTCTAAGAATGCTAGATAGCCAATAAGCACCATATCACATTCATCTGCTATGCTGAATTTATCTATTGGTGATGGATTATTTTTTTGAGCAACAGCTATTACACGCATACCTTTGTCATTTAGTTTATCGACAGTTTTTAGGATTTCTTTTTTGATGCGTTCATCTAACGGTTTAATTTTTCCTTGATATTCAACATGAAAGCAGATAGATAACATTTCTTCGACTGCACCTTTAGTTATCATTTGGCATTTTTGATTTTTGTCCTTTACTACTATAGAAAGGCGACGACGTGAAAAATCGAAAGGTATGTCATCTACTTTTGTATAGGCACTAGATAGATTTATTAAGTTAGGATTATCTTGTTCAATTTCTTCTGTTTTATTGATGATAGCTATATCCATTAAATTTTTATAGCCTGTTTGAAAATAACTATTTAGGTAGGCATGACGTAAGACACGACTATCTTCATTTCCCAGTACATCTAAATGGTATTCTAAAACAACTTTATTCATGGTTAATGTACCAGTTTTATCAGTACAAAGAATATCCATAGCACCAAAATTTTGAATGGAATTTAAGTTTTTTACGATAGTTTTTTTCTTAGACATAGAAACGGCACCTTTAGCTAAGCAAGTAGTAACTATCATAGGTAACATTTCAGGTGTTAAGCCTACAGCAATGGAGATAGCAAATAAAAAAGCTTCTACCCAATCATTTTTAGTTATACCATTGACAAAAATACTATGGGTACCATAAATAACATAAAACGAATTAAATCCAAGAGACGGAATTGACACCTTTAGTAAAATTTGTTTCCATAGGTGTAGTAGAAACAGATGAAGCGATTGAACCAAATAAAGTATTATTGCCAACACCGATTACTACAGCAGTAGCACTGCCACTTATTACATTACTTCCCATGAATAAAATATTATTATAATTAGTAATAGAAAGATTTTTTTCTTGATAAGTTTTAGCAAATTTTTCTACTGGTTCACTTTCACCTGTTAATGATGCTTGGCTAATGAATAAATCTTTAGCTTCTAAAATTCTAGCATCAGCAGGAATCATATCACCAGCACTTAGATGAATAATATCACCAATTACTACATCTTCTAAAGGAATTTCTGCTTTAGGGCGATATTGTCTAGTAACGGTGCAAGTAGTTGTTATTAAAGATAGAAGTTTTTCGGCTGCATTACCGGAACGGCTTTCTTGAACAAAACGCAAAGAGCCAGATATAAAAACCATTGTAAGAATTATAATAACGGTTACAGGATTTACATCATCAGGGCTATTTTGCATGATAGGAATAATAATATCAGTAAAAATAGAAACTATAGCCAGACAAAATAAAATTGCTGTAAATGGGTTTATAAAGCATTGGCAATACGTTTAGTTAAAGATAATTTTTTTCCATGTACAATTTTATTATTGCCATATAAATTACGATGTTCTTTAATGGCTTGTTCACTTAATCCCGTAAAAGAAGTGTTAAGAGCTTGTAATATTAGCTTGGTTGAATTGGTGGCACAAAAAATAATTTGTTCGTTCATTTTTTTAGTGTTTTTGGATTAGTTGTCACAATGCTCCCTCCATAAAAATAAAATTAATAAATCACGTAACAAAGTATAAATTATTTATTTATCTAATCATATGGCAGAATTCTTGCGATTTTATTACTTTTTTATAAAGATTTGAAAGAGCATATTATTTAATGAGATTTTAATGAAAGTTTTAAAGGGTTTTAATTTGTATTTTTAGAATATATACAGTATAAATAAAACAATCGAAATCCTTAATGAAGGAGGGGTTTTTATGAATTTACAATTTTTAGGTGCGGCTCATACAGTTACAGGTTCTTGTTATTTATTAGAAGCAAATGACCATAAAGTTTTGATTGATTGTGGTATGTTTCAAGGTGCGAGAAATTTACGTGATTTAAACTACAATGATTTTCGTTTTGTACCATCAGATATAGATTGCGTACTTTTAACTCATGCTCATGTTGACCATTGCGGTCTTATTCCTAAGTTATGTAAACAAGGATTTAAGGGCGATATATATGCAACAAAAGCGACTTGCGATTTAGTAAATATCATGCTCCCAGATAGTGCACATATCCAAGAGTCTGATGCACAAATAACAAATCGCAAAGGGCAACGTATGGGAAAAACACCAATAGCTCCTTTATATACTATTGATGATGCTATGGCTTCATTAAAACAATTTGTGCCAATTGATTATGATCAAGAAATTAATCCAGTAAATGGAATACGAGCTATTTATAAAGATGCTGGTCATATCATGGGGTCAGCAATTATTGAAGTTTATGTAACGGAAAATGGCGAAGAAACTAAAATTGTATTTACAGGTGATTTGGGGCAACCTGACCAGCCTATTATAAAAGACCCTACACATATAAAAGAAGCAGATTATTTAGTAATTGAGTCTACTTATGGTGATCGCAAACATCAAATTTATGATAAAGAAACTCCATTAGCAGAAATTATAAATGATACTATGGATAGAGGCGGAAATTTAATTATTCCATCATTTGCAGTTGGTCGTACACAAACAATGTTATATTATTTATTCAAATTATGGAAAGCCAATCGCATAGAGGATTATTCAGTTGTAGTAGATAGCCCACTTGCTGTTGAAGCTACAAGAATTTTTGCCAAAGAATACAAAATATTTTGATGATGAAGCAACTGAATATATTAGAAAACATGGTAAATTGCCTCAAATGCCACAGTTGCGTCTTTGTGAAAGTGCAAATGAATCTAAGGCCTTAAACACAGAAGAAGGTTCACATATTATTTTATCGGCTAGTGGTATGGCGGACGCTGGACGTGTACTTCATCATTTAAAACATAATCTTTGGTCGTCCAGAATCTACAATTTTATTTGTAGGTTATCAAGCAGAAGGAAGTTTAGGTAGAAAATTATTAGAAGGCGCTAAAAAAGTAAAAGTCTTAGGTGAAGAAATCAGTGTAAAAGCTAGAATTGTAAATATGGACGGATTTTCTGCTCATGCTGATTATTCACAGATGGAAGAATGGTTACAACATTTAACTATGTATAATGCTAAACAGGTATTTGTAGTACATGGTGAAGCTACTGCTAGTAAAGCTGTAAAAGAAATGATTGAAGAAGAATTCGGCTGGAATGCGTATATTCCATTTTATGCAGATAGAGCTATCATGACGAAGAATACTTGTGAAATCAAAGCTGCTAATATACCTCAAGTATCTGTGGAAAAGATATGGAAGACTTCTTTGTTTGATGTTGATGCAGATTATAGACAATTACGTCGCAGAATTATTAATCTTGTGGTTAAAAATCCAGAACTTATGCCAGCAGCTATGAATACAATTCAAAAAGGTTGGCGATATGTTAAACGTTTATTCAAGGATTTTGGCATTAGCTAAGATTTTTAATGAAATTTTTATCTACTTTTTACGATAAATATTTTGGCAAGAAGAAAGAAATATGTTATGATTAGAGTAAAGTTAAATCTTAGGAGGATTATATAATGGAAGAATTAAAAAACAATTCCGTTGTTGAAGAAGATACTGAAGGTACTGTAGTTGTTATTACTGATGAAGAAGGTAATGAATACAATTATGTAGAAGAAATGGTTTTCGATGCAGGTAGCGATAAATATGCTATTTTAGTTAGCATTGATGGCGATGAAGAATGTGAATGCCATGAACATGATGAAGAATGCGGTTGCGAAGAAGAAGTAGATGTAATCTTAGCAAAATCGTTAAGATGAAAATGGTGAAGTTGAATATATTGAACCAACAGATGAAGAATTTGAAATTGCTCAACAAGCTTATGAAGAATTAATGGATAAACTTGAAGCAGAAGAATAATCATCTGAAATTGTTTTAAAGTTTAATACGTATCAAAGAAGGTACCATAGAAAAATGGTATCTTCTTTTTTGTGAATATAAATTTTTATTTGAGGTAGATTTATGGAAAATTTAGTAGAAAATATTAGTAAATTAGTAGCTATTGAATTGCTTTTTGAAGAAATGCCAACAAGACCTACTGCAAATGCTATTTTTCGTGAAGCTAGAAAAATATTTGGTGATATAAATATCATCAATAGAGATGAAAATGATATTGAATTTAGCGTAGATAAATTTGTAGCATATAATGAAGATAATACAACTTCTCCAGTAGTACTTGCTATGGGAAATATAACAGATTTTGATGATAAAGTAGCTGTAAGTGAATTTGAACGCACACAGATTTGGAATGTAGCTAACAGTGAAGAATTATTGAGTAAATATAAATATGCTGTAAAAATATGGGATGTAAATGCTCAAAGACAAATTCCTAAAGAACGTGCTATTATGTTAGTGGATTGGCTTAATGTAGCTTTAAAATTATATCCTAAATGTCAAGCTATTTGGATAAAATCAGCAGGTAAATTACAATTAGCACAATCCATTAAGAATTTAAAAGAAACAGGTATAGTTAAATATTTATATAGTATGGTTAATATTCGTTTCTTCAATGTGCCTAATACAAATGAATTCATTGTAGATAGTGTAGGATTGGCTAATATTGGTTTAAGTGATGTACAATTCCATTTCAAAGGTATGAACCCTAATAAAGTAGCTAATCTTGCATATAGCTTAGCTCGTTATATTTTGAATAATGATAATATCATGATTAAAGATGGCGATACCATTGATGGCATGAATGATGAGGGCAAAATGACACCAGAAGTTCAATGGATTTGTAGATATGAAGATTCTTTAATCGAACCACTTCGTCCTGTTTTAGATATTGATACTGGTAAATATGCCGCTGGCGATAGAAATTAAAAAAAACACTTTCTAATTTTAGATATTTTCTAAGTTAGAAAGTGTTTTTTAGTTAAGTATAAAATTATTTGATTAAGTTAAATTTACGCATTGCTGTTTTTAATTGTTCAAGATGAGCATCTTCCATTTTCGCAAAGTGGCATGCGTAAAGGACCCATATCAAAGCCCATTAAACGAAGTGCAACTTTTACAGGAATTGGATTTACTTCACAGAATAATGCTTTGATTAATGGGAAATATTCAATTTGTTTTTCGCTGCTTCTTCAACTTTGCCATCAAAGAATAATTGGCACATATCATGTGTTTCTTGTGGCATAACGTTGGAAAGTACGGAGATAACACCTTTTGCACCTAAAGATAATAATGGAACGATTTGGTCATCATTACCAGAATAGAAAGTGAATTTATCACCGCAAAGAGACATTGTTTCAGCAACTTGACTGATATTGCCACTAGCTTCTTTAACTGCTGCAATGCGTGGATGTTCTGCTAAAACAGCGTAAGTTTCTGGTGTAATACCTACACCTGTACGAGATGGTACATCATAAAGAATGATAGGTACATTTACATTATCAGCAATAGATGTGAAATGTTTGATAAGTCCTTTTTGTGTACATTTATTATAATATGGAGTAACTACTAATAAAGCATCAGCACCTGCTTTATCTGCATGTTGAGATAAATTAATAGCATATCTAGTATCATTAGAACCAGTACCTGCAATAACAGGAACACGTTTATTTACATAGTCAACAGTAAATTTAATGATTTCTTCATGTTCTTCATCTGTCATTGTAGCAGATTCGCCACTTGTACCAGCAATTATGATAGCGTCTGTACCATTGTTTAAGTTGAAATCAATTAAACGAGCTAATTCATCATAATTGATACCGTTTCCGTTTTCATAAAATGGAGTAGCAATAGCTACGCCTGCACCTTTAAATATTACATCTTTCTCCATAAAGAAAGCCTCCTTAATGCCATCTTTTGATGTGTTATCATAAATTATACAGGTAAATATTTATATTGTCTATAATATTTTAATTTTATGTATGATTTTTAAAACATTTTTCTCTTATTTTTATT
>ENA-OQJT01000425-OQJT01000425.1-human-gut-metagenome-genome-assembly--contig:-NODE-425-length-10193-cov-1.174349_pt1 | contig 10193 bp, 8 predicted proteins | sample MGYA00242612_ERZ504779 | MGnify/ENA primary metagenome ERZ504779 (study PRJEB26092, sample SAMD00036366) | human gut metagenome | host: Homo sapiens | study: EMG produced TPA metagenomics assembly of...
TTTTTTTTGTTTCTGTTTCTGTTTATGATTTTCTGTTACGATTTCTGCTTTTGCCTTATTTCTCTTCTTTTGATTCATTGTTTTGGTTTCCGGAAGATGCTTAATGGAAATTCCGGTAAATCCATAGAAAATACTGAAAACCGGGGTCAGGTAAAGCAGGAATAAGTACGGGAAAAATGCCGACCATGCAACACCAAGTGTGCCGGCCATGTATACGCCGTAGCCATGCCATGGAATCATAGGACCAGCCATAGTTCCGGAGTCTTCGAGGCAGCGGGAAAGAATTTCCGGTGCAACCTTGCGCTCTTGAAAGACAGGTGCCATCAGACGGCCGGTCAGAACGTGTGCCATCGGCTGGGAGCAGCTGATGAGGCTGGTCACGTAACCGACAATCATCGTTGCCAGGATCATACTTCCATCGCTGTTGATTCTCTTTACAATCGCCTGAAGAATGTGATCCAGTACACCGAGTTTTTCCAGCATGCCGCCCATGCCGACAGCAAAGCAGATAATGGCTACGTACTGGAGCATGCTTCCCATGCCGCCGCGGTTTAAGATGGATTGTAATACCGGTTCTTCGATTGTGGTTGTGTAACCGTTGTAAGCTGTGCGGATGATGCCCTGCAGAGTATCGTGCTGCACAAAATAGGAAACAAATCCGGCAGCGAAGCTGGAAAGACCAAGTGCAGAGATCGCATTTACTTTGCAGAGGAGCAATACAATAATCAGGATGGCAGGGATCATGGTAATCCATCCGAGCTGGAATTCACCGTTTAAAGCATCGATGTAAACGGTAATGCTTCCCTCGGTATAGCTTCCGCTGGTCTGCTGGAAACCGAGAATAGTAAAAAGAATTAAGGTAATCACATACGTTGGAAGGGTGGTCCAGAGCATCGAGCGGATATGATCGCCAAGTTTGGCATCTGCAACGGCCGGAGCAAGGTTTGTGGTATCGGAAAGAGGACTTAATTTGTCACCGAACATGGCACCGCAGATGACAGCACCGGCTACCATGCCAGGATGGATACCCATGGCGTTTCCGATCGCCATCATGGCAACACCTGCGCTTCCGACGGAACCATAGGAAGTACCGGTTACAATACTCAAAATGGAGCAGAACAGCAGCGTCAGAGGCAGCAGCCAGGACGGGTTAATCATTTTTAAGCCCCAGGAAATGATGGTGGCAATGGTACCACTCTGCAGCCAGGTGCCGATCATGACACCGATGGCCATCAGAAGGCAGAGCGTCGGGACGACCATACGGATGGCATCGTATGCGCCGGCAACAATGTTGGCGTAAGAAATACCGAAAATCTTACAAAACAGATAGATAAAAATCCAGCTTGCAAACAGGCCGATCATAGGACCGCCGGTTTTCAGGCGGATACAGACTGCGACGGATACGATGATCAGCAGCAGCAAAAGCAGTGACTGTGGCAGATTGAGTTTTTTTTCTTTCGTTCCACTCATAAAAAAAATCCCCCATTCATAGGTAAAATGATTTGCCCATTCAACGCGTTAAAGTAGAAAAGACATGTAATATATTATAATGGTGAAATGCAGAAAAAGCAAGGGAAATTCTCTTGATTTTTTGTTCTATGGTTGCTATAATAGGCGTGAGTGTGGGGCGGAGGATAAACTTCGGCCCTTTTATAGCTAACTATAAACGGAATCAACAAGATAAAGAGGTTAAATCAATGACAAGAATAGACATTATTTCAGGTTTCCTGGGCGCAGGAAAAACAACCCTGATCAAAAAACTCCTCGGAGACGCGCTGAAAGGACAGCAGGTTGTCCTGATCGAGAACGAATTCGGTGAAATCGGAATCGACGGAGGCTTCTTAAAAGATGCCGGTATCGAAATCCGTGAAATGAACTCCGGCTGCATCTGCTGCTCTCTTGTGGGAGACTTCGGCGCAGCATTAAAAGACGTTATCACCAAATATCACCCGGACCGCATCATCATCGAGCCGTCCGGCGTAGGTAAACTCTCCGACGTCATCAAGCTGTAGACGGTGTAGAAAAAGAAGCAGGCGTAGCCCTGAATTCCGCAACAACCGTAGTCGACGTTATGAAATGCAAAATGTATCTCAGAAACTTCGGCGAATTTTTCGAGAATCAGGTAAAGAGCGCAGGAACCATCATCCTGAGCCGTACCGATAAAGCCGATACGGAAAAAGTAGAGGCAGCTGTAAAAATGCTCCGCGAACTGAATCCGGAAGCACACATTATTACCACACCGGTTGAAGTACTGGGTGGTAAGAAAGTGCTCGATACGATGGAAGGTGCCATCATCAACCTTGCGCAGGTAGAAGAGGAAGAGCATCATCACCATCATCATGACCACGACGAGTGCTGCTGCGGCCATGACCACGATGAGGAGCATGAGCACCATCATCACGATCATGATGAGGACGAACATGAACATCATCATCACGACCATGACGGCGAGTGCTGCTGCGGCCACGATCACGACGAGGAGCATGAGCATCATCACCACGACCATGATGACGAGTGCTGCTGCGGCCATGATCACGACCATGAGCATCATCATCACCACGATGACGAGTGCGGCTGTGGTCATGAGCATCATCACCATCATCACGCAGACGAAGTTTTCACAAGCTGGGGTCAGGAGACTGTGAAGACCTTCACCAAAGAGCAGATCGAAGGCATCTTAAAGAAACTTTCCGAGGATACCGCTTATGGTATGGTTCTTCGGGCCAAAGGTATGGTAGCAGGCGCCGATGGACAGTGGATCTATTTCGATATGGTTCCGGAAGAGTACGAAGTACGTGACGGAGCACCGGAATTCACCGGAAGAATCTGTGTCATCGGTTCCAAATTAGCAGAAGATAAGCTGGCAGAGCTGTTCGGACTGTAAAAATACAAAGTAGCTGCGAAAATTACGGTCCGCAGGGTACCTGTGAACTGTAGTGAAGCTGCCGCATCAGAAACAAAATCCGATGTGGCAGCTTTTTTCTTGATTTAGAGACAAAGCAAAAGATACGCCCGGAATCTCAGCCGCAAAAGCAAGTGCAGAAAGATTCCGGGAGTACGTCAAAGACAACGGAGGTACAAAATGTACGAAGAAGACGAAGTAGAAATTCCGATTTATCTCATAACAGGATTTCTGGAGAGTGGAAAAACCTCTTTTATCAATTTTACCGTAGCACAGGACTATTTCCAGATCGACGGACCGACCCTTCTGATCACAACCGAAGAAGGTGAAGTAGAGTACGACGAAAAAGAACTGCTCAAACACAACACCGTCCTGGAAATCGTAGAAGGACCAGAGCAGTTTACCCTGGATTACCTGAAAAAACTGAACCGCAAATACCGCCCGGAGCGAATCATTCTCGAATACAACCCGCTCTGGAGCGTAAAAAAACTCGAAGAAATGGAACTGCCGCGCGGTTGGGGCGATCGTACAGGAGATCGTGACCGTCGACGCAAGCTGCTTCCAGATCTATATGCAGAACATGAAATCCGTCTTCATGGAGATGGCAAAAAATGCCGATATGGTCATGTTCAACCGCTGCCGTCCGGAAGATCCGCTTCCATCCTTCCGCCGCAGCATCAAAGTAGTCAACCAGGCATGCGACGTTCTGTTTGAGAATGAAGAAGGCGAAATTGACAACATTTTTGAGGATCAGATGCCGTTTGATACAGATGCCGATGTGATCGAAATCGACGATGCCGATTACGGAATCTGGTATGTCGATATGGGCGACAACCCGGAGCGTTACGAGGGCAAGACTGTTCATTTCCGCGGTATGGTATTAAAGAGCAAGGATGTCGGAGCCGATTTCTTTGTTCCGGGTCGTATGGCAATGACCTGCTGTGCAGATGATACTTCTTTTATCGGCTATGTCTGCAAATGCGCAAGCGCCAAATCTCTCGTAATGGGTTCCTGGGTTGACGTGACTGCAACGGTAAAATGGGGCTATATGAAGGTTTACGACAGCGAAGGCCCGGTTCTGTATGCAAAAGAAATCAAACCGGCCAAAAAGCCGGAGAGCGAGCTGGTATACTTTAACTAAACATTGCCGAAGCATTTCAGCGAATAAAAGAGCAGGAAAAAGGCTGCTCTTTTGTTCGTGTTCTTTCTTTATGACAGATGGAAAAACAATATATCATTTTTCGGTGCGGCGAAGCAGCTATTCGGTTATGCGCAAGTAGCGAAGTGGATGGAGAATATCCGTTTTGACCGTGACGTGAACAAAAACTGCGCCGGAAAATGGTCTGATGACAGGAGAATTTATGTATATTATAGTAGGTCTGGGAAATCCAACGCGCCAGTACGAAGGGACGAAGCACAATGTCGGATTTGATACCATCGATTATCTGATCGATGAATATCAGATCCCTTCCTCCGGTACAGGCCACAAGGCTCTGTTCGGAAAAGGCATGATCGCAGGTCAGAAGGTTATCGTTGCAAAGCCGATGACGTATATGAATCTGAGCGGTGAGTCTGTGCGGGAGCTGGTGAACTATTACAAAGTGGATCCGGAGAGCGAGCTGATCGTGGTTTACGATGATATCAGCCTGGCGCCGGGACAGATCCGTATCCGCAAAAAAGGAAGCGCGGGCGGCCACAATGGCATCAAAAACATCATCGCCAATCTTGGCACCGACCATTTTATGCGTGTGAAGGTCGGCGTCGGTGAGAAACCGAAAAACTGGGATCTGGCGGACTACGTGTTAAGTCCGTTTACGAAAGACGAACGTCCCCTTGTAAATCTGGCGATCGAGCATGCGGCAAAAGCAATTGAGCAGATGCTGAACGGGGATGTGGACGCAGCTATGAATGAGTATAACCGCAAATCTGCAAACCCGGCAGAGTAAGGAAAATGAAAGCGTTATTAGAACCGATCAAAGAAATTGCCCGTTTTGACGAGCTGTTCCGTGATCTGAAAAAAGGAACCGCAGGTGTGACGGTGATCTCGGGCTGTCTGGAAAGCCAGAAAGCCCACATGATTGCAGGTCTCTCCGAGGATGCCCCGGTGCGGCTTCTGATCGCGGAAAATGAATTAAAAGCAAAAGAATTATATGAGGATTACCGGCTGTACGATGCGGAGACGCTGTATTATCCGGCGAAGGACCTGATTTTCTATCAGGCAGACATTCACGGAAATCTGCTGATCCGGCAGCGGCTTCAGGTGATCCAGGCACTTCTTGAGCGGAAGGAAGTTACCATCATCACCAGTGTAGGGGGATGTATGGACTTTCTTCTGCCTCTTGGCGTGTTCGAAAAACATTGCATCCATCTGCGCAATGACAGCGAATTCGATCTGGATAAAATAAGAAAAGAGCTGGTGCGGCTCGGCTATGAGAGTACCTTTCAGGTGGAGTCGACCGGCCAGTTTTCCGTCCGCGGCGGCATTCTCGATATTTATCCGCTGACGGAACAGAACCCGATCCGGATTGAACTCTGGGGCGATGAGATTGATTCCATCCGAAGCTTCGATGCGGAGAGCCAGCGGTCGATTGAAAACCTCGAGGAAATCACAATCTATCCGGCATCGGAGCTGATCTTAACTGAGGACACGATTGCGCGCGGTGTGAAAGCGATTAAAAAAGAGGCAAAAGCGCAGAGCACAAAGTTCCGCGACAAGATGATGACGGAGGAAGCGGCGCGTATCCGCCATGCGGCAGAGGAAATCTGCGATCAGATCGGCGAGGCGAAATTCTGCAGGGAGCGGAGCAGTATCTTCATTATTTTTATCCGGAGACCGTCTCGTTTCTTGAGTATCTGCCGGAGAACAGCCGCATTTTCCTCGATGAGCCGAACCGCATCATCGAGTGTGCCGATGCGTTGGAAGCAGAGTTTCAGGAGAGCGTGAGCCACCGTCTCGAAAAGGGATACCTCCTGCCGGGACAGGCGAAGCTGATGTGCAGTACGGCGGAGCTTGTGGCAAAACTGAACCGCCGCGGCTGTGTTGCCGTATCGCTGATGGAGCCGCAGAAGGGCGAGTGGAATATCCGTGACGAATTCAGTGTGACGGTGAAATCGGTCAATTCGTATAACAATCAGTTCCCGCTTCTGGTAAAAGATCTGAAATCCTGGAAAAAAGCGGGTTACCGTATTGTACTGGCGAGTCCGTCGCGGACGAGGGCGCAGCATCTGGCAGAGGACCTGCAGAATGAGGAGATTCCGGCCTTCTACAGCGAGAATGAGGAGCGTGTTCTGAAACCGGGCGAGGTCATGCTGATCCACGGCGCGGCCCGCAGAGGCTTTGAATATCCGATGCAGAAATTTGTGCTGATTACAGAGACGGATATTTTTGGAAAAGAGAAGAAGAAAAACCGGAAGAAATCGGAGTATTCCGGTCAGAAAATCCAGAATTTTGCGGATCTATCGATCGGTGACTATGTCGTGCACGAGAGCCACGGTCTTGGTATTTACCGCGGTATCGAAAAAATTGAGATGGACCGCGTAACGCGTGATTACATGAAAATCGAGTATGCGGGCGGATCGAACCTCTATGTGCTGGCCACCCAGCTTGATACGCTGCAGAAGTATGCGTCCGGCGAAGCTGCAAAGGTGCCGAAGCTGAATAAAATCGGCGGTCAGGAATGGAATAAGACGAAAACACGGGTTCGCCATGCGGTAAAAAATATCGCACAGGATCTCGTGAAGCTGTATGCCGAGCGGCAGGCGTCATCCGGCTATCAGTTCGGAAAGGATACGATCTGGCAGAAGGAATTTGAGGAACTGTTTCCGTTTGAGGAGACGGACGATCAGCTTGCGGCGATCGAGGCGACAAAGGCGGACATGGAGAGCAAAAAGATCATGGACCGCCTGATCTGCGGCGATGTCGGATACGGCAAAACCGAGGTTGCAATCCGTGCAGCGTTCAAGGCAGTACAGGAGAGCAAACAGGTCGTCTACCTCGTTCCGACCACCATTCTGGCACAGCAGCATTACAATACGTTCGTTGAGCGCATGAAGGACTTTCCGGTGCGCGTTGATCTTCTGTGCCGGTTCCGCACGCCGGCAGAGCAGAAAAAAACGCTGGAGGATCTGAAAAAAGGACTCGTGGATATTGTCATTGGAACACACCGCGTTCTTTCAAAGGATGTGAAGTTCAAAGATCTTGGCCTTCTGATTGTCGATGAGGAGCAGCGGTTCGGCGTGACGCATAAAGAAAAAATCAAACAGCTGCAAAAAAATGTGGATGTTCTGACACTGACGGCGACACCGATTCCGCGTACCATGCATATGAGCCTGATCGGCATCCGGGATATGAGTGTGCTCGAGGAAGCACCGCAGGATCGCCAGCCGATCCAGACCTTTGTCTGTGAATACAATGAAGAAATGGTTCGCGAGGCGATTAACCGTGAACTTGCGCGGGGCGGGCAGGTTTACTATGTCTATAACCGTGTCCAGTCGATTGCGGATATGGCGAACACGATCCAGAAGCTCGTGCCGGATGCAAATGTAGGCTTTGCGCACGGACAGATGAAAGAGCGTGAGCTGGAAAAGATCATGTACGGCTTTATCAACGGAGAGATCGATGTGCTCGTGTCAACAACGATCATTGAGACAGGACTCGATATTTCGAATGTCAATACCATGATTATCCATGATTCTGACCAGATGGGACTGTCACAGCTCTATCAGCTTCGCGGACGCGTCGGACGGTCGAACCGGACTTCCTACGCATTTCTGATGTACCGCAGAAACAAGATGTTGAAGGAAGTGGCGGAGAAGCGTCTCCATGCGATCCGTGAATTTACGGAGATGGGAAGCGGCTTTAAAATTGCAATGCGTGATCTTGAGATCCGAGGCGCCGGAAATCTGCTGGGCGCAGAGCAGTCGGGCCATATGGAATCGGTTGGATACGATCTCTATTGTAAAATGCTCGCAGAGGCTGTCCAGGAGGCGAAGGGCATCGCACCGGCAGAAGCGTTCGAGACAACGATTGATCTGAATGTCAGTGCCTATATTCCGGACAGCTACATCAGCAACGAGTCTCTGAAGCTTGACACCTATAAGCGAATTGCAGCGATTGAAAATAAGGAAGAGTATGAGGACATGACGGAGGAGCTGACCGACCGCTTCGGGGAACCGCCGAAAAATGTACAGAATCTTCTGGCTGTTGCAGAACTGAAAGCGCTGGCGCACTGTGCGTATGTGACGGAGCTGAAACAGATGGGCGATTCGGTACGAGTCACCTTACAGCAGCATGCAAAAATCGATGTGGCGCGGATTCCGGAGCTGCTGCAGAAATACCGAGACGAACTGAAATTCCAGATGGAGTCGCTGGCGTTTGTCTACACGCCGCGGCGGAGAAATTCAAAGGAAAAGATCGATCTGCTGGAGAAGAGCCATGCACTGGTGGAAGATCTGCTGCAGATCACACAGGAGTGAAATACTCGCATAACCACAAAATCGTGTGAAAAAGGCGTGAACAGGGAAGAAAAAAGTTGCCCTGTATCAACAAAAAGGGTATAATAGGAAAAGCGTTTATAAAAATCGATGCAGGACCGGAAATTCGAACGTGTAAAAAGAAAAACTCTTTTTGAGCATACATTTCGCCCTGCATGAGGAGGAAGTAATGAAAAATTTAAAAGCAAAAGCAGTCTGCGTTATGCTGAGTGCTTCGATGGCAGCGATGGGACTGACCGGCTGCGGTTCCGACAATGTGGACGGAACAAAAACGGCAGTTACTGTAAATGACGAGTCGATTACACTCGGACAGGCAAATTTCATGCTGAGATATCAGCAGGCAACCATGTACAATTATTATTCCAAGATGTACTCTATGTACGGAATGCAGATGCCGTCTGAGATGTACGACAAGGAAGGCGACGATGGAAAGACTACCGGGGAAACGTTCAAGGAGCAGTCTCTTGATACGATCGAAAAAGAGCTTCTGATGCGGCAGCACGCAGAGGAATACGGAATTTCCCTGACAGACGAGGAAAAACAGCAGGCGAAAGAGGCTGCACAGGCATTCGCAGATAAGAACGGTGACGATGTGATGAAAAAGCTGCACGCAACCGTTGAGGACATCCAGGATGCACTGGAGCTGTATGTTATTCAGACCAGAATTTATGATCCGATCATCGCAGATGTAGATACCGAGGTATCCGATGAAGAGGCAAAGCAGACCTCCATCAGCTACATCACGGTATCCACAGCAGGAACCGAGAAGGATGACGATGGAAAAACGATTGATTTGACGGACGAGGAAAAAGCGGCAAAGAAAGAAATCGCACAGAGATTCCTGGATCTCTTAAAAGAGTCTGAGGATCCGGCAACCGCATCGTTTACCGATCTGCGCAAGGAGCTGAACGATCAGTTAAATGCGGAGAATACCGCAGATTCCACCGATTCTGCCGACAGCTCCGATGAGAGCAGCTCTTCTTCCGATGCTTCCGACACAAGCGCATCCGACGCTTCAAGCGCGAGCACATCGAGCAGTTCCGCCAGCGATTCCTCCTCTGAGGTTTCTTATCTGACCTCTTCCGAGACATCCTTTGGAACCGGATCGGAGAAAGACGATGACGATACCTGTTCTCTTGGAGATAAAGTAGCGGAAGAAGCAGCAAAGCTGAAGGATGGCGAGTATTATGACGGTGTCATCGAAGGCGACGATGCATATTATGTGATCCGTGTAGATAAAGCATTCGACGAGGACAAAACCGAGTCCAGAAGACAGACTATCATTTCCAACCGCAAATCGGATAAGTACAACGATACATTGGATGGATGGGTAAAGGAGAGCGATATCAAGGTCGCATCCAACTGGAAAAAACTTGAAGTAACGGACGCAGATCTGTATACGATGACAGTTGACAGCGCTTCTACAGATTCCACAGATGGAACCACAACCGACAGTACAACAACGGACAGTACCGCAACGGACAGTACAACGTCTGACAGCACGACATCAGGCAGTACCGAAACGACATCGACAAGCAGCACAGGCACTGATTCGACGTCTTCAAGCACTGCAGAATAAAAGCATACGATACAGGACAAACGGCAGCCGGATCCAGGAGAGGGGTCCGGCTGCTGTTTGTGTCTGAAAATGTTTTGGAATAAAAAAGGTAACGATTCAGAGCCCCATCTCGATTCCGCTTGCGCTGCATCTCGATGTGGCTTCTCGCCATATGAAATTCCAGAAAAATAGCTCATTCATGTAAACATGATTCGCGATTTTTCTTCCATTTCGCATGGC
>ENA-OQJT01000427-OQJT01000427.1-human-gut-metagenome-genome-assembly--contig:-NODE-427-length-10159-cov-1.031898_pt1 | contig 10159 bp, 10 predicted proteins | sample MGYA00242612_ERZ504779 | MGnify/ENA primary metagenome ERZ504779 (study PRJEB26092, sample SAMD00036366) | human gut metagenome | host: Homo sapiens | study: EMG produced TPA metagenomics assembly of...
ATTAATTGATGGTCAGATTATATGATGGCACCCCCATCTCGGCGTCACCAAGAAATAATTGGTTCTCTTTATCGAAAAAATTGCAGATTATATTGATATGAAAAGAGGGGCATGCAAAGTATATCTTGCGCCATTTGCAGTATTTTTAAATAACAATAATGTTAATTATGTAGAACCGGATATTTCTATAATATGTGATAAAAATAAACTTGACGATAAAGGATGTAATGGAGCTCCGGATTGGATTATTGAAATCGTGTCTCCTAGCAGTAAAAGAATGGATTATTATATTAAATTGTTTAAATATCGAACTGCTGGAGTAAGAGAATACTGGATTGTTGATCCAATCAGAGAGATGATTCTGGTATATGATTTTGAGAATGATGATTACGAACAGTATTCATTTTCAGAAAACGTTAAAGTTCGAATATACGACGATTTCGAAATTAATTTTACTACAATCTAGAAAATACGAGGCATAACACATGAAAATTAAGATGGTAGACATTGCAAGACATCTCGGAGTTTCCAAAGCAACGGTTTCGCTTGCAGTGAATGGAAAACCCGGTGTGAATGAAGAAACCAGAAGGATGGTTTTGGAATGTCTGGAAGAAATGAAAAAGAACAACGGAGTAATTCCAGTAAAAGAGAATATCGTTACAGTGTCTGGCCATCCGGTGAATCAGATGATCAAAATAGTGATTGTTAATCACAGCAAAGGCGTTGCGTGTAATTCAGAAACAGATCTCTGGTCAGATGTACTTGCTACATTTGATTCTGAAGCAAGAAGACTTGGATATCTTTATGGAGTGACGTATTTAAATGACGATATTACGCAAACAGAAGCAGTAATTACGGAATGTAATATGGATTTTGTGGCAGGCATTATTCTTTTTGGAACCGAATTAAAAGAAGAAGATCAAAACCTGCTTGAAAGAATCAAAAAGCCATTGGTTCTTTATGACTGTGAACTTCCAGATAGTCGGTATAGCAGTGTATGTGCAGACAATAGACAAATGCTAAAAAGTGCTGTGGATTATCTGTACAAGGAAGGTGCATCAGATATTTATTATTTCTGCACAGGGAAAGATAATTATAATTATCGAGTTCGTAAGGAAGCGTTTTTAAATACAAAGTCTAACGAAGATACTGCATCAGCAAAATATATTCTTGATCTTGGAGATGAAATTCCAAGGATAATAGAGACTTTGTTAGACTGGTTGAGAAAAAATCCGCTTCCGCAAGGAATTTTATTTGAAAATCAACAGATTTCAATTGGTGCGTTGACGGCGCTTCGAAAGTATGGTGTGAACATCCCACAGGAAGTGAAAGTTGTCGGATTTGGTATGATTCCTGACTATATATACCAGGATCTAAAGTTGGTACAAATGAGAATATCTGACACAGAAGGTGTTCTTCTTGCAATGGATTTACTGGATAAAAAGATTCGTCAGTACTCAAGGTCTAAAGTTAAGATATACACAGAAGCAGAAATGATTGTAAGTTAAAATAATCGTAAGACAAAAGAACAAGATGAACAAAAAGAGCTTTTGGATTGTGTGAAAATTCGCATAATTCAAAGACTCTTTTTGATTATTTGCATAATCAAAATAATTTGTAAGAGAATAGGTTGTAAAAACCATACAAATAGAACAGCAAAATGAATGAAAAACTGGTATAATGTAATAGTGAAAAAATTATCAATTTTTGCAGGATTGATATTTAATTAAGAAAAAATGGAGGAACAGAAAATGAATGAATATTTTCCACATTTATTCGAACCAATTAAAATTGGAAAGACTACGGTAAAAAACAGAATCTTTATGCCGCCAATCTCTACAAACATGGCAGATAAAGGCTATGTAACAGACGCACTGGTTGAGCATTACTCAGCAAGAGCGAAGGGGGGAGTCGGACTGATTGTTACAGAAGTTACGACTGTAGAGCCGGTATATACATATTTACCGGGAGATATGTCTATCTATGATGATTCTTATATTTCAGGTTGGAAGAAACTGGTAGATGCAGTACATCAGTATGATACGAAGATTTTAGCACAGTTATTCCATCCGGCTTACATGGCATTCCCGATTCCGGGAACACCGCAGCTGATCGCCCCTTCTAATGTTGGACCTTATTATGCAAAATCAGCTCCGAGAGCTGTAACTGTTGAAGAATTGCATGTACTTGTTCAGCAGTTTGGGGAGGCAGCACGCCGTTTCCAAATTGCAGGTGGAGACGGAGTTGAAATCCAGTGTGCACATGCACATGGATTGCTTGGCGGATTCCTTACACCTCTTTATAACAAGAGAACAGATGAATACGGCGGAGACATTAACGGACGTCTCAGACTGACACTTGAAGTAATTGCTAAAATCCGTGAGCTTTGCGGTGATGATTTCATTATCGATGTTCGTATTTCAGGAGACGAGTACAGTGAGGGTGGTCTGACACTGAATGATATGATCTATGTATCCAAACAGCTTGAGAAAACAGGTGTTGATTTTATCCATGTTTCTGGAGGAAATACAATTAAGAGAGGTAGTTCTATGCCTGCACCTGGTACATCACCGGCACCGCATGCACATGCAAGTGAGGAAATCAGAAAGCATGTGAATATTCCGGTATCTACAGTTGCAAGAATCAATGAACCATGGGTAGCGGAAGAACTCATTGCTAACGGAAAGACTGACATCTGTATGATTGGTCGTCCGAATTTGTGTGACAGTGAATTCGTTAATAAAGCTGCAGAAGGAAAAACAGATGATATCCGTCCATGTATTGGATGTGGACGCTGCCTGACAGGAATTATGTTTGGTAATCCGATCAGCTGTACAGTGAATCCATCGGTAGAATCTGATGAGATCAAGGAAGCAGATGAGAAGAAGAAAGTTCTTGTGATCGGTGCGGGTCCGGCGGGAATGGAAGCAGCTTATGTTGCAAAGAAACGCGGACATGAAGTTATTCTCTGCGAAAAGAGCGGAGAGTTCGGAGGCCTTTTAAGACTGGCAGCAGTTCCAATCGCTAAACAGGAACTTTGTAAAGTAATTAAGTTTATGGCACGTCGTCTGAAGAACGAAGGAATCGAAGTCCGCATGAACTGCGAAGTAACACCGGAGATGCTTGCAGGAGAATTCAAGGATTATGAAGTTGTCTGTTCTACAGGGGCAGTTCCGAAGGAAATTCCTCCATTCAAAGTGTTCAAGCAGACAATGACAGCCGATGACGTCCTTGCCGGAAGAAAATACCCGGGAAGAAAGATCGTTATTCTCGGGGGCGGATCTGTCGGATGTGAAACTGCAGATTATCTTGCACCATTGATTGATGACATGTTCCCTGCAAACCGTGACATCACAGTGATCGAGATGACACCGTCACTGATGCCGGGAGAAGGCGGTGCAGCTAAGAGTCAGCTGACAATGAGACTCAAGAGAAAAGGTGTTAAAGATTGAACTGAACAGTCAAGTGACGAAGGTTGATGAGACTACGATCACTTATGAGAAAGACGGACAGGAGTATCATATCACAGATGCGGATACACTGATCTTTGCAGTTGGTTATGCACCGAACAAAGTAGAGAATACAGAAGAGAGAGTTCATTTTATCGGAGACTGTGATAAAGTCGGAACTCTGAAAGATGCAATTGCTGCAGGACATAAACTAGCAGAAGAACTGTAATTGAAGAAAAGTTCAGAATAACAAATATAGAAAAGAAATATAGAAATGAATAAAACGGAGAAAAAAGATGGGGAATAAATTATCAGAACCGATTAAGGTCGGAAATCTTACTTTTAAAAACAGAATCATGTTTCCACCGCTTACAACAGGTTATGAAGAAAGAGACGGATCTATTGGGGCGAGAAGTCTGAACTTCTATGAAAGACTCGCAAAAGGTGGAGCAGCGTATGTTGTTATCGGAGATGTAGCTCCTGTAAGAACAGCTTCACCGACACCAAAGCTTTATGATGACAGCCAGATTCCTGTATATAAAAACCTGGCAGACACATTACATAAGTATGACTGTAAGCTTGCACTTCAGCTGTTCCATCCGGAGTATGATGTTCCGGGTGTCGGACGCATGATCATGGAAGCAGGTATTGCAAGACAGGCTGCGGCAAAAGCACAGGCTGAGGGAAATGCAGAAGAAGCAAAGAGACAGATGGAAGAATGCGACAGACTTACAAAAGGTGCTTATGCAAAACTTCATCATGATATGCAGCATTTTGTTACAGAGGCAACCGTTGAGCAGTTAGAAGATATTAAAAACAGCATCGCGGCATGTGCAGTAAAGGCACAGAAAGCCGGAATCGATGCGATTGAAGTACATGGAGACCGTCTTCTTGGTTCTCTTTGCTCTAAGATTCTGAACCACAGAGAAGATCAGTACGGAGGAAATCTTGAGAACCGTACAAGATATGCACTTGAAGTAGTAGCAGCAATCAAAGAAGCAGCACCGGATCTTATGATTGAGTATAAACTGCCAATTATTACAGTAAATCCTGATGGAACACTTCGTGGAAAAGGCGGACTTGAGGCAGAAGAAGGAATTCAGTTTGCAAAGATGCTTGATGAAGCCGGAATTGATATGATCCAGGTGGCTCAGGCAAACCATACAGGAAATATGGGAGATACAATCCCGCCGATGGGAGATGTTCCGTATAACTGGACACTTCCGGTAGCCAGAGAAGTGAAAAAACTGGTATCCATTCCGGTTGCAACAGTTGGTCGTGTTGTCAGCTTAGAAGCAGGAGAGAAGATTCTCGAAGACGGAGATGCTGATATCGTAGCTTATGGACGTTCCATGCTTGCAGATGCAGATATTGCCAATAAAGCTATATCCGGAGAGTGCATCAGAGAATGCTTGAACTGTAATAAAGGATGCGTAGATGCAATTCAGGGACGTAAATACATTTCCTGTGTATTAAATGCAGAGAATGGAAACGAAGGAACTATATTTATCAAACCTGCAGACGAGAAGAAAAAGGTCGCAGTTGTAGGTGCCGGAATCGCCGGACTTGAGGCAGCAAGAGTTGCAGCAAAACGCGGGCATGAAGTAACCGTATTTGAGAAATCAGATAAGATTGGCGGACAGATCCATCTGGCAGCAGTTCCACCGAGAAAGAGTGAGATTTTAAGATCTATTGAATATTATGAGAAGATTCTCCCGGAACTTTCTGTAGATGTGAAATTAAATACAGAAGCAGATAGCGAAGAACTCAATAAGTTTGATCATGTAATTCTTGCCATCGGTGCGCATAACATGGATCTTCCAATGTCTGTTACAGACAGCAATGTTGTTTCTGCCTGGGATGTTCTTGCAGGATGCGAAGTGAGTGGAGCATGTGCAGTGCTTGGCGGAGGATTAGTTGGAACTGAAACAGCAGAATTTCTTGCACAGAAAGGTCTCAAAGTAAGCATTATTGAGATGTTGGATCAGATTGCAACAGGAGAATCCGAGACAGTAATGCCACTGATCAAAAAAGACTTTGAAGAACACGATGTAAAAGAGTATGTGAATACAAGAGTGAATTCTATCGAGAATAATGTGATTCATGCTGTGAATACAAAAGACGAGTCAGAGGTTACAATTGAAGCAGATACAATTGTGAATGCACTCGGGTCTAAGAAGAATCTCTTCGACGACAGTGAGCTGACAGTTCCATTTGTATATGTTGGAGACTGCAGCGGTGAGAGAACAGCAGATATCTCAGCAGCAATCCGCAGCGGATATCAGGCTGGAAATGAGAGTTAAGAATCCTATGATAAACAAAGAACTATTTTATAAAGTAACATTAATTGATTGCAACGGAAAAGAATTGGAAGTTGCTAAATTCCTGCAGATTTTAACAGGAATGGAAAAAACAGAAACAAGAAGAATTGTAGCGAGTTTGCCGTGTGTTTTGTATGAAGAGCTTGACGGAGAGGCGTGTTCTTATATTGAGGAGGCACTGGATTTCTATACAGCAAAATATAAGTTTGAACCAGTTGGTGATGAAAAAGAAGTGTATGAAGTAGATCCATCGGTATATCACTCTAAACAGGTGATCGCGCTTGGAAGTATGGTTGACTATATCGGAAAGAGGTCAGAGTTTGTAAGCATCGCAAGAAAATACGATTTCCCGAAGAATGTGAGTCTGAATGATACGCCATTCTTAGTAAAAGATGGTTTGGCAGAAGAACAGGCAGTAAATCTGCGGCAGGATCTTCGCAACATGGGAATGTTTGCGCTGATTATGAGAAGTGGGGCAGAAGTCCAGCAGGTGAAGAAGAGGGGATTTTTAGCAGGGGTGTTTGCACGTTGAGATGAATTAAAGGGTTGTTTGATACAGTCAGCTGTGAGTAGTGATTATATAGCCGATTTCTTACAGAAAATTCAATTAGATTTTATTGACACTTTTGTAGAGAAGGACTACAATATCTTTAGATTGTTAATTTAATAACATACAAATAAAAGAGTTTAGGAGGCAGACAAAAATGGCAAATATTTTATGTAGTCCAAGCAAATATGTTCAAGGTGCAGGTGAGATGAAAAAGCTGGGTGAATATGCTCAGAAGTATGGTAAAAAAAGCACTTGTACTGATCACAGAGTCGGGGTATAAACGTATTGAAGACGTTCTCAAAGTTGGATTTGAAGGATATGATATTGAACCAGTGTATGAGTATTTCAACAGAGAATGTAGCAAGACAGAAATTAATCGTTTGGTAGCCGTTATGAATGAAAAGGGCTGTGATGTTGTTATTGGTATTGGCGGTGGAAAGATCCTTGATACTGCGAAAGCAGTTGCTTATTACAAAGAAGTGCCGGTACTGATCTGTCCGACAATTGCATCTACAGATGCGCCATGCAGTGCACTTTCTGTTATTTATACTGATGAAGGCGTATTCGAAGAATACTTATTCCTCCCAGCTAATCCAAACATGGTTCTGATGGACACAGAAATCATTGCAAAATCACCAGTCAGACTGACAGTTTCCGGAATGGGTGATGCACTTGCAACTTATTTTGAAGCAAGAGCCTGTCAGGCTAGCGAAGCAACAACTTGTGCTGGTGGAAATGTTACTATGGCAGCGATGTCACTCGCAAAACTGTGCTTTGATACATTGATGAATGAAGGTGTGAAGGCAAAACTTGCTCTGGAAGCAGGAGCCTGCACAAAAGCTGTTGAGAAGGTAATTGAAGCTAATACATTGCTTAGTGGAATCGGATTTGAGAGTGGCGGTCTTGCAGGAGCACATGCAATCCATAATGGATTCACAGTTTTGGACGAGTGTCATCATATGTATCATGGAGAGAAAGTTGCATTTGGAACAATCACACAGCTTGTTCTGGAAGACATTCCGGCAGAAGAACTGGAAGACATTATCGATTGGTGCATTGAACTGGGACTTCCTGTTACATTAAAAGAACTTTGGTATCACAGAAGTGACAGACGAGAAGCTTATGGCAGTTGCGACAGCAGCCTGTGCAGAGAATGATACACTTCATAACATGCCATTTGAGGTGACACCTGAGACTGTATGCGCAGCAATTAAGGCAGCAGATGCTTACGGAAGATATTTCCTGGGAGAATAGAATATGGGAAATAGGACACCATTTCGTAAAAATAGAAAAACCAATTTGACAAACTGATTTTCTGTGGTATAATTTTCATGCTGTGAAAAACAGCCGACAGTTCATTTGTACCTTCCTGTCGAAAAACAAAACCAGGGCTAGTTAAGAAGATTCTAGGCTCTGCGTGCAAAGAAGTACGCAGAGCTTTTTATATTCAGGAAATACTTTCCATATATATAAAACGCTCCGCTTAGGATACACAGCTCTTAAAAGGTACATACATTTCAAATACAGGAGAGTTGAAATATGTATTATTTGCAAACAAAAGCCAGTTTTGATGCAGCACATTTTCTCTGGAAATACGAGGGAAAATGCAGAAATATCCACGGACATCGTTGGAATGTTGTTGCAAAAATCAAAAGTCAGGAGCTGGAGCAAGAAGGACAGACACGGGGAATGGTAGTGGACTTTGGTAATCTGAAAAAGGATCTGAAAAAGCTTTGTGATTCCTTTGACCATAGTCTGATTTACGAAGTGGGATCTCTGAAAGCAGAAACAGTAGCTGCGCTTCAGAATGAGGACTTTCATTTGGAGAAAGTTTCCTTTCGTCCAACGGCAGAAAATTTCGCATATTATTTCTACAAGGAATTAACGGAATTGGGATATGAGGTTCATTGTGTGGAAGTATATGAGACACCGAATAATTGCGCGGTTTATGAGGAAGAGTAGATGAAAGTAGTAGAAAAATTCACCAGTATTAATGGGGAAGGCACACGTGCAGGAGAACTGGCAGTCTTCATCCGTTTCAAAGGATGTAATCTGCGATGCAGTTATTGTGATACTATGTGGGCCAATGAACCTGATTGCCAATATAAAGAGGAAACTCCGGAAGAGATTTTAAATTATGTTTTAGAAACCGGTATTCGCAACGTGACACTTACAGGTGGAGAACCGTTGCTGCAAAAAGACATCAGAGAATTGATCCACCTTCTTTTACAAGCCGGTTTACAGGTCGAAATTGAGACAAATGGCGCAGTTGATTTATCTGCATTTTGTGAAGAACGACCGGTATTTACAATGGATTATAAGTTACCGTCAAGCGGGTGCGAAGAATATATGATAACAGAGAACATGGAACTGCTTGAAAAGAATGATACTGTAAAATTTGTATCCGGCAGTCAGGAAGATTTGCTGAAAGCACTGGAATTGATTCGGACTTATGATCTGACCAACAGATGTCATGTTTATCTTAGCCCTGTTTTTGGCTCAATAGAACCGGTGCAAATAGTAGAATTCATGTTGAAGCATCGGTTGAATGGTGTGCGGTTGCAGATACAGATGCATAAAGTGATCTGGGATCCAGATGAACGGGGAGTATAAATAGTGAGGTGATAGAGATGAAAGCATTAGTTCTTTTTAGCGGAGGAATCGACTCAACAACGGCATTGGGACTGGCAATTCAAAAGTATGGGAAAGACCAGGTGATTGCCCTTTCGGTTTCCTACGGACAAAAACATGATAAAGAAATTAAAGCTGCAATAGCAGTTGCCCAATATTATGGTGTGGAGCATTTGTTCCTGGATTTGAGTAAGATATTTCAATATAGTAACTGTTCACTGCTTCAACAGTCTACGGAAGACATCCCGGAGGAAAGTTACGCAGAACAGATTTCAAAAACAAATGGAGATAAGCCGGTAAGCACATATGTACCGTTCAGAAATGGATTATTCCTTTCTTCTGCGGCAAGTATTGCACTGAGCAAGGACTGCGAAGTAATTTATTATGGAGCTCATGCAGATGATTCTGCAGGCTTTGCGTATCCGGACTGCTCGCCGGTATTCAATCAGGCTATGAATGAAGCAATATGGGAAGGTTCCGGACATCAGCTTAAAATAGAAGCACCTTTTGTTAATGTATCCAAAGCTGAAGTAGTAAGGATTGGATTAGAACTGGGAGTTCCTTACGAGTTGACCTGGTCCTGCTACGAAGGAGGCGAGAAGCCTTGCGGAAAATGCGGAACATGCATTGACCGTGCAGCGGCATTTCAGGCAAACCATATGGAAGATCCGGCATTGAGATAGAGGAGGAAACGATGAGAGAAAAAAGAAAATTTAACATTATTGGGAAATCAGCAAACGGAGTACAGTATGGATTACAATCCATCTGTATTAGAGGCATTTCAGAATAAACATCCTGAAAATGATTATTTTGTCAAGTTTAACTGCCCTGAATTTACAAGCCTGTGTCCGATTACCGGACAGCCGGACTTTGCAACGATCACGATTTCGTATGTTCCGGATGAACGGCTTGTGGAGAGCAAATCCTTAAAATTATATTTGTTCTCATTTAGAAATCATGGAGATTTTCACGAAGATGTGATCAATATAATTATGAAAGATCTGGTCAAGCTTCTTGAACCGAAATATATAGAAGTCTGGGGAAAATTCCTTCCGAGAGGGGGATTGTCCATTGATCCGTATTGTAATTACGGAAAGCCGGGTACAGATTGGGAGCAGGTTGCCTGGAATCGTATGAGTATCTATGATATGTTTCCGGAGAGGGTTGATAATCGGTGAGAGTTGTTATAAGAAAGGAACATAGGTTTG
>ENA-OQJT01000429-OQJT01000429.1-human-gut-metagenome-genome-assembly--contig:-NODE-429-length-10118-cov-1.204684_pt1 | contig 10118 bp, 11 predicted proteins | sample MGYA00242612_ERZ504779 | MGnify/ENA primary metagenome ERZ504779 (study PRJEB26092, sample SAMD00036366) | human gut metagenome | host: Homo sapiens | study: EMG produced TPA metagenomics assembly of...
CTGCGGCTTGGTCCGGGACAGTCCGAGAGGCATAAGGTGCTGCTCGGGCAGTCCTGCTCGCACGGAGAGCACATTAAGTGCTCTCCGGCTCGTGCGGAACTCGCGATCAACCTTATGCCTCTCGGACTGTCCCGGCCCTCTCGGATTCGGGGCGCGGCACACCGGACTGGTTGTCTGAATTAAAGAAAGTGAAGGCCCCTTTCGGGGCCTTCTTTTTATAAAAATTCGCCTACTCGGTGGACTTCGGGTTCTAGGTCTACGTTGAATTGGTCTTTGACGGTTGCTGGATGTGGCGGATGAGTTCGTCGACATCGGCGGCGGTGGCGTGGTCGGCGTTGACGATGAAGCCGCAGTGCTTCTCGCTCACCTGCGCGCCGCCAACGGCGTGTCCTCGCAGGCCGGCATCCATGATGAGTTTGCCGGCAAAGTAACCCTCGGGGCGCTTGAAAGTGGAGCCGGCACTCGGCATGTCGAGCGGCTGCTTGTCCTCGCGGCGCTGGCGGTAGTCGTCCATGTCGGCCTTGATCATCGCGGCGTTGCCCGGGGCGAGATTGAAGGTGGCCGAAAGCACGATAAAGCCGTCATCGGCGATGCGGCTCTTTCGATAACCCAGGTTGAGCTCGTCGACATCGAACTCGATGATATTGCCGCTGCCGCGGGTGCCGTCGTCGAGCTGGCGAGCGGGTTTGTAGACGCGCACGGACTCCAGCACATCGGCCATGCAGGCACCGTAGGCACCGGCGTTCATGTAGCAGGCGCCGCCGACCGATCCGGGGATGCCCGAGATGGGCTCCATGCCGGGTGAGACCGGCCTCGGCTGCCGCCGCGGCGACATCGGAAAGCAAGGCGCCGGCCGCCGCCGTGACGTGCGTGCCGTCGACCGTAATGTCGGAGAGGCCTTCGCCCAGCGCCACGACGACGCCACGGATGCCCTTGTCGCCGACGAGCAGGTCGGAGCCGTTGCCCACGATGGTAAGCGGCAGGTCGCAGCGATAGCAGGTATCGAGCGTGGCGACGAGGCCCTGCTCAGTATCGGGCGTGACAAAGACGTCGGCCGGGCCGCCGATCTTAAACGTGGTGTGCTCGCGCATGGGCTCGCTCATCAACACGTTGTCCTCGCCGGCAACGCCAGCAAGTGCGCACAGCAGGTCCTCGTTAAAAAAGTCGTTCTCGTGCATACGAATATCCGCCTTTTGGTGGTCGTTGTCATCAATCGATTGCAATATACCCCACCCGGACGGATTTGGTGCGCTGGCGGCGATAAAACAGCCGTCTACCGGATTGGTAAAGTGTTTATCACCGAGGTAGAGGGGTAGTCGCTATACTTTCAAGAGATTGCGCGTAAACCCGGAAGGAGCGAGATGGCCAACAAAGTCACCCTCAAGCAGATCGCCCAGGAGGTGGGGCTTTCCCCCTCGTCGGTCTCGCTTGTGCTCAATAATCGGCCCTGTCGCATCTCGGAAGAAAACCGCAAGCTCATCAAAGAGGTCGCGGCGCGCAACCACTATGTTCCCAACCAGATTGCGCGTAGCCTGGTCATGCGCGAGTCGCGCACGCTGGGCCTTATCGTCCCTAACATCGAGAGCCGCTTTTTTGCCTCGCTTGCCGGCAGCTTGGAAAAGCGCTGCCGCGAGGACGGCTATGCGCTCTTTATTACCAGCTCGGGCGGAAGTGCCGACGACGATCTGGAGCTGCTGCGCCAGCTGGTGACGCGCGGCGTCGACGGTGTCTTCCTGGTCGTAGGCGACGAGTTCTCCGACGACCGCGCCCTGCGCGAAGAAGTCAGCCATCTGCCTATCCCTGCCGTGATGGTCGATCGTGCCATTGAGGGGCTCGAGTGCGACAAGGTGATGTTCGACCACGAGATGGGTGGCTACATGGCCACTCGCTATCTGATCGAGCAGGGCCACCGTCGCATTGCCTGCTTGGTTAACGCGCGCCGTTCCAATACGGGGCGTAAGCGACTTGCCGGCTATGAGCGCGCGCTGCGCGAGGTTGGCCTGCCTATCGACGCACGTTTGGAGTTTGAGAGCGAGTACTACATTCCGAGTGCCTATGAGGCCTCGGAGGCGGTGCTCGCAACTGATGCCACCGCTGTGTTCGCAAGTTCGGATAACATCGCCCTCGGTCTGCTCAAGCGCTTGCACGAGATGGGGAAGAGCATCCCGGGCGATATCTCGGTGGTGAGCTATGACAACTCGGCGGCCGACGTTCTCTTTGAGCCGGCGCTGACCGCGATTGAGCAGGATCCTGGTGTCCTTGCGGAGCATGCTTTTGGCTGCATGTCCAAGCGTCTTGCCGGTAGGGGCGGCAGGCGTGCCGAAGAGGTCGTCCTGGAGCCGGCGCTTATCGTTAAGGGCAGCGTGCTCGAACTTACCGAATGTAGCTAAACGTACTTGTTTGTTTGCATAGATTGCATGCGGAGTGTCTGCTATTTTCCGGCAGGCACCCCGGCCCTCGTCCGTGAACTCTTCCGCTGGGCGAGCCATAGACGCCACGCACCGATGCGATAAAGCAGTGGCTTGAAATTGGTGCTATATTCGGCTTGAGTTGTTTAATGCTAGTACGGGAGGCTGATATGGGGCTGTTCAAGAAGAAAAACCCGCAGGATGCCTTTGATTCCGATGTGTTTACCATCACGGATACGATTTTGGACCCGCCGCGGTTTACATTTTTGCCGGCTATCTACCAGGATGCCACGCGCCGCAAGTGGGCCGTGCATCAGCGCGGCGGTGAGCCGAAGATTTTTGACTATGCGGACGTGCTGCAGTGCGAGATTGTCGAGACCGGAAATCCCGAGGATGTGCCGGAGGTTAGCAAGCGCGAACTAGCTCAGCAGATTTTGATTAATCCAGCTCAGGCTACTAAAAACAACGCTGCCAAGCGTAATATGTGCCTTGGTATGGGTGTCATCGTTGCCGTGCAAACCGGCGAGGATGAGATTTCGAAGCTTGAGATTCCGGTGACCGCGGGCGAAGTCAAGCGAGACTCCGGCCTATATCGGTCGTATCGGAACGTTGCGGAGCAGATCAAAGAAGCCTTCGACGCCATGGGGCGTCCGGAGCAATGATGTCTGCAGCATCAAGCGGTTGAGGAGCCGTGCCCATGCCGAGTGAACCATATGCGATTCCGCCCAAAGATTGCGCCTTTGAGGGCATTCTTTGGTATATCAATCATTATGACCTGCAGGGTGGCGACCGGCTGCCCGCCGAGCGTGTGCTCTGTGAAGAGCTGGGCGTGTCGCGCACGGCGTTGCGTGCTGCGATCGCGCGCCTTATTTCGTGCGGAACTTTGGGAAGCCGCCGCGGTTCGGGCACCTATGTGTGTCCTCCCAAACCGCTGAACATCTTTCAGGAAACATGGAACTATACGCAGGCGGTGGAGAGGGTTGGCTCAAAGTCGACCGCACGCCTGGTTTGGTCCAAGGTCGTGTACGCCGATATCGATCTGGCCCAAAAGGCCCAGATCGACCTGGGCATGCCGCTTTTCTGCATTCGACGTGTGCGCGTGGTTAATGGTTCCCCGGCGTCGATTGAGACGGCCCACGTCAATCTGTCTTTGTGCCCCTCGCTTCCCGATCACGATTTTGAGCAGGAAAGCCTCTACGACGTTTTGCTCAAAGAAGGGAATGTCCATGTGACGCACGGCAAGGAGCATATTTCCATCAGCCGTCTGAACGCCGACGAGGCCAAGTTGCTGGGTGCTCAGGAGGGCACGCCGGTGTTTTACAAGGCTTCGCACGAGCGTGACGAGAACGATGGCTTTGTCGAGTATTGCAAGTCCGTGATTCTGCCGACCAAGTATCGTTTTGCCGATAACGGCGAGGCAGACGGCGTTGCGACGAAGGTAGGTGTCGAATGGCTGATGCAGTAGAAGACTTGCCGGTTTACAAACAAATTCGCCGCTGCATTGCGGAGCGAATCGAGCGCGGCGACTACCCGACGGGCTCGATGATTCCGTCCGAAAACGAGCTGGCCGAGGAGTTTGGCACGACGCGCCTGACAATCCGAAGTGCCATGGACGAGCTGGTCAAAAGTGGCCAGATTCGTCGCGTGCAGGGCAAGGGCGCCTTTGTGGGACACAAGTGGTTTGACGAGCACGAACGCAAGGGCGGCTTCCGTCAGTCGGTTCTGGCGTCGGGCGCGACGCCGTCGGTGCGCATTCTGGCGCGCTCCAAACGCTACGCCGGCCCGTATTACGCCGACCTGTTTGGCATCGCCGAGGACGATCTGCTTTACTCGGTGCGCCGTCTCAACTGCATTGATGGGGAGCCCGTGTCGATTGAGATGACGCTGATTCCGTGTCTGCTGTTTCCGGGCATCGAAGACGTGGACATTTCGGTCTTCAGCCTGTTCGAGACCTACGACATGTTGGGGCGCAAACCGGACAAGTCGATTGAGAAACTCGATATTGAAGCGCTGGGCGCACGCGATGCGAGTTTGCTCAATCTTGAGCCGGGCGACCTGGCGCTCGTACTGGAATGCATGACCTATGACTCGAGTGGGCAGGCGATCGAGCATGCCAAGTCTTTTAACCGCGGTGATGCCGGCGGATATACCTACAACTATTAGCGTCTAGAGCATCCTCGTGCACGGCGGGGTGCTCATTTTTTACGGACATGTGTCGCATGACCGATGAACGGCAAAAACTGACCGTCTACCGAGAGGGGAGGATGAAATCAAAAAATCGGTATTAAAAACGGCTAACCTGTAATCGTTCACTGGTATTAAGAACCTTTGAATTGTTGAGCTTGGGGCCAAGATGTCCACAAGGTTAAGCGGCGAGACGGGGCGGCAAGCCTGTCCATTCCGTGCGACAATTCAAACTGCTCGTGAAAGGAGCGGGAATGAAGGAGACCGAGAAGATCGAGATCATGCACTTCGACCAGGAGGGCTACCTCGAGGACGGCAGGAACGTCTACGAGGCCGGCAAGAAGATGACCGCCCTGGCCGACCGCGTGCACGAGGAGGGCTACGACGCCGTCTTCCTGATGGGCGTCGGCGGCACCTGGGACGAGTTCATGCAGCTCGAGTACCTCATGAACAAGTTCGGCGACCGCGATCTCGAGGTCTACCTGATCCACGCCGCCGAGTGGAACGTCATGGGCCACAAGCGCATGACCGACAGGTCCGTCGTGCTGACCGCCTCCGAGTCCGGCACCACCCCCGAGGTGCTCGAGGCCGTCGGCAAGATGAGGGAGATGGGCGTGCGCGTCTTCGCCATGACCAACCCCGAGGGCAAGATCGGGCAGGCCGTGGGCGCCGAGAACTGCGTCATGATGGCCTCCGACCACGGCGCCGGCGGCTGCGAGAAGGGCTACTACCTCGCCGACTGCTTCGGCCTGCGCCTGCTCAACCGCCGCGGCTGCTTCCCCAAGTTCGACCTGTTCATCGAGCAGACGAAGGACGTCTGGAAGGACATGCTCGACATCCGCAAGCGCTTCGAGCCGCGCGCCGAGGAGCTCGCCAGGAAGTACGCGCTGGCCGACTACACCATGTTCATCGGCTCGGGCGCGCTGTGGGGCGAGACCATCCTGTACTCCATGTGCCTGCTCGAGGAGATGCAGTGGAAGCGCATCCGCCACATCACCTCGCACGACTTCTTCCACGGCACGCTCGAGCTGCTCGAGCCCGGCGTCCCGGTCGTTCCTGTTCATGGGAGAGGACGAGTGCCGCGCCCTCGACGAGCGCGTCCGCGCCTTCCTCACCAGCGGCGTGACCGGCGACGAGGACTACGTCATCATCGACACCGCCGAGTACGCGATTCCGGGCCTGGACGACGACTTCCGCGTCATCGTGTCCCCCTGGATCCTGTCCGTGCTGACCACCGACCGCCTCGCGCGCAACTACGAGCTGGTCACCAAGCACAACCTCAAGTACCGCCGCTACTACCACCAGTTCGACTACTAATTTCATTTGGGGGAAACCGCAATGAGGCAATACATCTTTGCCAGCCACGCGCATTTTGCGACCGGCATCAAAGAGAGCACCGAGCTGCTCTCGGGCGCGCGCGATAACGTCCACGACCTGTCGATGTTTGTCGACGGCCGCACCGACGTCGCCGAGGAGGCCGCCAAGCTCCTGGCGACCTTCGACCCCGCCGACGACGTAATCGTGTGCACCGACCTGTTTGGCGGCAGCGTCAACAACGAGTTCACCAAGATCGTCCAGACGCGCCCCAACACCTACCTGGTTGCCAACATGAATCTGCCGCTGCTGATCCAGCTGCTCTTTTCGGACCAGGAGGCTCCCGCCGATCAGGTTATCCGCGAGATCCTCGCGGCTGACGACACGCGCGTCAAGTTTGTCAACGACCTGCTGACCGATGCGGATGACGAGGAAGAGTTCTAGTCACCGCCTGCTATTAATGGGGCCGGGTTTCCGGCATGAGACCTTTGGGGTCAATCATGATTCAACTGCTTCGCGTCGACCATCGTCTGCTTCATGGCCAGGTGGCCGTCTCTTGGGTCCAGGGCTTGGGCTCCGACTGCATCTTCTGCGTTGGCGACAAGGTTGCCAACGATCCCGTCTGGAAGACTACGCTCAAGATGGGAAAGCCGGCCAACGTCAAGCTCGTCATTAAGGACATGGAGCACGCCATCGAGGCCATCAACTCCGGTGTTACCGATAAGTACAAGATGATCATCTGCGTCGCCAGCATCGCCGAGGCCAAGCAGCTTGTCGACGGCTGCCCGCAGATCACCTCCATCAACCTGGGCAACACCAAGTCCAAGGACGAGCAGCGTCCCGATGCCCGTAAGATCTCCCGCCAGATCTTTGTGACTGCTGCCGAGGAAGAGGACATTCGCGAGCTCGTCGGCCGCGGTGTCGAGGTCGAGATTCGCGCTCTGGCCGACGACCCCAAGGTCGATGCCCTAAGCGCCCTCTAATTGGGAACCACGGGCGGCGCGCACGGCGCCGCCCCTATTCGTGGGCGTACCGGATAAACGCTTTACCCGTTACCCCCATCTACCGTTCACCGGGAGTACACGCCCGTTGAGCGATTGGTATTAAATAGTTTTCGCATGACTATATAATTGGTATCAAATCATTTGCACCGGTTTAGGTGTTAACAGCACACCGGTACAAGCTGGATCTGTCTGGGCGATTGTCGGCATGGAAAAGGGCGCGCTGACAAGTCGGGAATCGCCGCGCGGATCCAAGAGGGATCAAAGGGAGGAACAATGCTTGTTCAAGCGATCCTCATCGGACTTATCGCTGCCTTCGGTAAGCTCGATTATCAGCTCGGTACGCTCTATGCGTTCCGCCCGATCGTTCTGTGCCCGCTCGTCGGCATAGTCCTCGGGGACCTGCAGTCCGGCCTCGCCATCGGTGCGAGCCTCGAGCTGCTCTTCATGGGTTCTATCTCCATCGGCGCTTACGTGCCGCCCGATGAGACGATTGGCGGTGTGCTCGCCTGCGCCTTCGCTATTCAGCTGGGTCAGAGCACCGAGGCCGCTATCGCGCTCGCGATGCCCATCGCCACTCTGTGCCTGGCCATTAAGAACGTCCTCAACGCCGGTATGCCCCTTCTGGTCGACCGTGCCGACGTCTTTGCCAGCAAGGGTAACCTCAAGGGTATCTACGCTATGCACTGGATTATCGGTCTCGTGATTGTCGTCCTGGCCTTTATCCTGTGCTCGGTCTCCTTCTATCTGGGTGCCGACGCTGTTCAGGGCCTGCTCGACTTCATCCCGACGTTCGTCCTCGATGGCTTTGGCGTCGCAGCCAACATCCTGCCTGCCATGGGCTTCGCCATGCTCGGCCGTCTGGTGCTTACCAAGCAGCTCGTGCCGTTCTACTTCCTGGGCTTCCTGCTGTGCTCCTATGCCAACGTGCCCGTCCTCGGCGTCGCCTGATCGCAATCATCATCGGCATCGATAAGTACGACCTGCTGGGCCTTGGTGGCGCCCAGTCCCAGCTTTCTGTGGAAGGGGATGAGGACGATGACTTCTAATTCCGAGAACCAGATTACTCGCTCCGACCTCATTAAGAGCGCCGTGAACACCGGCGCCCTGGGCATGGAATTCTCCTGGACCTACTACAAGCAGATGAACATTGCCTTCTGCCTGATGGTCGCCAACATGCTCAAGAAGATCTATGCCGGCCGTCCCGATGATTACGCCGAGGCCCTGCATCGTCACAGCGCATTCTTCAACATCACCCCGCAGCTCGCTCCCTTCGTGGGTGGCATCGCGATGGCCATGGAAGAAAAGGTCGCTCGTGGCGAGGTTGAGCCCGAGAGCGTCAACGACATCAAGGCCGCCCTCATGGGTCCGCTTTCCGGCCTGGGTGACTCCTTCTTCCTGTCCACCCTGCGCGTCGTCGCCGCTGCCGTGGGCATCAGCCTGTGCCAGGCCGGCAACGTCTTTGGCCCCATCGCCTTCCTGCTCGTCTACAACATCCCGGCGTTCCTGATTCGTATCTTTGGCGCTATCAAGGGTTATGAGCTAGGCATTGGTTTCCTCGACGAGGCTCAGAAGACCGGCCTGATGCAAAAGATCATGGCCTGCGTCGGCATTGTCGGCGTTATGGTCGTCGGCGCCATGAGCAAGGACATGTTCTGGCTTCGTTGCCCATCGCCATTGGTCAGGGCGACTCCGCCCAGACTCTCCAGGACATCCTGGACGGCATCATGCCCGGTATGCTCGGTATGGCCGCCTTCTGGCTCTACTACTGGCTGCTCTCCAAGAAGATCAACCCGATGGTCCTGATCCTCTGCACCATGGTCGTGGGCATCATCGGCGCTTACTTTGGCGTGCTTGCCTAATATGTTCGAATCGCGCTTCCATCGCGTCTAACGGTTGCGTCGATCTTTGGGGGGCTTGTCGCATCTGCGGCGGCCCCCTGTTTTTTAAAACTCCGTACGAAAGGGGAGGGCTATGGTCGTACCCGAGCTTTCGCTCATGAACATCAACCATCGTTACTACAGCATCGAGACGTTTTTTAAGGCTGCAGGTGAGGCCGGCTATCGCAATATCGAGCTGTGGACCGGCTCGATGCACCTGTATGTGGATTGCCATGAGCACGATTCGGTGGATAAGATTCGCGATCTTGCCGCCCAATACGGTATCAAGATCGTGTGCGTGTGCCCCGAGCAGAACAACCCCAAGCCATGGAACGTCGCGGTGCGCGGTGAGGCGGGCCAAAAACGCATCCTCTCGTACTTTAAGAATGTGATCGACGTTGCCGTTGAGTTGGGCGTGCCGCAGATTCTGGTGACGAGTGGTTGGGCCTATCTGGACGAGCCGGCTGAGGACGCCTGGGCCCGCAGCGTTGCCATGCTGCGCTCGGTGTGCGACTACGCCGATACGCGCGGTATTCGCGTCGCGCTCGAGGCCCTGCAGCCGTCGGAGTCCGTGTTGGTCAATACGGCACAGGATGTCGCGCGCATCCTCGAGGCGGTCGATCGTCCCAACCTGAAGGCCTGTATCGACTTTGGCGCCATGGAAGTTGCCGGCGACACGATCGACGGCTACTTTGAGGTTTTGGGCGACAAGATCGTTCACACCCACTTTGTAGATGTGGGCGGCGGCACGACGCATCTTGCCTGGGGCGACGGCGAGCGTGATATGCGTGCCGACCTCGAGGCACTCATGCGCCACGGCTATACGGGCTATGTCTCGGCCGAGACGTGTGATGGCCGCTACTATCAAGATCCGTCCAAGGCGACGACTCAGGTTATCGAGATGTATCGCCGTGTGACAGCGGAGATGGAAGCCGAATAACTAAACTGCGCGGTTGCGCCGGAAACGCTTGGGCGGGTCTGGCGCAACGCTTTTATAGCTGGCGAGTTGTGGGGAACCCGTTGGCAGTAGCGCTCGAAATAGACAACTATTGGCGTTGTAATACCACTCGGGCGAGGAAACCGACCGTTCGCCGCAAATCTCCGTGAGTTTGGATTGGTATTAAATAACAAGCAATCGTATGGCTATAATTGGTATCAGCAAGAAGCGCGATGTATAGAATTGCGCACATGTGATGGGAGGACACACATGAAGGAGACCGAGAAGATCGAGATCATGCACTTCGACCAGGAGGGCTACCCTCGAGGACGGCAGGAACGTCTACGAGGCCGGCAAGAAGATGACCGCCCTGGCCGACCGCGTGCACGAGGAG